>Ga0102832_1002060_pt1 | contig 13204 bp, 9 predicted proteins | sample EBPBio282013_DNA_FD_88942 | JGI IMG/M metagenome (GOLD analysis project Ga0102832, IMG submission 88942) | Wastewater treatment Type I Accumulibacter community from EBPR Bioreactor in Madison, WI, USA - Reactor 2_5/28/2013_ DNA (Illumina Assembly) | ecosystem: Engineered > Bioreactor > EBPR >...
TTGTCAGTATATGGACTTTGTTTGGGTCTTACTACTTTATTAGACTGAGATTAAAAGGCTAAATTCTTTTGAGACTGTGTGTTTGCAATGTTATTAAGTTGGTAAGAAGTTACTTCCGATTAATGAAATTTCTGGAAAGAATTTTTATTATTTTGCACAGTTTTATTGGTTTGTGACTGAAACTTTTAATCTTAAGGAATCGTTTCCATTGGTTGAAAAGTCTTTTTTATTTGAGTCAAGTGTTGTGTTGTGATTTAATTTACATGACTCAGTTAATAATTTGGAGGACTGTTATTGTTGTCTTAAGGAGAAAAAAGTTCGGGAATCGATCTCATATACTGAGGACAATGCAGGTTATTTTGATGGAGGTAATTTTAAAACTCTTCGAGGGAATGTTCAAAGGAAAGTTTATCAAGCAGGTTTTTAGTTTAAAGAAATTAGGAGAAAAATTAGTGTTGGGGTTCTCCAGTCTGGTCATATTAATCGGAGTTTTTTTAAATGAGCAGAATGAGTTTCCGTATCATGTCAGCCTGAGAGCCATAAAGATTTTAATGTTAATTTTTTGAGTAAGTATTTTAGCCAGAAGGATTATTGCTGTTTTTATCGTAATTGGGGTAATTTTTGGCCAAGTTTGCATTCATCCATACTTTAACTTCTCCTCTCCTTGTTATGAATACCATCTCCTCCACGATATCAAAATATCCCACTTTTTCGTACAACACTTTAAATCCGTTAAGAGTTGATTTGTACATGTACAAAAGGTCATCAAAAGGAATGTCGTTGATTTATTTTAAACGCAGGTCAACTTTGTCAGCATAAAGGTACCCTGTGTGAATGGTTGTACACATTTAATGTCTTGACTTGTTGACAAAATATCGGATTGGAAATACAAATGATTACCCTTGGTCTGTTTTATTTGAGAAAATACTGTTGTGATTTGGGGCGTGTTTGACTTGACGGTAACTGAGTTCGGAGATGTAACTGTTGTAATCCTCTTCGGTGATGAAGTTGAGTTCGTACTCTTCGATGAGTTCGTGGGTCATTATATTTGCCAACAAACGACGTCGGTAAGGGTTGACATTGGAGAAGAGAACGTTTTACTGATCTTCTCCTGCTTCAACCCATGTTCCCTCTTTCAGAGATTAAATATTGGAAGGAATGGTTTCTTTATTGCCCATTTTATTTTGTTTAGGAATAAAATTGACTTTTATGATCTGCCTTTTATAAAGTAAAACCTAAAATTAACTTTTCAAAATTAATAAAGTTTATTTTTAATTTACAAATACCTGTGCTCTAATTAAATTAAAATATGGGATTATAAATTTTATGAGACTTTATTATTTAAACTTCCGGAACTGCTTTTTATAGAAATTCAATAATTAGTGGATTGTGCATAAATTTTAAATTATGGAAATAAGCAACTCATAAATTTGTAAAGATTATAAGTTAAGCAATAATTTTTTTAACAAAAAAGAAGAAAACAATGACTATTTTCAATCAAATTTGAATAATTAGCGTATAAAAAAATGGCTATAAAACTAAATTATGAATTTAAAAATACAAGTCAGATTTTAAAAAAACTAGAAATTTAAATGATTAAATCAATAAGAAAAACATAAATAAAATATCTACCAGTAAGGTTAAAACTCTTTTTTAAAAGTATTACTATTTTTTCTATTTCTTAAAAAATATACTCAAAATTAGTATTCTTCATCAAAATGCATTATTCAATGTAAAAAATACAAAAATATGATCATTTCAATTATTTTTTCTTCGATTTTAATTAATTTTACGTTACTTGGAGGGAAATATCATAACGACACAAAATATCATAACATTAAGAACGATACAAAATATCACAGAAAATTAAGTAAATAAATTAATTCAAAACCTCCTCAGTACATCCTTTGGTAAAAAAGCTGTTCCGCATCATCGCAGAAATTCATCGACCCAATAACATTTATGCTCTTTGGCAAAAACTTCTCCGTTGATAAAATCGCCAATGTAGGGTTCGGAATCGATCTTTCTGAATGAACTTCGTTCTCAATCATATTTTCTGCAATTATCTCCTCTTCAATCGAAAGTTCTTCAAAGTCTTCGTCCTCTTCTTTCTTTGGTATTTTTCTTCTTATTTTTGTGATAATTTTCTTTATGTCTGTTTTTGTATTAATGCATTCATAATTCGGGTCATTGATAAGTCCGTTAATTTTTTGGTGAATTTCATCCTCAGTTCTGATTACATCAGGTAAACTTCTCATAAATTCCTCCATTTTCATTTTTTTGTCTGGAGTTGGGGTCATGACAGAGTGTATGACTTTAATGGAAGGAATTGGAGATTCTTGTTGATTTCTTTAATTGCTTTCGACTGTCTGATGGTATTTTTCTTAGTTCCTGGGGGTTTCTTCGATATCGAATGCCAAATCGTCATGATCGGAAAGACTGATGTTTTATTAACTTTATTGATTTCTTTTTCCGTTGCATCCTTTACGTTTAATATTTTTGAGGGATTACCTGGGGATAAGATTAATAAGTACTTTTGATCTCTTTTGAACTCTTTATGTTCGAAAATGTTTTTATTATTGTCATTTCTGATTTTGTGGAAGTCATACATATTGAGTTGCCTGACAAATGAACTGAAATTTCTGTGTCTAAAATGTATGGGCAGAACTTCTTGTTCAAATCTTTATACGTCAATGATAATAAAATTTGTTCCTTCTTCGTTCCAAGAGATGACGTCCTTGTATTAATTGTTCTAAGTAGAATAAAAGTTTACTTGGAGTATTTGGAAGGTTTTTGAGATGAAGATGGGAGGGCCAGGGGTTTTTTATTTTTTGAATTTGATTTTCTGACTTGATTTTCTGAGTTCTTTGGAAGATTAGAATTTTTCAGGGGTCCTTTATTCGCGAAGCATTTGCTTTTTCGATGATATTTAAAGTTAATTATATTCTTTTGCGTTTTAAAAGTTGACTATTAATAAATTAATCACTCATATTTTTTATTTTATTCTCACCTCGTCGGTTATCTCAAATCTGTCCACAAAAATTACAAAACTTCAAACTTCTCGAAATCCCAATCAAACAGCAATAAAAAGAATCCCTCCCTCTGTTTCTTTCATATTTTTCAAATAAACCCTTCACTCCTTCATTGCCTTCATTGCCAACTAAAAAATGCTAGAAAAAGTTTATTTCATAAATTAAAATACATTTTTTTGCATTTAAATTTAAAAATACCAAATCATTTCAGAATTCTTTATTTTTTATTTTTAAATAAGAGCCTTCAATTTCTATTTTTCATTCCTCTGCTTTTGTTAGCTGACTTCCCTCTGCTTTTCTTATCTGAGTTTCCTCTGTTTTTGTTATCTGACTTCCCTTTGTTAGTTTAAGGTTTTTTAGTGTTAGTATTGGGATTACTGTTTCTATTGTGAAGTTTTTGGAGTTTTCTACTGTCTTGAATGGCAAATTAACAGACGAAAGGTTCTTTCATAAGTTTGGTTGGTTCATTTTCCATCCATTATAAAAATCCAAGGGCAATTGGATGAGTTTTGAATTCAACAAAGGCAAAACCTGCAGACTTTTTAGTTTCAAGGGACTCCAACATAAGTTTGCACTTAAATTAAATAAAAAAATTACGTAAGTCAAGTCATTAGCTTTGTGGCTAGTTTATTCTAAATACTAGAGACACAAATTTCTGATATCTTATTCAGTAATATCTTTGTTCAAATATTTAAGAATGATTCTGGTGTCACATACAGAGTTGTTAGGATTTTTAAGTTTTGCTAATTTTTACTTCTCATGGTTTCTGAATCTCTCTTGGTCTTTTTCTCTCATTTACTCAGTGATTTTATTCATTCCTAACAATGCTAACCTAAGGTTTCTCTTATCGTTGGGATCATATTACACGAGTTTCTATAAATTTCTAACCTTCTTTAATGGTTTCTTTTTTTTCTCTGCTTACTTTCTCATTTATTCACGTTTAGCATCTTTTTATTCTCTTCCTTTCACTTTTTCAGAGATATTTTATCTGCTTTCAACAGGGAAAAGTTTTAATACAATTCCTTAAAGTTCCAAATTAATTCCAGCGTTGACTTTGAAATTTGGATTTTTTCCTAACAAGTTCATTTAATAACTTCTGCTGTATTAAACGAGTTCTTTGGCTTTAAGAGGGTCTTAAAATTTGAGGAAAGCACTTCCTTTTGAAAGGCCTGTTTATTTATTCATGACGACTTTAGCGAATTTGAGTTTTCCATATCTTCTGAAGAAACTGTGAAGGGTTTTTTCATCAACATTAATGGGGAGATTTCTAATGAATACTTCAGAAGAAATATCTTCTAAAATTTATGACTCAGTCTTTTGTCTTTTAGATCCTTCTTTTTTGACATCTTAGTTTTTGACTTCATCATCATCTTCATTTTCTTATTAACTTTATTCATCTTAGTTTTCATCGTCGAGTTACTCTTCATCGTTTTAATTCTCTTCTTACATTTTTTAATTTTTATTTTCTTCCAATTTAACTTTACTTTTGACTTACTCTTTGATTTTGTTCTCTTCATTGACATCTTCTTATTCGTTTACTTTGCTTTCAATAAACTTTTGCTTGCTTATTGACTCATCCAAAACGATGGTACGTCCCTTAAACTGAGTGCCATTCAATTATTTTATTGCCTTCAATGCGTTATTTCTGTTTTTAAACTCGATGAATGCAAAACCACGGCTGCCTTTACCATCAGGATTTTGAGGAATATGAACATCCAATATTTCTCCGAATGGAGACAGTAATTTTTTCAAATGATTGGCATTAATATCGAATACTAAATTTCTGATAATGACACGATTGTGCTTTATTTTTTAAACTTTGGGTTTTTAAGCTTTTTATTCACCTTTTTGTTATGAAGCTTGAACATTATTTTAAACAACCTTATCGTTTGCTTACTTGATTTATTTTTCTTAATGTTTGATGTTTTTGTTTTATCTTGGTTCGTCAAACTTTTTATTTGAAGATTTTTATGAATTGTATGGTTTTCTTTCGTTATTTCCATCTCTGTTATAAGGTCTTCTTTAATTTCGATCGAATGGTTTTCTTTAATTACGATTAAAGGGTTTTCTGTCATTTTTTTAGAATGGTTTTCTGTCACTTCTGTTAAAAGGTTTTCGATCATTTCTATCGAAAGGCTTTCTTTAGTCTCTGTTGAAAGGTTTTCTGTCTCTATTATTGAAAGATCTTTGTGGCTGTCTTTAGTTGTTCTTATTAAAAGGTCTTTTTTAAGAATTGAATCTTTTATTGATAGGTTTGTTTTTTTGGAAAGGTTTCCTGTCAGAGTTTGAATCGTTTGATCTGTTTGGATTTTAGTTCCTATTGGGTTTGAAGAAGGAGGTTTGGGGTTTGTTGGTAGGTGCTCCGATTTGATAAGGATTTTCTTTGGTCATAGCTTTTTTAATAAAGAGTTATAATTCAACAACGATGTAAAAAGTATATTATAAATTGAAATTGATAAATAACTTATTGAAAGTATCGAGTTAATTATAATATTGTTCAAAAAATTGATAAAAATAAATAATAAAGAATAAAAAGTTTAAAATAAAAAGATTCAATAAAATGTCTTAATCTATATCAAGTAATCATCTTTAATCATACTTTTTTTCACTTTAAGTAGAAAATACCTCAACGAAGTAAATAAGATTCTTGACAAAAATTGATTTGATAAGTTAATAAATATTTTTCTTTTTTAATCAAAGAAATAAAACTACTTTTTTAAAACCCATTTGAATACTGACCATTTGACCATTATTAACATTCAATAAATCTTTAATTAACTTTTAAATGTCTTCTTCTTTAACAAGTCCCAATACTACTCCCGAATTTAAAGGGTACCGAATCAGGCAGCAAACATCAAATGAACAAAATTAGCCCATCAATTAATACCTCCTCAAAATCGTCCTCAAAAACTAAACCAATGGAATCCCAAAAATCAGAAATGACGTCATCTGTAATGGAAAACTTTACCCTTTCATTCCTTTATTCTCTTTTACTTCCGAAGAAGATCTTGGGATTCTTTAACAAATCTCCACTATTGTCCTTAAAGACGAGAATTAAATCCTTTGTGAAATTTTGTCCAAAAAAGTAACATAAATTCCTGCATCTCAATTCCAAGATCTTAAAAAAAGGTTTCAATCAATCTTCGCACTTTAACTCAAAGTAGATCCCGAAGAACTCTTTTTAGTCCTTATTAGTGAAGATATATCGAATGAAAATTAGTTTAATTGCATACTCGATTCTATTTCTTAAACTTAATTTTTTAGCTTAATGAAAAAAGTTTATGAAAATTGTCCAAACAGACTTATTCCCAAAATTCTCAGAAGAGTTTCAAAATATCTCAACTCTACGAAAGGAAGAACTTAAAAAAGTATCGAAAAGTTCAAAAAACTTCTGAAAATTATCAAATCAACAGATTAAACCATTGACAGTCAACAAAAAATTTAATCTTTCAAAAAATTGTAAGAATCACCAAAGAAAGTACAACAAAAACTTGAATAAAAACTCATCAAAATATAAAAAGATCAGTCGATTAAACAAAATTTCCAACCAGAATAAAAGAAGTAAGTATCGAAGAAGAAACCTGAAGTGAAAAAATAATAAAAACCAATTGATTAAAAAGTTTCAACTCAAAAACCCGTTCTTTCGATAACAAAATAAGAAGTAGAGGCAGCTAAAAAGTAAGCTCAAGCAAAGAGAATTGAAAAGGCCAAAGAAAAAAAAGCAAAATAGTTGTAAAAAAAAGTATAATTGGAAAAAGAGGAATTGACTTCTCAGTAATAAAACTCTTAAGATTGGCATGATGTGGAAAATTCAAATGATGAAGATTAAGAAATTACGAACACAATCGGTAAAATGGCTTTCCATGCTGATGAGTCCGAAGAAGATCTCAAATATCAGGCACATAAAAAGAAAAATAAAAAAAAGAACAATCCAACTGTCCAACTTGAGCCATAATTTGATTCAACTTCTGGAAGAAAAAATTAAAAACTTAAAAAACAAAATAAAAATCAACCCGATACCGTTGCCAATAAAGTCACAGAAAAGTATCGTAAAATTTCAAATGAATCATAATAAAATGTCGAAGATAAAGTTGTATAACTACAATATGAAGACAAAAAAAATAGAAATCAAAAAAATAACAGAAGAAATGAATCAAGAAACGATCAAAGTTTGGAAAAAGGTAACAAATAATACAAATAATTCACCAGAGAAAAGAAAATTGATCCAAGAATTATCTTCGGTATTAACGGTGCTACCGACTCAGTTTGGAGAGAAAGATTGAGACCTCAAAAATTCCCAAAAGATTAAGATAGAAATCAATCAAAAGGTAAGGAAAATAATCAAACTCGAACCATAAAGGTCTCTCCTGTAGAATAAAAATCAACAAAGTAAACCAAACCAAAACAAGAAAAATAATCTAAAAATTTAACGCTTCAAAAAGTTTTTAGCATTCCTGAAGATTCCAAAGGTGGAAGGGAATTCAGATTCGAAAAGAGACACTATAATTTGTTCGTTAACAAACTATTTTGGGTGAATATTACAGATGATCAAGTTACCATACAAAAGGATGGAAAAGGATACATTCGTAAATGTCCTGTTGAAATCATTGACAAAGGAAAAGGAATTATGGCTGAAGGAGTGACACTGAATATTGACGGCCTTTCAAACTTAGAAGACGGAGGAACAGCATTCGGAGACCCCGTTTTCTAAGAATTTACCCCTCAAGGACAATGGTTCCACATTTCTTCACTTGATGTGTATGCATATGTGTGATTCGCTAAAAAAAAACTTACATGATCGAACTTGTTAGATTAATTTTAAGTAATTTTATCGGCACTTATTTTTAATGTTTCAAATATAAAATTAAATGTTATCAACGAAAAATTCCCCCGAACTCAATGGTTACATTGTAGGGTACTTTCTTATTAAAGTAGCAAAACTATCGGTCGAGGGACTTTCGGTAAAGTTAAAATGGCGATTCACAAACTTACTAATGAACCTGTCGCTATCAAGTTTTTATAAAAGTCGAAAATAAAAGACATTTCTGATGTCGAAAGAGTCTCTCGCGAACTTCATTTTCTTAAAATTGTCCGCCATCCTGCAATCGCTCAAATGTATGAAATTATCGAAACTGCGAAAATGATTTACATTGTGATGGAATATGCCGGTGGAGGATAATACTTTGATTACGTCATGGATGAAAAAATGTACTCCTCATTTAATTTAGAAAAGATTAGGCAGAAGCCTTTCATTACTTCTCTCAAATTCTGTATTCTCTCATTTACCTTCATAAACTTAAAATCAGCCATCGCGACGTAAAACCATAAAATATGCTGCTTGATTCATAAAAAAGAATTAAACTTGTTGATTTTGGTCTTTCCAACATGTACAGCAATTCAGAAAAGTTAAGCACCGCTTGTGGATCACCTTGCTATGCTTCTCCTGAAATGATTAAAGGAGAAGATTACGATCCTTAACTAACTGACGTCTGGTCATTAGGCGTTGTTCTTTACACCTCTGTCCTTGCGAAGCTTCCCTTTGAAGACGAAAATACCAATGTACTTTATGGAAAAATAAAGTCAGGATTTTATCAAATCGACAAGAAAATATCACCAGAATTAAAAGATCTTCTCTCAAAAATGATAAACATCAAACCTTAATGCAGATTAAGACTCAAATAAATCTGTGAACATGCTTGGTTTAAAAAATTCAGTCCTTCCAAAGAGATTTCAGGAATTTAAATTGGTTACGAAAATATTCCTATCGATCGTAAAATTGTTTAACAGATGCAAATCATTGGATTTTAACCTAAAAAAACCATAAAGTATCTTTAACACAATGTAAAAAATCAATGTACTGCCACTTATTACCTTTTCTTGAAACGAAATTTTAAATCTGGAAAGCCTAGCAGCTTGGACATTTGTGCTGAAAACTTTTAAAAATCATCAATAACTCCCATATTTAGCTTGAGGCCAAAAAGATACAAATCTTTTGATGAAATGAAATTTTTGTTGAATTAAAAAGTCTAAAAATAAGAACCTCTCAAATTAAGAAAGTGTTACTCTCTTATTAAACAAGACAACTAAATACTAAGCAACAGCAAAAAAAATTTCGTCTCTTAAAAAAAACAAAGCTTAAAAAGAGATCCAAAATAAAAAATAAAGATTGAGTATAAGAACAAAATTTAAAATTTTCTTAAAACAAGAGCAAGTATGCATGTGAAGCACAATTCAATTGAGAGAAATGTTTTTAAAAACAAATCATTATCAGTTTCAACCTAAAAAGTAAGAAGATCTTCAAAAAAATTGTAAGGGGGAGGCTTTTCTTCAGTAAAAAAGGTTAAAATTTCCAGTAATGAGGAAAAACTGCATACAAGACACAAAACCGACTTTATAGCCGAGATTTATTGTCCAACAAGAAAAAAATCCAAGGACATCACTAATTTATTAAAATAGAAGGGTAAGAAAAAGTAACTGGATATTGAAATAGGAAATTTATTTTGGCGTAAAAAATCTTCAGTTTCAAAGGCAACTCAAGGAGTCTTTGGATAAAGAGGGCATCTAATTCGGCGTAATACTCTTCTGAATGTATGAAATTTCGACAATTAGAAAAAGAAGAGTCGAGAAAAGGCAGATGAAAATACTTTGTTGAATTTTGGGATGATAAAATTTCTTTCTCTGATTTTAATATCAATAATAATCTTTTAGTAATTTAAAACAGACTTTTTAGTTAAAACTTATTTTATTATGGAGGTGTTAATTTCGTTTGGATAAAAAGTCGTTGAGAGGAGTTTTACTAATAAATTATAACAGCTAAAAACTAGAACATAATTTAACTGTCTTGTTCCATGATACATACAGGGACCAACATATTTTAGTAAGCCATTTAACTCGTAAGTTTGGATTGCTCTACCATTATTGAAAACATGACTCTTAGTCGAAATCTTTCGCAATCGAATCATCAATCACATCAGTCTCTCCGTCAGTCTCTGCTCAACCTTAAAACTGTGCTTCCCACTTTCACCTCTGAATTCAACCTCTTCAAGTAACAAATCATCGACATGTCGTATTACATTGTTAACAAACTGATGAATGTCGTCAAAAATAAAAATTCGCAAATTACACAACTTAACTCGGAACTTTAAAACTCACTCGCTCTTAATAACACAATGAAAAAATAAGTCGTACAACTCAAATAAATGATCGCCGAGTTTATGGAAAACTACAAAAAGTAAACCGCTCAAAAAGACAAACTTATCAAACAAAAGTAACAAGAACTTCATCAAAAAAATCAATAAGTTTCTCTCAAAATCAACCAAATCAACGAACTCAAAAATGTCCTCAAACTTAATTTTAACAGTCCTCGAAACACATGCCAAAACTGTTAACAAAAAATCAGTAACCATCAAACTGATCTCATACTTAACTCCTTATAAAATACCAAAGAGAATCAGCTGAATCATCAAAGTACTCACGATTTTCATCAAAATCATAACAAAAATGATGAGATTCTTATCGAAATGAGTGAGTCCATTTTATGCCATATCACAGAATCAGGTTAAAAACTTCCACTTTAAGTAATTCAATAATAACCCTCTGATATTAACTCGATCACAGATTATCTTCAAAGCCAAAGAGGAAGTCAAAAATAAAACTCTTCAAAAGGTTCAACATAACTTCTGAAATCTTCCAGAGCCAATGAATAAAATGACAATGAAAATCAAGACTTTTTAAACTATAAAAAATTTAACTCCATTCTAAAAAACAATCAAAATGATTTGAAATGCAAGTAAAGTTTTAATGAAGATGACTTTAACATAACCAGGAAGCCATTGGGTAACCTTAAAATTTTTACTAATTTTTAGCAACTTAAGGAAAATGATACCTTCAGTTCAAGAGTCAATTACAAAGACAATTAAAAGTAAGTTACAAGCATTCAAAATGAAAGATAAAGAAGGTGTTCAGAACAAATCTTGACTTCAAAATCTTTCTATCAAGAGTTAAGTACTAAAAACTAATCAACATAAAGTAAAGTTTCAATTGAAAAAAATGTATCAAACTCAATTAATGTTGTTCAAACAAGGGAATAATTGAGTCTCAAAACCCAACTTTAACAGGCCTCAAAATCAAGCAGTTCAAGCGATCTCATTCATTTGGGAGACACTGATAAAATTAATGTCAATCTCCCCAAAATGTTCGAAACTCCTAAAAACATGAATTTTGTCAAAAAGAACAGTTCTCGAAATTAAATCAAAGAATAAAGACTCAAAACTTAACCAACTCCAAGAAATTATAAATCTGACTTCAACAAGGAAAATATTAACTTTTAAACTCAATAAAAACCGATTGAAATGGGAAGAAAAATATTCGCACGAAAAAAGATGATAATGACTCATGCAAAACCTACAAACACTTCAAGAGTTGAGTCCAAAACAGTAAAAGAGGAAATAAAAAAATTTATAAACCATAAAAATGAAGAGTCTTAATCATTGAAGTTCAAATAAAACCTGATTGAAATAAAGTTTATCGAATCACCTGAAAAGTAGCCATCAAAATCTTCGCATATTTTAAAACCCTCCATACCCACAATTTTCTCCACTTAAATCTCTTAACATGGCAATTCCAGAACCAATCACTGCATGGATTACACTTCTGTTGCTTCCAATATTTCTGCAATTAATTAATCAGCTGTCAAATCTCATCATCTTTACCACTCGACAGGTAAATACCAATCAGAATCCACTCCAAAGAATTGTCATAAAATCACAATGACTCCAGGGAAACCTCAAAATCGTACCCAATAAAAAAGATCCACTTCCAAATCAAAAGAAAAACTCAAAGTTACTTCAAAAAACCAACAATAATCCAATTCTTCAATTCATCATTTAACTTCTCAGAAAAAGTAACGTTTCTTGACTGAAATCAATCAAAATTAACTGTTAACTAACAACCAATCAGTTAACAAACTGAAAAATAAGAATCTTTCAGTTCATATTGGGAACAACTCCAAATCTCATCTTCGACAAAATTTACTCGAAATTAAGAAGGCATTGACAAATTATTCTTTGGGAACTTTCCTTGGAAACATGAGAGAAGTTTACTTTGAAGGAAATTCAATCAATGGACAAAGATAAGGATTTGGCAAAGTAATTTATGAGAATGGAATGAACTACGAGGGTTAATTTAAACAGGGCAAAAAGATAGGAACATCCAAAATCACATTAAACGGCATTGACATTTTTGAAGGGAACTTCTAAAATGACATGGTTGATGGACAAGGGTATTTAAAATTTCTGAGATTTTTTGTTAATCCAAATCAATCTTCTAAAATATTGCAGGATGCATCATATTTTGGTCGTTTCAATCAGAATAAATTTGATGGTATGGGTACTTTGTTCCTTAATCAGAAATAAAAAATAGTGACAAAGTTTTTGAATGGAGTTCCTGTGGGAGAATTGACATTTTACAGTGAAAATGACATTTCCTTTTCAACTTGGCCCTAAATCTGAATGGTACCTTAATATTAGCTTAACTTAATGATTTTTATAATCATTTATTTTTTCCTTATTAAAATTAATAAGTTAGCTTTTGTAGGTATTTATCTGAAGCAAAAAATAATAAAAAGTACTTCAAATTAAGTCTAATTTTTAAGAAGTCCAAAGAGATAGTAAATGTTTTTGAAAATACTTGAGACAGTTAAAAGGTAAGAAATCATATCATTTAATTTTTGAGGATTTTTAGGTTTGTTTCCTTCTTTTGTCTTTGATTTACTTGGTTTTCTTTTCAATCAGACTGATGTTTTAATGAACATTGAGGAGAGTTCTGAGGAATGATTTACAAGCCTAAAGATCAGTAATTTATTGGTCTTCTTGATCCAATTAAATGTAATCTTCGTATTAAGAATCGGGGTTTCTTTCTGGTTTTATTTTTTTCATCTTACTTTATTTTATACCTTTTCAATTTTATTTAATCTTAAATTTAATGAAGACATAAGCAATCAATTTATTAAAACTTTTTAATTAACTAAACATTATTAAATGAAATAAATTGTCAAAAAACATATTTTCTTAAAAACTCTAAAAAAAGGTGAGGGATTACAGTATAAGAAGAAACTCGAGTTTAAGATATCGTTGTCGTCCATACTAAGTCGAAAGCACCGGATCCCATCTGAA
>Ga0102832_1001166_pt1 | contig 13195 bp, 4 predicted proteins | sample EBPBio282013_DNA_FD_88942 | JGI IMG/M metagenome (GOLD analysis project Ga0102832, IMG submission 88942) | Wastewater treatment Type I Accumulibacter community from EBPR Bioreactor in Madison, WI, USA - Reactor 2_5/28/2013_ DNA (Illumina Assembly) | ecosystem: Engineered > Bioreactor > EBPR >...
ACGGTTCCCTCCAACGGTCCCAACAGCAGCGGCAGCGTGACCAACACGGTTGCGGTCGCTTCGGGTACGCCCGACCCGATCGCCGGCAACAACACCTTCAACAACACCTTCAACGTCCTGGCTGACGGCGCCGACCTGAGCCTGACCAAGCAGAAAACGCCCACTCTGGTGACGGTGTGGCCGGGCACGGGCTCCGACACCGACAGCCGGATGACCTCCACGATCCGGGTGAGCAACAACGGCCCGCGCGCGGCGATCGGCGGCGTGCAGGTCGTCGACGTGCTGGCCCTGGGCGAGGAATACCTCAGCGGCGGCAACGCGAACTGGAGTTGCTCGGTCGCACCCGCCGCCTGGAGCGCGGCGGTCCAGCAGGTGGTCACCTGCGACCTGGCGGCTTCGCTCTATCCGCTGGGGGTGGGCACGACCGCGCCCAACCTGACCATCGTCACCCGCGCGCGCGCGTCCGGCGCCCTGACCAACCAGGCCTGTACCGGCGGTTCGGGTGGCTCGGTCCAGCCGCAGACCGGCGGCGTGGTCAACGAGGATCGCAATCCGGGCAACAACTGCGCCAGCGGCAACAACCGCACCACCGAAGACCGGGTCGACCTGCAGATCGAGAAGTGGACCAACGGCACGGCGTCCACCTCGGACAACACCCTGGTCGTCGGCGCCAACAGCCTGACCTATACCTTGCGCGTCACCAACCTGGCGATCACCGACGCAGTGCCGGCCACCGGCATCGTGGTTGCCGACACGATCCCGGGTTTCGTGGCTGCGGCCGGCGGCAATCCGGCCACCGGCGTGACCTGGGCGGTGCCGGCGGGCTGGACCTGCAGCCGGTCCGGTGCGAACGTGACCTGCCGCTCCGGCGCCACGGCGCTGGCGCCGGGCGCTTCGGTCGACATCGTGCTCACCGTCGCCCGTCCGTTGTTCGACAGCGTCGGCCAGACCCTGGCGGCCAACAGCTGCGGCACCGGCAATCCCACCACCGGCGCGCGCTGCAACACCGCCACCGTCAGCGTGGACCCGGCCGTGGCCGGCTCGATCGGCGAGATCAACGGCGCCAACAACACCGCGCGCGACTGGGTCATCATCGAGCGCGAGGCCAACGTCACCACCACGGCCAAGGACATCACCACCGGCAACGTGGGCCGCGCCGGCGTCGACAGCAACTACGTGATGTCCTACATCAACCAGGGGCCCTCGGCGGTTCCCGGCGTGGTGTTCCAGGACACCTTCGTGATCCCGGCGGGCGATGCCGGCTTCGTGCTGCGCTCGGCCACCCGGACCCCCGGCACGGTCAACTGCCCGGCCACCCCCGCGCCGGGCCTGGTCGCCACCGTCACTGCCGGCGGCACGTCCTACTCCAATCCCACCGGCGGCGACCTGACCCTGACCATCGCCTGCCCGGCGATCAACCTGACCTACCGCCAGGCCGAAAGCCTGCAGGTCAGCATTCGTCCGAACGTCAACTCAGGCAACACCGCCGGCGGCCGGGTCTTCACCAACGCGGCCAGCTTCTCCATCGCCGGTGGTGCGTCCGGAAGCGATGCCCAGGGTGGGTTCAACTTCAACACCAACACCGCCGACGACACCCGCAACGCCACCCTGACCTTCCTGGCGGGCGAAGCCGACTTGATCGTCAACAAGGTCGACACCGGTTTCACCGGGGGCGTGGACCCGCTGGGCTTCGACGCCACCAATCCGGCCGCGAACCTGATCACCTACCGCGTGTCGGTGCGCAATGAAGGCCCTTCGGTCGCGACCGGCGTGCAGATCGTCGACAGCTACCGCGCCCCGGCCGGGCGCCAGGTCGAATTCATCGGCATCGCCACCGGTCCGGCGACTGGTCCGGCGACCGCATTCGACCCGGCGGGTTGCAGTGTCGTGTCCGGCACCAATCCGTTCACCGGTTCGGGCTCGGAGATGACCGATCCGTCCGCGTTGACCGTGCGCTGCGATGTCGCGGGCAGCGGCTTCCCCGGGAGCAACGCCCTGGGCACGCTGGGCGTGGGATCCACCAGCTATGTCTTCATCCAGTATCGCTATCTGACTGCGCCGGGCCCCGGCGGCGACATCGTGCGCAACCATGCGCGGGCCGAACTGAACGAAACCGACCCGGCCCTGGCCAACAACGAGGCCGAGCAGTTCACCACCATCCGCGCCCGCGCGGACATGGCGGTGGAAAAGTCGGTGTTCACCACCGCCCCGAACAGCGATCCGACCGTGGCCCTGCCGGCGACGCCGGCGACCTCGGTGTCGCTGATGCAGCCGTTCTACTACGTGGTCGAGGGCATCAACAGGGGGCCGGGGGCGAGCCTGTCGCGCGACCGCACCGGCAGCAGCCCGCTCGACGGCACCGGCACGGTGGTCACCGACACCTTGCCGCCCGGGCTCGAAGTCACCGGGCCGATCGGCTGGCAGAAGCGGGGCCCCGATCCGGGCGGCGGCGAAGTGCCCAACGGCGGCGGATCCTGCGCGCTCGCGGCCAACGTGGTGACCTGCACCATGGGCGACATGACCGTCACCGGCAGGTCGCGGATCATCATCCCCGTGCGCTGGGTCACCTGGCCCACCGGCGGTACTGCCACCAATGTCGCCCGCGTCACCACCGAGCAGGTCGACCCGGATCCGAACAACAACGAGGACGACGTGGTCATCAACGTGACCCGTTCGTCGCTGGCCGGCGTGGTCTACGAGGACCGTGACCGCAGCCCCGGCAATGGCGGTCGCCGCCAGCCGGGCGAACCCGGCATCGCCGGCGTGACCGTCACCCTGGAAGGCATTGACGCCTACGGCAACTCGGTCAGCCTCACCACCACCACCGATGGCAACGGTGCCTACAGCTTCGGCGACCTGGCTCCCGCCAACGCCGCCGGTTACACCATCACCCAGGGCCAGCCGGCCGGCTACATCGACAGTCCGTATGCGCCGCCGGTGGCGCCGGATGCGGATGCGCCGTCGCTGGGCGGCAGCTATGCCTCCGGCACCCGATACACCGGCGTGCCCGTGGGTGCCAACGACGCCGGCGTGCGCTACGACTTCCCGGAAGTCAGGAATCCGTCCCTGTCCGGCTACGTCTACGTCGACGCCAACTACAACAACGTCCGCGACCCGGGCGATGGCCCGATCGCGGGCGCCACGGTGGAACTGCTCAACGCGGCCGGCGCGGTGGTGATGAGCACCACCACCGATGCCAATGGCGCCTACAGTTTCACCGGCCTGGATCCGTTGCAGGTCTATACCCTGCGCCAACCGCTGCCGGCCGGCGGTTACATCAACCGTCCGCTGGCGGTGAACCCGGGCCTGATCGGCGGCGCGGCCTGTGCCAGCGGCTGTGCAGCCGGCACCGGCGTGGGTGGCGATCCGGCCACCACCGACCGCATCAGCACCATCGACCTGGGCTCCGGCCAGGACGGCACCGAATTCAACTTCGGTGAATATGCCGTCACCACGATCAGCGGCAGTGTCTACGTCGACCGCAACAACAACGGCCAGTTCGATGCGGGCGACGCCGGCACCCACTACTCGGCGCCCAACGGTGGCCTGACCGGCGTGACCGTGACCCTGGTCGGCGCAGGTCCGGACGGCATCTTCGGCAACGGCGACGACCCCGCGCCGGTGGTGGTCACCACCGATGCCAATGGCGTGTTCAACTTCGCGGACGTGGTGATCGGCCAGAACTACCGCATCGACCAGACCCAGCCCGACGGCTTCGGCAACGGCCTGGAAAATCCGGGCAATTCGATCACGATCAACAACCTGCCGCCGGCCGGATCGACCGGCAACAACTTCGGCGAAGTGCTCGGTTCGCTGGCGGGCTTCGTGTTCGAGGACTTCTCGTCCACCGCGGCCAACAACAACAACGGCAGCTTCGATGCGGGCGAGAACCCGATCGGCAACGTCACCCTGACCCTCACCGGCACCGACCTGCGCGGCAACCCGGTCACGCGCACGGTGCAGACTGCCGCCGACGGCAGCTACGCGTTCGCCGACCTGATGCCGCCGCAGGCAGGCACCACCTACACCATCACCCAGACCCAGCCGGCCGGCTACATCGACGGCCGCCATACCCCCGGCAACGCGTCCACCCCGGGCAGCGCCAGCGCGCCCAACGTGATCGACGGCATCGGCATCACCGCCGGCGAGGCGGCCACCGGCTACCTGTTCGGCGAACTGGCCAACGCCACGATCAGCGGCACCGTCTACCTGGACCGCAACGACAACGGCAACCAGGATCCGGGTGAACCGGGCTTGCCCGGCGTCACCATCACCATCGAGGGCGCAGGCCCGGACGGCATCTTCGGCAACGCCGACGATCCGGCGCCGGTGGTCCTGACCACCGACGGCAACGGCCACTACAGCTACGACGGCGCGGTCACCGGGCAGGACTACCGCGTGGTCCAGACCCAGCCGCCGGGCCTGGCCGATGGTCAGGAGAACCCGTCCAACACGATCACGATCGGCAACCTGCCGATGACCGGATCCAACGGCAACAACTTCGGCGAACTGGCCGCATCCATCGCCGGCAACGTCTGGCTGGATGCCAACAACAACGGCGTCCGCGATCCGGGCGAGGACGGCATCGCCGGGGTGAGCATCAGCCTGCCCGCCGGGACCGTCGACGCGCTCGGCAATCCGGTCGCCAGCGTGTTGACCGATGCCAACGGCGACTACCTCTTCGTCGACCTGCTGGCCGGCACCTACACGGTGACCCAGCAGGCCGCGCAGCCGGTGGTCGGCGGCGTGACCACGCTCAACGGCACCACCGTGGCCGGTACCGTCTCCGGCGTGCCCAGCGGCACCGCCAGCACCGTGGCCACCGTGCCCAGCGCGGTGTCGGGCATCGTGCTGCCCGCCGGGCGCGCGTCGATCGGCAACAATTTCGGCGAAACCTTGCCGGTGGCGGTATCCGGCCGCGTGTTCTTCGACGTCAACAACGACGGCGTGCAGTCCGGCCCCGGCGAGACCGGGATCGCCGGCGTGACCATCGAGTTGACCGGGGTGGACGACACCGGCGCCAGCGTGTCGTTGACCACCACCACCGATGCCAACGGCGACTTCAGCTTCGAAGGCCTGCGCCCGGGCACCTACACCCTGACCCAGCCGACCCAGCCGCCGGGCACCAGCAACGGCCAGACCATTCCGGGCAGCGCCGGCGGCACCGGCACGCCGATCACCACCGTGCCCAGCGCGATTTCCGGGATCGACCTGACCACCCCGGGCTCCCGTTCGATCGACAACCTGTTCGGCGAGATCCCGATGAACAGCTCGATCAGCGGCCGGGTCTGGAACGACCTGGACAACGACGGCGTCATCGACCCGGGCGAGACCGGCATCGAGGGCGTGGTCATCCGCCTGACCGGCACCGATCCGGCCGGCAATCCGGTCAGCCGCGAAACGGTCACCGGTCCCGACGGTCGCTACACGTTCACCGAACTGCCGCCGGGCACCTACGTCATCGTCCAGCCCGAGCAGCCGGCCGGCACTCTCAGCGGCATCACGGTGCCGGGCACCGGTGGCGGCACCGCCACCACGCCGTCGACCACACCGTCGACCATCTCCGGCGTGGTCCTGGGCGTGGGCGAGGAAGCCAGCGCCAACAACTTCGGCGAAATCCCGGTGGGCCGCATCTCCGGGCGGGTGTACTACGACAACAACAACAACGGCGTGGTCGATCCGGGCGAGGCGGGCATCGCCGGGGTAACGGTGGTGCTGACCGGCACCAACGACCTGGGCGAGGCGGTCAACGTCACCGCCACCACCGATGCCGATGGCCGCTATCGCTTCGATGGCCTGCGTCCGGGCACCTATGCGGTGACCCAGCCGGTGCAGCCGCCGGAAACGACCAACGGCATCACCAGCGCCGGCACCATCAACGGCAGCGTGGTCGGTATCGCCACCCCGGTGGACGTCGTTCCCTCGGCGATCAGCGCGATCGTGCTGCCCATCGGCGGCGAATCGATCGACAACAACTTCGGCGAGATCGGCGATTCGCCCGACGTGGTGGTGAGCAAGCGGGCCAACCCGGCCTTGTTCACGGTCAACAACCCGGCCACGTACACCATTTCCGTGCGCAACCGCGGCCAGCGCCAGACCGAAGGCCAGTACACCGTGCACGATCGGTTGCCTGCCGGGATCGTCCTGGCGGGCGTGCCGAGCGGCGACGGGTGGACCTGCTCGGGCCAGGCCGGTGAAACCCGTTTCAGCTGCAGCAGCAGCCGGGTGCTCGCCGCCGGTGCCGACGCCGCGCCGATCGAGCTGCCGGTGAAGGTGTCCGCCGCGGCGGCCGCCACCGGGACGGTGCACAACGCCGTGTTGGTCGAGGGCGGTGGCGAAAATCCGTACCGTGCGCCGACGCCGGCCGAACGTGCCGCCTTCGAGGGCGACATCACCGGCCTGCCGGTGTGCGATCCGGCCATCACCCAGAACGCCTGCCGCCTGCCCACCCGGGTACAGCTGTCCGCCGCCCTGAGCGGCACGGTATGGCTGGAACTGGGCGGCACCGGGGACCATTGGCTGGATTCGGCCGACCAGCGCAAGTCCGGCTGGATCGTCGAGCTGGTCGATCCGGTCACCGGCCAGGTGGTGCGCACCACCACCACCGGCAACGACGGCCGCTATCGCTTCGACGACGTCGTTCCGGGCGTGCGTTGGCAGGTGCGCTTCCGCGATCCGCAGAGCGGCGCCATCTGGGCTTGGCCGGTGTCCGGTGAAACCCCGGCGGGCCCGCCGGCGCCGTGCGATGCCGACGCGGCCATCGCCAACGGCACCGCCAGCAGTTGCCGCACCCAGTCCGGTGGCTTCACCGCGCTGGAAGTGGTCCTGCGCCCGGGCAGCGAACTGCCCGAGCAGAGCCTGCCGCTGGATCCGGGCGGCGTGGTCTACGACTCGATCACCCGTACTCCGGTTCCGGGTTCGATCGTGATCCTGACCCCGGTCGGCGTGTGCGCCGGCTACGACCCGGCCACCAGCCTGCTCAACGTCGGCCAGGGCGGTTACCAGATCCAGGGCGACGCGGTGTCGATGACGGTCGGCAGCGACGGCTACTACCAGTTCCAGTTCGCCACCGGTGCGCCGGCGCGCTGCGAGTTCCGCCTGACCGTGACCCCGCCGCCCAGTTACACCTTCGTCTCCACCACGATCCCGGCCAACGACGGCACCCTGTCGCCGCCGGGTGGCGGTGATGGCCGCTACCCGGTGCTGCCGGGCGCGACCGCGCCGACCGCGCCGGTGGGGGATGGCACCCGCTATTACCTGACCGTAATCGGTGGCTCGGACGTGGCCCGGATCGTCTACAACCACATCCCGCTGGATCCGCGGCAGCCGCCGGGGCTGAGCATCAGCAAGACCGGCAACCGGCAGATCGTGGAGATCGGCGACACGCTCGAGTACACGATCACCGTGCGCCAGACCGCCGGCGCGCCGCTCGGCCAGGTCACCGTGCTCGATCGCCTGCCGCGCGGCTTCACCTACGTCGCCGGCACCGCCCGCGTGGATGGGCTGGGGATCGCCGATCCGGACGGCCAGCCGGGTCCGCGCCTGGCCTTCGACATCGGCGCCATCGGCAGCGGCGCCCAGCGCGTGCTGACCTACCGGGTCCGGGTCGGCGTGGGTGCCGACCAGGGCGACGGCGTCAATCGCGCCCAGGCCCACGGCTGCGCGTTCCAGCAGGGTTGCGTCGATGCCGGCATGCAGCCGTACCCCGGCAGCGTCCCGTCCAACCAGGCCCAGTACCGCGTGCGGGTCACCGGCGGCGTGTTCACCAGCGAAGGCTGCGTGCTCGGCAAGGTGTTCGTGGATTGCAACCGCAACCACGTGCAGGATCCCGAGGAGCTGGGCATCCCGGGCGTGCGCATGTACTTCGAGGACGGCACCTGGGTGGTGTCCGACTCGGAGGGCAAGTACAGCTACTGCGGCCTGCCGCCGCAGAGCCACACGCTGAAGGTGGATGCGTCCACGCTGCCGGTCGGCTCGCGCCTGACCACCAGCAGCAACCGCAACCTCGGCGACGCGGACAGCCTGTTCATCGACCTCAAGAACGGCGAGCTGCACCGCGCCGACTTCGTCGAGGGCAGTTGCTCCAACCCGGTGATCGAGCAGGTCAAGGCCCGCCGCACCCAGGGCGAGGTGCGCGCGCCGGAGACCGAGACCGGCCAGCCTGCGCTGCGCTTCGAGAGCAAGCCGCTGCGCAGCCCGCAGCAAGGCACGGATTCGGCCAACCAGAGACCGATCGTGGATCCCAGAACCACCCGACCCACCGACGGACGGGAGGTGCAGCCATGAGCCGGTTCTCCTTCCGCCGTGGTGCCCCGAGGCTGAGCCTGCTCGCATGCGCCCTGGCCGTCGCCGCGCCGGCGCTGGCCCAGGACCCCTCCGGCAGCCAGCGTTTCACCTCCGTGCTCGGCACCGCCGATGCGTTGTACCCGCAGTCGCCGGCGACCACCAACGCCGGGCCGCGCGTGGTCGACCGTCGTTCGGGCAGCGTCGACTACAGCGCCAATCGCAGCGTCGACCGGATCCTGGTCGAGCTCGACCGCGACGGGGTACCGGCCGATGGCCAGTCGCCCGTGCACGTGCGGGTGCAACTGCTCGGTGCCGACGGCCTGCCGCTGGCCGGCCAGGTGTTCGCCACCATCGAGCACAGCGGTGGCCGCATCCGCCTGCCGGGTTCGCGTACCGACGAGTTCGGGCCCGGTGCCAGCGATGCCGACAAGGCCACCCCGGGCGTGCAGCTCGAGGCTGCCGACGGCGTGGCCGAATTCGACCTGATCGCCCCGCATGAACCGCAGGACGTGTTCCTGCGGATCACTGCAGGCGACCAGACCGCAGAAGGCGTGGTCGGTTTCCTGCCGGAGATGCGCGAGCTGCTGGCCACCGGCCTGATCGAGGGCATCGTCAACTTCAACCGCAAGGCCAACCGCGAGCTGATCGCGCCGGTCCAGCACGGCGATGCGTTCGAGCGCGAGATCCGGCGCTGGGAGAAGCAGTTCAACGACGGCAAGGCCAACGCCGCCGCGCGCACCGCGTTCTTCGTCAAGGGCCGGATCAAGGGCGAGTACCTGTTGACCGCGGCCTACGACTCGGACAAGGAAGTGCGCTCGCGCCTGCTGCGCGACGTGCGCCCGGAGGAGTTCTATCCCGTCTACGGCGACTCCTCGTTGCACGGTTTCGACGCACGCTCCTCCGGACGCCTGTACGTGCGCCTGGACAGCGGGCGCAGCTACCTGCTCTACGGCGACTTCCAGACCGGCGAGACCCTGGCCACGAGGACCGGCGTTGGCGGCAGCGGGCCGATCCCGCAGCGCAGCCTGGGCGCCTACAGCCGCACGGCCACCGGCCTGGGCTGGCATTTCGAGAGCGGGCGGGTGCGCGGCAACGTGTTCGCCACCGAGGACTCGCTGCGCCAGGTGATCGAGGAGTTCGCCAGCCAGGGCAGCGGTCCCTACGCGCTGCGCAACAGCGCGGTGCTGGAAGGCAGCGAACGGGTCGAGGTGGTCGTGCGCGATCGCTACCAGCCGTCGCGGATCGTCGAGGTGCGGCCGCTGGCGCGCCTGGTGGACTACAGCTTCGAACCGTTCTCCGGCCGGATCCTGCTCAACCAGTTCCTGCCGGCGTTCGATGCCAACCTCAACCCGGTGACGCTGCGCATCACCTACGAGCTCGACCAGGGCACCGAGAAGTTCTGGACCTACGGCGCCGATGCGCAGTGGAAGCTGACCGACCGCCTGGAGATCGGCGGCGCGGTGGTGGACGACCGCAATCCGTTCGCCGAGTTCCGCATGGCCAGCGCCAACCTCGGCTACCGCTTTGGCGAGAAGACCTACCTGGCCGCCGAGTTCGCGCGTACCCGCAGCGAGGTCAACACCAACAGCATCAACCAGTACGCCACCCCGGGCCTGCAAGACCTGACCGGGGACGTGGACGGCGACGCCTGGCGGGTCGAGTTCGGCCACGAGGGCAAGGTGCTGGACGCGCGGGTGTTCGCCGCACGTACCGATCCTGCGTTCAACAACGTGGCCTCGCCGCTGTTCGGCGGCCGCGGCGAGTACAGTGCGCGCCTGACCTGGAAGCTGGGCGAGCGATTCCAGCCGTACCTGGAGGGATTGCGCAGCGAAGACCGCAATCCGGATGGCGGCAAGCGCGATGCGGCCGGTGCCGGCCTGCGCATCGGCGCTACCGACCGGCTCACGGTCGACCTGGGGCTGCGCAGCATCCGCGAGACGGTGGGCGCCTATTCGCCCTGGACCGCGGGCATGCCGTTCGGCAACGCCGGTGGCCTGACCGGCGGCTTCGCCACCGGTGCCGGTGGCGGCGCGCTCGGCTTCGGCCAGCAACCGCTCGATCCGTTGACCGGCCTGCCGGTGATCGGCAGCAGCGGCGCGCAGGGCGAGTGGACCAGTTCGCTGCCGATCGGCACCGAGCTGGAGTCGGAAACCGCGCGCATCGGCCTGGGCTATCGCGCCAGCGAGACGTTCACCGTCGGTGGCGAGGTCGAACAAGCCTTCGGCGGCGAGGACCGCAACCGCCTGGCGTTGGGCGTGGACTGGCAAGTGTTCGAGCGCAGCCGCCTGTATGGCCGCTATGAGAAGCAGACCGGCCTGACCAGCGCCTACGGCATCACCGAGGCCGGCCGCGAGGCCGACGCGTTCGTGTTCGGCGTCGACAGCAACTACCTCAAGGACACCCAGGTGTTCAGCGAGTACCGCATGCGCGACGCCGTGGCCGGTCGCGACCTGCAGGCCGCCTCCGGCATCCGCCAGAACTGGGACCTGGGCCCGGGCTTGCGGATGAGCGCTTCGGCCGAGCACGTCAAGGTCTATGACGGCGCCACCGGCGATGCCACCGGCCTGGCCTTCGGCGTTGACTACACCGGCAACCCGTTGTGGCGGGGCAGTGCGCGGGTGGAGCACCGGATCTCGGGCGACGTGGCCGGCACCGACCTCGACGAGTCGTTCGACACGACCCTGGTGCAGTTGCTGGCGGCGCGCAAGATCAACCGCGACTGGACCGTGCTCGCGCGCAACTACCTGCTGGCCACCGACTACCGCGCCCGCGGCGACGTGCTCCAGGACCGCTTCCAGCTCGGCCTGGCCTACCGCGACACCGACCGCAACCGGATCAACGCGCTCGCCCGCTACGAGTACAAGCTCGAGAGCGACGAGAGCGGCCTGACCCTGGACCGCGGCCAGGTGGTGGCGGGCACCAGCCAGGACATCCGCAGCCGCGCCCACATCGTCTCGATGCATGCCGACTGGCATCCGTCGCGGCCGTGGTGGCTCACCGGCCGGGTGGCGGGCAAGTGGCAGGACGACCGTTTTGCCTACGCCGACGGAAGTCGCGTGGACGACAGCTTCGACGCGATGCTGCTGTCCGGGCGGATGGTCTACGACTTCACCGAGAACTGGGACGTCGGGGCGATGGCCTCGACCTTCCGCGGCCAGCACGGCGCCAACCAGTACGCGTACGGTGTCGAACTGGGCCGCCTGCTGCGGCAGAACCTGTGGCTGTCGGCCGGATACAACTTCTCCGGATTCGACGGCGACCGCGACTTGTCCGGCTACGAGTACACCCAGCAGGGCATCTACCTGCGCCTGCGCTTCAAGTTCGACGAAGACCTGTTCCGCAGGGACGAACCCCGCTATCGCGAACCCGTGCGCTACGGAGCGACCAACTAATGAAGACCAACACCACGATGCCCATCCGTTTCCCCGGCGCCCGGCGGGCGCTCGCCCTCGCCCTGCTGGCCTCGCTTCCCTTGGCCGTGCAGGCCCAGGACGCGGTGCGCCTGGCTCCGCAGCAGGCCCGGATCACCGATGAGGCGATCCATGCCGACCTGCAGAGCTACGAGGCCACCCAGGGCCGGATCAAGGGGCTCAACGACGCCGGCCGCCCGGTCCGCGACTACCACCTGTCCAAGGCCCAGTGCTGGCTGGACGTGTCCTTCCACGAGTACACCCGCAACGACCGCGGCGACTTCCCCCAGGAAGCGCTGGACGAGTCGGTGAAGTTGATCGTGGGCATGGAGAACCGGGTTTCGCCGCTGCCGACCGATACCCCGCTGGTCAACGGTGCCGTCCGCCTGCGCGAGGACCTGTGGGCGCGTCTGGCGGCATTGCACGGCACCCCCGGCTTCACCTGCGCGCAGCAGGCGGTGGCCTGCGGCGAGGTCGAGCTGGTGCACGCCGGCAACGAGTTCAACCAGCAGCAATGGCGCCACGCCAAGCCCTACATCCAGATCGCCGAGGACCTGGTGAACGACGCCGAGGCATTGGCCCGCCAGTGCGGCGCGGCCCCGGCCGCCGCCGTACCTGTCGCCGGTCCGCCGCTGGTGGCCAACGTCCTGTTCGAGTTCGACCGCGACAAGCGCGGCGATATCCGCGGAGGATCGTTGCAGGAACTCGAGCGGGCACTGGCGCGGATCAGCGCCGAGGGACTGACCGTGGAGCGCGTCGAACTGGTCGGCCATGCCGACCGGATGCAGGGCCGCGGCGCGGACTACAACAAGGAATTGTCTGCGCGCCGGGCCCGGACCGTGCGCGAACTGCTGGTCGGCCGCGGCATCGATCCGTCGCTGATCGAGTACAGCTACCGCGGCGACCTGGAGCAGGTGGAGTACTGCAAGGGCGTGACCCCGCGCGCGGCCCTGCTCGAATGCCTGCTGCCGAACCGCCGGGTGGAAACGCGCTTCATCGTGCGCTGACCCGCGCCGGGGCCGAACCCGTGCCTGCCCGGCACGGGTTCGGTCCAGACTCCCGGATCCACGGTCCGCGGCGGCTCAGGCCGACAGGTGCCCGATCGCGGCCACCGCGCCGAAACGGTCGGCCAGGCGCTTGAGCAGGGCCAGGCGGTTGGCGCGGATGGCCGGGTCCTCGGCGTTGACCATGACCTGGTCGAAGAACGCGTCCACCTGCGGCCGCACCCGCGCCAGGCGCTCGAGCACGCGCACGTAGTCGTGCCGGTGCAGGGCGGCGTTGCTGTCGTCCAGCGCGGCTTCCACCGCCTCGGCCAGTGCGCGTTCGGCGGGTTCGGCCAGCAGCGCCACGTCCTCCATCACCGGGATTTCGATGTCGGCCTTCTTCAGGATGTTGCCGATGCGCTTGTTGGCCGCGGCCAGCGCTTCGGCTTCCGGCAGCGCGGCGAAGGTGCCGATCGCCTCGATCCGGCGGTCGAAGTCGTACAGCGAGGCCGGCTT
>Ga0102832_1002061_pt1 | contig 13193 bp, 13 predicted proteins | sample EBPBio282013_DNA_FD_88942 | JGI IMG/M metagenome (GOLD analysis project Ga0102832, IMG submission 88942) | Wastewater treatment Type I Accumulibacter community from EBPR Bioreactor in Madison, WI, USA - Reactor 2_5/28/2013_ DNA (Illumina Assembly) | ecosystem: Engineered > Bioreactor > EBPR >...
GATCCTGTCCAGCGGAACAGCATCCTTTTCAAGGAAGGGTCCGACCCGCATGCGGCGCAGGGCTGTGATATGCCCCACCGTGCCGCAGGCGCGGGCGATGTCGCGCGCCAGGGACCGCATGTACACGCCCTTGCCGGATTCCACGAAGAAGACGGCAGTATCGGCATCCGGCCGCTCGATCAGCTCGAAGCGATCGACGCGCGCGGGCCGCGGGGCGAGTTCGACCGCCTCCCCCGCGCGGGCGAGGTCATAGGCGCGTTCGCCGGCGACCTTGATGGCGGAATAGATCGGCGGGACCTGCATGATGTCGCCGATGAAGGCGGGCAGTGCCGCGCGGATCTGCTCGTCGGTCGGCCGCACGTCGGAGGTTTCCGTCACGGCGCCGTCGGCATCGTCGGAATCCCGCCCCTCGCCCAGCTTCAGGGTGAAGCGGTACTGCTTCGTGCCGTCCATGACATAGGGCACGGTCTTGGTCGCCGCGCCGAAGGCGATGGGCAGCACGCCGGTCGCCAGCGGGTCGAGCGTGCCGCCATGCCCACATTTCTGCGCCTGGAAACCGCGCTTGCAGATCGCGACGACATCCGTGCTGCCGATCGCGGTCGGCTTGTCGATGATCAACCAGCCGTCGATCGGGCGGCCTTTCGGCTTGCGGTGGCGATGATGGGCCATGCGATGATCCGGGAATTGATTGGGGGCGCCCTGCGGCGCCGTTTCAGAAGGCCAGCCCGCCCATGTCCGAGGACGGCGAGCAGGATCGCGAGGTGCCGCCCTGGGCCCGCTGCCTGATCGCCGCCATCGTGCTGGCGGCGGGGGCGGCGATCGGCGGCGTGGCGGGGGAAAGCTGGGGCGCGGCGCTGGTCGGCGCGCTGGTGGCAAGCCCGGTCGCCGCCTTCGGCTTCATGCTGCCGAATGCGCTGCTGGGCATCCTGCTGGTGCTGGAGGCGTTCAGCTGCGCCATCTGACTCACGCCGGCACCGGGCGCGGGCGGCCGGCCTCGTCGAGCGCCACGAAGGTGAAGGTCGCCTCCGTCACGCGCGCATCGTCCTCGGCGGTTCGGTCGCGGCGCCAGGCCTCGACATGCACGCGGATGGAGCTGCGCCCGACGCCGAGCAGCCGGCCATAGAGGCTGACCTCGTCACCCACGCGCACCGGCAGGTGGAAGGTCATCGCCTCCACCGCGACGGTCGCGACACGGCCGCGCGCCCGGCGCAGCGCGACGGAGGCACCCGCCTGGTCCATATGGGCCATCAGCCAGCCGCCGAAGATGTCCCCGGCGGGGTTGGCGTCGGCCGGCATGGCAATGACGCGGACCTGCGGCGCCTCGTCCGGCGGGGCGGCGGTCATGCCTCGTCATCCTTGGTGGGATCCAGGTCGCGCAGCACCTCGGGGCGGTGCATCACCTCGTTGATGTGCATCGCGTAGCCGAGCGCGGTGTCGGGCTGGAAGTGCAGGTCGGGGGCGTATTTCAGCCGCACCGCATGCGCGACCTCCCGCCGCAGGAAGGGGGAGACGCGCTTCAGCCCGGCGAGCTGGTCCTTCGTCAGGTCCTTGCCCAGCGCCGAGACGAAGGCGGTGACGTGCTTCAGGTCGGGGGAGGCGCGGACCTCGGTGACCGTGACGTGCAGGCCGTGCAGGTCGGGGTCGCGGAACTCCTCCCGCGCGAAGACGGCGGACAGCGCGTGGCGGATCTCCTCCGCGACGCGAAGCATGCGCTGGGATGGGGCGCCGGATTTGGTGTGCTTCATCTCTCTATCCTCCGCGGTGGGACGCGGCGGGGCGCCGCCCCTCCACACCACCCCGGCAAAGGCCCAAGGCCTTTGCGAACCATTAATTGGTGCCGGGCACCGGAGCCACAGCGAAAACGCCGGACGCGCTTTGCGCCCGGCGCCCATTCAGGGTGTCCAGAGGCCCGCAGGCCTTTGGTCGGGTGGCTCGGAGGGGCAAGGCCCCTCCGATCAGGCCGCCGCGACGGTCTCCACCTCGTAGCACTCGATCTGATCGCTGACGCGGATGTCGTCGTAATTCGCAAACGACATGCCGCATTCGAGACCGTTGCCCACCTCGCGGACATCGTCCTTGAAGCGCTTCAGCGTCGAGAGTTCGCCCTGGTGGATCACCACGCCGTCGCGCAGCAGGCGCACGCCCGCGCCGCGCTTGACCACGCCTTCGGTGATGCGGCAGCCCGCGACCTTGCCGATCTTCTTGACGTCGAAGACCTGCAGGATCTGCGCGTAGCCCAGGAACTTCTCGCGCTGCACCGGCGCGAGCTTGCCCTTGTAGAGCTTCTCGATGTCATCGGCGACTTCGTAGATGATCGAGTAGTAGCGGATATCCACGCCTTCCTTGGCCGCCAGGTCGCGCGCCTGCGACGTCGCGCGGACGTTGAAGGCGACGATCACGGCATCCGACGCCTTGGCGAGCTGGATGTCGGATTCGGTGATCTGGCCCACCGCGGAATGCAGCACGCGGACCTTCACCTCGTCATTGCCGAGCTTGCCGAGCGTCACGCCGATCGCCTCGGCGGACCCCTGCACGTCGGCCTTCACGACGACGGCGACTTCCTTCTGCTCGCCGGCCTGGATGCGCGCCAGCATGTCGGTCAGGTTGCCGCGGCCGGCACCGGCGGCGGCCGATGCCTTCTCGCGCAGCTTGCGCTGGCGGAACTCGGACACCTCGCGGGCGCGCGCCTCGTTCTCGACGGCGATGAAGTTCTCGCCGGCCGACGGCACGCCCGACAGGCCCAGGATCTCCACCGGAAGCGAGGGCGGAGCCTCCTTCAGCTGGCGGCCCTTGTCGTCGAGCATCGCGCGCACGCGGCCGTAGACACGTAGCTTGCGCGCGTCAAGGAGCAGCGCGCCGGGTATTGCGTTCTCCAGGAACTGCAGCAGATCGTCGGCGTGGGTGGTCACGCGCGTATCGAAGCCGCGTTCGCGCAACGCACTGAGCAGGCCGGGTGCGACGCCATCGTCGATGCCGTGCAGCGCGATGTTGGAGACCGCGGCCGCCAGCACGAGCGGCACCGCCTGCACCAGGTCGGTCCCGACCAGGCGCACCGCGGACAGCCCCGGGTAGAGCATCAGCAGCGAGATCATGATCACCGAACCGGAACCGACGCTGGTGATGCCGACCAGCAGGCCGCCGAGACGATCAGCCCGGACGTCGTCGAGGAATTCGCGCAGTACGGCCTGAAGTAGGCCGCGGTCGCGGCCACCCGGTCAGCAGAGCGCGCGCCGCCACGCCAGGTCCGCCGCGTCGTCGAGTTCGGCGTCGCGGTCGAAGTGGATCACCGTGATCTGCCTGCTCTGCTCGGCCCTGAGTTCGCGGATCTTCGACCAGGTCTGGCCGGCGACGGCGTAGATCGCACCCAGCCGACGACCCGACCATTCGTCGGTCGGGTTCTGCTGGAGCTCATGTTCCATGTCGTCGGCCGACCGTCCGAGGCGATCGAGTTCGCGCTCCAGGAAAGCCAGTCGCTGAGCGATGGTCACTGACGTGTCGGTCATCCCCGTTCCCCCCGCGGCCCTCTCCTAGAAGTCCGGGCGTCCAATTGCAAGGAGAGGACCGGAACCTGCGGCAGCGCGACGCCGTAGCCGTCTTTCGACAGGCCGCTTGGGCGGCGCAGGGGGCAGGCAAATAGCCGAGGAAGAAGACCTGCCGGACGAATCCGGGATCGCCGCCGACCGGAGCGATGCGGAGCGTGCAGGCCGGTCGGTCTTGTCGGCTTAGCGGCTGGACAGCTTGATCAGGCCCTCGAGGTCGAGGATGACGATGGTCCGCCGCGTCGAGCGGATCAGGCGCTGGCCTTCGAGCAGCTGCAGGCTGGTCGTGACGCTGGGCCGCCGCACGCCGAGAATCTCGGCCAGCGCGTCGTGGGTGAAGCTGAGCTGGCGGCCGCCGAGGCGCTGCGAGGCCTGCACCAGCCAGCGCGCCAGGCGCTCGACGATCGTGGCGCGGCCGCTGTACGAGGCGGTCTCCATGATCTGGCGCATCGCCTCGCCGGCGTGATCGAGCAGGTGGCGGCGCAACGGCGGATGGAACTCGGCGAGGCGCCGCAGCCGCAGCGCCGGCAGGCGCCACGCGGTCCCAGGGGCCTGCACGACGGCTTCGCTGGCGGCGGTGATGTCGCCCAGCAGCAGGCCCGGCGCCGTCATGCCGTCACGGCCGACCGTGGCGATCTCGATGCGCGTGCCGCGCGTGTTGCCCGCGAACAACGAGATCAGGCCTTCGACCGGGAAGTAGACATCGCCGGTCGGCTTGCCCGGCACCTGCAGGCGATCGCCGGCGCGCAGGTCGACGCTCTCGAGCGACGGCACCACGAGACCGCGGCTCGACGCGTCCAGCCCGTCCAGCACCGCGTTGCCCAGGGTCTCGGCCGCCACCGTCGGCGGCGGCGATCCCGCCATCTGGTGCAGCGCGAGTTCGAACTGCATCGGCTCGATCGGCTTGCCGAGCTGCGGCGCGTGCCGGAACTCCTGCGGGATCAGGGCATGCGGGCTCGAGTAGGCGCTGAGGAACACGAACGGCAGGCCGCGCGAGGCCAGCGCCTCGCAGATCGGGTAGCTGGGCTCGCCCGCGAGGTCGATGTCGATAATGGCGCCCTGGATCGGCGCCTCCGCCAGCAGGGCGAGGCCGGTTTCGACCGTGGGCACCGCGCCGGCGACGTCGTAGCCGCAACGGCGCACGAAATCGCCGACTTCCTGGGCCATCAGGTAGTTGTCTTCGGCGATCAGGAATCGGGGGCGCGAGGCCAAGGTGGCGGTCATGCGAACTCCGGGTCGAAGGTCGGCGTACACCGAGCAGCCAAACAATCTGCATAGCGTACCCTGTTCCGTGCAACACCACCAGACCGGCGCAGTTCTTGCTTCCCGTTCCCTCAGGCACCGTGCAGGCCGCAACGCATGACGAGCGTCATCGTTTCGTGTCCCGATCCTTTCGTTGCCGGTTGTCGGCAGCCGCCCCTTCCGTTCGTCTTCCAGGAAGGACGGGAGCCTCGGCATGAAAATCTATTCCGGATGGGTCGTGGTCGCCGCGGGCGGCCTCCTGGGCTGCGGTTCGGCAGGCGCCGTGTTCTCGCTGGCGGTCTTCCTGCAGCCGCTGGCCGACGACACCGGCTGGTCGCGCACCGGCGTCTCCACCGCCATGACCATCGTGTTCCTCGCGATGGGGCTCGCGTCGTTCGGCTGGGGCGCGCTGTCCGACCGCTTCGGCCCGCGGCCGGTCGTGCTGGGCGGCGCCCTCCTGCTGGGCCTCGGCCTGTTGCTGGCCAGCCGCGCCCGCAGCCTGCTCGAGTTCCAGCTGCTGTACGGCCTGGCGGTCGGCGGCTCGGCCGGCGCCATCTTCATTCCCACGATCTCGACGGTCACCGGCTGGTTCGAGAAGAACCGCAGCCTCGCCGTCTCGCTGGTCTCGGCGGGCATGGGCATGGCGCCGATGACGGTATCGCCGATCGCCAGCTGGCTGATCGGCCTCTACGACTGGCGTACCGCGCAGGCGATCATCGCGGTGGCGTGCTGGGTCGTGCTCGTCCCGGTCGCGCTGCTGGTGACGCGCCCTCCCGCGACCCTGGATCCGCGCGAGCGTGTCGCGACAACGACGGACAGTGAGCCGACCGGCGGCGAGATCGTGACGGGTGCGCCCGAGGACCTGTCGGTGGCCGACGCGTTGCGCTCGCCGCAGTTCATCGTGCTGTCGCTGACCTACTTCTGCTGCTGCGCCACCCACTCCGGCCCGATCTTCCACACCGTGAGCTACGCCGTCGCCTGCGGCCTGCCGCTGATGGCGGCGGTCTCGATCTACAGCGTCGAGGGACTGGGCGGGCTGCTCGGGCGCGTCGTTTTCGGCCTCGCCGGCGATCGCTTCGGCGCCAAGCGCGTGCTGGTGCTGGGCCTGCTGGCGCAGGCGCTGGGCGCCGGCGCCTACTTCTTCGTGCGCGAGCTCGCGGGATTCTATGCCGTCGCCGCCGTGTTCGGCCTGATCTACGGCGGGATCATGCCGCTCTACGCGGTGATCGCCCGCGGCTACTTCCCGATGCGGATCATGGGTACCGTGCTGGGCGCCTCGACCGTGTTCTCCAGCCTCGGCATGTCGCTCGGCCCGGTGGTCGGCGGCTGGATCTTCGACGCCACCGGCGGCTACGCCTGGCTCTACATCGCGTCCTTCGGCATCGGCATCGGCGCCTTCGCGATCGCGATGCTGTTCCCGCCCTACCCGCCGCGGTCGGCCGCGCCGCAGCCGGCCTGACCGCCGCCTCTCCGCCCCCGGTGGTGGTCGCCCACCGGGGCGCGGTGGCTACTCGGTGATCACGCCGCAGATGATGCGGTCGCCGGCATTGCCCGCCGGGTCCGACTTGTAGTCGTCCTTGCCGGCGTGGATCACGATCGCCGAGCCGTCGGCATCGAACAGCGAGTTTGGCTGGCCCTTGGCCAGCGTCACCATGGGGTTGGCGATCTCGATCACCAGGTCGCCGCTGGCCGGGATGTGCAGGTTCGGCATGTCGCCGGCATGGCTGCCCTCCTTGGCTTCCAGGCCGTGCTTGTGGCCGGCCGGGTTGAAGTGCGGCCCGGCGCTGGTGAACGGCGCCTCGCACTTGCCGACGGCGTGGATGTGGAAGGCGCGCTCGCCCGCCGGCGCGCCCTTCAGCGCCATCCGCAGCAGCACGCCGTTGGTCACCTGCACCAGCTCGACCGCGCCGACTTCCTTGCCCTGCGCATCCTTGAGGGTCGCCTTGGCGGTCTGGCTCTGGGCCAGCGCCGGCAGGGCCAGCGCGGCGCCAACGGCGGACAGGCAGAGCGAGCGTGCGAACGTCATCATCGCCTCCGGGTTCAGCGTTCCGGCAACCTACATAGCACGGGCGGCGGTGACGCGCGCGACGCGCCGCTGGATCGCGCCGATCAGCGCGAAGGCGACCTGCAGCGGGATGCCGAACAGCACGATGCCGAGGCCGAACAGGACGAGCCGGTCGCCCAGCTCGGGCAGGTGCTCGGCCTCGCGCAGGATCACGGTGATGGCCTCGGTCACGCCGATCGCCGCGCCGGCGCTCGACGACATGACCAGCACGAAGAAGGCGCGCGTCACGTTGGGCAGGAAGAGCAGCGCGCCGTGCGTCGTGCCGGCCCGGAGATGCCGCAGGGCGTCGAGCGCGGCGTCGCCGACATAGGCCGCCGAGTACGGCACCAGCGACAGCGCCACGGTCATCACGCCCGACAGCGCGAACGGCCGGCCGAACAGCGTGGCGTCACGCGGCAGGGCGTTCAGCAGGAAGAACATCACGACGAAGGTCGGCGCGGCGCGCATCAGCGAGACCAGCGACAGGCTGGCCGCGCCGGCGACGCCGCCGGCCAGCCGCCCCAGCGCCAGCACGAAGCCCAGTGCCAGGCCGATCAGCAGGGCGATCGCCGCGATCTCGAAGTTGAGCGCCATGCCGCCCAGGAAGCGGGCGAGGAAGTCGCCCGACAGGCCGTGCACGAGGTCGCTCATGGCGCGGCCGTCCGGCGCTCGAGCCAGCGCTGCAGGCGGCCGCACAGCCAGACCACGCCCATCACCACCACGGTGTAGAACACCAGGAGGATGGTGTAGGTGGTCGCCCGCCCGCTCGAGAAGGACGTGATGTCGGTGAGCGTGCTCAGCAGTTCGGGCGCGCCGATGAAGCTGGCGATCGGCGTGCCCTTCGCGGCGTTGACCAGGAAGGCGACGATCTGCGTCGAGGCCCGGCCGACGGCACGGCCGAACAGGCCGGCGCCGGACACGCCCTCGGCGCGCAGGCTCCACATCGCCTCGCCGATCGCCTGCCCGGCATTGCTGCCGTTGGTCAGGCCGAGCGCGGCGATCGCCGCGCCGAGCAGCACCGGGGTGGTCACGACGAACAGGCCATGGGCGATCGCCGCGGCGATCACCAGCGTCAGCACGATCGGCGACGACTGCAGCGTCATGGTGACCAGGCGGGCGGGCCAGCGCAGCAGCGGCGTGCGCGCGCCCATCGCCGCGCCGAGGAGCAGCGCGAAGCCCAGCGTGGCGGCCAGCGCCCCGGCGATCAGGACCAGGGTATAGGCCACGCCGTCCTGGAACAGCGACCACGCCGGCACCGTCTTGAGCATCGGCAGCTGCAGGTCGACGCCCGACTTCGCCTCCACCCAGTCCTCGACCGCGGCGACCTGCGGCGCGAACGACGTGGGCTGCAGCGCCGCGTTGAGCGGCGGCAGGACGCAGGCGGGGTCGCGGTTGCCCTCGGCGGTGTTGCAGGCCGGCCGGCGCCACACCTGCTGCTGCTCGACCAGGAAACCGAGGCCGATGCTGTGCAGCCGCCCGATGTCGACGAACAGCCCGTCGCGATGGAAGATCTGGCTGACCAGGTCGAGCGCGCGCGCCAGCTCGCTGCTGCCCTGCCGCGCCACCGCCATGCCCCACGGGACCTGCGCGAAGCCGAACTTCTGCGAGTAGCGCGCGCGGAAGTCGGGCTCGGTGAAGTACTTGGCGAAGAAGCTGTCGTCCTGGGCGGCCAGCGCACAGGTGCGGTCCTTGAGGCGATCGGGCAGCACGCCCGCCTCGTCGAACAGCATCAGGCGGGCGCCCTGCGATACCAGCTCGGCGTTGGACCCGTTGCCGACCGTGACGCAGATCGTGCGGCCCGGCAGGTCGAGGATGCTGGCCACCGGCAGCTCGCGCGGCCCGACCACCGTGGTCTCCGACCGGTAGTAGTGCGGCCGGATGAAGCGCACCTGGCGGTCGCGCTGGGTGTTGTGGCCCATCGTGGCGATCACCAGGTCGACCCGGTCCTCGGCCAGCAGCGGCACACGGGTCGCGGCGTTGACACGCACGAACTCGACCGCGACGCCCAGCATCCGGCCGATCGCCTCGGCGACGTCGACCTCGTAGCCGAAGCGCTGCTCGTCGCGGCGCTCGGCGAACAGCGGGTAGTAGTCGCGGATGCCGATCCGGATGCGCTTGACGCACAGGATGCGGACCAGCCGGTCGGCGGAAGGCTGCTCGCACTCCGCCGGCACCTTCATCCGCGCCTCGGCGAGCAGCGTCGCCAGCGCCGCGTCGGGGGTCTCGGCCCGGAGCGGCGCGCCGGCCAGCACCGCGAACAGGATCACGGCCGCCAGCCGGAGCAGCCGCGTCATCCGCGCGCCCCGATGCGGGCGATCTCGAGCACGTTGACCTCGCCGAAGCAGTACGGGCCGAAGCGATGCAGGGTGCGGCCGAGTTCCGCGGCGAGCACCGAGGGCGTCATGCGGCCCATCTTCTCGTCGGGAATGCCGACCAGGATCGACTGCACCACGGCCATGGTCATGCCGCGGGCGCGCAGCATCTCGCGCGTGCGGTCCATGCCGACGAAGGCATTGTGGGTGACGACCGCGCAGCCGCCCTGCAGCAGGTGCGCGTCCAGTCCCTCGAGGAAGCGGTCGAGCAGCGCGCGGCCGTTGTTGCCGCCGGCGCTCCAGGTCGGCCGGCGGCCGAGCACCTCGTGCCGCTCCATCGGGAAGTGCGGCAGGTTGGCGACGATCAGGTCGAAGCGCCGCCCGGCGACCGGCAGCCACATGTCGCCCTGGTGCAGCTCCGACACGGCGCCGTGACCCAGCTCGGCCAGCAGCAGCATGCCCGCGTCGACCGCATCCTCCTCGATGTCGATGCCGCACAGGGAAGCCGCCCCGAGGGCGCCGAGCGCGGCCAGCACCACGCCGCTGCCCGAGCCGATCTCGAGCACCGCGCCGCCGCGCACGCGGTCGGCGCGCGCCTGCAGGGCATGGATCAGCGCGGCCGTGTACTCGCTGGGGCGCAGCGCGGCGAGGCGCAGGGCCTCGGCGGGGTCGGAAGCGGGGACAGGGTGGGCCAAGGGAACTCCGGTCCGCGCCGTCTTAGGCCGCCGCGAGTCGCCGAACCAGCGCAGATGCCACCGGATCGGACGGATACGCGGCGAGGATCGCGCGGTAACGGACGACGGCCTCGGCGTTGTCCTCGCGGGCCAGCGCCTCGTAGGCGTGCCGCGTCATCTCGGCCAGGCGCACCGAATCGGGCGACGGTTCGAGCACCGGGTCGCTGCCGTAGACGCCGAGCAGTTCGTAGATCGGCACCTTGCCGCGCCGGCCCTTCACCGTCACCTCGTCGATCGGGCGCACGCACAGCAGCTGGCCGGCTTCCTTGAAGACGGCGTGGCTGATGCAGACCTGGGTGTTGTATTCCTTGTTGGTGCCCTCGAGGCGTGCCGCGATGTTCACGCCGTCGCCCATCACCGTGTAGCTCATGCGCTCGCGCGAGCCGATGTTGCCGACCAGCACCGCGTCGCTGTGGATGCCGATGCGCACGCGCAACGGCCGCAGCCCCGCGGCCTTCCAGCCGGCGTTCAGCACCTCCATGCCGCGCAGGATGCGCATCGCCGAGACGCACGACCGCCAGGCATGGTCGTCGAGCAGCGCCGGCGCGCCCCAGAAGGCCATGACGCCGTCGCCAATGAACTTGTCGATCGTGCCGTGCTCCTGGTCGACCGTCTTGGTGACCAGCTCGAGGTAGGCCGAGACGCGCAGCAGCAGTTCCTGCGACGGCACGACCTCCGACAGGGTGGAGAAGCCCTCGAGGTCGGAGAAGAAGATCGTCAGGAAGCGGCTGTGGCCGCCGAGCTCGAGCTTCTGGTCGGAATGGAGCAGCTGGTTGACGAGGCCGACCGGGACGAACGAGGCGAACGACTTCACCGCGACGTCGAGCGTGTCGATGGCCTTGGCCAGCACCGAGATCTCGCGGATCGGCGAATCGACCGCGGGCAGCTTCTCGGTCGCCAGCTCCTGGATGCGGCCGACCTTGAAGGCCAGCTTCTCGAGCGGCGTCGACACGATGCCGGTCATGAAGTGGATGACCAGGATCTCGAGGATCAGCGCCAGCAGGCCGAACGCCGCCAGCCGGATGTTGTTCTCCTGGAAGACGCCGGTGAAGTCGTCCATCGGCGTGATGATGAACAGCTGCCACTTCTTGCCGAACTCGGGCGCCAGCGAGCCGAGGCTGCCGATGTATTCGCGGCCCTTGTAGGTGAAGGTGAACTGGTCCTTGCTGTCGCGCGGCCGCGCGCTGTAGGCCAGCGCCGGCAGCTCGGTGTCGAGCGACGTGACGTGGCGCAGCTCGAGCCGGCCGCCGACGACGTCGTAGGTCCGCTGCCCCGTCGACGCGGCGATGACGCGGCTCTGGCCGTCCAGGATGAAGCTCTCGGTGCCGGGGCTGATCCGGCGCTGGGCGAGGTACTCGCCCAGCCCAGCCAGGGTGATGTCGACCGCCGCGACGCCGCGCAGCTCGCCGTTGTCGTAGAACGGTGCCGCCACCGTGAAGCCGATCAGGCCCATCGTGGCGAAGATGTCGGGATCGGAGATCGACTCGGTGCCGGCCTCGGCGGCGCTGCGGTACCACATCCGGGTCCGCGGATCGTAGGTGGTCGGCCCGTTGCTCTCGCCGACAGCGTTCAGCTCCTCGTTCAGGAACAGGTAGCTGTCGAGCGTTTCCTCGCCATGCTGCGGCACGATCCAGCGATAGGCATAGGCCGTGGTCGGCGGCGGCAGCTTGCCCTGGACCTTGACCTTGGGATCGATGCGGCGGGTCTGCCGGAAGCCGCCGTCGTTCAGGCCGACATAGACGCTGACGATGCGGTCGGAGTGCATCAGCACCGACTGGAAGTAGGGAAAGCAGCGATTGTCGGCGTAGAAGTCCGGGTACTGGCCGCCGATCGCCGCGGCGGCGCGGACCAGCGACTTGATCGGCGTGAAGTCCGACTGGATGTTGTCGATGGCGTCGTGGCGAAAGCGCTCGACCAGCTCCTGGGCGTTCGACCGCGCGAGCTTGTCGTTCGACAGGTAGGTGACGGCGATGATGGTGACGAAGACCGGAACGGTCAGGACGGCGAAGGCCGTCAGGATGCTCGGCTTCAGCCGCACATTGCGAAAAATGCTCATGAATCCGAGGTCACCGGCCACCGTCCGGCCGTAGGCGAAAGGGCGCTAATCGTACCCGATAGAGCCCGCAGCGTCCATGAAGGCGCAGGCGCCTAGACGGGCGGCCGCCGCCGGTGCCAGTCGGTCGCCTGCTGGAAGGCGTCGCCCGCCGCCAGCACGCCCGCCTCGTCGAAGGCGCGGCCGACCAGCTGGAATCCCACCGGGACACCCTCGGCGGTGAGGCCGCCCGGCAGGGTCAGGCTGGGATGGCCGGTCATGTCGATCGGCGCGGTGTAGCGCAGGCGCGTGGCGACTTCGCTCATAACCAACTCATCACCGACGACTGTGGTCGGCTTTGTCTACGACACGGGCTACCAGCCGCCGTCACAGTGCGGTGCGATCAAGCCCGCCAATACGATGGGCCAGGTGGCCCTCGAGTACGATCCGGACTCGTGGACCTACTACTCCTACGACACTGCAGGGCGGCTCAGCTGGGAAGCTCGCGTTTGGAACAACAATCGAAACAATCGTTGTTCGGTCATTCGATATGCCTATCGTGCCAATGGACAGGTTGAGCGCATCTATTACCCGAGTGGGCTTGACGTTCGATATGTCTACGGAATCGGCGATCGTCCGTCGAGCATCGAGCTGACCCAGAATGGGTCGACGCAGGTTGCGCTCTCAAACATCCTATGGGAGCCCTTTGGTGGTGTCGCGTCGTACTCGTCACCCGGGGGATCCGTCGACTATGCGCTCGGCCAGACCCAAGCAACACCGAATGGGATTGGCTCTTCAGGCTGGACGCTTCCCGCTCCGAGCGGCACCTGCCCGAGCGGTTCGGTCGGTAGCCCCGACGGGACCGGCCTGGTGCGTCGAATGAACGTCATTCACCCAACGACCTTCAGCCCTCTTCTTACCGAGGACTACAGATGGGGTGCAGACCAACTGCTCAGAAGCTCTCGATGCTACAATGGCAACAATGGCGGAGCGCCCGCGCTCGAGACGACGCACAAGTACGACCTCGCGCTGAGACTCAAGGAGTCAGCCTCGACCGCTGGCGGCGGCCTTGGACCCATTGGCACTGAGTCGTGGCGCCGTGACGAGCGAGCGCTGCAGATCAATGGCCAGCTCGACTACGTCTATGACACACGTTGCGTTGCTGGCGACCCCGCGAATTGCCCCTACCGATTCTTCATCTCAAGACCAACCGATGGGCAGCCCAGTGCCAAGGTCTGGTCGAATGACTTCGGTGCGTCGCCATCTGCGGTTGTGCGAGGGATGGTCAAA
>Ga0102832_1002063_pt1 | contig 13191 bp, 8 predicted proteins | sample EBPBio282013_DNA_FD_88942 | JGI IMG/M metagenome (GOLD analysis project Ga0102832, IMG submission 88942) | Wastewater treatment Type I Accumulibacter community from EBPR Bioreactor in Madison, WI, USA - Reactor 2_5/28/2013_ DNA (Illumina Assembly) | ecosystem: Engineered > Bioreactor > EBPR >...
AATACTACAAATATTTTTTCGCCTTGATAGTTATAAATAGATTTAATAAATTGCCTCTTGTCTTCTTTTTCATGAACACGACTCGTAGAGTGTTTATTATTGTTTTATACTGGTTTGTCTTTTGAATGCTGCATGATGTTGTCAACTTATCTTGCTAGCTTTCCAAATTTTTGCATTTGATGTAGACTTGAGCTATTGCCAAAGTTGTGATTGATTAGTATACCGAAATTGTTTACTGTTTTTGATAGCTAGCTATATCCATATTTTGGGATTTTATTTAGTCTACCGACACCGTTGTAAAATTCAGAATCTTGCTCAATGTTCCTGGTTAATAAAATGAAAGAAATACTCCTATTAAATGGCCTTGACCAGCTGGTGCTTGAGCGCTTAAGATTGATTAGCACGAGGGCCAATACGCAGGTACCTGATTTGTGCTGCTGATAATGTTTTATTGTCCATTATTGGGATTATTGTTTATTATTGTTTAGCTGCTAAAATGAGAGAAAATACAAATTATTGAAAGAAGTTACAATCTATTTTAATTATTGTTAAATGAAAACTATATATAAGTCTATAAGTCTTAGTAGCTTCGAATTAAATAAAATAACAAATAGATGAAAGTATAAGTTATAAGATCTTAATTGTTTGATAAGGTTAATTTTATCTTTTATCTCAAAGATTTAAATACAAAAAAGATAAAAAATACTCTTTATTTTGTTTGTTTATTCATGTCCAACTAAGAAAAAGTTATCGATGAAATCTATCAAAAAATAACCGATAGAATCAAACAGTTGCCATAAAGAAAAAATAACTTTATTGTTGAAGTCAAAGCACCAAGGATAACAATAAAGTTCAATCGACCAAAAAGATATAATGCATTTACTCTTGATATGTACATCACTTTGACAGAATTGATACATTAAGCTTAAAAAAACAATGATATTAAGTTCATTGTCTTTATGGGTGAGGGAGGGAACTTTTCATCAGGAAATGACTTGACAAACTTTACAAGTCCACTTATCGCAGACATTGATAATCGCGAACATTTATTAAAAGCTATGTCCAGACTTTTGAATGGGCTTACTTAAGCAATTATTAAATCTAAAAAACCAATCATTGCTCTAGTTGAAGGAAAAAATATTGGATTCACTTTTACCATGCTTGCTTTACTTGATAAGGTTTTCGCTGTTTAAAACGCTTCATTTACAGCTCCTTTAGTCAGCTCTGGTCAAGGACCTGAATTATGCGCTTCTTACACTTTTCCTAAAATATTTGGCAAAAATTTAGCTTAGGAACTTGTCACATTCGGTAGAATTGTTAATTCTGAGTTTTTGTAAAAATTTAACCTTGTAGAAAAGTGCAAATCAAAATAATAAGCAGAACAAAAAATGAGTTAATACATTAACAAAATTGATGATTTGGACTGGTAAAGTTACTCGAATGCAAGAAGACTGTATAAAGAAAGGGAAGAGAAAATATTGCTTGAAGTTAATCAAAGGGAAATTAGCAATTTAATACAAAGATGGTTAAGTCCAAATTTAATGATAAATCTTGCCAAACACATGGAAAGAATGAAAAAATCTGCCAAATTATGATAATTTTTCATTTATTTTTTTTTAAACAAAAATTTTAAAATTAAAGCTAAAAATTATTATTTAGAATGTTGAAATTAAGTAAGTTTATAAAAATATATACAGAATTTTTTGTATTAGCTTTCAATAAAATCCCGCTTAATAAATAACAATGAGTGCAGCACCACAAAAGACTAAGAAAATCACAAAGCCCTCAAAATAAATTCTTGTCCAATTCAACCAAATTAAGGGTAGAAAAATAGGATCGATTGAAAAATCACATCAATGGAAAGAAGATACAGAAAGCAACTTAGTTGAGTTGGATTTGGAACAACTAAAGTTCAAAGAGTCTTCAAGAAACTATTTTGTTGTCATTCACGACCCCAAAACAGGCAAAGTTTAAATCAAAGAATCGATTATGATGTAAGCAAAAACTAAAATGGTTTCAGAAGTCTAAACTGGAACTACTTTACAAAAATGGTCAATTGAACACAAGAAAAATATGGTATCCCAATTTGGTACAAGCAAAAGCAAAAGAAAAATTAACCAAATGCTCAGCAACATTATTAACTGAAAATAATACAATGAAACCCATGAATAATTTTTATAATCTTTATAGTTATCAATTTTTATTCTTTTTTAAAAGATATAATCTGAACAACATTCATCAAAAGATATGAAAAAAGTTTGTTTTCCCTTTAAAAGGAGTTATCATAATTGTTAATATTTCAATAAAGTTCTAGAAAAAAACTAAGCAATCGATTGTTGAAAGTTACTAAAAACCACATTTAAATCCGAAAATATTTATAAAAGTAATTTATTTATGGAAAGAAATTTTTCTTCGAAACAAAAAGACAGGTTTTCTTGATTTATGAAAAACCATTGCTTTTATGATCATAATTTTTTCAGTTTTTGAATAGGATACGTCTTTGGTATGTTGATATAGAAAATTAAGAAATATAAATAACATTTTCAGTAAAAAAAGATCCAAAGGAGTTTTGCCTTTGTAATGGAAGTTTTTAATGATTTTTCTTCAGCAAACCCTCTTTTAAAGAGATTTTTTAGTCTTTTTAGATTTTCTCCTTATTTTCTTAATCTTTATGGCCGGACTTTCCTAATCCAGCTTAAACTCTGATAAGTCTTCAAGCCAATTTCCTTAAAAATTTTATAGAGGAGTCAAAACCGGTGTTTCAGGGACAAATGGACAAAGAGTGTCAATAAGATTGAGAAGTTGAAGCTCTTATCTTGGAATCGTCATGGGGGAATAAGTTGGAGTCATAAGATTTAAATTATAATACTTCTTTGAATTTTGTTATATAAAAAAGTAGTCCGAGCCTGTTGGATAATACCGATAATGTCATAGAAAATTATCAATAAAAAAAAATCCTTTCAAAAAAAAAAATAAAAAACCTCAAAAAAAAATAAAGTATGTTAAATTTTTTCGATTTTACAAATAATAAAAAAATTAAGTGTCAGAAGAATTAAATTCATAACATGATGAAATAAAGCGCTATATTAATATTTGATTGATTATTAACTAAATCTTTGTGGTTGAATATTTTTAATATATTTATTTCGCTAGATAACTTTTTTTACTATTGAGATGACTTCCAAGTCCAAGGCTATAGAAATTATAAAAGGTACCTAAGACTATAAATTTAGATCGGCTTTATTGGATTTCTGATTCCAGCCCCCCAAAGAATCTGAGCAAGGCGTTTTATTTCAATATTGATGATGTAAAAAATTTGTGTAAATGAAGGATTTAGAATATGAACCGTTTTACTTAGATTTTGGGCCATTGAATTTAGGAAAGATGTGGAAATATGTTACATAATTATAAAAGCTGTTGAGTCATCAAGAGTACAAAAAGAACCAAATTTATCACTACACATCGAACATTCCATAGAAGGCTGCCAATGCCGCTTTTCTGATGGGAGCATTTTAAGTACAAAATAAAAAAAATACAGATAATTATTCTCGGCTATACTGCAGAAAGGGCATTTGAGCCATTTAAGAACCTCGTATTAAAACCTTTTAGAGACGCCAGTTATAACAACTCATGTTCATATAAATGCACTGTAAATAATAAATTAAATTAAGATGGTTCGATCATAGAAAGTTTAATCTTAACGAATATGAGCATTATGAAAAAGTATAAAACGGTGATCTCAACTGGATTATTCCAGGAAAGTTTGTTGCGTTCAGTTCACCTTATGATAAGACAGTTGATAAATATGGAGTAACTTTTTTAGTAATTTTTAGAATCGTGTCTTTACGCCAACTGATTATGTACCAGTGTTTAAAAAACTCGGTGTCACCATGGTCATAAGACTTAATAATCACACCTATGATGCAAATGGGTTCAAAAAGTAAGGAATCAAACATCACGATTTGATCTTTCCTGATGGTACCCCACCACCAATTGATATCGTCGACAAGTTCCTTGATCTCGTTGAAAATGAACCCGGCGCTGTTGCAGTACATTGTAAAGCAGGTCTCGGTAGAACAGGATCACTGATTGCATGTTATGCCATGAAACATTATCGATTCTCTGCACCTGATTTCATTGCATGGATAAGAATCGCCAGACCAGGATCAATTTTAGGCCCACAACAACATTTCTTGATCGAAACTTAAAAGAAAATGTTCGAAAGATCTTCCATTTCACCAATTTGGAAAACAATCAAAGGCGAAATAGAGGAACAAATCACTCTTTAAAAATTAAATGTACTTTTTAACCTAAAACATAGAATCTTTCAATTAAAAATGTTTAAATGAACGATAAGGAAAAAGATATCATTTTAAATGGAGATATTGGTCAGGGTTAGAATCTCGTATAGGCAAAAATGAAACAACAAGCACTTAAAAACTCAAATTATGGAAAATAAAAACGATCATCATCAAAAGCATCCAGTAAAAATTCCAGTACAGTTGGATCACCATATGTGGTAATTTTTTTTTTAATATGAAGAAAAAAGATTAAAAGAAGTATAGATTATGAGAAAAAGAAGTATCTGGGAAGATAGATGTAGTCTCAGATTAATATATGATTTTTTGAAATCCCATCTAAGTTTCAAAGCCTATTGGTTAAAGATTTTCTTATTTATTATTTAACTTTTTAATTAATAAGATAACTTTAAAGAATAATTAAAAAAAGCTTTGTACAATAATAAGGTGGATAATTTATCATTTTTAACGACTAATTATACTTTAGCTAAATATTATTAATAACAATGGATAAGGAAAACCGAGCTGCTTTTATTAGAAAACAAATCACATCAGCTGATGTAAAAAAGACACCACTTTCAGAGCTTAGGTCAAATGACCTTCAATAGGGAAGACGTTTAGTGTAAAGAAAAAATACCTATGCGGATAAAGAAAATATGGTTGCAGGTGAGAACATCCAACAAAATATCATGCAAAACAAATCACCAAAAACACTAAAGAATGGACCCAAGTAACTAATGATCCGTTCACCTGATAAGCCTGTGTATATGCCATCAGGATTCAGAAGCAATAAAGCTAACGAGTGTCTTGTCGATATTAATGAGGAACTCACAAAAGCTAACTAAACCATGACAATATATTCTGGAGTGAGTAAAGATGGTAAGTATCAAATCCTTTCAAAAGCCTTTGTTGGAAGATAACTTGAAAAAGCTCGCATTTATGAGTTAAAAATGAATAATAAATTCAGACAAAAGAACGAAATCGAAAGATTATCGGACCAACAGATTCCCAAAGTTGATGAATCCAAAAGTTCGAACAAATAAAATGGTTGTATTAAATCCTATGCTGTCAATACTCATCAGGGAATTGCAAGAAACTACAATTAAGACAGGGTCAGTATCATTTTGAATATCAATAAAAATGGAGTCAAATCAACATTCTTTGCCGTCTATGACGGACATGGAGGGACTGGCTGCTGCGACTTCCTGAGAGATTACTTACACTAATACATCATTAACCATCAAAGCTTCCCATAAGATCCTAAAAAAGCCATTGTCGAAGGAATTCACAAAGTTGAAGCCAAATTTGTTGAACTTGTTAAAAAGAAATTCCTTAAAACCAACCAATTAGACAGAAGTGGTTCATGTGCCATAATTGTTATGATCGTTGGCCGATAATGTTTTACAGTCAATATTGGAGACTCAAGAGCCTTTTTGAGTAAAAATAATGGGAAAATTATTTCTCATCTCAGTAGGGATCACAAACCAACTGATGAAAAAGAACAGAAAAGAATCATGACTCAAGGTGGGAAAATTTACAGAACTTAAATGACCAAAATGGATAAAATTCATCTTGAAGATAAATCAAATTTGAGTGAACAATAATATATTATTGGCCCTCTTAGAGTCTATCCAGGAAAGCTTTCGGTAACAAGAACTTTGGGTGACATTGAAGCCAAAGATCCTGACTTCCAAGGCATTCCAAACTGTATCTCTTTTGAACCATAAATCGCAAAGTTCAAGATTTAAAAGAATGACGATTTCCTCTTTTTAGGATGTGATGGTATCTTCTAAAAACTTGAGTCTGTGTAAGTGAACAAAATCATATGGAAAACAATTAATGATAACATTGGCGAATCATCTCACAAAATTAGCAGTAAATGTGTGGATGAAGTGATGAAATAAGCAATGAGAAGAAAAAGTTCTGACAATTTGACTGCCATTTTAATTAATTTGAGAGATGATTTCACCCAGATCATAAGTGAGCAAAAATCATTAATAAGAGACACAAGTTGCAGATCGCTTTGAATAAATGGCTGACTGACGAGACTTTTTTAAATAAATTATCAAATTCATTTTTTATAGCAAATGTATTTAACTTATTTGATAGATCAAAGTCAATATATTTTCTCTTTAATAACAACGTTAAAATATACATATTCATTAAATTCTTTTGCTTTGCTATCAATAAATATAAAAGTTAAGTTAAGAAAATAAAAATACAAATTGAATAACAAACAAACTAATTTATTAAAAATGACTTCCTTACAGCTTAAACATGGATTTGGAAAAACAGCATCTGGCAGCATGAACAAAAAACAGTAATAAGGCAAGTTCAAACAAATCTAACTTGGTGATTATGATGTCGAAATGCTCTCACCACAATTTCTTTAATCTAAAACGTTAAAAAAACCACTAAGAGACTACACGTTGGTTATGTCAAAAACCAGCTAAAACTTTGTCAAAGCATAAAATGATACCACTCAAAAAAATGCCATTCCTCAAAATATGACCTTTTCGCCATATAATTCTATGGAAAACTTTAGAAGCAGTTTAAATAAAACTCAAAAAATTTAGTACACTTTTATTGGGCTCAATTCCTCTAAAGATATCAAACCAGCCTATAAACCTGTCCAGGAAGATGAAACATTTAAAATCAACCAAAACTTAAATTAATTTGTTCTTGATGATAAAAATACCGTATTTTCAGCAATAATGAAAAAGGGTCAACAAGTAAGAAATACAGTAACTTTTGCATAAGTATTGAAAAAGCCTGCAGAATCAACCGGATTATAAAATTAAAGAAAAGTCGGCAAGGCAGAAAATAAATTAAAACAACTTTTCAATAAAAACAACACATCAAAGCCTTCAAATCATGTACAGTTTTAATAAAAAAAGCCATAAAAGAAATAGGTTAGAATATCATCTTAGATTGACGAATAGATAAACGAGTCAATAAATTAATACGGCGAGTAAGGATTTGAGCACTACTCATCCTAAAGCGGCATTAAGTAATCTATCAGGGAATAGTTCGGTGCCTCATCAGGTTCCAAATTGGTCAAATAATCTATTAGAGAAGAATTCGGATACTCATCGAACGGCAAACACATAAAAAGCGAGATTGGTGAATAAATTCAAGAATCAATTAAAGGTTCATTTAGTGCAAGCAAGGATAACATTCCTGAGTTTATTGCCTCTTATAAGTCTTCAAAAAATAATGTCCGCTAAGAGATAGCTTAATAATTGTCAGGAAGCAAAAAGAGTGTCGAAGAAGTCTATGAAGAAATTTTTGAGGAATATGATGACTCGCTAAAAAACTCTAAAAGTGTCTTTAAGAAGAGTACTCACTTGAAGTAAAAATAAGACGTATTGTCCAGAAGTTTCAGAAAAAAAACTAACCTTGCAAAGTCTATCAAACTTGCTTAGTAAATTAATCAACAACATAAGGCATAATATGATCAATCAATCAAAAAGAGTGAGAATTAAAACAAATACACTCAAAAATTATAACAAGAGAAAAAACAGCTTTAGAAGAAAAAAATTGATCTCAATTAATTGCTTGGTAAAAGAAATCAGCCTTATGAAATTTCAGACAAAAATAAAAACCTAACATATGAATTCAGAATTGAGCTTAACAAACTGTTGACGAGTGAAAATTTCTAATCAAAATTAAGAAAGTTAACTTCGTTTATTAATTTTGGTGAAAGTTAAATTAAGAATACAGTCAATTCGTTAGAAGATAAAATATTAAATAACATCTTCAACAGTATTAACCAGATTAAGAAGCCAGAAATTGGGTCAGATTAGATTACAAAGCTTAAGAAATAATACGATGAAAAGCTCAATACAATGCTTAAAGATCAGGAAATCAATTTAAGGGTTGAGATGGATAAAAAACTTAATTAGAAAGATATGGAGTTAAAAAAGATGATTGCTGAACTTTAGAAAAAATTTGAAGGTAAGGCCTTCTCCTCAACTGCAGGGTACAAGATTCCAGGCTTCAATGCAGGACAACAAAATCTAAATAACTCAGGTCTTTATGAAATGTAAAGTGACTATAGTATTGACAGTGATAATATCTCTTGGAAAGCTGATTTATGGTAAGTGTTGCCATAATACGAAAAGAGAAAACTTTATGAAAAGCAAACAAAGGAAGTTACAAACTTTTTGACAGACATTATGATGAACGAACTGAAAGAAGAATCCTTAAGCAGAGGTGATCTCGATATCAGCTTTGTGTTTCCAGATGAATTTAATGATTCAAATGATGCAAGGTCAAACAATGGTTCAAGTCTTCCCAAACTTAACTCAATGAGTAGAAATGCATCTGCTTAGGATTTAATGCCAAAATCAGCTTTTAATCGAAAGGAGTTTTAATAAAATATTCCCATCAATCATCCTCCTAAAAAAGAAAGCATTTTCCCTGATTTTCCACGACCAAAACAAGCATCTTATTAACCTGCACCGGTATAAATCAACAAAAAATAAAATGTTAATCAATACTCTAAAATTTAAGGAGAAATCGTGCCAGAGTCTACTAAAAAGCTCAAAATGGAAAAAGAAAAAATCCTTCAAATACTTTCTAAATATAAGTCAGCTTATAGTCGCAAGAAAAACGATGCAATCAGAAAAATATTAAAAACTTTGAAACCAAAAGATATAAAAAAGGTTCCTGAATAAACTTTAAGTGTGATCCAGTAAATAACGATTCTCGGAAAATAAGATATTAATCAAAATGATTTGGTTTATGTCAGAGCCTACGAATAATAATTAGTTTGGGCCTTAGCAAATATAATGATGAAGAACGAGAATAAAAAGACTTCTGTTATTGAAGAAGAAATGAGGAAAAATTATGACAGATTGGTTGTCATTTGCCAGGCAAAAGTTGCAGAAAGCGCTTAGTAAGTAGTTTGTCTGGACATTTATGAAGAAAATAAGGATTTTTCATCATTAAAAAACAATATCAAGTCAATGTAAGTCAAATGTTGCCCCTTAGAAATTCCAATGAAAGAATAAGCAGTCGAAATGATACAAAAGAAAGGCTAAAAGAATATCAAGAATGAATTAGTTGATAACATTATCAGTGCTTTGATGTCAGAATTCGCAAAGTAATTTCCTAAAAAAAGGAAGTGAACCTACTAATTGATTTAAAAAATACAATTTTTCTATTTTATATCTCCTTCCTTTCAGCTTTAGATATTATATTTAATCCATACAAAAAGTAAAAAGATATTACAAAAAATTAGATTAAAAAACAAATCAATCAAACTTATCAAAGTAAATAAACAGATCATTTTTTGTTCTTGACAATTTCAGTAGTATTGAGATCCAAACTCATGATTTTAAGAGTAAGTCCTTTTTCGTAAAGTTCATCAGATTTATATTGGTCTGGTTTATCTATAAGACTGCTAAGATTGCTAGTTTTCCACTTATCTTCGTAGGATTTGTTCCAGATTTCGTTTGTTTTAGTAAGGGATTTTTTCATTGTCTTTTCATATTCTGTGTTGTTGAGATTGTTAGCGAATGAGTTGTCGTAAGTGTATGTAAGATTTTTATTGTTTACTTTTAATCTGATAGGGCCGATTGCTAAGTCAAGATTTTTGCCCAACTCTGTCAAGTCGGCTACTGCTCGAGCATAACAATTTAATGCAGATTCGGTTGTTTATTTATCCAATGAACATGATGCTGCGATTGGAAGAGGATTGCAGAAAATCATGTTAAAACCTTTTTGATAAATTGAGCTTTGACTCTTTGGCTTTTAAAGTTCTTATTTTCCTGGGAATCTCATCAAAACCTGAAATCAATTAAAAAAATACGTCTTGGAACCTTTTATCAGGTACAAAACAAGGTCTTATTTTATGATTGTGTTTTCTTTCTTATCTTTGATTATCCAGATCTTTCGTGATATCAAAGTTTGATAATTGAGCTGGTTTAACAAGGTCAGTGTTAACTTCAAAAGCAAAAGCTCCAAAGTTTTTATAATTTATTCCTCTACCAGCTTGAATATTTTCCTTAATGTATTCTCCTAATGCTTTAATGATCAAATGAAATTGAGCTTTAGGATCAAGAGGCTTAACAGCCTAATAAGTTCTTGGTTGAGATTGGAGATGCTTTCCAGGGTAATTATTTGGATGTTTTACAATCCTGTATTTAGTTAAATGTGTACCATGTAAAAACGTCGTCGTTGTTCATTTTATTTTTTTCTAACAAATTTCTATTTTTGTAACTTAATCCAAAAATTTCTTTTAAACTTTTTTAGTAAAAATGGAATAAAATTTCTACTTTAAAAAAGTTTATTCTAAAAATTCAAATTCAAAAAAAAAACAAAATTCCTTATAAAAAAAAGTAAATTCAAACAACTTTTTACTCGACTTTTTACTCTACTTTTTATTCTTCTGAAGTTTCTAAATAAGCTTGGAAAGTTTTGTTTGGAGGAAAAGGTCTTGTACCAAGAATTTTTTCAATTGTTCTGACATCTAAAGTTTATTTCTTTAATAATTCATCAGCGAGACTAAAATTTTAAACAAAAATTACTTATTAATGAGTCCTTCATGTTAGACGATCATTGACTTAGTTTTCAATGTGCATTCATGAATAATTTTGTTGATTTAACGGTCAATTTTACTTTCCATCTTTTCACCATAAGGTTTTAAATATTGAATTTCTGGGAAGGCAATGTAACCAATTTATTCGTGCATACCAAACTTAGTAACAATCTGATAAGCAAGGTTATAAGCTTTTTCAAGATCATCATAAGCACCTGTTGTAACTTCCTTAAAGAAGTGTAGCTCGGCACATCTTCCACCAAGAATAAAGCAGATTCTGTCAAGAAGTTCCTGTTTGGTTTGAAGTTGATTTTCATTAATAAAATATTGAGCGAATCCCAAAGCACCTTTTGATCTTGGAATGATGGTAACTTTTAATAAAGGATCAGCCCCTTCTAAAAACCATGAAACGACAGCATGTCCACATTCATGATAAGCAACAGTCTTTTTCTCCTTAGGGGAAACAAATCCTTTTCTTTCAACACCGCCAATGACTCTTTCTGATGAGATTTCAAAATCAAGCATCTAAATTTCACCTTTGTTGTATCTGGCGGCCAAAATAGCAGCCTAATTGCATAAGTTAGCTATTTCAGCACCACTGAAGCCAGGTGTCAAAGCTGCAAGCCTTTTAGCATACTCTTATTTCGTATACTTTGGTGAAAGTTTTAATGGTGATAAGTGGACTAAAAAGATCTCAAATCTACCTCTAAGATCTGGTAAGCCAACCTCAACTTAACGATCAAATCTTCCTGATCTTACAAGAGCAGCATCTAAAATTTCTTTTCTGTTTGTTGCTGCCATAACGATAACACTTGAGTTTGTTCCAAAACCATCCATTTCGACCAAAAGTTGATTCAATGTGCTTTCTCTTTCATCATTTGAACCTAATTTGTTCATTCTTTTCTTTCCAACAGCATCCAATTCATCAATGAAAATAATTGCAGGAGAGTTTGCTTTAGCTTGAGCAAAAAGTTCACGAACTCTTGATGCTCCAACTCCGACGAAAACTTCAACAAAATCAGATCCTGAAACTGAGTAAAATGGAACACCAGCTTACCCTGCACATGCTTTTGCGAGCAAAGTTTTTCCTGTACCTGGAGGTCCTGTCAAAAGAACACCTTTTGGAGTGACAGCTCCTAAGTTGTGATATTTTGTTGGATTTGTCAAGAAATCGACAATTTATTGAACTTATCTCTTGCTTTCATGGAGACCAGCAACATCTTTAAACTTGACGTTTACATTTTTAGTCATTTAAAAGTTTTTAGTCTTGTTAAAATTACCACCAAATCTTTGACCCATACTTTGAGTGTTTGAACTTCTGTAAATAAGAGCCAAAATAACGACTAAAGAAATGATATCAAGGACAGAGTAGATTTGGTTTAAAAAGACTTAAAATTGTGATTTTCTTCTATTTTCAAACTTGATTTGTGGATTTTTGGCAACTCTTTCATAGATCTTTTAGAAACTAGCAACATAAGTAACAAATTTTTGTTTATTTTAAAGAGTACCAATAACTTTTTTAACAGTCTTTTAGTTAGCAATCAAGAATTACTCTTCAATAAATTCTACTTCTCTGAAAGTATCAGTTAGGTTAAGAAATTAATTTTCAGTCAATACAGTTTATGAGTTGATACGCTTGTAAATAATGTAGAAAAATAAGCAAGCAGCAAGGAATGATGACAATGTGAATTTGTAATGATAAATTCTTTTACTAAAGATGTATAATTTATCTACAAAAAGATTGAAGAGTTTTTATGCTTATTTGAGTAAATTTTTCTTTTTATTTGGATCATTATCATCAGGTTTTTCATTCTTGTTTGGTTATTGATTTGGAGTTTAATTTGGTTTATTGTTATTGTCGGGGTTTGGGTTTTTGTCGCTGAAAAATAATCTGTTTGGCAATGATTGGTTTGATAAGTTGCTCATTAAAGATGATGAGATGTTGAACAGACTTGGTTTTTGTTAGGCATTAATTTATTTCTCAAAGACATTATTGTCATTCAATCCCACTACAGATGACGATTTGCTAACAGAAAAAGCCGAAATTTGTTGACATTGTAAAGATTTAGCATTTCTACATTGACTAAAATTCACAATAGGAGTAAAGGTTGATAAATGAAGGATTCTTTTAGTGATCATTTTAAAAGTCCTGAACAGATTTTTATAATTTTTTTAATTTAACCTATTTTTATCTTGTTATTTTTTTAATATGATGATTAAAAAGTATGTGATATATTTCTGCACACAATTAGATATAAAATGCCAAATTGATAATAAAGAGAAGATAAAAAAGTATAGGATTTTGTTATAATACAGTATTTGGATGACTGTATAATAAATTAATAAATA
>Ga0102832_1002064_pt1 | contig 13189 bp, 5 predicted proteins | sample EBPBio282013_DNA_FD_88942 | JGI IMG/M metagenome (GOLD analysis project Ga0102832, IMG submission 88942) | Wastewater treatment Type I Accumulibacter community from EBPR Bioreactor in Madison, WI, USA - Reactor 2_5/28/2013_ DNA (Illumina Assembly) | ecosystem: Engineered > Bioreactor > EBPR >...
TTAAGGTTGAATTTTATTCCTCTTTATTTAAAGGGTCTTGAACTCAGTATATTCGCTTATGAAAAGAACAATCCATCTCTATGTTAATAAAAATTATTGGGTGGTTCTTATGATGTTATTTTTAAGATCTTGTTGAAACTTCAAAATCATTTCTTTTAATTAAATCTCTGTCACTCTGTACTGTTGGTTCATGGCATTCTTGTAACTTTTATAATGCTATGAAATTTGTAATTTATAAGCTTAGAGTTTAATTTACAGAAAGGCATATAGATTATCGGTAAAATATTGTTGTTAGTTTTCTATAGAAAAGAGCAAATTCTATTTTTTAGAAGTTTTTAGAGTTTGAAAAAAAACAGATTTGAAAATGTTGGACTAGACTTTCATATACTTTCTTTGGTTAAGAGTTGAGATATTTCTTTGCACAAAGGGAATATGGTTTATTTTATTCTCTACTCTATTTGTAAATCTTTTCCAATATCTTATCATGATGTCAAAATAGTAATGATAAATATCCAAAAGTTCGTTGGATATGTAAACTGATGATGTCAAAGGTCCTGAAATTTTTGAAAGTTGGAAAGAATCATGCATAAATTCAGGTGAAATTGATTGGCTTGTCTGATTTTGAAGTTTCAAAGTCACTAGTCCCCAGGCAGCTAAATATTTTTACCCAATTAAAACTTACCTTTGGATGTTCATTTACACATGATAGTTATTCGATTCTAACTGAGATTGTTGTATCATTTTTTGTTGTGTTTAGACTAAAGACTAGTTAGTGTTCGTTTTGCTTTATTTTACATTCTAAGTCTCATTAATAATCGATTCTTTTGAACCTTTTTATAACTTTTATGGGGCCTTAACTTTCTGTTCAATTTAAGTTTTTTCTATCTTCTGAGTAATCTATCTTGGGGTTTATTAGCTAGATTATTTTTTATTCATTAAGTTTTATTCTGACTGTATTTAATGGGTTTATTGTGGTAATTGATCTTTTAATTAAAGGGGAACGAGATAAGATGCATTTTATTATTAATTTTTGACGAGCATGAATTTTTATTAAAGTTCTTGTTTTATTCTTTGTTTTTGTGAGAGTATTTTGTCTTTGATGGAAAGATCTGCACAAGAAAGACAAAATCTGTCGCTGCCTTAATTGAACATGGTCAAAAATTAATTTAGTGATTTTTAATCATTGGAAATTATAGAATTAGAGAACCCACAGGAAATGCAAAAAGAAATATCCACATGAAGGCAAGACTCTCCAAATTATAAAATCTATTTGGATAACTTTACGTTTTCTTACTAAACTTAATCAAGGATATTATTTTATCTTGTATTTTGTTTTATTAAGTATAAATTATGGCTTAGTTCTTTGTTAAGTTATTTCATCAACAATTTTCTTGATTCCTTATAAAGGACTGCTATGTCACCTTATTATTTATTAACAACAATTTCTTCCTCTTATCCAGAATCTTATTCCATTTCATCTTGTGTCGTAATCTGCAAACTAAATTAAACTTGTTATTACAACAATCCTTATCTTCTCAATTTTAAAATTTTCTATTGAGATTATTTAAGAAGCAAATAATCTGGAAAAACTCTCGAAACGTAAGTCAAATATTTCAAATCGTTCCTTATATTATCCTCATGAAAATAGTTCTCAATTCTTCCCAAAAAATAAATTTCTTCAATTGACGAATAAAATTTCTACGAGAATACATATTTTTCCAAGTATAGAGGACCTTAAAATTTCGATAAAATTTAGGAAAGAACAAATGTTGGTCTGAGTTAAAAAATACTTTAAAGAAGCACAGATTCAGCCCATTTATTGGATTTTTGTTACTTAAACTGTTACTTTGACATAAGAACCACTCCTGAAGTCTTTTTGAGAAATCTAGTAGCATCTTTTGGTGGATAAAAGTACCTGTAATTATAATTGGTCAGAGAGAATACATTATGAAGCGATTAAGATACTTATATAATCTCATTTTCACTGTAGTCTTTCATACTGATTAATTAAGTGATCGAATGGAGACTTAACTTTTATATCAAATTGATGAAATTTTCACTTCCATACTCAATTTAGTTCGAGTGCAATTGCTAAAGTTACGGAGAAAGCCATTCAAAATTCTTTAACAAAGATATATGCTCCAATTGAGTCAAAATATTAAAAAGTGCTCCAAAGTTAGTTTAAGTCAACCAAAAGGATAATCTTTGACCTGAGTTGCTTACAAAAATTTAAGTAGGAATTATTTTCCCCTACTTTTATGGCGAGTTAATCAATATTTAAGGGTTGGAAAATCTCATAATGTCTTTTATTGTGTCTTTTATAAATTAGCTTCTTTATTGGTTCTTTTTATTGAATCTGACGAACTCAAAAAGGGTGGGATAATTTTTCCTTTTAAATACAGTTGGGCCTTCTGGCCATTCTCCAATTAAGTTGATTACTTTTATTAAACAAGATTACTAAACTTTTCCTGATATAAGTCTTGTACATTCTAAAACAACCACTCTGCCATTCAATGACTCTGTCACAATTTCTGTCTTAAGTTATTATTTAACACTCTTTGTCTTCATGATAATCTTAACTAATCTAATTTTATTAGAATCTTTTAATTTTTATAAATGAAGATGTTTTAAAGAATAAAAAATTATAAATTATAAATCAGCTTCATTATATTATTTTAAAAAGCTTCAGTTATAAATGCCCAAAGAAAGACTAAGATAAGCGAGTTCTACCAATTTTGTTGGTAGAAAAAAACGCAATCTTTAACATTATTTCGATAGTAACCCTGCATAACTCTTAACTCCCAACCAAAGATCCGTTCCCAAGAAAAAAGGTCTCTTTAAAAATAAATCTAAATAAAAAAAGTCGTTCAAAAAATAACAAATTAACTCTCGTAGAAACTCCAACCAAAAAAGATAACGTAAAATTTAATTCTCACCTACGCATAAAAATCTTAAAAAATCCAGCCATAAATATTCTCGGCTCTAACAATCCAATCAGAGATAGTATGATTCTCCTTCCAGAGATCAATAATAAATGGATTTGATCCTTGCAGGAAAACCTACAAGAAAGCAGAAGGGCAACTCGTATGTTGATGAAACAATTGAAAAAGTAAATGAGAACCTTAAGAAAAATGAGCTTTATGAAGCTGTAAGAACCCTGAATGAAACCCTTAAGGATCATCCAAGTAATTTTGATCTCAACTACTTACTTGGTATCTGTCATTTAATCAACTCTTCATTTTAGCAAGCCATCGATGTTTTTTAAAATCTTTTAAAAACTCAACCGAGAAAAAACATTTATCTTTTGTTATCGGTTTGCTATAAGAAAATTTAAAACTATGAATAAACATAGAAAATCGTAATTATTTTTTCTATTCTAGTTGGATTAATGTCTTCAAAAATACCCTAAATATTACTAAGCCTACATTTATCGAGGCAAATTGTACTTGAAGATTAAAAATTATAAAAAGGCTCTTCATGATTTCTAAAAGGCTCTTAATCTTGACAGTCAAAAACAGATTGGATTGATTGGAAAAGGTGACTGTTTAAGATTGATGGAAAAGTACTAAGACGCAAAAATAATGTATTCAAAAGCATTACAACAAAAAAATAACAGTCTTTCAATTTTACTTCGGAGAGCCATTTGTAATGTTGAGACTAAGAAATATGATATTGCTTTGTAAGATATTAATAAACTCTTATAAGGAGACCCAAGCAACTCCGAAGCTTTATATTTCAAAGGCCTAATTTTAAACAAGCAAAGTAATCCTTATTTTATTTTAGAAAAACCTAACGAAGCTCTGATATGTTATTAACAAGCGATTAAAAACAATACAAATAAAAAAGCAGTCACGCGTGCTCTTTATGAAATTACAAAGATAACCATTGAAAATAGGGACTATTATCAGGCTCTTTATACTCTTGAAAGGGCCCAGTTCTTAGATATCGATGAAAAAGTAATAAAGAAATTTAAGATTTTTATTGATGGAGTGACATCAATGATGAAGAAAAATTACAATTAGGGAATCAAGTTATTGACTGAGTTGGCCAATGATACTGATAAACCAATGAGCAACTTTTTGAAGCCTCTATTTTACAGCTCTAGATCATATGGATACATGAGTTTATAAAAGTATGCTCTGGCTAAATAAGATCTTGATACCATGGAAAGGTAGTTTTCACTTGACTTGCCAAACCTTTATAACAAGTTTATTTGTGAAGGTATTTTATCCTGCAATTCAATGAAGTATTAACAGGCTTTAGGTTATTTCTCTAAAGCTGGTAAAGCTCAACCTCATCGTATTGAACCTAACTTTTACAAAGCAGTCACTCTTATTTGCTTTGCAAACAAACTACTTCCTAAATAAATGAAAGAAAAAAAAATGGAGTATCTTTAAAGTGCAATGAAAACATTGAATAAAGTTACTCTTCCAATTGAAAATAATCCATCCTTATTTTTAGTTCGTGGATTCTTAAATTACGCTCTTGGTAAATTAAATGAAGCTCTTTAAGATCTTGGATCATATCAAAATTAAAGTGGAAAAAGTCCTCCTTTGGTAATGTATTTGAGCGGATTGATTTATGGCCAGGCTGGAAAGTATGACGAGGCAATTAATCAATTTTAGAGAGCCATAAAGTAAGATGAAAAGCATGAGCTTCCAGAAATTTATTTAAGCAAAGCCAAATGCAATGTCTTAATGGGTGAAATACAGAATGGTTTTCAAGATTTGCAAGCATATGTGTCCCATAATTCAACATCTCCCAATATCCACATTTGGGCAGGCCATCTACTTTTCCAAATCGGCGCTTATGATGATGCTTGTAAAGCTTACTCTAATATTAGCAACATTAACAAGAACCCTTAGGCTTTACTTTACAGAGCCATGTGTTACTTGACTTTAAAGGACATTGTGTCCACTGTCTCTAATCTCAAAATGATTCTTGACTTAAAATATGCAAACGATGTCTATTTCGATTATGAGATGCTATAGGCGTTGAGAGAATGCTCCGAATAAAATTTCTAGGATTTTGAAAGAGTCTTAAAAAGAATCAAATAAGCTAAACAAAAAGTATTTAGTTTAGGTCACCAATCTTTTGGCAATTTCTTTACATATGCTTAATATCAATTTTTTAAGGGTGTTCTATATTTTTACGATGCGAAATACGAACAAGCATCCAAAAACTTTAGAAGAGCTTTATAATTGATGGAAAAAAGAGTTTAAAATGAAAGTTAAAATGATCCAGGTTTGCTCGAATTTTACAAAAATAGATTCAGTAACATGGCTTTTAACTACTTTTAAATCAAGTACAATATCGCAGTTTCTTAAATTATGTTGGGTAATTTAGCAAAGGCATCAAGATTCTTAAAATAAATTGTTAAACATGCAGACGAACAAAACTAACTTTAACTCAAAAGCAGTGTCGATTTATTAATAAACATGCTTTCTCAGTAAACATTGAAAAAGTTTGATAAGAAAGGTTCTTCAAACAATTCTGAAGAAGAGGCTTAATTTTACCCTTTTCCATCTTAAAACAGACTTTGTTCAATTTTCCCAGAGTGTATCCTTCCACTTAGTACACCAGTAAGAACAAGAGTTTATTTCTGCATTCCATTTGTAAAGAAACCTGAAGTTTCAATAAAATTTGATTTTAAAATATTGGAACACTTTGATATGAACATAATAGAAATAAAGCCTGAAGCACCATGGATAAGAAGGTCATAGGAAGGTGTCATTTTTACTGATGAAGTGGTAAAATATGACATTGAGTTGAGTGAATCATCTTCAAGTCATAGTGACTAAAATGAAGAGGAACACGATGAATAAGGAAGTGGGATGTATTTGGAAGATGAGGAAGCTATTGCTCATCATTAAAATTCAGCAAGAGGAGGTTACAAAAATCATAGATTTGACGATGACGATGATTAATAACAACATGAAGAAAATATGAAGATATAATTCGATCCTAGGAGATTGAAGGAGATGTTGCAATTAGATCCTGCGACTAGAGAAAAACTTAACAAACTCAGATGAAAGTTCAAACATTCTCATAAATACTTAATAATTTGATTTTCTTATCATTTTTATTCTATAAAAATTTAGTTATTATATTTAGACAAAAAGTAAGACATAAATTTGTGAGTTTGAATTTTAGAGAAGAAATAAATAATAAATTGGGTTTTAATGATAGTATCAGCTAAATAAACCTTGTAAGATTTTTTTGTCTCTGTTATTGAGAAGGTTCATCAAGTTATTCGCATCATTATCAGAAAGGGATTTCTAAATTAAAGAAAAATTACTAATTTTTGAATGAATATTTCTCTATCTTTGGATGAGTTGAAAGGACTGTCATAAAGGAAAGCATAATTCACTCCTTAAGTTCCATAATACTCATCACGACCTTCATCTTCATCGTCTTCATCGGCGTATTTTTATAACATCTGCATTGTGTTTTATGAATCGTAATCTAAATCAGATTCTTAGTCTTCAGACTGAATTTGGCTGAGGATTACTTTCACTAAATTAACGTCAAAGCTTTGCATTAACCAGGGGTATAATGAGACACCAGTTATTGACCTTAAATTTTGTGGATTAGTGACTGAACCTGATCCATATACAATCGCCTTATAGCTTTATAAATATTGGGCCCAAACGTTATCAACCAGAGATGTATTCAATGAAGCAATCTGATCAAGGGTTAATCTCTTGTTTTCAATGAAAGCCAGAATAAGTTAGGAATGGAGTGGATATGGGTATTTATGAAGGATTTCATCGGGAAGTTTTTGGATTAAATTTTTGAGAATGGAAATAAGATTTGCCTCATATTAAGTATCGGAGTCTTCAGTTATTTTATTTAAAAGTCCCATCACATCATAATTGAGATTATTGACTGCAATTTGACAGTTTTTTCCCTCAAGTAATTTTCTACACAAAACGTAGACGGTTTCAGCATCGTAAATGGCTTTGGCCTTATGAACGAGGACATTGATAAGACTGATGATTTATCCGAAGTATTCTTGTAATTAATCGAAAATCTGTTTAATCATAGGTACGATTTGTTAACTGGCTTGATAATAGACTTGATCACTTAATGGACTTTGTAGGATTTATTAGACTGTTGAAAGAGAAGCAATGGATTGTTTGTTGCTGTCATCTTAGTTCTCATCCTCATTGGCTTCATTATTGTAAGTTTAATAAAACTTGTTTATCAAATGGGTTATCAAATTGGGAGCAAATGTAACAATTTCGGTTGAGAAACTGCTCACGATAGATTCTAAACATTTCAACAAGTTTTCATGGTCAAATTCATCCAACATCTTCACGTAAATTTCCAAAATATTTTGGAAGTGACCTTTTGCACTGTTTAAAGCACTCTGTTGACTTAATAAACTAGTGAAGGCTAATATCGCGTTGTATTTCAACACCATAGATTTACCTAAACTTATTGTTAAATCTTACCTATCATTTTCTCGTATATCAAACCCATTAATTCAGAAACAGTGTTTTATGTCAGTGTCATCTCGTCCAAATAAGCTGCCATAAGTCTGCACACTTCAGCATTAAGCAATGGAGAATCTACACGTAGTAATGGAATAAAAAAGGTAGTGGTCAAATTCTCAAACTAAGATTTAATAAATTTGTTCTTCTTTAATATTGAACTCATTTTGGCTAACTCATCATAAAAATTTACTTAATTGTCTCACCAAAACTTATTTCAGTCTGTCAGAAACTGTGTTCGATTGCAATGAAGCTGCTGAATACTCAATAAACTTCATCAACTCAGATTTGTCTCCAAATGAACAACAATGTAAAATTCTCTCAACAGTGTCAGCAGCATTTCTTTTAAACATGTCTGAAGTCAAGTCTTAATCCCTTTATTTAAGAAAATAAAATACTTTCTAATGTATTCAACTGGATCTTGTTGGAAAAGCTCAAGGTCATCATTTGAAGTTACCATATTAGGAAGTAATCTGTCATACAATATGAATGCCACATTCTGTTAATTGAGATAGGATCTCAAATTTTAGTTCTTAGAATATGACATGATAACATCCAAAATATAGGAAGTGGTTTATTCATCTCCATTCGGATCTTTAAGACAATTAAAAACAGTTTGTGTCGTTTATTAACCAATCCTTGCTCTGAGAGCTTCATTCCATGCTTTTAAATCTTTGCTGGCCAGATTTGTATCCAAATGTTGGGAAACCATTCTTGACAAGATTTTAGCTGATATTCTTTGGTTTAATCTGTTAATTTATAAATTTGGAGCACTTAATATTGTTTTGACATAAACAAACCATTTGGCAAAATTGTCAATATTGATTAAGTATTCAGGTAATTAAATGTGAAAACCACTGTAAAAAGTTTTCAATATGATGTACAAAATTTTAGAAGTTTGGTCATTGAAATTTGTTAAGCATTGTTCAACTAAATTTTACAATTTAGGAAAATAATTTGTAACAAAGTTTTCAGCCTTTTTCCTTTAAACTTAGTCACTTGAATACTAATATGCTTTAGCTATTTGCCTACAAAAATGAACTGAAGCCATTACAGTTGAGTTCATATCATTATTGAGTTGTTCATCAACACCTGGCCATGGATAATCAACCAAAATCATCATGTAAACGATTTACTTGTAAAGATTAACTGCTTGATCATTATGTTGAATTTCGTAGTACAAATTAAAAATATTGCTCTTTATTATTTCCTTTTGATCTTCAGGAATCCTAGTGACATTATTTTGAGGGGGAGGATTCCATCTTGCTAACATGTAATTTTTGAGAGTGGATAATATCATTATCAATACAGATGGTTCTTGATTGGGGATTAATACTAGAAGTTATTGTAAAAAAGTAGGTCTTTAAGAGTATTGAGCAAGCATAGACTCAGATTGATGTACAGAAGTCGAATATAAGCAACCTTTGAGAATATCCAATAAGTTGTTCATGGCGCTTATTTATATAATTTTCTATTTTTGAATCTTTATTATTATAATTCTCATCCAAATTAAAAAAAAAAATTTTAGTATTTTTATTAACACATCAAAATGTTTTTAAGTATTGCTCTTTTTCAATCAAATTTTAAACCTCGTCAATTTATGTTTTATAATGTAACTTGGATTGTTAAATAATTATATTTATTGCTCCAATGTCTTTCGATTCACTTCATCAATAACTAATCAAACATTATCGTAAAAAAACCATGAGCAAAGACCAAAAAAATATCAAAAAGGAATCAATCATTAAACAATCATATGTAAAAAAAGGAAATGATAATTAAAAAAATACCACTTTCTAAGATTTCCTTAAAAATTAATAAAAAATCGCTGCTGATCCATAACCTCTTTATTTTAGATAACTGCCCAGAAATCTAAAGGTTTATTTTCCAGGCCCTCCGACACCACCTCCAAGATTATAATAAGTTCCTTACACTTATTAAATCGTGCCTAAAGTACCTTACAGAATGCCTAAACAAAAAAAAGGTGTAGCAGCCTAATGGGTTCTCGATGAAAGTTACTTTCTTGAATCCAGTACACGCAAATCTAAATAATTGATGAAAAAATAGCGAGTAAGTAATCATCAATCGACAGATGTTGGAATAAGGTTCAGAAATGTGGTAAAAAAGCTTGCTAATACAATGAAATAATAAAATTTGAGTTTGCATGAAATTATTGCAAATAAAGGTCTTGTCAAAAAACCTCACAATTTTTACAACAGTCAAGAATTTTTCGCTTTGATAAAAAAAGGAGACAAAGATTACCTTAGATTGCTTGAAGAAAATCCTTACTTAGCTTTCGATATTGATGATTTAAAAATGACTCCTCTTCATTGGGCAGCTAGAGCTGGTTATGCAGAACTTGTTAATATTTTAACAACGAAGTATAGAGCGAATCCTTCAGCAAAAGACTATTATGGAAGAACACCCTTACATTTAGCAGTAGCCAAGAAACATACTTAATGCATAATAAGAATTTTTATTGAAGGGGGTAAATTTACTGCTTTAAATAATGCCAAATAATCAGTTAAAAGTGTTGCACCTGACGTATACACGAAATTTTTGTTATAAAAACTGTAATAAATTAAATTCGTTGTCCGTGGAAAAGGAATAAAAGATCAAAATTTATTTAAATCAGAACTTTAAAAACATATTCGAGAATCTCTTGACTCATCGAATCTTTACTTTTGATTTTTTTATATTACTAACGAGAATAATATTAAAGGATTAAACAAAAATTTTAATTTAAATTAAAATTAAAAATGAAAAATAGATTTATTAATGAGAAAGAAAAACTCGATAAATATCATCAGAGAATGAATTACATGTATGAAATTCATTAATGGCATATAAGATTGATGCAGAGGGATGATTTGAAATCAATCAGCAAGAGCCATAGCAACAGTATTTTTGGTAGGCTTACCAGTTGTTTTTCGGTAAAAATTGACCTCTTTTTGTAAAAGCGCTACCTCATTTTCATAGTGTTTGTATTGTTCATATAATTTTTTAAGCTAATTAAGAGGAATTTTGACCATTTGAGAGGTCGGGTTGGAATTACTACTTAGTGATTGGGTATTGTGTTTCGTTGAACTTTATTTTCTGGATCTTAAATCATTTTAGTCGTATTTGTTGAATTAATTATTGCAGAAGTCTTGATGTTCTGAACTTTCTTTGTATTAGGTTCTGAGATGAATGTCCGCTTTTTTGGGAAGAGACTTTTCACAAAATTTATAATCAGAAGGCTTCTCATTTCTTTCTGTGATTAAGCATCGATTAGATTCTCTAAAGGGTTTGATTGCAGTTTGCTAATAATTCGTCTTCATTCTAACTCTACTGCCATCATAATAATCCGGATCTTGTTTGATCTTGAAGGAATACTTGAACTGACTGGTTGAAGCTGTGTGTTAATTTTTTATGTTGGACTTGGATTTGGACTGTGTAACTATTGAATCTTTTCGCAAGAGAGGGTCTTGATTTTATTTGAAGTTTTTCATGGAGGCCTTCATTTGATCGAGATCGGCTGAGAGTTTGAGGTTGATAGAGGAAGTATGAGACCTGTTGATGGTGGGCTGTTTTTTAGGAGTTGGTCTTTTTTTAGACTTGTCGAGACTTTCGCGATAGGTTTTATGATAGTTTAACATTAAGATTTTATTACTAAAAGTTTGCTTTTTATTTAATGTGAAAGTTAACAATCATCTTTTGAGGTTGATATAAAATCTTAGATTAATTATGTATTAAATAAAAGTTAACTGAATTTTATGAATAAATTCTAAACTAAATAAATCGTTTATATTTTTAGACCAAATGCAGTAGCAAGGAACAGTGTAGATTGGGAACTATTTTTTTAATGAAAAAGACATCTTAGGTAAAGGAGTCACTGGAAATGTGTTCAAAGGTAAATATTTAATAACAAAGGAAAAAGGAACGGTGATCATTATCCTGTCGCGATCAAAGTCATTAACCTAAAACAAAATCAAAACCAAATTACCTTATCTCTCCTTGATACCTAATTAAAAGCTCTTAAACTTATCAAGCCCCATCCTAATCTCATCAGAACTTTAGACATCTTCCAAAACTAAAACTTTTGTTTTATTGTTACTGAACTTTATTCAGGAGGCACACTCAGACAATTTTTATAAAAATAAGGTTTTTTATTCTTTATTCAGGAAGTCTCAATTCTTAAGTTTCCCTTCAAATCTTCCAAAAAATAGTGTCAGCTTATTGCGCAATTTCAGATGCCTCCATAATTCATAGAGATCTGAAACCAGCCAATATTATGTTAAAATAAGGTTCTTTATAACCTGTAATAATTGATTTTGGGTTCGCTGAAGTAATTCAGACTAAGACAGTGATGAAAGCTTTTAATGTTGGTTCTCCTGCTTATATGGCACCTGAAGCTTTCACTAAAACTCTTTACAGCGAGAAAAGTGACGTTTGGTCACTTGGAGTCATTTTATATGAAATGTTAATGGGTTAGACTCTTGATGAGGGAGTTTAAACAAAAAGATATTTTAATATACTTTCTGACAATTTCATATCATAAAAAATAGTTTCACTTGGTTAGATCTTCAAATAGATTCTCTCACAAGTTTTAAGAATGAATCCATTTGAAAGGATTTCGATACATAAAATAAAGTATATTTTGGACAAGCATATGATTATGAAAATGAACAACCCCATAAAGTCTTTACATTCGTCGATTTAATTTGCACCATCTTCAATAATAGGATTGAAAAGCCAGCCTTTATTGATGAATAAATCGAATTCATTTGATGATGAAAACAGAAAATAATTAAAGTCAGTTTTTCAATCAGGACATTTTGACATGTGTAATTCAGTGCAGAATACGAATGGATCTTCAAATTTGGCGATTTTCAAAGGAAATAATTTGAAGGCTAAAATGACAGAGTCAAGATATCGAGTTAATATGATGTCTCCTGTTCGTCATACTCAAACAAAATAAATCGCAGAGGTTAATAGGTCAATAGAGAGATCTAATTAATTTCAATTTAAAAATTGCGTAGCTCAAAAGCTTACAACTTTAGATGTTCCAAGAAGTCTCCAAACTCAGCCTATTCATAACTCTCTACAAATACATTATGAAAAATAACATTTTTATACAAATAACCAGCTCTTTAATTCTAAAGAAAATTCTAAATTTTAAACACAATACCAAGCCCTTAAGCCAAGAGAAACTAACTTAATTTAAGTTGCTCCTTAAAAACAACATTTCAATCAACCACATACAATTATTAGACCCAATAATTAACTTACCTTTAGTCAACCTAAAAACTAATATACTCAACAGCCATTAGCATTTAGACAAACAATCACAGAAGATAAAAAAAATATCAAACAGAAATCTCCAAATCCACAAAAGTTCTCTTTTAAAAAGATGACTTAATATCAAGAAAACTGTTCCAATTAATACTTTTTCAATCAAAACCAAAAAGGAGGTAAGTAAAACTCAATTTTGAGACATCAAATGGGTCAAAGTGTAACACAGTTAAATTTTAATCAAAATCTTTATGTTTCAGTCCATCAAAATTCAAATTTTATGGTCAGAAACCATTTAAATCAACCTTTAAATTATAATATTCAGCCACAACCTTCAATAGTTAGAAGAATATTTTGAGGTGAAAGATTTTTTTAAGTATACGACAAGAATTTGTTTATTTGATTTCAATAATTTATAT
>Ga0102832_1002065_pt1 | contig 13185 bp, 16 predicted proteins | sample EBPBio282013_DNA_FD_88942 | JGI IMG/M metagenome (GOLD analysis project Ga0102832, IMG submission 88942) | Wastewater treatment Type I Accumulibacter community from EBPR Bioreactor in Madison, WI, USA - Reactor 2_5/28/2013_ DNA (Illumina Assembly) | ecosystem: Engineered > Bioreactor > EBPR >...
TGCCTCGAGCTTGCCCTTGGGCAGCGACCAGTCCTGGCGCTTGGCGCGGTGGACCACCGCGACCTCGGGCCCGGACTCCCCCTGCCGGACGAGCACCACGCCGGCGGCCTCGACCCGCTTCCCCTGAGCAGCCACGCCCTCAGGCTCCCAGGGCCTTGCGCAGGGCCTTGTGGCGGGCGCGGGAGGCGTGCCATCCGTCACGCGCACTGGTGCGGGCGGCCACCTCGCGGTCGTGGGTCGCCGCCACGAACAGGCCGCAGGTGAACGCCTCGCCAGCGCTGAGGGGCGCGGCGGGATCGCTGATCCGGTCGAGCACGAGGGCGCGCTGGACCACGGCGTCCTGCGCGTCGCCGAGCGGCTCCGTGACGTCGGTCCACAGGCGTGCGAGGTCGGCGCTCGGGCGGCCCAGCGGCGGAGCACCGACCTCGGCGGCGTACCGGGCGCGCTTGGCGGCGATGCGCGCGAGGTGCCAGGCGTCGGGGGGCGACGCCGTCGTGAGCGACTCGAACCGCTGGGCTGCGCGCCGGTCGGCCTTGAGGACCCGGGGCGCGAGCACCCGTCCGGCCGGGCGTGCGGCGTCCTTCTCGAACCGGGGCTCGGCGGCCCATCGCACCAGGTCGCTGCGCAGGGCGGCGGCGCGCTGCGACCGCAGGTCGACCAGCGCGTCGGTGTGGGAGCGCCTGCGCCGGTCGCGGATCCACGGAAGGACGGTGGCAGCGAGGGCCTCGGCGTCGAGCGACTCGTCGAAGACGTCGGGCCGGCCGCCGGAGGCCGCCTTCTCGAGCAGCGCCGCGAACACCTCGAGGTCGCGCGAGGGCGACAGCCGCGACGCGTACCAGGACAGCTCCGAGCGCAGCAGGTCGGCGGCGCCGCCGCGCAGCAGATCGCCGTAGACCTTGAGCCCTGAGCGCAGCCGTCGTGCGGACACGCGTGCCTGGTGGACAGCGTCGTCCTCGTCGTCGTCGAGGCCGGCATCCGCCGCGAGCAGCGCGGCGACCTGGCGCCGCAGGTGCGCCATCACCGCGACGCCGGCCGTGGAGTGGGCGGAGACGGGCACGGGAGGGGGCAGCGCGTCGGCGCCGGTCAGCGCGTCCATGCCCTCCCCCTTTCCCTCGTCGGCGTCGTCGATGCGCCGCTTCAGGCGCCGGCGCTGGAGGCCCGCCGCTGGCGGCGGCCGATCAGCGTGCCCTGCACGTCGACCAGCGGTGCGCCGTCGGCGGCGCGCGAGACGCGCGACCACTCGCCGTCGGAGCCCAGCCGCCAGGTGGCGGTGCCGATCCAGACCTCGGACTCGCCGCCGTTGGCGAACTCGTAGATGCGCGAGTGCTCCAGGAACCGGCCGAGGACGCTGCGGACGCGGATGCTCTCCGACAGCCCCGGCACTCCCGGGCGCAGCGCGCAGATGCCGCGCACCCACACGTCGACGGGGACGCCCGCCTGCGACGCGCGGTACAGCGAGTCGATGGTGGCCTCGTCGACGATCGAATTGCACTTGAAGCGGATGCGGGCGGGACGTCCCTCCCGGTGGTGCTCGATCTCGCGCTCGACCCGGTCGACCAGCCCGGCGCGCACCGAGTGGGGCGCCACCAGCAGCCGCCGGTACTCGGTCTCCATCGAGTAGCCGGAGAGCACGTTGAACAGCCGCGCGACGTCCTCGCCGACCTCGGGGTCGGTGGTCAGCAGGCCGACGTCCTCGTAGAGGCGGGCGGTCTTGGGGTGGTAGTTGCCCGTGCCGATGTGGATGTAGCGCCGCAGCCGGTCGCCGTCGTCGCGGACCACCATCGAGAGCTTGCAGTGCGTCTTGAGGCCGACGAGCCCGTACACCACGTGGCAGCCCGCCTGCTCGAGCTTGCGGGCCCAGTCGATGTTGGCCTGCTCGTCGAAGCGGGCCTTGATCTCGACGATCGCGAGCACCTGCTTGCCCGCCTCCGCCGCCGCGACGAGCGCGTCGACGATGGGCGAGTCGCCCGAGGTGCGGTACAGCGTCTGCTTGATCGCCAGGACCTTGGGATCGGTGGCCGCCTGCTCGAGGAACCGCTGCACGCTCGTGGAGAACGAGTCGTAGGGGTGGTGCAGGAGGACGTCGTGGTCGCGCATCGCCTCGAGGACATCGGGCGCGGACGACGACTCGTGGTCGCTGAGCTCGTGGCTGGTGCGCGGCAGGAACGCCGGGAGCTTGAGGTCGTCCCGGGGGAGCCGGTCGACGGCCCACAGGGCGGTGAGGTCGAGCAGCCCGGGGATGCGGACGACCTCGTCGTTGCCGACGCCGAGCTCGCGGACGAGGAGGTCGAGCACGTGCGGGTCGATCGACTGCTCGACCTCGAGCCGGACCGGCGGGCCGAAGCGGCGCCGCATGAGCTCGCGCTCGAGCGCCTGCAGCAGGTTCTCGGCGTCGTCCTCCTCCACCTCGAGGTCCTCGTTGCGCGTCACGCGGAAGGTGTGGTGCTGCAGCACCTCCATGCCCGGGAACAGCTCGCCGAGGTGGGCGGCGATGACGTCCTCGAGCGGCACGAACCGCTGGGGGCCGACGATGCAGAACCGGTCGAGGATCGGCGGCACCTTGACGCGCGCGAACAGCTCGGTGCCGGTGCTGGGGTTGCGCACGACGACGGCGAGGTTGAGCGAGAGGCCGGAGATGTACGGGAAGGGGTGCGCCGGGTCGACCGCGAGCGGCGTCAGGACCGGGAACACCTTGTCGCGGAAGAACGAGCTGAGCTGGTCGCGCTCGGCCTGGGACGTCTCGTCCCACCTCAGGACGGCGATGCCCTCGGACTCCAGTGCCGGCTCGATGGAGCCGTGGAAGAGCGCGGCGTGCTTCTGCATGAGCTCCTGGCTGCGCGCGTAGATGCCCTGCAGCACCTCGCGCGGCATGAGGCCGCTCGCGGCCCGGACGGCGATACCGGTGGCGATGCGCCGCTTGAGGCCGGCGACGCGGACCATGAAGAACTCGTCGAGGTTGCTGGCGAAGATGGCCAGGAACTTGGCCCGCTCGAGGAGCGGCAGGGTGTCGTCCTCGGCCAGCTCGAGCACCCGCTCGTTGAAGGCCAGCCACGACAGCTCGCGGTCGAGGAACCGGTCGTCGGGCAGGGGCGCGGGCTCGTCGGGAGGGGAGACCTCGGCCTCGAGGGGAGCCGTCATGGTCCAACCCTGCCAGATCGCGGCCCGGGCCACCCGGGCGAGGCTCAGCGGGCGGGAGCGCTGTACTCCACGTCGACGTCGTAGCGCACGAACCCGAGCGACTCGTAGAGGGCGATCGCCGAGGTGTTGCGGGCGTCGACGTAGAGCATCGCGTCGGGCAGGCCTTCGGCGCGCAGGTGGGCAAGGCCGGCGAGGGTGAGCGCCCGGCCGAGGCCGCGCCCCTGCTGGGAAGGGTCGACGCCGACGACGTACACCTCGCCGATCGGGTCGTGCGCATGCCCGTGCCCCACGACCGACCGGCCCGCGCGGGCTTCGTCGTGCACGTGCTCGGGGCCGCCCTCGTGGTCGTGCGAGTGCTCGTGCTCGTGCGCATGGCCGCCGTGGCCGTCGTGGCCGTCGACGGCGGCGTCGTGGCTGTGCGCGTGGCTGTGCTCGTGCTCGTGGGCGCCGTGGACCTTCGTCCAGTGGAAGCCGACCATGCGCTCGGCGCCGTCGACGTCCTCGACCGCGACGAGGAACCCGGACGGGTCGAACCACGGCTCGCGCATGCGCACGTGGAGGTCGTGCAGGGTCCAGCCGCCCTGGTCGGGGAGGTCGACGAACGCCCGTGCGTTGAGGGCGACCCACTCGTCGTCGTCGAGGCCCGGCAGGAACGACCGCAGCCGCACGCCGTCGGGCAGCGCGACCGGCGGGAGGTCGCCGGCAAGCGGCCGGCGCAGCTGGTAGAGCGTGCGGGACAGCTGGAAGCCCAACGAGGCGGTCAGCGCGGCGGCCCCGGTCTGGTCGCCGTGCGACCACAGCCGCAGGCGGCCGTCGGGCGACTCCTCCCACAGCAGCTCCACCGTGCGGTGCGCGACGCCGCGGCGCCTCGCCTGCGGGGCCACGGCGATCTCGGCGCTCGAGCCCTGCACGGCGTCGGTGGTGTCGATGTGCCCGTAGCCGATGAGGACGCCGTCCTCCCGGGCGAGGACATGGCGGGCCTGGGAGTCGCCGCCGTAGCGCAGGTGGAGCATCACGTGCTCGCTCAGGGGCCTGACGCCGTCGGCCTCGGTGACCTGCTCGACCAGCACGCCGACGTCGTGGACGTCGGCGTCGTCGAGGCGCGCGAGCACCTCCCAGTCGATGGCCATGGGGCGACCCTACGGTCCGCGCGAGCGGCGCAGGGGGAGCGCGTCCCGGAAGCCGGGGCGCGGCGGGGCGTCAGCCGACGGGCGCGGGCTCCGGCAGGACGGCGTCATCCTGGCGCGGCGGGGCGACCACGAACCGGTAGCCGACGTTGCGCACCGTGCCGATGAGCGCCTCGTGCTCGGGCCCGAGCTTGGCGCGCAGACGACGGACGTGGACGTCGACCGTGCGGGTGCCGCCGAAGTAGTCGTAGCCCCAGACCTCCTGCAGCAGCTGGGCGCGGCTGAACACGCGGCCGGGGTGCTGGGCGAGGAACTTGAGGAGCTCGAACTCCTTGTAGGTCAGGTCGAGGATGCGGCCGCGCACGCGGGCGGTGTAGGTCGCCTCGTCGATGCTCACGTCGCCGGACCGGATCTCGTCGGGCACGTCGTCGTCGACCTGGCGCGCCAGGCGCCCGATCGCGAGGCGCAGGCGGGCGTCGACCTCGGCCGGCCCGGCCGTCTCGAGGACGACGTCGTCGACGCCCCACTCGGCGGTGACGCCGACGAGGCCGCCCTCGGTGGTCACCAGGATGACGGGGACGTCGACGCCGGTCGTGCGCAGCAGCCGGGTGAACGAGCGGACCTGCGGCAGGTCGCGCCGCCCGTCGACCAGGATCGCGTCGCACTGGGGCGCGTCGAGCAGGGCGGTGCCCTCGGCGGGGAGCACGCGCACGTGGTGCGAGAGCAGGCCGAGCGCGGGCAGCACCTCGGACGAGGGCAGCAGGGCGTTCGTGAGCAGCAGCAGCGTGGGCATGCGGCGTCCCTCCCGGTCGTGCTCCGGCGGGCGGTTCTCGCCCTTGAAGCGCGAAAGGACCCGGTGGGCGTCATCGCCCTGGGTCCTGGGGGAGAAGATACAGGACGTGGATCTGCGCCCGTCGTCCCGGCCCCCGCTGCGGCCCCCGAGCCGCACGGCGACGCTGCTCGCCGACGACGGCGTGCGGGTGTCCGCCGCCTACGACGAGCCGCTCGCCGCCGCCGCGCCCGGGCTGGCGATCGTGGTCGCGCACGGCTTCACCGGCGGGTGGCGGCGGCCGGACAACCGCGCGGTCGCCGAGGTGCTCTCGGCCCACGGCGCGGTGGTGTCCTTCGACCACCGCGGCCACGGCCGGAGCTCGGGCGAGACCACCGTGGGCGACGACGAGGTGCTCGACCTCGACGCCGCGGTCCGGTGGGCCCGCCTGCTCGGCGCCCGGCACGTCGTCACCGTCGGCTTCTCCATGGGCGGCTCGGTCGTGCTGCGCCAGGCGGCGATCGTGCGCTCCGGCCCGGCAGCGGCCGACGCCGTCGTGCCCGTGAGCGCGGCGGGGTTCTGGTTCTACCGCGGCACGGCACCGATGCGGCTGCTGCACCAGGCCGTGATGACCCGCACCGGCCGCACGGTGCTGCGCCACGCGTTCGGCACCCGGGTGCGCCCGCTCGACTGGCAGGAGCCCTACCCGCTCAACCCGTCGGAGTCGGCCGCCCTCATCGCTCCGACGCCGCTCCTCGTCGTCCACGGCGACAGCGACGCCTACTTCCCCGTGGAGCACCAGGAATCGCTGGTGCGCCACGCCCGCGAGGGCGCAGCCGAGCGCGGGGTCCTCGACCGCACCGAGGAGTGGACTGTGCCGGGCTTCGCCCACGCGGAGTCCGGCGCCGACGCCGCGCTGCTCGACCGGATCGGGGTGTGGGCCCGCGGCGCGGTGGGGGAGGATGCCGCAGCGGGCCCGGCCGGGTCCCGCGGCACCGACGAGGGCACCAGGAGGCCGGCATGAGCGTGCGGGTCCGCTACTGGGCCGCCGCGAAGGCCGCCGCCGGGCTGTCGGAGGAGGACATCGACGCCGCCGGCACCCTGGCCGACCTGCTCGTCGCCGTGCGCGACGCCCACGGGCAGCCGCTCGCCGGCGTTCTCGCCCGCTGCTCCTACCTCGTCGACGAGGTCAGCCCCGGCACCGCCCCGCACGACCAGGTGGCCGTGGCAGACGGTGCCGTCGTCGACGTGCTGCCCCCCTTCGCCGGCGGCGCCGGGTAGCCCTGCTGCACCTTCGTCCGACTCCTTCGTGACGGCTCGCCTGCCGCTGACCCGCTCAGGGGGCCCGGCGGCCGGCCTCGATCGCTGGGGGCGGTCGGGCACAATCCGCGGGGAAGAGATGCGCAAGCGCTGTCGTTGGAGCCCTCGTGACCGGGATCGTCGTGCTGCTCGTCGTCCTCGTGGCGGCGTCCGCCTTCGGGCTGTACCGGCGCAGGACGGACGGCGCTATGCGCGAGATCGAGATCCCGGCCGATGCCCACGACGCGGCGCACGTGCCCGGCCAGCCCCGCGGGGCCGGCCATGCGCACCAGGGCGACCGGCTCGAACCGTCCGACCTCGGCACCGAGCTGGGCGACCGCGCCACGCTCGTGCAGTTCTCGAGCGCGTTCTGCGCCCCCTGCCGCGCGACCCGCGTGGTCCTCGACGAGGTGGCCGGCCAGGTCGACGGCGTCGTCCATGTCGAGGTCGACGCCGAGGCCAACCTCGACCTCGTCCGCAGGCTCGACGTCCGGCGCACCCCGACGGTGCTCGTCCTCGACGGCGACGGCGCCGTCCGGGTGCGGGCAGCAGGTGCGCCCCGCAAGGCCGACGTCGTGGCGGCTCTCGGCTCGTTCCTGTAGGGCGCGGGCCGTGCTGCGAACTGTTCGCAACTTCCCCGGGCGTCCCGCAGACGTCTCAGGATCCGGCTCCCGCTGTCCGAGTGCTGGACCGGCGCCTATCCTCCTCGGCATGCAGACGGTGGCTCTCACCAAGCGGCGCGCAGTGGACTTCTGCCGCGTCGGCTCCTGCATGTGTCGCGACTCCTGACCGGACGCCCGCGCCCCTGAGCGCCCCGCCGTCCCGGTGAACGCACCGTCCGTGCCGCTTCCCCAGGAGATGCCATGACCACGCTCGACTCCCGACCCGCAGCCTCCCCGGCCGCCGGACTCATCGACGCCCGCGGGCCGCGGTTCGGCGCGGCCGTCACGGCGGTCGTCTACGCGATCGTGCTGCTGACGATCCCGTCGGCCCTGGCCGCCGTCCTGCTCGTCGTCCAGCTCGTCGCCCACGGCCTCGGCGCCGTGCTCGGCGTGCGGAGCCAGCCCTACGGCGTGCTGTTCCGCAAGGCCGTCGCGCCGCGCCTGGGCCGGCCGACCGAGTTCGAGGACCCCGCTCCCCCGCGCTTCGCGCAGGCGGTGGGTCTCGTCTTCGCGGCTGTCGGGCTCGGGGCGCTCGTACTCGGCGCGACCCCGGTCGCGTATGTCGCCGTCGGCCTCGCCTTCGCGGCCGCCTTCCTCAACGCCGCCTTCAACTTCTGCCTCGGCTGCGAGATGTACCTGATCGGCAAGCGCCTGCTCGGCCCGCGCACCGCCTGAGGCATCTCCACCCCGCGGGCTCCGCGGCCCTCCGCCCCGGCCCGGCCGGGCGCCATGACCTGGCGCCCCGGAACGGTCCGATCCCCACCCTCACCGCACGACCCATCGCACAAGGAGAACCACATGTCGATCCGTCTGGGCGACGTCGCCCCGGACTTCACCGCCGACACCACCGACGGTGAGATCTCGTTCCACCAGTGGAAGGACGGCTCGTGGGCCGTCCTGTTCAGCCACCCGGCCGACTTCACGCCGGTGTGCACCACCGAGCTCGGCCGGACGGCCGGCCTCAAGGCCGAGTTCGACAAGCGCAACGTCAAGGCCATCGCGGTCTCGGTCGACCCGGTCGAGAGCCACAACGCGTGGGCGGGCGACATCAAGGACGTCAGCGGCAACGAGCTGAACTTCCCGATCATCGCCGACCCCGACAAGTCGGTCTCCGAGGCCTACGACATGATCCACCCGGGCGAGGGCGACACCTCGACCGTGCGCTCGGTGTTCATCATCGACCCGAACAACAAGGTCCGTCTGACGCTGACCTACCCGAAGTCGGTGGGCCGCAACTTCGACGAGATCGTCCGCGTCATCGACGCGCTGCAGCTGACCGACCGCGCCACGGTGTCGACGCCGGTCGACTGGACGCCGGGCTCGAAGGTCATCGTCGCGCCGACGATCTCGACCGAGGACGCCAAGGCGAAGTTCGGCGAGGTCGAGGAGGTCAAGCCCTACCTGCGCTGGACCCCCGAGCCCACCGCCTGACGCTCGTCCGAGCAGCACGTCCGCCGTCCTCCTGGCGAGGGCGGGACCGTCTCCCGGCTGGTGCCGGTGAGGGTCGGAGCGGCCGTGGGGACCCCGCAACCCCGGGGGCCTCACGGCCGCTCTGTCGTGGGCGCCCTGATCGCACTGCTACTCGCGGACCTCGTGGGCCCGGCTCCGCCCGGCGGTCAGAGGTCCGACGGCCAGTCGTCGGCGGGGTCGAGGGCCACGGCCGCGGCGTGCACCCAGGCGCGCAGCGCCCGGCTCTGCTGGCGACGGTAGAGCGGGCTGCGACCGTCCTCGAGCAGGTCGGCCACGAGGGCGACGCCGTGCGCGGAGACGGGCACGGGCGCGTCCAGCTGGTCGGCGAGTGCCTCGATCTCGCGATGCATCTCGCGGATCGAGGCGAGGTCGGCGAGCGGTGCTCCGCCGAGCCGCATCGGGGGCTTGTCGGACTGGCGCAGCAGCGAGCGCAGCGACGCCGCGAGGCGCTGACGGGTGCTGGGCCGGGCCAGCCGCTGCGCGCGCAGCGACAGCAGCGGGAACGACTCCGGGCTGCGGCCCTCGGCCAGCCACTGGTCGAGCTGGTGGGCGCGCAGGCGGGCGAGCACCCGCTCGCGCCAGGTCGCCTCGCGGGCCCACAGGCCCCAGGGACCGACCTCGACGACGACGGGTGCGCGACTACCGCTGCGGCGGGTGCGTGTCGTCTCGTCCATGTCCGTGGTGCGGGCCCGTCGGGGAGCAGGGCCCGTCCTCCCTGTACCCACCATCGGCTCGGCCTACGCCCGGACTCCACCCCGGCCGTTGTGAGCCGGGCGACGGCGCCGCCTCAGTAGACGATCGCCTGGGCGCCGTCGGCGAGCGCCTCCTCGAGGAAGGTGGCCGCGCCGGCGATGCGCACGCCCGGCGCCACGTCGTCGCGGGAGATGCCGCGGCGCTCGGCGCACTGGGTGCAGACCGTCATCGTGCCGCCAGCCAGGACCGCCTCGACCAGGTCGGCGAGCGGCGTCGCGTGCTCGAGACCGAGGTCGGGCACGCGGCCCGGGACCCCGAGCCAGACGGCGTCGCCGGTGAGCCACAGCGACACCTCGACACCGGACGCGACGCCCGTGGCCGCCACGGTCACGGCCTGCGACAGCCGCTCCGGGGCCTCCGCCCCGCAGGTCGCCTTCACCACAAGACGTCGGGCCATGGCGCTCTCCTTCGCTCGCCGCAGGTCGCGGGCACGGTGCGGCAGCGGTGCCGCCCACCGGCGACACCCTAGGATTCCGGCATGGTCGAGACGGTGATGACGGCGCTGCTGGTGCTGACCGCCGTCGCCGTGGTCGCCGTGGCGTCGGTCGTCGTCGTGCGGCTCTACCGCGGTCCCGGCGAGTGAAGGCGGCGCAGGCATGACGACGTCCGAGGGCCACGAGCTCGGCTACCCGCTCGAGCTGGCCCACCTCTCGTGGCTCATCGGCACGTGGGCCGGCGTCGGCCTGGGGCAGTTCCCGACCATCGACGACTTCCGCTTCGGCCAGGAGGTCACCTTCGCGACCGACGGCCGGCCCTTCCTGTCGTACTGGAGCCGCAGCTGGGAGCTCGACGACGAGGGCAACCGGACCAAGCCCCGCGCGACCGAGGCGGGCTTCCTGCGTCCGCGGCCTGACAACGAGGTCGAGATGCTGCTCGCGCACCCCAGCGGCTACGCCGAGGTGTGGGTCGGCACGGTCGTCGTCGACTCCATCGAGAACGCCGTGATCACCGGTGCCCACGCCGAGCTGCACACCGACGTCGTCGCCCGCACCGGGTCGGCCAAGGAGGTCACCGGCGGCACGCGGCTCTACGGGCTGCGCGAGGGCGACCTGCTGTGGGCCTACGACATGGCAGCCGTCGGCCAGCCGCTCACCAACCACCTCTCGGCCCGGCTCAAGCGGGTCACGTGATGCAGCCCGAGTGGGAGCAGCGCCTGCGCCGGGGCGGCTACCGGATCACGCCGCAGCGGCAGCTGGTCCTCGAGGCCGTCGAGCGGCTGCGCCACGGCACCCCCGAGGAGATCCTGGCCGAGGTCCAGCGCACGGCGTCCGGCGTCAACCTCTCGACGATCTACCGCAACCTCGAGGTGCTCGAGGAGGTCAACCTCGTCAGCCACGCCCACATCGGGCACGGCGCCCCGACGTACCACGCGGTCGACGACCACGTGCACATCCACCTCGTCTGCGACAGCTGCGAGAAGGTGCAGAGCATCGACGCGTCGATCGCCGAGGGGTTCCTCGACGACCTGCGCCGCAGCACCGGATTCGTCACCGACGTCAGCCACGTCGCCCTGCACGGCCGCTGCGCCGACTGCTCCGCCGCCTCGCTGCTGCACTGACCGGCAGCCGCGGTCGGTCAGGGAAGGGACGGGCGGTGCGCGACGTTGACCCCGGCGTGACTGACGCTGAGCCCTACCTGTCGCCGCTGCTCGGGCTGCCGGGCGCGTGCCCGCCGCCCGAGGACTGGCCCGACCAGGGCGTCGCCTGGCACTACGGCGACCCGCTCGGCGAGCAGCGCCGGCTCGAGTCGGGCGAGGGCTGGGTCGACCTGTCGCACCGCGGCGTCGTCGCCGTCACCGGGGACGACCGACTCTCCTGGCTGCACTCCCTCACCACCCAGCACGTCGAGGCGCTCCAGCCCGGCGAGAGCGCGCTCGACCTCGTGCTCGACCCGCACGGCCACGTCGAGCACGAGCTGCACCTTGTCGACGACGGGACGACGACCTGGCTGGTGGTCGAGCGGTCGTCGGTCGAGCCGCTCGTGTCCTACCTCGACCGGATGCGGTTCCTGCTGCGGGTCGAGGTCGCCGACCGCACGCCCGACGTCGCCGTCGTCGCCGAGCCCGCGAGCTCCCGCCACGCCGACCTGCCGACCTTCGTGCTGCCCGAGCAGTTCGGCGTCCTCGAGGCCGAGGACGACGCCTCGCGCAAGTACGTGCCGGTGCGGCCGGCCACGCTCGTGGGGCGCGAGGTGCTGGTGCCGCGCGCCGATCTGGCCTCCTACGTCGAGGGGCGCCCCGGCTCCGGAACCTGGGCGTGGGAGGCGCTGCGGGTGGCCGCCGGCGTCCCGCGCCTCGGCCGCGACACCGACCACCGCACGATCCCGCAGGAGGTCGGCTGGGTGCCGTCCGCCGTGCACCTGCAGAAGGGCTGCTACCGCGGCCAGGAGACGGTGGCCCGGGTCCACAACCTGGGCCGGCCCCCGCGCCGGCTGGTGCAGCTGCACCTCGACGGCTCCGCCGCCCGCACCCCGCGCGTCGGCGACCCCGTGCTCGCCGACGGCCGCGAGGTCGGCCGTCTCACCACGGTCGTCGAGCACCACGAGCTCGGCCCGGTGGCGCTCGCCGTGGTCAAGCGGTCGGTCCCCCTCGATGCTCCACTCGTGGTAGGTCCTTCGGGGGATGGATTCGTCGCGGCCTCCCAGGAGACTGTCGTCACAGCCTGACCAGGCATCGGGTGCTCCATCCGGGGTACACCTGGAAACCGCCCGTAACACGGCGCTGGTAGGCAAGGGGCAGCTCGGGGGAGCGCGCGGCATGGAGCGCCGCGGGACATCGGGAGGACGCATGACGTACGGCGCAGTGACCAAGGCAGTGATCCCGGCGGCCGGACTCGGCACCCGCTTCCTGCCCGCCACGAAGGCGACGCCGAAGGAGATGCTCCCGGTCGTCGACACCCCGGCGATCCAGCTCGTCGTGGAGGAGGCCGCGTCCGCGGGCCTCGGCGACGTCCTCATGGTGACCGGCCGCAACAAGCGCCCGCTCGAGGACCACTTCGACCGGGCCGCCGAGCTCGAGTCGATCCTGGCCGCCAAGGGCGACGACGAGAAGCTCGCGCTCGTGCAGCAGAGCACCGACCTCGCGTCGGTCCACTACGTCCGCCAGGGCGAGCCCAAGGGCCTCGGCCACGCCGTCCTGTGCGCCCAGGCCCACGTCGGCCGCGAGCCTTTCGCCGTCCTCCTCGGCGACGACCTCATCGACCCGCGGGACCCGCTGCTCAAGCAGATGGTGGGGCTGCGCGCCGAGCACGGCGGCAGCGTCATCGCCCTCATGGAGGTGCCGCGCTCGCAGATCCACCTCTACGGCTGCGCTGCCGTCGAGCCGATCGGCGACGATCCGGACATCGTCCGCGTGACCGACCTCGTCGAGAAGCCCTCGGCCGACGAGGCGCCGAGCCTCTACGCCGTCATCGGCCGCTACGTCCTCGACCCCGCTGTCTTCAGCATCCTCGAGAAGACCGAGCCCGGCCGCGGCGGCGAGATCCAGCTGACCGACGCGCTGCGCGTCCTGGCCGACTCCACGCCGGCCGCCGAGGGCGGCGGCGTGATCGGCGTGGTCTTCCGCGGCCGCCGCTACGACACCGGCGACCGCCTCTCCTACCTGCAGGCCGTCGTCCAGCTCGCCTGCGAGCGCGACGACCTCGGCCCCGAGCTCCGCGCCTGGCTCAAGGAGTTCGTCTCTACTCTCTAGCGCTCGCGCTGTTCCAGATGAAGTCCCCTACTGGTCAGCCCGTCGTTCCTCCGGCCTGTCCAGCGGGGGCCCAGGGCGTGCAATAGACCCGTCGTTTCCGGACCTTCATCGCTGGGCCGGCATCTGCCGGTCGGTCGGCAGCGCGCTTCGTTCTGGTGCTGCTCGGCTTTGCGTCTCGCGTGCTGGCCTGGTCTCGTGATCTGTGGCGTGGTCTGACGACCCCTGCGGGGTCGGAGGGGGCTGCGCAGTGCCGTGCTTCGATCGTCAGGCTTGAAATCT
>Ga0102832_1002066_pt1 | contig 13184 bp, 7 predicted proteins | sample EBPBio282013_DNA_FD_88942 | JGI IMG/M metagenome (GOLD analysis project Ga0102832, IMG submission 88942) | Wastewater treatment Type I Accumulibacter community from EBPR Bioreactor in Madison, WI, USA - Reactor 2_5/28/2013_ DNA (Illumina Assembly) | ecosystem: Engineered > Bioreactor > EBPR >...
GGCGACGTAGAAGCGGCGCAGCGCGTCGGCCTGGATCGTCGCGAGGCCCTCGTCCGGCGAGTACCTGGCCAGTACAAGGGGCCGTCCACGGTTCCACGAGGTGTCGACTGAGCCGTCGGACCGGTACGCGCGCTCGGACAGCGTGTAGGCGTCAAGGTAGGACGATCCGACGAGCGCCCGGAACGAGCCGGCGCCGGGGCCGGACCTCACGGCGTCGATGAGCAGCGGGGTGTCGTCCGCGGTCCAGCGCTGGTTGTCGCTCCAGGTGGGCAGGTGGCTCAGCGGCACCCGCACCGTGCCGTCGCCGCCGCCGAAGGAGGTCACCGGCGAGCCCGGCGGCGGGGCGGCGGCTGACGCCGCGGGAGGCACGCCGAGGCAGAGGACCGCCGACACGGCGACCACCCCGATGCGTCGAGCAGCTCCGCGGCGCACGGCGACCACCCCCTGGGGCACGCCTCCACGCTAGGCCCGCGGCGCCTGCCGATGCGCGCCCACGACGACGCCGGTGCACGCCTCGCTCCCCCTGCTGCCCGCGAGCGGCAGGCGCGTCCTGGCGGTCCGGCCAACAGACGCGATCGAGGACGCGGCGTAGGGTCGGCGCATGCGTGATGTTGCTGCCTACGCCACTGCTGGTGCCCGTGAGCCGTTCGCGCGGACGTCGATCCCGCGCCGCGACGTCGGCCCGCACGACGTGCTCATCCGCATCGAGTACGCCGGCATCTGCCACTCCGACATTCACACCGCCCGCGAGGAGTGGGGTACGGCGATCTTCCCGCTGGTGCCCGGCCACGAGATCGCCGGCGTCGTCGAGGAGGTCGGCTCCGAGGTCAGCAAGCTCGCCGTCGGCGACCGTGCGGGCGTCGGTTGCATGGTCGACTCGTGCGGCGAGTGCCGGCACTGCCTCGCGGGCAACGAGCAGTTCTGCCGCACCAACGTGGGCACCTACAACTCCCGCGGCTACGACGGCGAGCCCACGTACGGCGGCTACAGCACGCACATCGTGGTGAAGGACGCCTTCGCGCTGCGCATCCCGGACGCGCTGTCGTCCGCCGTCGCGGCGCCGCTGCTGTGCGCAGGCATCACCACGTACTCGCCGCTGCGCCACTGGAAGGTCGGGCCCGGCAGCCGCGTCGCGGTCGCGGGCCTCGGCGGCCTCGGCCACATGGGCGTGAAGATCGCGGCCGCGCTCGGCGCGGAGGTCACCGTCCTCACCCGCACCGACGCCAAGGCTGAGGACGCCCGGCGGCTCGGCGCCCACCACGTGCGCGCCACCGCCGACGGCACGGCGTTCAAGGAGCTGCGCAGCGGCTTCGACCTGATCCTCAACACCGTCAGCGCCGAGCTCGAGCTCGACAAGTACCTCCGGATGCTCGACGTCGACGGGACGATGGTCAACGTCGGCCTGCCCGAGCACTCGCTGTCGATCAACCTCATGTCGGTGGTGGGCAACCGTCGCTCGCTGTCGGGCTCGCCCATCGGCGGGATCGCCGAGACCCAGGAGATGCTCGACTTCTGCGCCGAGCACGGGCTCGGCGCCGACGTCGAGGTGATCGACGCGACGTCGATCGACGCAGCCTACGACCGCGTGGTGCGCGGCGACGTCCGCTACCGCTTCGTCATCGACACCGCGACGATCTGACGCGGGCGGGCTCGGATCGATTCGCCGCTGCCCCGGCCGCCCAAGATCGCGCGTGCCAGGGGACGGAAGGACTAGCCTCCGGCCATGGAGCCGGGAGGGGCCGCCACCTGTGCCGCGTGCGACGCGCCGCTTCCTGCTCGCTCGCGCTTCTGCCCGTCCTGCGGCACCCCCGCCGGCCCGCCGCCGTGCGCGTCCTGCGGGGAGCCCCTGCTCGCCGGCGCACGGTTCTGCTCCCAGTGCGGGGCTCCCGCCAGTGGCAGCGCACCGGCGTCGGAGCCGGCCGCCCCCGCACCGGTGTCCGAGCGGCGCGTCACCTCCGTGCTGTTCGGCGACCTGGTCGGGTTCACGACGTTGTCGGAGAGCCGCGACCCTGAGGAGGTGCGGGAGCTCCTCTCGCGCTACTTCGCCCAGTGCCGGGTGGTGATCGGTCGCTACGGCGGGACGGTCGAGAAGTTCATCGGGGACGCGGTCATGGCCGTCTGGGGGGTCCCGATCGCGCACGAGGACGACGCCGAGCGCGCGGTGCGGGCCGGGCTCGAGCTGGTCGCCATGGTCGGTGCACTCGGCGACGAGGTCGGTGCCGCAGGGCTGTCCATGCGCGTCGGTGTCGTGACCGGCGAAGTGGCGGTGACGGTCGGCGCCACCAACGAGGGCATGGTGGCCGGTGATGCGGTCAACAGCGCGAGCCGCGTCCAGAGCACGGCGAGCCCTGGCCAGGTGTGGGTGGACGACACCACCAGATCGCTGACTGTCGCAGCCATTACTTACGAGGACATGGGCGAGCACTCGCTCAAGGGCAAGGCTGAGCCCATGCGGCTGCACGCGGCGCGCGCCGTGGTGGCCGCAGTCGGCGGCGGACAGCGTGTCGACGGGCTCGAGGCGCCGCACACCGGGCGCGACCGCGAGCTCCGCCTCCTCAAGGAGCTCTTCCACGCGGCCGAGGAGTCGCGCCGACCGAGGCTCGTGGTGGTGGACGGCGAGCCGGGCGTGGGCAAATCACGACTGGTGTGGGAGTTCGAGAAGTACATCGACGGACTTACCGACACGGTGCGCTGGCACCGTGGTCGCTGCCTCTCCTACGGCGACGGTGTGGCCTTCTGGGCGCTCAGCGAAGCGGTGCGAGCGCGCCTCGGCCTCACCGAGGCGGATCAGGGCGAGCTCGTGGCCGCCCGGCTCGAGGCGGGGCTCGCCCAGTTCGTGCCAGATCCCGGTGAGCGCGACTGGCTGCGCCCGCGGCTCGCCAGCCTGCTCGGGCTCGACCAGGTGGGCGGCTTCGCGCGCGAGGACCTGTTCGCCGCGTGGACGACGTTCCTCGAGCGGGTCGGCGAAGGCGACCACCCCGTGGTGCTCGTCGTCGACGACGCGCAGTATGCCGACGACGGACTGCTCGACTTCCTCGACCACCTCATGGCCACCGCACAGGCGGCGATCTTCGTCCTGGCGCCCGCCCGCCCCGAGCTGCTCGTCCGCAGGCACGACATCGGCGGGCGGCGGACCACGGTGATCCGCTTGGAGCCTCTGGCCGAGGACGACATGGCCACCCTTGTCGACGGCCTCGTCGTCGGGCTTCCAACACCGGCACGCACAGCTTTGGTCGAGCGCTCCGAGGGCATCCCCCTGTTCGCGGTCGAGACGGTCCGAGCACTCATCGACCGCGACCTGGTGGTGCCGCGCGGCGGGCGCTACGTGCTGGCCGACCCTGACCGCTTCGATCTCGACGAGGTCGGGGCCCCGGTCTCGCTGCAGGCCCTGGTCGCCGCCAGGCTCGATGCGCTGGCGCCGGAGGAGCGCCGCCTGGTCGCCGACGCCAGCGTGCTCGGGTCGACGTTCTCCCGCGACGGTCTGGCTGCGGTGTCGGGCCAGAGCGATCTGGAAGCCGCGCTGTCGTCGCTGCAGCGCAAGGAGATCTTCAGCGTCCAGACCGACCGCCTCTCGGCGGAGCGCGGACAGCTCAAGTTCGTGCAGGCCGTCGTACGCCAGGTGGCCTACTCCACGCAGAGCCGTCGCGACCGGAAGCTGCGCCACCTCGCCGCCGCCGACTACCTCGGCGAGCAGCTCGAGGACAACGACGATCTGGCTGTCGTGGTCGCCCAGCATCTGCTGGACGCGATCGACGCGTCCTCGTCCGACGACGTCGACGCCGAGGAGCTGCGCGCCCGGGCAGTGCTGCTGCTGCGACGCGCCGCCTCCCGGGCGACCGCGCTCGGCGCACAGGGCGAGGCGCTCCGGCTGCTCACGACGGCTCTGGCCCGCACGGACGACACGCAGCTGGTCGCCGAGCTCGAGCTCGCGGCTGCGCGCGCCGCCAGCGACAGCGCGCAGTACGACAAGGCCGAAGCGCACGGTAGGTCGGCGGCGTCGCTGTTCATCGGCCTCGGCGACGAGCCGTCGGCGGGTCTGGCGGCCACGCTCGTCGGCGAAGCGCTGATCAGCACCGGCGACAACGCAGCGGCTGTCGCACTGTGCGAGCAGTGGCTGGAGCGCCTCGATGGCCGCGCCGATGCGGTCCATGCCCGGGTGCGGCTCGGCAACCTGCTCGCCGGGTGCTACCAGGGACAGGCGGACTGGGACCGCATGGGCGAGGTGGTGGAGCAGACCCTCGTGCTTGCTGAGGGCGCGCGGGACACCGACGTCATCGTGCACCTCCATCTGCGTATGGGGATCCGCTTCCTCACCATGGGCGCGCCGGTCACCGCAGTCGGCATGTACGAGCGGGCCATCGAGCTCGCCCGGATCCATGACCTCCCCGAGAAGCTGGTCTCGGGGCTGAACGCGCTGGCGACCATCCACGTCAACCGCGACCTCGAGGCCGCTCTCGCGTGCGGTCGCGAGGGGATGGCGGTCGGCCGTCGGGCCGGCGTGGTGACGCTGACGGACTTCGTCACCTTCAACTACTGGCTCGCGCTATGGACGGCGGGCCGCCTGGGCGAGGCGCGCGCGATCCTCGACCAGCTCCGCGAGTCCGCGGTGGACCCTGCCATCCGCCTGTCGCTGCCCGCCCTGGGGATGATGCTGGCCGAGCTCGACGGCACGGAGGCGACGGACGGGCCACCGGACACGACGTCGGACAACGTGTCCGACCTGGCCTGGCTGGCCCACGACTCGATGCTGCGCGCGCGGGCGGCAGGCGACCGTACCCGGGCCGCTGCATTCGCCGAGGAGTGCCTCGAGCACGTCCTTGCCGCCGCCGGCATCGACGACGACTTCATGCACCTGTGGCCGCCCATGGTCCGCGCGGCGCTGGAGGCCGACGACATCCCGCTCGCCGAGCGCCTGCTCGCCCCGGTCGAGGAGGCAGCACCGGGAACGGTCCCCGCGTCCGTCGCCGCGCTGCTGCCGCTGCTGCGAGGCACCACGCGGGCGGTCCGAGGCGACGAACCCACTCTTGTGGAGACCGAGCTGCGCGAGAGCGTCGCCGCTCTCGACGCGTTCGGCGCCGTGGCGTTCCGCGCTCGCGCGCAGGAGCAGCTGGCGACGCATCTGGCAGCAGACGGGCGCGCTGCCGAGGCCGAGGAGCTCTTCGAGCTGGCCCGCACCACGTATGCCGAGATCGGTGCCGACGGCTGGCTGGCGTCGCTCGACACGGCGCGGGTCGTCGCCCTCGCGGGCGACCACTAGCCCGTCCGCGCTTCCCCGGCCGCGGTCCGCCACCTGAGGGTCAGGCATGGGGCGGGCCGTCGTGGCCCGTCGCCGCGTGATCGTTCCGGCGACGGGCGGGGGCGGCGTCGGGCACCTAGGCTCCGGCCGTGCGCATCGATCTCGACGACCTGACCGGCCGCGGTCAGCTGCTGCTGGCCCGCACCCTCAACGCGCTGCCCGACGCCGTCGTCGCGCGGCTTGCGGGCGACCTCGAGGCCGACGGGCAGCGCGTCGACCCGCGGCTGGCGCTGATCCTGCAGTCCGAGGAGCGGCTGCGCACCGACGGCGAGCCGACCGTGGCCGAGCGGCGCGCCTCGATCGCCCGGGGATCACGGGTGGCCGCCGGCCTGCTGCACGTGCCGGTGGGCAGCGTCCGCGACCTCACGGTGCGCGGAGGCGGCGGCGTGCTCAGGGCCCGCCACTACGCGCCGGAGGCCGGCCAGGGCCGGCCGCTCGTGCTGTTCCTGCACGGCGGCGGCTGGGTCACCGGCGACCTCGACTCGCACGACCTGCCGTGCCGGCTCCTCTGCAAGCACGCCGACGTGCATGTCGTCGCCGTCGACTACCGGCTCGCGCCCGAGAGCCCGTTCCCGGCCGCGGTGGAGGACGCCGTCGCCGCGTACGGCTGGGCTCTCGACCACGCCGAGGAGCTCGGCGCCGACGCGTCGCGCATCGGCGTCGCCGGCGACAGCGCGGGCGGCAACCTCGCCGCCGTGGTCTCGCAGCAGGCGGTCGATGCCGGCATCCAGCGGCCGGCGGCCCAGCTGCTCATCTACCCCGGCGTCGACGCGAGCCAGGCCAGGCCCAGCAAGAGCCTGTTCGGCGAGGGCTTCCTGCTCACCCGGGCGGCTATGGACTGGTACGTCGAGACCTATGCCGGCGGCACCGACCGTCACGACCCGCGCCTCTCGCCGCTGCTGGCGAAGGATCTGAGCGGCCTCCCGCCCACGCTGGTCGAGACCGCCGGGCTCGACCCGCTGCGCGACGAGGGCGAGGACTACGCCGCCGCGCTGCGCGAGGCCGGCGTCCCGGTGGTCCTGCGCCGCGCCCGCGGCCTGGTCCACGGCTTCGCCAACCTCGGCGGCATCCATCGGCCCTCACTCGACGAGACGGTCGCGATGATCGGCGCCTTCTCCGCCCTCCTCGACTCCCCGCCCCGCTGACGCGTGTAACACCCCGACGTGGGCAAGAACCGGCGGATTTTGGCCCACTTCGGGGTGTTACACGCGGACGGCGTGGGGACTAGGCGGGGTCGAGGTCGCGGTAGCGGTCGGAGAGCTCGGCGGCGATGCGGTCGCCGTCGGTGCCGCCCGTGACCGCCTCGAGGAACTCGTCGCGCGCGACGACGAGCAGGCGCGACGGCGTCACCGTGGTGACTGTGGCGGTCCGCGGGACGGAGCGCAGCAGCGCCACCTCGCCGAAGAACCCGCCGGCGCCGATGGTCGGCCGCGTGGCGACGCCGGGGACGTCGACCACGAGATCGCCCGCCTCGACGACGTAGAACTCGTCGCCCGCGGCACCGAGCGAGACGACTGCCTCGCCCGCCCCGACATCGCGCCACGACGAGCCGGCGGCCATCCGCTCGAGCTGGTAGGGCGGCATCGCGGCGAGGAAGGGCACCCGGCGCAGCAGCGCGATCTCGAACGGCCGGAGGACCGCACGGACATCGAGCTTGCGCACGAGCAGGAAGCCGGCGCCGGCGATGAGCACCGCGCCGAGCCCGAGCGGCACCCACGCACCGGCGGCGCCGAGCTCGGTGAGCAGGAACGGCACGATGCCGGCGCCGATCGACAGGCCGATGAGCGAGGTGCTCTCCTGCACCGCGAACACCCGCGCCAGCACGACGTCGTCGGTCGACCGCTGCAGCAGGGTTCGGCCTGCGACCAGGACGACGCCGCTGCAGGCTCCCGTCACCACGAGCAGCGCGAATCCGCCGGCGGTGGAGCTGGTGAGGGCGACCGAGGCGAACGCCGCCCCCTGCAGGACGCCGGCGATCGCGATGAGGGGCGCGAGGTGCGCACGACGGGCGAGGAACGATGCGGCGAACGCCCCGATGAGCGAGCCGAGACCGAGCGCCCCGATGAGCAGGCCGGCGCCGGCCTCGCCGGAGCCGAGCACCGAGTCGGCATAGGAGATGCCGAGGACGTCGAGCGCGCCCGCGAGCACGAAGTCGAGCGCCATCACGAGCAGCAGTGTCAGCGAGGCCACATCGCCGCTGAGCGCCCGCAGCCCCCCTAGGGCCGCGACGATGATGTGCTCCTCGCGGTCGGCGTCCGCAGCGCGCCCGAGCCTCAGCCCCAGGCACAGCAGCGGTGCGAGCAGCATCGCCGCCGATGCGAGCAGCATGCCGGCGCCGGTGCCCCACGTGGCCACGACGAAGCCGCCGACGACCGGGCCGATGAACTGCATCGACCCGTCGATCATCGACGACAGCGAGTTGGCCGACACCAGCGCCTCCGGCCCGGGTGCGAGCGCCGGCAGGGCCGAGAAGTGCACGGGTCGGACGGCGGCCAGCGCCGTGGTGAGCAGGGTGCCGGCGGTGAGCACCACCGGCACCGCCAGGTCGAGCAGGAGCGCCGCGGTCGTCAGCAGCAGAGTCGCCAGTACGAGCGAGTGCACGATCACGAGTGCACGGCCGCGGGGCAGCCGGTCGCCGATCGCGGCGATCCCCGGGGCGAGCAGCGCCGCCGGGATCAGCTGAACCACGGCAGCCAGGGCGGCCAGCTCGGCACCTCCCTCGGCATACGCCCAGAGGACGACCACCAGCCAGGTGGAGAACTCGACGAAGGAGTAGCAGGCGTAGGCGAGGAGCACGCGTCGGAGCCCGGTCCTCGCGCGCAGGGCGACGAACGCCCCCGACCTGCCTCTGCCCATGACGGAACGACCCCGATCCGCCCGTGTTCAGCTGAACCGGCGCGCCTCGCCGGAGCCCTGAGTCTGCCCAACCGCGACGCCGGGCCGCCACCGGTTCCACGGAACGGGCGACTCGCCGCCACTCGCTGTGATCGCGTCACGCACCGGCGTCGTACCCGCTACCGTCCGCCGTGGTCCGCGTCGGGCGGCCGGGCCGAGATCGGGGGTCGTCCGAGGGGGCCGGGGCACGGGGAGGCACCGCGTATGTCGGTGGTAGGCGAGTCGCTGCGCGAGACGGGGTCGTCGCTGGCGATGGTGTGGCGTAACCATGGGCTGCGCCGGGTGAACCTCGGGTTCGTCGGATCCGCGATCGGCGACTGGGCCTACGCGACCGCGATCGTCGTGTGGGCCTACGGCGTCGGCGGCGCCACTGCGGTCGGCATCTGGGGCACCGTCCGCCTCGTGCTCATGGCGGTCGTGACCCCGTTCGCATCGGTGTTCGTCGACCGGTACTCGCGCAAGGCGATCATGGTCACCACCGACCTGCTGCGCGCCGTCGTCATCGCCGTCTGCGCCGTCCTCATCTGGATCGACGAGGCGCCGATCGTCGTCTTCGTCCTCGCCACCCTGGCCGCGCTGCTCGCAGCGCCGTTCCGGCCCGCTGTCGCGGCGCTCCTGCCGACCCTCGCCGAGAAGCCCGAGGAGCTCACGGCCGCCAACGGCACGTCGAGCACGATCGACAGCCTGTCGTTCTTCATCGGCCCGGCCATCGGCGGTCTGCTCCTGACGGTGACGTCGGTACCGGTGGTGCTGCTCTTCGACGTCCTGACCTTCCTCTGGTCGGCATTCATGGTGTGGGGCATCCGGATGCCCGCCAAGTCGATCAAGGTCGAGACGCCCGTGCCGGTCGGTGCCGACGCCGAGGGCCCGGTGGCGACGGAGGTCGAGGAGGAGAAGGAGACGTTCGTCCAGGAGGTCACCGCCGGCTTCTCCGCGATCAAGCGCAACCGCGACCTGCTCGTCGTGTCCGCGGTGTACGCGGCGCAGACGGTGGTCGCCGGCGCCTCCATCGTGTTCGGCGTCGAGATGGCCGTGCAGATGACCGACTTCGGCCCCACCGGCGTCGGCTACCTCGACTCCGTGTTCGGCGTCGGGGCGATCATCGGCGGGCTGGCCGCACTCGGACGCGCGTCGAAGAACACCGTCGCCACGGACTTCGGCTGGGGCGTCATGCTCTGGGCCGTGCCGCTGCTCGTCGCCGCGGCGTTCTACCCGGCGCTGTGGGCCGCCTTCGCGGCGATGCTCGTCATGGGGTTCGGCAACCCGTTCGCCGATATCAACGCCGTCACCATCGTGCAGCGCCTCAGCGACGACCGCGTGATGGGCCGGGTGTTCGGCGCGCTCGAGACGGTGCTCATCGCTGCGATGGCCCTCGGCTCGATCATCATGCCGCTGCTCGTCGCCGCCATCGGCCTGCGCTGGGGCATCGCCGTGCTCGGCGGGGCCATCGCGCTCATCGTGCTGCCCGCGTTCCCGCGGCTGCGGCGTCTCAACACCACGCTGCGCGAGCCCGAGACCCTCGTCCTCCTGCGCGGCCTGCCGCTGTTCGCCCCGCTCGAGCCGAAGTCGCTCGAGCTCGTGGCGCAGCAGATGCAGCGCGTCGAGGTGCCTGCGGGCGCGACCGTCATCCGCGAGGGCGACGCCGGCGACTTGTTCTACGTCGTCGAGTCGGGCAGCCTCACGGCGTCGTACCAGGGCCGCACGCTCTCGCAGCAGGGGCCCGGCGACCCGTTCGGCGAGATCGCGCTGCTGCGCGATGTGCCGCGCACCGCGACAGTCGTCGCGGACGAGCCGAGCGTGCTCTGGAGCCTCGAGCGCGGCCCGTTCCTCGACGCCGTCACCGGCAACAGCGAGGTCTCCGGCCAGGCCGACGACCTCGTCGCCCGCCGCATCCCCACCTACTGAGGTGCTCGAGTAACTGGCGTCGTTATCGGTTTCAGGGCCCAGGAACCGATGACAACGCCAGTTACTCGCGGGGTTGGACGGACCTTCAGCGGCGGCGGAGGGCGGTGCTGCCGCGGACGACCATGTCGAGCGGGAGCACGTCGTGCTTGGTCTCGCGGTTCGGGTCGTCGACGGCGTTGATGAGCATGCGGGCCGCGCGCGCCCCGATCTCCTCGACCGGCTGGACGACGGTCGTGAGGTCGAGGTGCTCGGACATCTCGTGGCCGTCGAAGCCCACGACCGACACGTCGCGGCCCGGCTCCAGCCCGTGAGCGCGCAGCGACCGCAGCGCGCCGAAGGCCATCTCGTCGGACATCGCGAAGACGGCGGTCGGCGGGTTGGGGCGCGCGAGGATCGTCGTCATCGCCCGCTCGCCGCCCTCGATCGTGAAGTGGCCGCAGGCCTCGAGATCGGTGAGCACGGGCAGGCCGGCGTCCTGCAGCGCGTCGCGGTAGCCCGCGTAGCGGTTGTCCTCGGGGCGGAACGGCGTAGGCCGCGGGCGGCCGGAGATGAGGCCGATGCGCTCGTGCCCGAGGTTGATGAGGTGCTGCACGGCCATCCGGGCGCCGGCGATGTCGTCGATGCCGATGGACGAGCAGCCGTCGTGGTCGGTGTCGATGAGGACGACGGGCTGCTCGAGGTCGAAGATCTCGCTCACGCCCTCGGTCTCGGTCGGGAGCGAGATGACGAGGAAGCCGTCGACTCGGCGGCGCAGCTTGCGGTGCGGCGGGACGTGCCCGACCTCCTGCGGGTCGCCGATGCTCGAGAGCAGCAGGTCGAGGTCGGATGCCTGCAGCACGCCCTCGATGCCCGACAGCACCCGCGCGAAGTACCAGCGCGCGATGTACGGCGTGATCACGGCGATGCTGCCGGCGCGGCCCGAGGCCAGGCGCGACGCAGCCGGCGAGACGACGTAGTCGAGGCGCTCGGCGACCTGGCGGACCTTCTCGCGCGTGACCGGGTCGACGTTGGGCAGCCCTCGCAGCGCCCGCGAGACGGTGGCGGTCGAGACGCCCGCCTCCCGCGCGATGTCGCGGATGGTCATGCCCATGAGCCCGGAACCCTTCAGTGGTCAGCGGGCTCACGGTAGGACGCCATGACGCGTTGCTGCAAGCGTTTACGCCCACAGATCGACGGCGGAGCCGTCACCGGTTGCATCCCTGCGGCCAGCGGGAAAGCCCGGTTTGCACCATCCCCGTGCAACGGCGTACGCCGGGCCGTACGCCGGCCCACAGGCTGCAAACGCTGCAAGACCCTCGGTCGTTACAGGGTGCCGCCCGGCTCGTCGCGAGGCGCTGCGCGAGGGCTGCGTCAGGCCCAGGAGGCGGGGCGGCGCTGCAGGAACGCCGTCATCCCCTCGCGCGCCTCGTCGCTGGAGAACAGCGACGCCGACAGCTCGGCGGTCCAGGCGAACGCGTCGTCGCGAGCCATGCCGGGCACCCGCGCCAGCAGCTGCTTGGTCGAGGCCAGCGCCTGCGGGCCGCCGAGCAGCAGCCGGTCGACATAGGAACGCACCACTGCGTCGAGGGCGTCGTCCTCGCACACCGCGGTGAGCAGACCCGCCTCCTTCGCGCGGGTGGAGCTCACCCGCTCGCCGGTGAGCAGCAGCTCGCGGGCGTCGGACGGGTTCATCCGCGCGAGGCACGCCACCGAGATGACCGCCGGCGCCACGCCGACGCGCACCTCGCTGAAGGCGAGCTTGGCCGACTCCGCCGCGACCGAGATGTCGGACGCCGCGACGAGGCCGTTGCCGCCGCCCGCCACGTGGCCCTGCACGCGCGCCACGATCGGCTTCGGGTGGTCGAGCATCGCCTCGAGGACGGCGACCAGCGCCCGCGGGCCGGTGCCGGCGAAGCTCTGCGCATCCGCCGACGAGGCACCGCTCAGGTCCGCGCCGGCGCAGAAGGTCGTCCCCTCGCCGGTGAGGACCACGACCCGCACGGCGTCGTCGTCGGCCGCGGCGCGCAGGTGCTCGACGAGCGAGGCGAGCATCGCCGCCGAGAGCACGTTGCGCGTGTCGGGGCTGGCGAGGGTGAGGGTGGCGACGCCGCCCTCGACCTCGTAGCGCACGGTCATCGGCGGTCCATCCCCTCGAGCAGCGCGATGATGCGCAGCATGACCTCGTCGGCCCCGCCGCCGATCGAGATGAGCCGGACGTCGCGGTAGTACCGCTCGACCCAGTTCTCGGCCGCGTAGCCCATCCCGCCGTGGAACTGCACCGCGGCGTCGGCGACCTCGCGTGCCAGGCGGCCGGCCTTCAGCTTGGCGATGGTCGCCATCCGGGTGGCGTCCTCGCCGGCCACGACGCGCTCGGCCGCGGCGTGGCAGTACTCCTTGAGCATGTCGACCTCGGCGATCAGCTCGGCGAGGCGGTACTTCAGGTGCTGGTTGGCCAGCAGGGGCTTGCCGAACGCCTCGCGCACCCGCAGGTAGTCGATGGTGCGGTCGATGGCGCGGCGCGCGCCGGCGTAGGCCATGTACGCGCCGATGAGGCGCTCGTCCTGGAACTGCGCCATCTGCTGCTGGAAGCCGCGGCCGATCTCGCCGACAGTGTTGCTCACCGGCACGCGGACGCCGTCGAGCACGAGCTCGCCCGTGTCGCTCGAGTGGTTGCCCATCTTCTTGATGCGACGTCCGACGCTGAAGCCGGGCGAGTCCGTCGGCACGATGATCATCGACATGCCCATGTAGCCGCCCTCGTCGCTGGTGCGCGCGAGCAGGCACAGCCAGTCGGCCTGGGTGCCGTTGGTGATCCACATCTTGCGACCGTCGATCACCCAGTCGTCGCCGTCGCGCCGTGCGCGCGTGCGGATCCCGGCCACGTCGCTGCCGGCGTCGGGCTCCGACACAGCGACGCTGCAGACCATCTCACCGGTGAGCGCGGGCTCGAGGTACTGCTTCTTCAGCTCGTGGCTGCCGAAGCGCGCGAGCGCCGGCGTCGCCATCGCGGCCTGGACGGCGATGCCCATCGGCACACCGGCGCAGTCGGCGCGGCCCAGCTCCTCGGCGAGGACGACCGTGAAGGAGTGATCGGCGCCCTGGCCGCCGT
>Ga0102832_1002069_pt1 | contig 13177 bp, 9 predicted proteins | sample EBPBio282013_DNA_FD_88942 | JGI IMG/M metagenome (GOLD analysis project Ga0102832, IMG submission 88942) | Wastewater treatment Type I Accumulibacter community from EBPR Bioreactor in Madison, WI, USA - Reactor 2_5/28/2013_ DNA (Illumina Assembly) | ecosystem: Engineered > Bioreactor > EBPR >...
TAAAGGGTCCATCATAGAAAAATAGCGTTTAAATGGAATCAATGACAATAAGAAACAATTAAAAAATAAGGATAGAAAAACAAAATCCAAAAGTAAAAGCAAATCGAAAAAATCAACACTTAAAACTATTTCAGCCCTATCAGCTCAGTCCAAAACTAAAGAAAAACTTGATACGTTAAATTCTAAATCCTCTCAAATTCATACTCAGCCTTCTTTGAGGAAGGGTAAAAATAAAAAATCTTCATTGAAATTTAACACAAATAAAATTACAAGTCTTCAATACATTTTTTAGTAAGCAAAGAAAAAGTAAAAATCCAAATAAGCCATAAAAAAACATGAATATGCAGGTATAAAGCCGACTGATATGAAGAAGAGAAATAAAAATATCAACACTATCGAAAAAACAAATGCGTATTTCTTAAAAAAGACCACTCCATCTTCCAAAGTGATAAAACCACAGAGCAAGTCTAAAAGCAAGGATTCTAAGATAAAAAGTCCAGGATTGAAAGGTTTAACACCTAACAATCCAACATAATTATATTATCACAAACAACAAATAAATTCTAAGGAATCGAAGTCCAAAAGTAGTCGGTAAAAATCATTGAGAAAAGGTTCCCAACTGGCACCGAAAATTACCACAACACCTGCTAACGCGACGAATGCTCAACCACCAACCATTCAAAACTCAAAGAAATCTTTGTATCAGCATTATTCATGACTTTAAAACTTTTTAAAAAAGAAATGATTTCAATAATTTTAATTTCACATAAACGTTAAAATGATAATTTTATAAATATACCATATAAATAAGGAGAATAAAAAATTAAAGAATATATATACCAATTTTACCTATCTATATTTATTATGGGATAGATACATGGATTGTTAATATTTGTGTCTAAATTATTGTCTACTCAGTTCAAGTCTCTACTGGCTTACTTCATGAAATGATACATCATGACTGAGTACCATAATTTAGTGTTGTTGCTGAATTTTGGGTGTGTGGTGACCTTGACCCAGTCGTTGGATACGACGTTTTTTAGTGTAATGTAACAACTTAAGGTAGCCAATCCTCTTTCTCTGGCAAAATCCCTAATGGCATAGCCCTGAATATCCTCCATACCAAACTTTTCAAAAGCCATATCCTCATCTAACAAAGTCTTGAAATGCTTGTTAATTTGCCATAAAAGATATCTTCTCTTGAAATACTCGAATGGGAAGTAGTTGAACTTGAATATTTTGAAATTGCCTTTAATAAACCATGGGTCTGTATATTATTAAAGTTTTGTTTGTGTAATTTTACTATAAAGATATCTCAATATTTTATAAACCAATCTTGGAATGTTTAATGTGAACAGATTGATTACTTTATTGAATATGGCTGTTCCTGTATAATATGGTATACCCATGAATTTCAATACAGTGATTAGTTAGTCTGAGTTAAATGTGTGATAGTTGAGTTTATGTTCGACATCGTCCATGACTTAGAAAAAGTCTCTTTTGAAATTGTCATAATCAGTGAAAAATTATTCTCTTTTTGACATATCACGTAATGTGGCCATTAATTTCTCGACCAAAATTTCGTATGATTATTATTGCATTTTTTATAACCCTTCAATTCGCTTATCGTCAGCAGTGTCGAATAGGAAGAATGATGGAACGCAGTTTGGATAAAGCCATAACATGAATGGTAAGGCAAGCTAGGCGAAAGGTACTGTCAAGATAATTGAGTAAGGAATGAACTTTATCAAGTCGACAATAATACGTCCACGTTTTTTACGTTCATATCCTGTAAGTTGTTACTTCTTTTTAGTCTTGCTTAATTTACGGAGCCATTTGGCATCAGACCACAGATCTTTGCAACCTTGAGCAATGGTGTATTTAGTTTAACGCCAGATGAATTTGGCCTTGAGCATCATGGTACGTTACTTATCACCAAAGAGTACTTCTTTTTATTTTTCCATTTTTTGGTGATCAAGTAAGAAGTACTTTTGCTTATAAAAGAGTGGTAGGGGTTTGAGCTGTTTGGTGAAATTCCTAACAAGCATTGATCAATTTTGTATATTTGTTTATATCAAGTAAAACGCTATATATGAGTTATCTTAAACCATAGTATAATTATTGAACACAACTTAAAAAATCTTATTCTACTTAATTTTACATTAAAATCCTCTTTTTAAATTTTATTAGATAGTATTTTATCTTATTTATTCAGTAACTGTCGATTGTCTTTTTTTTATTAATTTCTTTTTATAATTGGAAATTTTAACTATTGATTAAGTTAGAGTTTAAATTTTATAAAAAGAAAGAATTAAAGAATGGAAAATTGTGACAATGAAGCTTTGTAAATTAAAAGTTTAAAGAAGACTTTAAACAAAGATACTTTTATCAAAATGTCAGAATTTTTTACTACTTACTTGAATGATATGTTTACTGATTTGTCTAAAGTGATAATGAAAAAGCTTGAAGATCAAGAGAAAAAAATTATTAACAATTAGAAACATCTCAAAGAAATATCAAAAACCTTACAGTCAAAAAGCCACCATTCATCAACCAGCTTTGGTGACCTTTAGTCATAAACTTCACTTCACTAAAAACAGCGAAAAAAGATATCCAGCTTTAAACAAGCTAAGGATTTTATGTCAATCTAAAAAATAAGTTAAATTTTAATAAAAATGTAAGCCAATGTTCAGTATTTATAAAACTCATTAACAAAACTTAAAACAAACAATCAAATCTAAGATCCATAAACTTGTACAAATGGATAATAGAAAAATTTCCCATAATAATAAAAGACAAAATAGACCTAACCTACCCAAACAACACTTACATCAAAGATATCAAAGTTATCTACAAGGATAACTAAGTTGGCTAAATAAAGCTCAATCGAGTAAATAGAAAAATAGAACTCTTCAATGTTACGGAAATGTCACATGCCAAAGAGTAAATCTTTATTGTCAATATCTTCACGCAAATATCACCCTGTGAGTTGTCCTAAAAAGTATTAGTATGGATCAGGGTTGGGGAGGAATTGGTCCTAGAGCGAGATTGATAAATAATCTCTCAAGGATAAATAGTATGGGTCTAAAATCTAGGGACTAATAGATATTTCATTACCATAAAAAAATAACGAAGATCATATCGTCAGTAACAAAATGCCATTGATCAATAAAGCAAACAATTTACTCAACTAGCTTTTGTTATCTTGCCAAGACTAAGCCGACGCTAGTGTAATAAAATTTCACCTCAAAAAGACATTCAAAAAGATTGATGAAATAGCCAATAATAAAAATAGATAACAAGGCGATAATAAAAATGTATTGACTGAAGTAAATGACAAACAAAATCTGTCAAAACAATTTAATTTAGTACCATAATATTTTGCGCATAAAAGCAAAGAAACGTTTAATGTTAATTCAACCTAACTCCAAAGCCAATAAATTACACAACCTCAATAATAATGTTCTATTGTAAAAAATATTCCTACAAATTCATAAGCGAATCTGAACTGGGTAAAATAAAACTATTCGTCATTTTGCTCTAAGGGCCTCAATTAAAATGATACCTCTTTACAAAATTATGGATCAACTAAAAATGATAACAATTTATCATAGACCAAAGACTCGAGACAAAAAAGAAAATACTTTCAAAGAACAAGTAATGATAACAAAATTACCATGTTGAAAAAAAAGCTACAGGCATAGACAGTTAGGCTTTGAATTTAAAAAATATTTTTACATGCTGATTTTAATTACTTTGCGTTCTCTTCAAACCGATATCTTTTTTGTTATTTTTTATTAAAAACATGATAAAAATCTAAATCTTTTTTTATAAAACTTGAACTTTATATAAAATCTATTTCTTACATTCAAGGACATAAAAATGACGACTAAAGTCATTCTAACTATTGTATTAGCTACTTTACTGATAATATCATCCCATCAAGCTGACGTTGTTATCAACCAGCTTACAGGTGTCTCAACTACGAATCTCGTATATTCTGGGCTTTTGCCAATCTCAGATACCTCAAATGACCAATTATTCTTTACTTTTTACAGTGCGAAAGATGCTAAGCAATAAGCTGATTTGGTTAATTATCCATTGATTGTTGTTGTAGGTTCGCCAGGATCATCTGCTCAATATTACAATCTTGCTGGATTAGGGCCTATGACTTTAAAACCTGATATGACTACTGTCGCTAACCCTAACACTGCCACACAATTTGCTAATCTCCTTTTTATTGACCTTTTAGGCAATGGATTTTCATTCGTTGGAAATGTTTCAGATTTCCCTACCAAATCTTAAGATTATGGAGCCCAATTAACCTATGCACTTAATGCATTAACTAAAAAATCAGTTTTAGGTCAATCAAAAAACATTGTCATCCTCGGTTAAGGAACATTTTTACGTTCATTACCAGGATTGGGTGATATTTCAGCACTTTCAGGTATGATCCATATTTCAGCATGGCCATAGCTTTATGCTATGAGCAGATATTATGGTGTGGCAGGAATCGAACTTAAAATCTTTGGAAACTCTTAACGTATAGCTATCGAATCAACTCTTGTTTCATGCTATAACAATGTCGTTGCCAAAAAATATACTGAAGCTCATAATTGTTACGATTCTATATTAAACTTTGTTTAATCAAAAACAAAGAATGTCAATGTATTCAACACTAAGTTGGGATCAAATCTTACTTAACATTTACCCATGATTCAATACTACTTCAGTTTAGGATCAGTTGTTACCCAATTCAAGGCACCAACAGTTCATTTATTCGAGTCACAAAGCAACTGGGTTTTCAGCAAGACTTTCACCGACTTTGCTGTCAACAAGACACAATCTTTATCACAATTTATGAAAGACTACCTTTCTGTCAAGCATTGGTATGTAAGCGGAGACTATGACTATATTGGTTTTAAGCAATCTTTGAGATTCTGGCTTGAAAATGAACTTTCATTTATCTAAAGCCCAACTTTCAAAACTGCCAAGCTTTCAGTAATTAATAAATTTAAATTCAGGACACTATTGTCAATGGAAACACTGTTGGATACTCTAAACAAGTCAAGCAACTTAAATACACAGAATTGATCAACAGTGGACATTATTCTCCTGTTGACCAACCTGATATTTTTGTTGCCTTACTCAAAGATTGGATTGCTGGATTGGGAGAGCAATAACAAAGACATATTACCAGCGAAAAACTCGAATTAGTACAAGAATGAAACATCTTAATCCATCAAATTGATTGATAATCTCTTTAAGTTTTTAATTAAATGCATTTAGTTTTTTTATGGAAAATTTAACGATAAAAATCAGTACATTTGATACTCTTTGTATCGACTTTTATTGGTTCTTTTTCTTCTCTTTAATGTTCGAATTATCTTAAATCCTGACATATCAAGTTATTAAAGATTTGGATTCTAAATTTTTTCTTCGATTTATTCATCATTTTCATTTTTAGAGGAATGTCTTTATGTCTGACTTTCTTTTGGAAGGTCATGCCTTTCAAAATAAGTGTCTAATTTATTTTACTCAGGATTTGAAGGATTTATAGTATAGGATGAAAGGGATGTGTCAACTTTTTTGTTTGAAATTTTATAGTTAGGATCTTTTTCAATATCTTGGGATGTTGAGCGCTTTACCTAAAGAGTCCTTGAACTTTGCAAAATTTTATCTTGAACCTGACTCACCTTCATTGTGCTTTCCTCAAGTTTTTTCCTTAAAGCGGTTTAAAAAACTTCTAAATGTTTGATTGTATTCATTTTTTTTAATCTCGTTTCTTATTCCTTATCGATTTTGTCAAGATAATTAAGCAAATGATGTGTATTCTTCTATTTATAATATTGGTCAACTCTTTGTTTACCTTTTTACTTATCAATATTCAAGCTCATCCATTTATTCTTACTTAAAATGAAATTTTTACTTTTTTGTTTTGCATGTCATCAAATAAGTAATCTTTTTTCTACTGCTATTTTTCCTTTATAAAACTTTTAATTCGCGAATATGTTTGGTGTTTTTAGTTTTCAAGATTAAAGCGAGAGTTCTGAGTTGCTTATTTATGCATGAGTCGACGATGTTTATTTTATTATCTTAAAGCATGAAGCTATAATTCACGTAGCTTTCTCATTTATTCTTTCTTTTTTAATTTTAAAAAAGTACTTTTTATTTTTAATAATTGTTTCTTTAAATTGTTTCAAGAACTTTGTTTAGCTACGACTTTTTATTTTTAAGTGTCTTTTGAGCCCTCATCTCTTATTTTTGTAAAAATATAACTCTATTAGCTATCGCACGTTACTCTTCTTAAATTTTCATCCTTTATTTCTTTTTCTCTTCTAACATATGTCCAATACCAATGAATTCTTTATGGAAGCGAGGCAAAATTAAAGGCGGTGAAGCCTACCGTGGAGAATGATCATTTTGATTGATTGACATCAAAGATATTGATTTCATTGATTTAATGATTACTATAATTGATCTTCAAAATTTTAGTTTATGTTTTAATTTTATTAGTAAAAGTTTTTTATTAATTCAAACAATAGATAAATTGCTTCATTGATATAAAAAAATTATTAACTAAAAGTATGTAAGATTATAGACTAAAAAATGAGCGATAAATTTGACTCTATGTGTGCCTGAAGATATAAAAATTTATCTCATATTGATGTCAAAACAAGTCATCAGCTATGCTCAATCTTCACAACAAGGGACCAAAGAAGAGTAAAGAATATAAAATGATCCCAATAGGACTCCAATAAAAAAACTCTATCACGTCTACAGTCAACAAAATCAAGATGAAAAGACTGTTGACAAAAACCCCACACGAGCTCAATTATTTTCTCAAGCAACTACCCCGAGGCCACAAAGAAAGATCATCTTGTATGATGATAACAAGCAAAGACATTTTTTCCCACTTTTTAAGGACAAGGATTTGGGAATCTCGAGATAGTACCAGGAAATGTTGATAGAATCTTGGAATGATGATGACAAAAGAACCTCAAGCACTCAACTTAGAAGAGGAATGGACCAAACACTTCACGATCTTTACGATGTCTTTGGAAATGAATAATAAAGCTAAAAATATTGACTAAAAAGACTGCAGAAATTTCAAAAAAATGCTTGGAATAAAATGGAAACAATTGATATAATGATTAATTGAATTCATTTATTTGTTAAATCCAAAATTAATTTCCTTATTATTATAAAAAGTCCTTTCTAGAAATAAAAACAATTATAATAAATCAACAATAAAAAGTCATGTACAAAAAACATAAGGCTAAAAAAATCTAAAGATTCTCTGATGTTGAACGTTTATAATAACGAATCAAAGCAGAAACACCAAAGACTGGTGACTACTTCTATGACTATAAACTCGACGAGGCTAAAAAATAAGAGTCGTTGATGAACAAGGATTAATTCCATATTAAGTATAAAATTAACTTTGCTGACTTGCCAACTTGTGCCTAAACTTTAAAAGGCCTCAATAATAAAGGATTCAAAAAGATGACTTAAGTCCAACGTTGTGTCATTCCACATGCTCTGGGTGGTAGAGATGTAATGGCTGCCAGTAGAACAGGATCAGGAAAAACCTTATCATACTTGATTCCCTTGATTGAAAAGCTTTATCGTAACAAGTTCATGCCCATGGATGGATTAGGAGCTATCGTATTAGTCCCTGTTAGATAATTGGCTATGCAAGTTTTCGAAGTACTTAACTCTTTCACTTCTCATATGGAAATCAGTATCGGTTTGATCATTGGAGGAAAGGATATCAAATATGAAAAATAAAAAATCGGTTTAATGAATGTTTTAGTATGTACTCCAGGAAGATTGCTTCAACATTTGGAGGAAACCTACGGATTCGAAACCAATAATCTCCAAATGCTCGTTATCGATGAAGCTGATGTCATGCTTGAAATGGGATTCAGAAATACTCTTAAGTCAATTCTTGAGAACATTCCTAAATGCCAGACACTTTTCTTCTCTGCAACTTTGAATAATGAAATCCACAAACTTTCATAACAATGTATGACAACTCCTGAAAGAATCTTTTTGCACACGATCAAACACACAGAAATGGGTTCAAATAAAGATGAAAAGAAGAATATCGACACAATTTATTAAACTCCAGCAAAACTTATGCAATATTACATGTTAGTTACAGCATAAGATAAGTTAAACATATTGTATTCTTTCTTGAAGACTCATAACAAACAAAAAATATTGATTTTTGCTTCTACTTGTAAACAAGTTCGTTTCATTTATGAAGCTTTCAGAAAGTTTAGATTAGCAACTCCACTTTATGAGCTTCAAGGTCATCAAAATCAAAAGAAAAGAATGGCCATTTACTTTACTTTTTGTGAGAAAAAGTATGGTATCTTGGTCTGTACCAATATTGCCTCACGTGGACTTGATTTTCCAATGGTTGATTGGGTTGTTCAATTAGACATTCCAGAAGATGTTGAAACTTATGTTCATCGTGTTGGTAGAACTGCAAGATTCAAATATGATGGAAAATCATTGGCTTTTGTTACAGAGCATGAACTTCCTTTTGTTGAAAGTCTAAAATCTAAAAATATCAAAATCCATAAAATCACCCAAAATCATTAAAAGTACTTTAGAATCGACTCATCATTACAATCAATTTGTAGTGAGCATCAGGATGTTAAATATCTCGCACAAAGAGCTCTGATTTCATACATTCAATTTGTATATAAATCAGGAAACAAGAAGATTTTCAACGTAAAAAATCTTGATTTGGAACTCTTAGCTCAAAGCTTTGGATTGCAAAATGCACCAAATCTTTCTATTGTTCAGTAAAGTAAAGAAAAAGAAGATGATTAGGATAACGAAGATGGTGGAAAAAAATTGACAAAGATTGAAAAATTAAGAATGAAAGCAAAACTTGCTAAAGAAAAGAAAAAACAATAAAAAGAGGTATAAAAGTAATAGGAGGATTAATAGGAAGAATCCTAATAATAAGCCTAATAACAAGAATCTGAAGAATAAGAATAGGAATCTGAAGAAAAAGTATAAAAAGATAATGACTAAGATTTCTTGAAAGTGACAAGGAAAATTAAGCTTGATGAGAACTCAAAGCCAATATTATCAGTCTCAAAGAATCAGTTGAAAAAAATTAAGCCAGAAGGTCACTTTGAGGGCAAGAATAAAATAATGTTTGACGACAATCTCAATGCTTTAACATTCTAATAACATAGAGTTAAGAAACTGTTACAAAACAATGAGAAGAATGTCAAGTTAAATAGAAACTTTGAATTTGAAATTCAGAATAGATTGGATGAAAATAGATAAATTGACTAAAAGAATGAAAAAGAAAGAAGAAAAATTAGAAGAAAGAAAATAGAAATTCAAAAAGAAGAGGCTAAAAAAGGTTATTCCATGTCAGGGCCTAAAGAAGCTGTCCTTGGTGGAAGTGATGAAGAATAAATGGATGATGAGGAATGATTTATTGTCTGATTTTTTTGTAATTTTATTTTGTGTTATTGAATTTTTTTTTACAATCTTTCATTAAAAATTTTATAAATAAATTGACATTTTAAATAATGCGATCATATAAAATGAAAACTAAAAATACTTTTTTTGTTTTTAATCATTCCAAATTTTATATCAACGATAAGGTTAAAATAACAATCCTCAGTTACTCCATGACAATACAAGAATTTGATAACCATTCTCAATTAAAGTTTATGGTTCCATCCATTTATGTAATGAGTTGGTTAGCAATGATATTTGGTCCATTTTACTTTCCTATTTTGTACAATCATTATTGTATGGCAATACTATTGTACTTCGGGTTAAGAAGTCTCATTCTATGTGGGCTGAATATAAAACTCGTACAAAATTATCATCAAATGATGAAATCTTCAACAAATCAAGAGGAAAAGTAACTCTTTGTAAGGCAACGCTCCTTTATTGAAATCTATCATGCTTTCATCATCCCAAGCTACAATGAGGATGTGGAATTATTAGCGTAAACTTTGTCCGCTCTGGCTAAACATCAAAGAGCTAAGTCAAGCTATCTTATTTTCTTGGCTATGTAAAAACATGAGGTTAAAAGTTAAGAAAAGGCGATGAAACTGCTAAAAATGTTTCAATAAAAATTCATGTATATGACTTACACATTACATGAAATATCTGGTAACGAGCACAAAGGAAAAGCTTCAAATGTAAATTATTGCGCGTTAACAATGTAAAAAACCTTTTAACAACTAATGATTGAAGAAACAAACGTGTTTTTAACAATCATCGATTCTGACAGTATTGCACCGTAACTTTATATCGATGAAGTTGATAAACATATTCTTAAAAACTTAAATAATTGTCACAAATACATTTATCAACCTCCTCAAATTTATGCCCGTAATAATTTCGAAGTAAACGCTTTGATAAGGTCATATGATGATATGTACAGTTCAATGCATGGTTCAAGTCTTATAACATTATCGGGAATTTCCTTTTCACTTTCGAACTATACTTTAAGCTATTCTCTAGCCAAGAAAGTTGGATTTTGGGACACTAATTAGGAGGCTATCGGTTAGGATATGCATATGTGTATTAAGGCTATTTTTAAGACTGAAGGGTAGGTTGAGACTGTGCCGATCTATACCTCTTTTAATCAGTTGAATATTTAGACTGGTCAGGGTGCCATTAAAGATATAAAGGCAAAATTTTGGCAAGTATAAAGACATGCAAGAGGCGTTGCTGATGTAAGCTATAGCATCAATATGCTGATTCGAAGCAATATCAATTTTAAATCTTTTTGGACTACTGTTTCTATAGTCGAGACATTTTTCCTACCAATCGTAATCCCTTGGGTCATAATTTCAGCAATTTGTCAAAATAATTTTATCAGTCATTTAATCAATAGAGAAATTTTGACTTTTAGTCCTGAAGATTTATGTTTTTTGATCACATTTACGAATATCGTAACATTCATTTCAAATTTAGTCTATGAAATCTTTAAGCGTAAATCGGCGAAATAGCTTCATAATGTTTAAAACCCAAGTTTATGGAGAATATTTGAAGGATCATTACTTTTTTCAACAAATATAGTATTTTTTACGATTCCAGCTTTTGTTTGTGGTACATTTGGAAATTTAATGGCAAATAGATAGTATAAGGTAACAGAAAAAAATACAATGAAGCTTCGTAAGTAAGATTTATTAAATATGTTTTGAGTTTTTAATTGCATTTTTTTTCTTTTGTTTTTACTTAAATCCTATAGTTAATTTTCATAAAAATTCATCTCACAAAAAAGGCTATAAATTGTCGAAATATTATCTTTTATAATGCTGATAAAATATTTGTTGATTGATAAAAGATTATTGTTTTTTCTCAATAATTTTTTACTGAAGATGTACTAAAGTAAAATTTAAAAAAAGGACGCTAAAAAAATGAAAGTTTCTTCAATTGGATTTTTGATCTGAAAGTCTATATTTGAATTAGACCAAATTTAACGTCGGTTTTTTTTTCATGAATCCTTTATGTATTTATTACTAATTGTCTTTTTTATAGTTTGTAATGAAATTGTATTTGCCTCTAAATTCATGGATAAGTGCTAACATAATCGTCCAATCGTAATTTTTTGTATCTACTAATACTGTTCCTCAAAAGAGGCTGCTGGATGTGAAGAGTGTATGAGAAAATATCATTCTCATGTTGGCAATGCTGAATATCTTAAAATCGAATAAACCGAAAAATTTATCGAAAAGTTTAATGTAGAAAATCTTGTAAAACCTAAATGCCGTCAATTTCAGGAACTTGTCTTTTCTTTCTTTACTCAGATAAAGAATTAAATTTCTCAGTCCATTGACATTGTTGCAAAAAGTATGGTCAATAAAGTAGGATATCCGCTCCTTTCTAATCTTAATCATCTTACTGTCTTTAAGAGATTAAAAAACAGAGAATACAAAAAGTTATCATCAAAAGAAATCAAAAAGTTTTATGAAGAAAGTAAGAAGTTAGATTCAGGTACAATAACGAGAAAGGATCGATAACTTTACATTGAAGAAATCAAACAAAACTATGAAGTAATTGAAGATTTTTAAAAACTCATGAAAGATTATGATTAGCTGGTTAAAAAATTCTATAAGAATTTTAAGCATGATCCCGTTAGTTTCAAAAAAATTGAAGATCTTAAGAAGTACCTGAATTCAGTGCTTAAAATAGGGAAAAGTGACAAAAAATAATCAACTGAAAAATTCAAACAAATAGACTCCAAAAAACTTCTCAGTAATTTAGAAACTAGTCCTTCTTCATAGACGAATCTTAAGCCGATATTAAAGTTAATAGACAGATAATCTCAAAATGGATCTGTATTATAAAAACCCAAATAATCTGAAAGAATTGACAGGATAAATAAGTAGTCTCTTTCACTCAATACAAAAAATAAAGAGAAAAATTCCCAACTATTTTCCATTTAAAAAGAAATCAAATCTTTCGAATTCGATTCTTTTGATCAGAAGGAAAGAGAGATTTCTTAAAGAAAGTAAAAACTTATGAGAATGATGAATTCTAGTGAAAAACCGATTGAAAATCAGATGTAAAATTCGTTAGGAAAAAAATTAAATTCCTTAATTATTCCTCCTCCACAATTGAATTTTAAAAATAGTACGCCACAAAAATCAAAGAAAAACTAAAAAGTCGAGAGACCCTCTTAAATTAATAATAAGAGGTCGGTTGAAAATTATTTCAAAATTTAGATTGCAAAAAATATTGATCTTAGCGGAAAGAGATCTTCTCTTCATCAATCATTTATTAAGCGATAAGATTCAATTTCATCTTTGAAAGAGGAAATTTTTACTTACTCAAAAGATTCTAAAAATACCTTAGAAAATTAATGTGACTAAAAGTACAAATATGCCTTACGACAACTACCCAGTAGTTCGTAAAGTTCATCTTAATAAGATACCCTCATCTAATCTTATATTAATGACTTTTAAGCTTCTAAAATCAATAAAATGACATAACCATCTCCATCTAAAATTGATTTGAATCGAAATCGAGCATAAGATCCAAAGAATACATTGGATTAATAAAAATCGTCTTACCTTTATCTGCATTCATTAGATTTACCCATCAGTTAGGCAATCAAATATCTAAAAGCATCGATAAGTTGTAGTCCAAAAAATATTTCTGCAGCAAAATATCTTTC
>Ga0102832_1002071_pt1 | contig 13145 bp, 17 predicted proteins | sample EBPBio282013_DNA_FD_88942 | JGI IMG/M metagenome (GOLD analysis project Ga0102832, IMG submission 88942) | Wastewater treatment Type I Accumulibacter community from EBPR Bioreactor in Madison, WI, USA - Reactor 2_5/28/2013_ DNA (Illumina Assembly) | ecosystem: Engineered > Bioreactor > EBPR >...
TGCGGCAGTGATCGCGGCACGCCGGGCAATGATCACACGGACTGGACGTCCATTGCCAAGGCCCTGAAGGACATCAAATACGACGGCGACGTGGTGATTGAATCCTTTACGACCGATGTGAAAGTCATCGCCAAAGCCGCCGCAATCTGGCGCCGCATGGAGCCGACGCGAAATGAAATCGCGGTCAAAGGACTGAAGTTTTTGAAGCAAACGCTCCGATAAATCGTCAACTCGTCCGATCATGAAACTGAAATTGATGTTGGCACTGGCACTGGTCGCCACGCTGGTAGCGACCGCCGCAGAAACCGAGGAAGGCTTCAAACCCATCTTCAACGGCAACGATCTCAGTGGTTGGGACGGGCATCAGGAGCTTTGGTCGGTAAAGGATGGCGCGATCACCGGCGTGACCAAAGCCGAACCCAAACTGACGCACAACACGTTTCTGGTTTATACCAACGGTGAGGTGGCTGATTTCGAACTGCGGCTCTCGTATCGCATCGTCAATGGCAACTCCGGCATCCAGTATCGCAGCCGCGTGTTGCGCCAAGGGCAGTTCGGGCCGATTGTTGGCGGGTATCAGGCCGACTTTGAAGCTGGCAAGAATTACAGCGGAATTCTTTACGAGGAACAAGGCCGGGGCATTCTCGCGCAACGCGGCCAGAAAGTCATCGTCCGTGCCGACGGCGACAAACCCAAACTTGAAGTCGCAGGCTCGGTGGGTGAGTCCAATGAAATCCAAGCCACCATCAAGTCTGAAGATTGGAACGACTACGTGATCATCGCCAAAGGCAATCACCTGCAACATTACATCAATGGCAAGTTGACGGTGGACGTGACTGATGAAGCCGCCGCCAAGGCCGCGAAATCCGGCGTCCTGGCCTTGCAGGTACACACCGGTCAGCCCATGACCGTGCAGTTCAAAAATATCCGGCTGAAGTCATTGGCGGCGGCAACGGCGGCCAGATCCTCTGACGGTGACATGGAACTATTGAATGGCGAATGGCGTGTTGTCTCGGCGGAGGCAAATGGTTCACCGCTGCCATCGGAGGATGTTGTCGGGCTAGTGGTCACATATACCGCTGATAAGTTTGTCGTGACCAAGGAGGATAAAATTTTTCGGGGCACGTTTTCCCTTGATACCACCAAGACGCCAAAACAAATGGATACTCGCGCGGACAACGGGCCGGGCGCAGGCAAGCTGTTCCATGCCATATATGAGCTTGATGGCGATACCCTGCGTGTCTGTCATGCGACTCAGGACGGGGCAGAACGGCCCACCGATTTCAAAACAAAGCCAGATTCCGGCCAGGTGATGATCACATACAAGCGGAAGCAATCATGAGTTGAATCAACGGAGGAAGATCAAATAATGAAGACAATCGCAAAAGTAATTTGGCTGGCGTGGGTTTTGATTGCATGCAACGCATTCGGCGCGGACAAGAAAATCGTTTTCATCGCCGGGAATCCGAGCCATCGCTCCGGCGAGCACGAACATCGCGCGGGTTGTCTGTTGCTCCAAAGCTGCCTCAGCAATGTGCCGGGCGTAACCTCGGTGGTTTACACGAATGGTTGGCCCAGCGATCCGCAGGCGTTTGCCGACGCGGCAGCGATTGTGATTTATTGCGATGGCGGTAGTGGTCATACGGCGTTGCAACAGGATCGCCTAAAAACACTGGGCGGTTTGATGAATAAGGGCGTCGGTCTGGCGTGTTTGCATTACGGCGTTGAACCGACCAAGGAAAAAGGCCAGGCAGAATTCATGGAATGGATTGGCGGCGCTTTTGAAATCCATTGGTCGGTCAATCCGCATTGGGACGCAGATTTCAAAACGCTCCCGAATCATCCGATCACGCGGGGCGTATCGCCCTTCAAGATCCGCGATGAATGGTATTTTAACATGCGTTTCCGCGACGGCATGAAGGGCGTGACCCCGATTCTCAGCGCGGTTCCCGATGGCAGCACGACGAATCGAAATGACGGCCCGCACGAGGGCAATCCCGCGATGCGCCAGATGGTGGCGGAAGGTCAACCACAACACGTGGCGTGGGCCGCCGAGCGTTCCGACGGCGGACGCGGCTTTGGTTTTACCGGAGCGCATTTCCACAAGAATTGGGGCGACGACAATTTCCGTAAGATCGCGTTGAATGCAATTCTTTGGGTCGCCAAAGTTGAAGTGCCAGCCAACGGCGTGCAAAGCAAGGTCACGCCGGAACAACTCGAAGCCAATCTGGACGACAAACGCGATCGCCGCTCCGCGAAGTAATCTTCATCTTGGCTTAACGTTGGTTCGGGTATAGTGCGCGATATGAAAACCCGAATCCTCACTTTGACGGCAGCTTTAGTCTGGCGCGCTGTAAGTTGCATTGCCCATCCGGGACACGAGCCTGAGCCACCATTGCTTTTGGCCGCAGCGCGCATTGGAGAAGCAGATCACCCGGCAAAGAGCAGTTCCGCAAACCAAATCGGCATCACCACCAACGGAGCGTTCCGGTTGATCCGCGCCAACGGCTGGCCAGATCATGCCCCGGGTAAATTTCCGAATCGCGGCAACCCCAATTCGCTGGCCGCGCAGAGCTACAATTTCCGGGTCGCAATCCAACCACAAACGAATTCGTCCCCGCGAGATGCGCGCGGCGCATGGTTTGGCGTCGCGTTGAATGGCGTGCCCTTTGAGCCCGGCACGGGCGAGTTTTGGAATGGCCAACGGCAATGGAACTACGAAGCGAAATCCGGCTTCATTGATCTCGGCCTCGATGCACATAACGCGCATGTGCAACCCAATGGCGCGTATCATTACCACGGATTGCCGGTAGGCTTGATGGAAAAGCTGGGCGGTGACGGAATTAGAATGTTGCTTGTGGGTTTCGCGGCGGACGGATTTCCAATTTACACCAGCTACGGTCCCAGTGTCGCCACGAATGCGATGAGTCCGTTGCGGAAGATGCGCTCCAGTTGGAAGCTCAAGCCAGGTGAACGCGCGGGCGGGCCGGGTGGCACATCCGACGGTAAATTTACGGCTGACTACGAATACATCTCCGGCAGTGGCGACCTGGATGAATGCAACGGACGCTTCGGCGCCACGCCGGATTATCCACAGGGAATTTATCACTATTACCTCACCGAAGATTTTCCCTACATCGCCCGACAATGGCGCGGCGCACCGGACGCGAGCTTCATGAAACGGGACGGCCCGGGTGGCGGTCAGCGCGGTCCCGGTGGACGTGAGCCGCGTGAAGGTCGCCCGCTCCGTGAGCCGCGAGTGCCGGGCGCTCCGCCCCCTCCGCGGTTGTGAGTCAGCGCGATGCCTTCGTCGCAACGAAAGCGTAACGCGCATGGGTCAGGCCATTGACCATTTTGTCGAAGTAATATTTGAAGCCCCGCGATAGCACGACCCGTTTCACGGTGAGTTTCAAGCCGGCTTGCTCAAACATTTCGCGATACTCGCTCAGAGCAAATCCCGGCGTCGCCAGCACTCCCGGCTTGTCTTTGCGGGCGGCGTTGGACTTGAGCTTCATCAAGGGCCGGACCGGTTCGCGGATGGCGATGAATTGTCCTCCGGGCTTCAACACGCGGCGTGCTTCGCGCAACACCCGCAAGGGACTGACCGTCCGATGCAGCGCATCTGCGCACACCACGAAATCAAATTGATTCGCGGGAAAATCCAGCCGGCTGATGTCCGCCGTCATACGCGTGATCTTGGCTTCCTTGGCTTTGAGCAATTTGAAGATGCGCGGCGCCTCGGCTTTGAGCAGGGCGGCGGAAACATCCGCCGCGATCACTTCCACCACCGCCGGTAGTTTGGACAACTCGGCGCTGAACCACGCGCACCCCGCCCCGATCTCCAGCACCCGCCCGCGAAAATCCAGTTCACAGGTCTTCGTCAGAAACGGGATGAACTTGGGAAAATCCTCCTTCACACAGCGCAGCCACGCCGCTTCGCTCCCAAACTCGTCGCCGGGATAAACCGTCTCCCCGCGTTCAATCAACATGGCGGGTTTGGCGAGTTTCGTTTCGACGTATCGGGATTCGGTCGCGCTCACGAGCAGCAGAAGTTAAGAAGCCTGCGACGGAGGCGCAAATGGTTTCCAATATTTTCCTGCCGGCAACCTTTTCCCGCCGGCAACCGTGGCGAAATCCAACTTTACAAACAGCCCGATGCCATGCCACGCTAACTGGCATTATGTGGAAGAAATCACTGCTCGTTTTGCCCGCCCTGCTCCTGCTCGCCGGGTGCGCTGCCGTCGGCACCAATCTTTCCGCGCAACGCCAATTGCGGAACGACAGCAATCTTTATCCTGTCGAAGTGAAGTTCGACTCCAAGCAACAAGCCTTGCGCTGGGATAGTGTCAAAGCCTACGCCATCGTGGGCAAGGAAAGTTACGAGATGCGCCGCACCCATCTGATGAACAATCGCTGGGAAACCGTCGTCCCCGTTCCCGCCGGCGTGAATTCCGTCGAATACCATTACAAGTTCGAATATCTCTACAACGATTTTGGCGGCCCGAAAAAGGGCAGTGCGTCCACCCGGACTCACACCTTGCAGATCATTGACTGAGAGCCTCCGAAAAGTTTTTCAGGAAACCCGGACGTAGATCGCTGCGTCCGGGTTTTTGTTTCACGCGAAGGCGGCGTGATACAGTTGCGCAAAATCGGAAGCCTCAATCCGCCGGGGATTGAATCCCGCCGTCCATTGTTTGGCCGCTTCAGCCGCGAGCTGGGGCAGGGCTTCGCGGGTAACGCCACAAGCCGAAAGCGAACGCGGCAGTCGCGCCAAATCCAACAATCCCTCCAATCGCCCGGCGAGAGCCGCCACCGCCGCTTCAGCAGACGCACTTGGCTCCAAGAGTCCGGCAGCCACGGCCAGTTGCGCGTAAAGTGAACGTGCGGAGGGTTCCGCCGCATTGAAGCGAACCACGTGCGACAACATCATTCCGACCGCATGACCGTGGACAATTCCAAAATGCGCCGTCAGCGGATTGGCCGCCGCGTGGGCCGCTCCCAGCATGGAATTTTCGATCGCGGCGCCCGCGTACGCGGCGCCCAGCAACATCCGCCCCCGGGCTGCGACATCCGTTGGAGCGGTCATAACGAGGGGCAACGCCGCGATGCAGAGCCGGAACGCTTCCCGCGAAAATTTTTGCGACAACTCATTCCGTTTCGTGGTTACTGCCGTTTCCACCGCGTGTGCAATGGCATCAATGCCGGTGCAAGCTGTGACGCGCGGGGGTTGCGAAATGGTCAAATCCGGATCGAGAATCGCAACGCACGCCGCGCACTTGGGATCAAGACAAGCCATCTTCTGATGCGTCACTTTCTCCTCTGTCTGAAAACAACTCAGCTCCAAGGGGGAAGATTTTCTTTTGTGGTTTTCTTAACTGTGAGATTTTTTCAATATCTTTATTTTTGGCATAGCCAAGTTTTTTTAATGCCTGGAAAAGATCTTATGGGATGTATGTGATGATGGACTATTGTATAGGATCCGACATATGGCTAAGTTACTTGATGATAGCAAGCAAGGTATCTAACAAGAACTGGTTGTCAGTGACAGGAGTGGTTTATAATTTTTTGTAATCTGATTTCAAGTAGACGTCAAGTTGTTCTCTTAATTAACAATACCTTTTGTATCCTTTGAGTTTCTACAGATTATTTTCTTCATAGAAGATTTACAAGATTTAAGGACGATCATCATCATAGCCGTCGTCATTCTCATCATCTGAGTCATGTTCAGCTTATTACTATCCATCTTAAGAATGGAGGCTTTATTCTTCTTAACCGACAGACTATTATTAATCGTATAATACTTTAAAGGGATCGTTATTAATGGGTTTATTCTTAATATTTTTATCGCTCTTTAGTTATGAAGTTTTCTTAATCTATAACTAACCATTGTCTTAGTCTTATTACTACCAATCCCCTTCATCTCCTTCATCCTCATCGACAATTTATTATTATTAATTATTTACTTTTTATTCCATTTTTTATTACACTTTTGTTATTTAGTCTTTCTCTTACATTTTGTCCATCTCTTCATCTTATTCTTTACTTTTTTGTTTGTTGTTTGATTCTTTTTCCTCGCTTTTCTTACTCAGCTGGAAGGACTTAAATTTATGGAATGGGAAATATAACAACAACTCGAAAATTTTTTATATTTATTTGGTCAATTTTGGTAATTCTTATGGTGACTTGTTAACTTTCAATATACTTTCAACACCAACACCTTATGGCAATGATTTCAATTTCTTCTTCAAAAAATTAATGTAATAATTTTGAGGAATTTTCAATGGTAATTTGTTCTACCCAACACTTATCCATCTCAAAATGCAATCTTATATTTTTGGATTGGGGAAACGCTCATTAATCAAAATCAACTTGTTATGAAACTGGTAATTTTAAACGTAATTTTATTCTTTTTAATACGATTACATGATTTTGTCCAAAATTACAGGCATGTTCTTTGTTTAATTGATAATTGACTTAAAAATTGGGTATGATTCCTTGGTCAGTTTTTATCTCTTTATTAAGTTAATCAACATTTAGTCTCTGTTTTTATGAATGTTAATTAAAGAAGGGTCATTCAGCTTTACCATGTAATAAAAAGTCCATGATGGGTCGCTTAGCTCGCTCAAAAAGTAATACCAGACATTTCTGAAATTAAATAACCTTTATTCTTATTGTTTGGGTGGCTTAGGAAGGTTCTTCAATTCATCTGTCACAGTATTCATGAACTCATAATTGTTGAATTTGAAATCTTTTAAGTTTGATTTAACTTCAATCCAGAATTAAGGATTTGTTTAAGAAAACTTTTTTAAGTCCTTTAATAAAGTTTAATACTTTTCTGAAGTTTGCTTCTTTCTTTTCTATGGCTCCTATTCGAAAATTCCATCCAATTAACTTTCCTATTGGATTTGTTTTAAACCAAACATCAAAATGTAAGGTAAAATCCATTGAGATCTAACTTTATTCGGTTGAGTATCAAAAATATTTTTCATGGATTTGTAAAGTTCTTCTAAGTCTTGATCCATCTATAAATTGTCATTTTCTCTCTGTAATTTTTTTGTATGATTAATAAGCTACATCAATTCATTAAAGGAAATAATTGACAAAATTTATGGTGATCTTAAAAGATGGCTCAAAATATAACATTTGACTTATTTTTTTTCTAAGCTGTTTTAAGATTCATAGTCCTCAATGTAGACAAGCATCTTTTTCATAAACCCTTATTGTTTATAGGTCTGTTAAGATAAAAACACGTTAACTGATGTCAATTATCCTAATGAAGGTTTTTTGTTGATAAGCTTGACGAACAATCTCAAGCATTCAAGGAATATAACAAAAGGCATTTGTTCGCCTATCAAACTGGTAAATGTTATCATCCACATCGCTATCTCTTACTATGATCCTTACAATTTATTCAAAAACTCCTCTCTAATAATTTCAATCTTGTCCTTCAAGTCCTTTACTGCCATTCTCTCCTACTATGTCCATTTTTATTCATCTTTTGAAATATTTTAATGCTTATCATGGAAATCCATCAGTAACTCGTTCAAAGTGTTGCATATTTCAATTTGATGGTACTGGTAAATAAAACTCTAAAAGAATTTAGGATACTTCTTTTTGAACTCTTGAGAATTCTTAAATGGAGCCCTTAAATAATTTATTAATATTTTTTGAAGGATCATCAAGTAAATTTACGAGCCCTGAGCGGATTTGATTTTTGAACAATAGAATGTCAACAACAAATGAAGATAATTGACGATGATTTCTTATTCCAAGGGTAAATCGAAAAGACCTTAATCTGGCAGAATGGCGAGCATCGTTTGCATTTATTAAAGTAATGCAAATATTTCACCTTCGTTGATATTTTGTATTTATGACAAACCCTCAATACCATGATTATGCTTCAAAAGTGCAGCGACGTCAACAGCTGTCATTGAATGATTTTGATTATAATCTTCCTCAACTAATTTTCGAGCGAATTCTCGATCTCTGTAATTTAAACTTTTTCTTAAGTGTTTTTGAACCTCTTTGATTGGAATACCAGATTATATTTGGAATTCAGTCTCACGTTAGAAACTTTTTGAAAGATAGTTTTCATGCTTGAACCATCTGAAGTTTATATTGAGTTTGTATTTTTAACATTATTTCAAATATTCTGTGAACAATGGCAATTGTGCTGGATTGGGCTCATGATGTTTTAGCTTTACATGGAGAGACTTTATCAACAAAATACTTGTCTATAAATTTGCAGGCGCTATCTCAGGTAAATTCAAATATTCTTCTTACCTTGAACAGTCTTCAATATAGTACATAATGGCCGATAAGTACTACAATCTTGTTACTTTTTGCAATTGGAACTCTCCATTTTCACACACTAATTTTTGTGGTAATTTATCGGCGTTCAAATTCTACACCATTTGATACAAAATATTCTTAAGGTCATCGTTAATATCTTCGGCTATTTTTTTAAAGAACCCTAAAGTCAAAGGGGTAAAGATATTTTGTGGAAACAGCCATAAATCTTTACCAAATGATAAAAAGGCGCTTTTTAAATATTCAGCCATATCCAAAAATGTTTCATAAATTTAAGTATCAGCTTTAAGGAATGCAGATTTGTTGAATTCCATGATTGTTTGAAGGAATTGAATTAAGAGAGTAAATTGCTAACCTTTTAAGAGTTTTTTAAGATATTAAGGTTCGGGTTGTTTTTGTAAAATCAAAAAAGCCTGTTGAGCTTCTGTGAGTTATTTACAGAGGTTCAATACAATTTGCTATAACTTTCCAAAGCTTTATTTACTTCTTTCTCCAGCGACATTTGGGTCGATATAAAGAGCTAAGTCAGTAAGTTTGGGTTAATTTTTGACTTCGGCTAATATTCTCAGAAACAGTTTTTCATAATATTCAGTGGGAACGTTGTCGTTTTTTCTGTAATAAGGCACTTTCAGACTGGCGTTGATGTATTATAAGAAAAGATCATGCTGATTATTTTATTAAAGTTTCTTTTATTTCGCAGCAAGGTGCATATATTTGAGACATGTAATGAATTCGCACATTAAGGAGAGTTAAAGTTTTTCACTTTATTATTTTGGCTTTTCGTTAAACAAAATGATTTCTTTAACTGCTTTGATGTAGGCATCAATATAAGTTTATTTTTAAAGTTCAGGGTTTATGTTTAAGGCGATTTGAGTTAAAACAGGATGTTTGGACTTGAGAGTTTTGAAGGTTTTGACATAATACTCGAGACTCATACTGAAGGGTGTGTTCATAATATAGCTACTGGCTTATTGGTTCATGATTTACAAGAACATGACTATCCTCCAAATACAGTACTTGTCAGTGACAAAGGGGAAGATTTGTTACAACAAAGTGTAAATGGATGTGATCAGATCGCTGTCAATTTATGATACGTAAGACTCTGCTCTTGACAGTTCAAGCTTTTATAAATATACTGTTAGTTTAGTCGTGATTGTATCAATTTTTTAAAGCTCGGCTAAAGTGCTATGATGATCTTATGACTTGAAAGCTGTATGGTACTGTTTAACTACTTCTTCGAATCCTTGCTTGAGATAATTGGCAAAGCTGTAGTATCGTATGTGGTATGCGGCCAACAAGTAATTTTATTATCGTGAAAAAATGCATGACTACTTTTCTAAATATTTTAACACATCAATTTGTTTCTTGCCTTTCTTGTTATTCTATGCCTACTGCTACTATTTGAGACACGATAGCATATTGCCTTTCCATTCCTCAATGTTGGGAAGCGAACCCTAAATTATAGCAAAATGGTACTGATAGATAAAAGTCATGTTGAAAAACTCTGAAATACTGTTCATTGACTTCATTAGATTCGGAGCCCTATGATGAAGAGTCGTATTCGCTCATTATTTTTTTATAAATATTATATGCTTCTTTTTAATTCTAACCCTTAAAGGTATATCTTTGTTTTATTTATGAGTGGAATTATATAATGGTCCTTAAAAAAAAGTGGGGATTTATTATACTTATTGTATAGCTTATTTTTTAATAAAAGATTATCAATAAGTGTCTAAATAAAAAATTGTTATACTTCATCTTTCACGTATATGATAAATTTGTATCAATTATTGCGAAATTCATGTAATTAGTAAATTAGTTTAATTTATTATTGTTCAAATTTGAAAATACCCAACCAGTAAGTAAGTATTATAAAGTACTGCATGAAAAATATAATATAAAATGGGCGTAACTGACACAAAGGCGATAACCAAACATATCGATCAATAATACAAATCAATCAGAAAGTATCATGACCCAATTTATGGCGAAATCACGTTGTTAGAGTAAAAAGATACTAAAAAAATGTACGCTCTTGTATAAAAGGTAATGGTTGATCAAAGCTAAGTAACCAAAATTAGAAGCATACTGTAAAATAAAAAATAGTATCCTTAATTTTTTGTACAGCTGCATCATTATTACAGCTGTAAAATTGATTACTGTAGCAACTTAGAAAAATATTACCTGCTTCTTTAATATCACAGTCACACGCTTTATAATTAAATGGCATTAAGGTTGGAAAATAATAATCATTTCAGGCTTTAAGAACTCCTGAATATCTTTAATTCTTATATCCAAATACTCACTTTCTTGAAATAACAAGGACAGCGCTTTAATTACATACCTTCCAATCATAAGATCATTTATTAACCCAATACTGGAGGATTAAAAACAATATTAGAGATCATGAAATGTGATGATTAATAAAGATTCGCAAATGATCATTTTCATCCTTCCTCAAAAATTCATTCCCAAGAGCAATTTGTTTACCATTCACCGTAAGTCTTCTCTTTATATTGCAACAAATAAGTATTTTATGCCAAAACACTCAGTCGTCAATAATCATCAGTGATTTTTACTTTAGCAATGAACTTTCTCGAATGCGCCTTGTTGGCAGATTTATCAGGTGTCTATGACTTCAAAGAACGTAAAATAAACTTCGATAAACTCAACATTGTATTGCATAAATTGAGATAAGTTTATGGATAATAAATTGCAGAAATTATTGCATAAATGCTCAATTAAAATCCCTCAGATAGACCAAATATTTTCTAATTAAACAGCATCAATAAAAGTTTCCCTAAACGAAGGAAAATTACAATTCCCAAAAATACAAAAGTTTAGCATCTCAAGCTTAAATAATAGTTACATGCAACCTGAAAGATTGTCTTCCTTTTTTTAAAATAACGATTCATTTTTTATTTCCCTTAGTTTCTTAGTTTCTATTTTATTCCAATTTTCTAAATTATAAATTATACATTTTTATAATAAATCATTTTCAACAGATGCTATCATCTTTGTTTGAGTCAAGAAATTCTGCCTCAAAAGTTGTCGAAAATAAACAACTTTTTGACCTTACAACCAAAAAGGTCGAGTTGCCCAAACCTATTGTTAAATAACCCGAACAAATATAAGGTTCTTCATAACAAAAATCCAATGATAAAAAAAAGCCAAAAGAAATAATACAAAAGGATCGCCCAGAGGCCACTATCTTTGTTGGTAATGTCCATCTTGAAACCAAACATAATTAGCTAAAAAATCTTTTCTCAAAATACGGAAAAGTTTAAAAAGTATGGTTCCGCTCAATTCCAGTTGAGGCTAACAAAATGGGAAGAAAGGCCAGTCATTTATTAAAGAAGTATGTTGAAGGCGCTAACGTAATGAATGCTTATGTGAGATTTGAGAATTAATAATCTGTTGAAGAGGCCTGTAAAGAGAATGGCTCTCAATTTAAATAACTCACATTAAGAGTAACTCCCTGCAAGTAAAAAGATACTGACACTGAATCAACAGTATTTGTTGGAAACTTGTCACATGATATTCAAGAGCAACAACTCAGAGACCACTTCTCAGGTATTGGCAAAATCATTTCAGTCAGAGTCATAAAAAGTCGTCAAACTAACAAAGGTATTGGTATCGGATATGTCCATTTTTCTACTAAATAATAAATGAAGGAAGCCATTCAAAAACTTAATAACACTAAGTTATTAGAGAGAGATATCAGAGTCAAAAAAGCAATTGCACAAGACAGACTCTAAAAGAAGACCAAAAAGATTCAAGAAAAGTATGGTAAGAAATTTAAACCAAGTAAAAAACAACAAGTCAACAAAAATTAAAAGGCCGTCGAAATCAGAAAAAAAGCCCAATAAATCAAAATGAAGAGAAAATAAACCAAAACTAAACAAATAAAAAAATGATTTTTTATTTATTTTTAAAACTCTTTATCTTTATCTTTAAGCCCTTTTAAACTTTACACGAGATTAGTGTTCTTAAAATATTTCTCATTGGACTTTAATAAATATATGCATTCTTGATTAAGTAAAAATAATTCAAGATCTTCATAAAGAAAAATAAACTAAAAAAAATATCCAAAATAGATTACGAATGAGATCATACAGAATCATGATGTTGCATAACGATTTGGAAAGCTTGTTCGACGTCTGAAATAAGGACGTGTCTGTCTTTGATATCGATACCGAATTATCTTTCGATGGCTTCATGTACTTGGATTGAGGTTTCAACGTCGATGTATCCTCCCTCATCTCTCCAATGGGTCATGAAACTGATTGGGACGCCCTTTTATTAATTAAAAAAATACATTCCATCTGTCAGGATCGAATTTGTTCAATCTTTGGCTGATGACGTTGATTAAACGTTTGGCAGTGAGACCGGGCTGTATAAAAGGAAGAAAATACTCTGTGATGGACTTGACTGGTGGGGTTAGGGAAGTAGTAATTGTATTTGGGGATTTTGAGCAATGAAACAAAGCTTGTTTTGAGCAAGTTATTCATTTTTGATTGGTTTGTAATAAATCAATTATTAAAAATCAAATCTATCAATGACATTATTATTTCAAAGTTAAAGTTTTTTATTTTATTTTGTTTGATATAAAAATGTAGCTCGTAGATATTTTAACGCATAATAAGGTAAAACAATCATTGTTGTCTTAAATTTGAGTTCAGTAAGCTTGATATTGTTTTGCAGATACTATTCTGTGTCCTGAAGGTGACTATTTGTCTCTGATGAAAGATAAGCTATCATCTTAGTTCTAAAAAGTAAGTTTTTTTTGCGGATTTCTTTGATTTTTTACTTTTTGTAGTATCTCATTATACTCG
>Ga0102832_1002074_pt1 | contig 13122 bp, 15 predicted proteins | sample EBPBio282013_DNA_FD_88942 | JGI IMG/M metagenome (GOLD analysis project Ga0102832, IMG submission 88942) | Wastewater treatment Type I Accumulibacter community from EBPR Bioreactor in Madison, WI, USA - Reactor 2_5/28/2013_ DNA (Illumina Assembly) | ecosystem: Engineered > Bioreactor > EBPR >...
CGGCGACACCCTGACCGCCTGGGTCGAGTGCGCCGGCAAGGTGCCGTCGAAGAGCCGGCCGCAGATGGGCGTGGTGCACGAGCACTGGCGCGCCACCAACCAGAAGGGCGAGCTGGTGATGACCGCGAAGGGGATCAACATGGTGCGCCGGAGGCCGGCATGAAGAAGCAGGCGGTGCGCGGACTGGACCATGTCGTGGTCATGGTCGACGGCATCGACGCCGCCGAGGCCGCCTATCGCCGGCTCGGCTTCCAGGTCCAGCCGCGCGGCTTTCACGAGAAGCTCGGCACCGCCAACCACCTGATGATCTTCGACAAGGACTACTTCGAGATCCTGGGCATCGTCGAGGACACCGAGTTCAACGCCGACCGCCGCGCCTGGCTGAAGCAGGGCGGCGGGCTGGCCAACGTCGCGCTGGCGACCGACGGCGCCGACCTCGCCTTCGAGGCGTTCCGCGACGCCGGCCTGCAGCCCGACGAGCCGCTGTTCTTCGACCGCGCGGTCGAGATCGCCGGCAGGATCGAGAAGGCCGAGTTCCGCACCGTGCGGGTGCCCAAGACCCACATGCCGGTGGTCGGCTTCTTCGTCTGCGAGCACCTGACGCCGCAGTTCGTGTACCGGCCCGAGTGGGCGCGCCACCCCAACGGCGCGCGCGGCATCCTGGGCGTCACGGTGATCGCCGACGAGCCGGCGAAGTGGGCGGACGAACTGCGCAAGTACTTCGGCCCCGACGCGGTGCGCGGCGAGGCCGATGGCATCGTGGTCGATACCGGCACCCAGCCGGTGCACTACATGGCCCGCGAGGACTACCTGCGCCGCTATCCCGGCATCGTGCCGGTGCGCGCCGGCGACCACCCGGCGCTGCTCGCCATCCGGGTCGAGAGCCTGGCCGGCTGCGAGCAGCTCCTGCGCAAGAACGGCGTCGCGGTGACGCGGCCCGATTCGGGCCGCCTGCTGGTCCCGCCCTCGGAAGCCGCCGACCTCACCATCGAGTTCAGGGAGATCTGAGGCGTGACCTTCGACCTCAAGGACCGGCGGATCTACGGGTTCGCCACCGAGGAACACCTGCGATTCGCCGACCAGGACGTCAACGGCCACGTCAACAACGGCGCCTTCCTGCAGCTGATGGAGAACGCCCGCGTCTCCTACCTGCGCGGCTTCGTGCGCTCCGGCCTGCCGCGCTTCCGCATGGTCATCGGCCGCATCGAGACCGACTTTCGCCGCCAGATGTTCTATCCCGGCCGCGCCACCGCCTGTGCCCGCCTGCTCGAGGTGCACGAGCGCAAGTGCGTGATCGGCCAGGCGCTGTTCGACGGCGAGGGCCACTGCACCGCGACGCAGCGCGTCATCATGGTGTCGCTGGACGAGCAGACCCACCGCAGCACGCCGTTCGAGCCCGCCGTCCGCGACGTGCTCGAACGCTTCGCCGCCTCTCCGGATGGAATGATCGCATGACCGCCTCGCTGGTTCCCGAGGGCTTCGCCCGGCTCGACGTCACCGACGACTTCGTCGGGCTGATCGGGCCGCTCTGGTACAAGGCGGAGGGCGAGCGCCTGCGCATCGGCCTGCCGCTCGAGCCGCGCCACGGCAACCCGATGGGCTGGGCGCATGGCGGCCTGCTGGTCACGGTGGCCGACATGGTGATGGGCGTCGGCTCCGGCCACGCGACCGGCATCCGCTGGCCGCATCCCACGGTGTCGCTCAGCACCGAGTTCGTGCGCGGCGCGCGGCTCGGCCAGTGGCTGGAAGGCACCGCCCGGATCGCCCGGCGCACCGTGAACTTCTGCTTCTGCAGCTGCGACCTGGTGTGCGGTGGCGAGATCGTGCTGGTCGCCTCCGGCGTCTTCAAGGTCCCCGACCTCGACAAGATCCCCGCCGACCGCCGCGAGCACGCCCTCAGGAAGCTGGGCTGACCGGTAAACGACGCGTCGTTTGCCCTGTCATCCCGAGCGCAGCGAGGGACCTTTCCCGGCTCACGCCTTCTTCTTCCGCCGGTAGATGCGGTAGCGGTCGAAGTCCATCAGGTGTTCGTAGTTCTCGAAGGCGTCGGCGAACACCCGGTTCTGCAGGAAGTACTCGAGGTAGTCGAACTCCTTGCCCTGGCAGCGCGGGATGCCGGCGATGCGATCGACGATCAGCAGGTCGGGCTGCTCGCGCGCGAAGTCCTCGCTCACCATGTCGAACACCATCTTCTCGGTGTCGCTCATCGTGTCGGGCGGGTTGTAGAGCGCCGGGAAGTCGTCGCAGGTCGCGTAGACGCCCTGCAGCACCCACATGGTCAGGAACCGCATGGTCATGCGGCCGCCGATGTAGTTGATCAGCGGCCATAGCGGGTAGATGCCGGGCGACAGCGCCAGCACCGTGCGGTTGGGCGCGTTCTGCTCGATGATGTGCTGCAGGCGGCCGCCGATCGAATCCTCGAACTGGCGCTGCTTGTAGAACGGCGGCGTGTAGAGCGCGGCCTGGAAGTACAGCAGCACCATCAGCGTCGCCGAGATCACCGCCACCGGCAGGCGGTGCAGGCTGCGGCTGATCGGCAGGTAGCGGTCGACGGTCTGCGACACGGTCAGCGCGGCCAGCAGGATGGCGGCCGAGAGCGCCGGCAGCACGTGGTAGGGCCAGCCCTTGGCCTGGGCGATCGCCGAGCAGGCCGCGCCGATGCCGAACACCAGCAGCACGCGCGCCGCCAGCGCCTTGGTGAAGACGATGGCGATCAGGCCGAAGATCGCCAGCGCGACCAGCGTCGGCCCCAGCACGTTGCTGCCCAGCACCTCGCGCCAGCCCGAATCGCCGATCGGCGCGTAGGCCTCGACGGCGAGCGGCATGACGAAGGTGCCGTACTCGCGGAACACCGTGTACATCGACACGAGATGGGCCAGCGCCACCAGCCCGATCGCCCACGGGATCGGGTCGGCCAGCGTGGCCCGCCAGCCGCGCCGCACCAGCAGGTAGAGTTCGACCGCCGCCGGGATGGCGAGGTAGTGCGGCTTCATCGCCATCGCCAGGCCGGCCACCAGGCCGATCGCGATCGCCGCGCCGCGGGCCGGCGCCACGCCCTCGGCCCGCGCCATCGAGGCGAACAGGTAGGGCGCCGAGGCGATGAACAGGATGTGCTCGCGCTGGCCGAAATGCTCGTTGGGCAGCACCGTGAAAAGGAACAGCAGGACCGGCGGCAGCAACGCCTCGGTCAGCGCGTGGTCGGCCGAGGGCACCAGCTTGATCAGCCGGCGGCAGGCCCAGAACGAGGCGAAGATGCCGGCGACCACCCAGGCGGTGAACCAGAAGGTCGGCCCGCCCGGCAGGACGCGCGCGGTCAGGATCGGCAGGGCGTGGACGACGAAGGTGAGCGGCAGGTTCTCGTCGATGATCTCGACGTACAGCCGCTCGCCATGCACCCAGCGGGCCGAGACGTCGAGGATCGCCGCCACGTCGTGGTTGATCGGCGGAAAGAAATAGCCCGCCAGCCACAGCACGGGCAGGACGAACAGGGGCAGCAGCAGCAGGCGTTCGACGCGCGCCGGAACTGAGGGAGGCTTGGTCGTGGCGGTTGGCAAGGCGGGATGAAGATATCATAAGCGGACGGCGGAGCGACAAGCCGGGAAGGGCGTCGGTGGAACGGGACGAATACGAGCGCATGCACGCCGTGGAGGACCGCATGTGGTGGTACCGCGGGTTGCGGACGCTCGCCGCCGGCCTGCTGTCCCGGGCCCTGTCGGCGTCCGGCGCGCGCGGCGCGGTGCTCGATGCCGGCTGCGGCACCGGCGGCATGCTGCGCCGCCTCGGCCCGGCGGTGGCCGGCCGGCCGACGCTCGGGCTGGAGTACGACGGCGTCGCGGCGTCCTTCGCCGCCGGAAAGGCGGCGCGGCCGGTGGTCGGCGGCTCGGTCAACCAGCTGCCGTTCGGCGACGGCGCGCTGGCTGGCTACCTGTCGCTCGACGTGCTGTGTCATGGCGGTGTCGAGCCGGCGCTTGCCCTGAAAGAGGCGCATCGCTGCTTGAATGCCGGCGCGATCGCCGTGTTCAATCTGCCGGCCTATGAGTGGCTGTTGTCTGCCCACGATCGCCGCGTGCACAATGTGCGCCGCTTCACCCGCCGCCAGGCCGGCGCCCTGCTGGCGGGACACGGCTTCCGCGTCCTGCGCTCGAGTTACTGGAACACCCTGTTGTTTCCCCTGATGCTGCTGCACCGCCTGTTCGGGCGCGACGACGCGGAGAGCGACGTGCACGATTATCCCGCCTGGCTCGACGCGCTGTTCTCGGCCGCCCTGGCGATCGAGCGGGCCGCGATCCGGGCCGGCCTCGCCCTGCCGTTCGGCGGCTCGCTGATCGTCGTGGCGGTGCGCACGTGACCCGGTCCCCGGCCCCCGCGCTGTCGATCGTCGTGCCGGTCTACAACGGCGCCGGCACGGTCGGCGGCCTGGTCGAGGCGCTGCGCGGCCTCGACATCGAGGGCGGCCTCGAGATCGTGCTGGTCGTCGACTGCAGCCCCGACGACAGCCTCGCGGTGTGCAAGCGGCTGGCGGCCGAGCCGGGCGCCCCGGTCACGGTGCTGAGCCTCAGCCGCAATTTCGGCGAGCACAACGCGGTGATGGCCGGCCTGGCGCGGGCGCGCGGCGACTACGCGATCACCATGGACGACGACCTGCAGAACCCGCCGGGCGAGGTGAAGCGGCTGTTCGAGCATGCCCGCGACGGCAACTACGACGCCGTCTACACCTACTACGCCGAGAAGCAGCACGCCGCCTGGCGCAACCTCGGCAGCCGCTTCACCAACTGGTGCGCCGACCACCTGATCGACAAGCCGCCGGGGCTCTACCTGTCGAGCTTCCGCTGCCTGTCGGCCTTCGTGCGCGAGCGCATCGTCGGCAACTACGAGGGACCGTATCCCTACGTCGACGGCCTCGTCTTCCAGGTGACGCAGAACGTCGGCCGCCTGCAGGTCGAGCACCTGCCGCGCGCCGAGGGCCGCTCCAACTACACGCTGCGCCGGCTGATCCGGCTGTGGCTGTCGATGTTCCTCAACTTCTCCGTCATGCCGCTGCGGCTGGCGACGCTGCTGGGGCTGGGCTTCGGCGCGCTGGGCGCGCTGGCCGCCTTCATCGTCGTGGTCGAGGCGGTGATCTCCGACAAGCCGCCGCAGGGCTGGGCGTCGCTGATGGTCGCGGTGCTGGTGCTGGCCGGCGTGCAGCTGGTGGTGGTCGGCCTGATCGGCGAGTACGTCGGCCGCATGTTCCTGGCGGTCAACCGCAAGCCGCAATACCTGGTGCGCGAGGTGTTCCGCCGCGGCGCCGACGGGCTGGAGATCGAACGGCCGAAGGTCGACACGAGGGCGGCCGGCCAGCCGCATCGCGAACCGTCGCGGGGGAGTTTCGAGGAATGACCGTCTACTACGTCGCCCTGGGCATCGGCATCCTGGCCGGCATCGTGGGCCAGATCCTGCTCAAGATGGGCGCCGATGCGCCCGACTTCGTGAGCCAGCTGATGCGGCCCTCGACCATCGCCGGCCTCGCGCTCTACGGCTCGGCGGCGTTCCTCTACATCATCGCCCTGCGCAAGCTGCCGGTGTCGGTCGCCTTTCCCTCGGTGTCGCTGTCCTACGCGATCGTCGCGGTGCTCGGGCACTTCCTTTTCGGCGAGCCGTTCGGCATCAAGCAGCTGGGCGGCATTGCCCTGATCATGGGCGGCGTGGTGCTGATCAACCAGCACTGACGACACGGGAGAGACGACAATGGATTACGAGCAGATCAAGTACGAGACCCACGACGGCATCCTCACCGTCACGCTGAACCGCCCGGACAAGCTCAACGCCTTCACCGGCCGCATGCTGTCCGAACTGCTCGACGCCATGGACCGCGCCGACCGCGACGACGACGTGCGCGCGGTGGTGTTCACCGGCGCCGGCCGCGGCTTCTGCGCCGGCGCCGACCTGTCGGGCGGCGCCAACACCTTCAATTCCGAGAAGCGCGGCCCGGTCGATCCCGGCCTCGACGGCCACCGCGACGGCGGCGGCCTGTTCACCCTGCGCCTCTACGAATCGCTGAAGCCGACGATCGCCGCCTGCAACGGCCCGGCGGTCGGCGTCGGCATCACCATGCAGCTCGCCATGGACATCCGGCTGGCCTCGGAGGCCGCGCGCTACGGCTTCGTGTTCACCCGCCGCGCCATCGTCATGGAGGCCTGCTCGAGCTGGTTCCTGCCGCGCCTGGTGGGGCCGCAGCAGGCGCTGGAATGGGTGATGACTGGCCGGGTCTTCTCGGCCGAGGAGGCGCTGGCCGGCCGGCTGGTGCGCTCGATTCACAAGCCGGACGCGCTCCTGCCCGCGGCCTACGCGCTGGCCCACGAGATCGCCGACAACACCGCCCCGGTCTCGGTCGCGCTCAATCGCCAGATGATCTGGAAGATGCTGGGCGCCGACCACCCGATGGAGGCCCACAAGGTCGATTCCAAGGGCATCTATTCCCGCGGCAAATCGGACGACGTGAAGGAGGGCGTGACCGCCTTCCTCGAGAAGCGCCCGGCCCGGTTCCCGATGAAGGTCACGACCGGCATGCCGTCCTACTTCCCGTGGTGGAAGGAACGCGAGTTCAGGTAGGCTGTCACACTTGCCCCTCATTGTTCCTCTCCCCCTTGGGGGAGAGGTTAGGTGAGGGGGCGACCGGTACCGTACCCCTCACCCAGCCTCTCCCCCTCGCGGGGGAGAGGAGCATGAAGCAGGCCGTCATTGCCCGCCGCGCACCGTTGCGGCATCCTCCGGCGCAAATCGAACGGGAGGATGCGATGAACGAGCTGCGAATGCGCCGTCGTGCCGTGCTGGCCGCGGCCCCGCTGGTGGTTGCCGCCCCTTACGTGGCGCGGGCCCAGGGCAAGCCCGAGAAGTCGAAGGTCGTGCTGGCGGTCGGCGGCAAGTCGGCGCTGTACTACCTGTCGCTGACGATCGCCGAGAAGAAGGGTTTCTTCAAGGATGCCGGGCTGGACGTCGAGATCAACGATTTCCAGGGCGGCTCGAAGTCGCTGCAGGCCCTGATGGGCGGCAGCGCCGACGTCGTCGCCGGCGCCTACGAGCACACCATCCGCATGCAGCAGCGCGGCCAGCCGATCGTCGGCTTCGCGCTGATCGGGCGCGGCATGCAGATCTCGATCGGCCTGCGCAACGACGTGGCGGCCAAGGTCAAGGGACCGGCCGACATCAAGGGCATGAAGTTCGGCGTCACCGCGCCGGGCTCGTCGACCCACATGCTGCTGCTCAACTGGGCCGCCAAGGGCGGGCTCAAGGCCAGCGACGTCGTGGCGATCGGCGTCGGCGCCGGCGCCACCGTGCTGGCGGCGATCGAGAAGGGCGAGGTCGACGGCATCTCGCAGACCGACCCGGCGCTGACCATGCTGGAGGACAAGAAGCTCATCAAGATCATGGTCGACACGCGCACCACCAAGGGCAACCAGGAGGTGTTCGGCGGCCCGTTCCCGGCGGCCTGCCTCTATGCCCAGCCCGACCTCCTGAAAAAGACGCCGAACACCGCGCAGGCGCTGGCGACCGGCATCGTGCGCGCCAACGAGTGGCTGCAGACGGCCTCGCCGGCCGACGTCGCATCGACCGTGCCGGAGGCCTACCTGCTGGGCGACCGCGCGATCTACGAGCGCTCGTTCGCCGGCATCCGCGAGACCATCTCGCCCGACGGCCAGATGCCGGCCGGCGCGATGGAGAACTGCCTGAAGTTCCTCGCGGCCAGCGACCCGCAGATCAAGGCCGAGACGGTGAAGCTCGACGCGACGTGGACCAACGAGTTCGCGGCCCGCGCCAGGAAGCAATCCTGAGCGCCTTGAACGGGATCGAAGCGCCGGCGCTGGCGTTCAGCGGCGTCACCTGCCGCTTCGCGGGACGCGACGGCGGCGAGGCCTACACCGCCGTCGCCGACACCACGCTGCGCGTCGCCAAGGGCGAGTTCGTGTCGGTGGTCGGGCCGACCGGTTGCGGCAAGTCGACCCTGCTGAACGTCGCGGCCGGCCTGCTGGCGCCGTCGGCCGGCACGGTCGAGGTGTTCGGCGAGCGGCTGGTCGCCGCCGACGGCGTCAACCGCCGGGCCGGCTACATGTTCCAGGCCGACGCGCTGATGCCGTGGCGCACCGGCCTCGCCAACGTGATGGCCGGGCTGGAATTTCGCGGCGTGCCGGCCGGCGAGGCCGCGGCGCGGGCCGAGGAGTGGCTGCGCCGGGTCGGGCTGGCGGGCTTCGGCGACCGCTACCCGCACCAGATGTCGGGCGGCATGCGCAAGCGCCTGGCGCTCGCCCAGACCCTGATCCTGAGCCCCGACATCCTGCTGATGGACGAGCCGTTCTCGGCGCTCGACGTGCAGACCCGGCAGCTGATGGAGAACGAGCTGCTGGCGCTGTGGGCCGAGGACCGCAAGTCGGTGCTGTTCATCACCCATGACCTCGAGGAGGCGATCGCGCTCTCCGACCGCGTCGTCGTGCTGTCGGCCGGCCCGGGCACCCGCCCGATCGGCGACTTCCGCGTCGACCTCGAGCGGCCGCGCGACGTCTCGGAGATCCGCATGACGCCGGCCTTCCTCGACCTGCATCGCGAGATCTGGGGCGTCATGAAGGAAGAGGTGCTGAAGGCCTACCAGCGCCAGAAGGCGGCCTGACCATGCGGCTGCGCATCCTGCAACTGTCGCTGCTCGCCGTGCTGGTGCTGGCCTGGTACCTGCTGACCAAGCCTGGCCTCGTGCCGTCCTTCTACTTCGACCAGGACAACCGCGCGGCGTTCTTCTTCGGCGAACCGCAGAAGGTGTTTTGGGTGATCGTCGACTGGTTCTGGTCGGGCGAGATCTGGGGCCACCTCGGCGTCACCCTGCTGGAGACCGCGCTGGGCTTCGCCATCGGCTCGGTGTTCGGCCTCGCCATGGGCCTGTGGCTGGCGCTGTCGCCGACCGCGTCGGCGGTGATGGATCCCTACATCAAGGGCTTCAACTCGATGCCGCGCGTCGTGCTGGCGCCGATCTTCGCGGTGTGGTTCGGGCTCGGCATCTGGTCGAAGGTCGCGCTGGGCGTCACGCTGGTCTTCTTCGTGGTGTTCTTCAACGTCTACCAGGGCGTGCGCGAGGTCAGCCCGGTGCTGATCGCCAACGCCCGCATGCTGGGCGCCTCGCCGCGCCAGCTGCTGCGCTCGATCTACCTGCCGTCGGCCATGAGCTGGGTGTTCGCGAGCCTGCACAACGCCGTCGGCCTCGCCTTCGTCGGCGCCGTGGTCGGCGAGTACCTCGGTTCGTCGCGCGGCGTCGGCTACCTGATCCTGCAGGCCGAGGGGACGTTCGACATCAACACGGTGTTCGCCGGCATCCTGGTGCTGACCGCCTTCGCGCTGCTGCTCGACGGCCTGGTGGGCACCGCCGAGCGCCGGCTCATGACGTGGCAGCCGCGGGCCAGCGAGACCGAGAAGGTCTAGGTCAGGTCCCGGTGAACCGGGCCGCCCGCTTCTCGAGGAAGTGGGCGACGCCTTCCTTGAAGTCGTGGGTCTGGAACGACAGCTCCATCTCGTGGTTGGCCTGGGTGGTGGCCTCGGCCAGGGTCTGGAACTGCGATTCCCAGAGCTGCCGCTTCATCACCGCGACCGAACGCGGCGACACGGTGTTGGCCAGCAGGGTGGCATAGGCCCGCGTCTCGGCCATCAGCTTGTCGTCGGGGATCACCCGGTTGACCAGTCCCAGCTGCAGCGCCTCGGGGGCGCGGAACTTGCGGGCCGAGCACAAGAGGTCGAGGGCGTTGGGCAGGCCGACCAGCCGCGGCAGCAGCCAGCTGACGCCGTGCTCGGCGATCAGGCCGCGCTGGGCGAAGGCGGTGGTGAACACCGCCGATTCGCCGGCGAAGCGCAGGTCGGCGTAGAGCGGGATGACGAAGCCCAGCCCGGCGGCCGGGCCGTTGATCGCCGCGATGATGAACTTCGGGATCGCCGGGAAGTAGGCGTAGTTCATCTTGAATTCGGGGAGCGTGCTGCCGCCCGGCAGGACCGGCGTCGCCTTGGCCGAGCGGTCGGCATTGCCGGTCCCGGCCTGGATCGCCTGCAGCCCGCCCATGTCGGCGCCGGCGCAGAAGCCGCGCCCGGCGCCGGTCAGGATGATCGCCCGGACCTCGGGGTCGGCGCCGGCCCACTGCATGGCGTCCCGGAGGTCGAAATGCATCTGCCGCGTCCAGGCATTGAGCTTCTCGGGCCGGTTGAGGGATATGGTACAAATTCTATCCGAAACTTCGTAGAGTACCGTCTCGTAGCTCATGGCGCGTTCTCCCGCAGGCTTTCCGGGACCCATCTTGGCGAAGACCGAAAGGCGATACAAATGCGACCCGATCACTACAAATGGCACCCGAAACGGACGCCGGCGATGGCCGCGCCTGGGCTAGGATCGGCCGCGTCACAAGTCGGACAGGAGCTTCGGCAGCCGTACGCTTTCGTGCTAATGTGAAACACAAGAAACATGGAATCGTCGAGGTAGCGCACATGGCCAAGCGGGAATTCTCCCACCCCAACGAGATGCACAAGTACGTGGGACAGGAAATCGGCGTCAGCGACTGGGTCGAGGTCAGCCAGGAGCGGATCGACAAGTTCGCCGATGCGACCGGCGATCACCAGTGGATCCACGTCGACGTCGAGCGCGCGAAGAAGGACATGCCGGGCGGCAAGACTATCGGCCATGGCTACCTGACGCTGTCGCTGATCCCGATGCTCAGCCACCAGGTCTCGCACATCAACAACGTGCGCAACGGCATCAACTACGGCTGCAACAAGGTGCGATTCACCAACCCGGTGCCCGCCGGCTCGAAGGTGCGCGGCCGCTTCAAGCTGCTGGCCGCCGACCCGATGGACAAGGGCGGCGTGCGCCTGACCAACCAGGTGACCATCGAGATCGAGGGCCAGGAACGCCCGGCCTGCATCGCCGAGACGATGTCGATCGTCTACGGGACCTGAGAAAGGATCGAGCCGGTGCTGAAGCGTGAGGAACTGTCGTCCGAGAACATCGACAAGATCGTCGAGGACGCGCGCAAGGCCGGCTACGATTTCTTCCTGACCTCCGAGGAACGCGAGGCCAGCCTGCGGGAGGCGCTGCAACGCTATCCCGCGGGGACCGAGGCGTGGATCTTCGCCTACGGCTCGCTGATGTGGAACCCGGCGCTGGAAGTGGCCGAGGCCCAGCCGTGCAAGGTCGATGGCTGGCGGCGCTCGTTCTGCTTCTGGACGCCGCTCGGGCGCGGCACGCCGGAACTGCCCGGCCTGATGCTGGCGCTGGAGCAGGGCGGCGACTGCGAGGGCATCGCCTACCGCATCTCGCCCGACCTGGTGCGCAGCGAGCTGGCGATCCTGTGGAACCGCGAGATGCTGTCGGGGGTCTACCAGGCCCGCTGGGTGCCGACCCGGCTGCGCGACGGCCGGACGGTGACCGCCGTCACCTTCGTGGTCGATACCCAGCACAGCCAGTATTGCGGCGACCTGCCGATCGACAGGGCGGCCCATCACATCGCCTTCGCCGAGGGCCGCCGCGGCGCCTGCCGCGACTACCTCGCCAACACCGCGGCCCATGCCCGCGCGCTCAGCATCCACGACCCCTACCTCGAGGAGCTGGTCGAGCGCGTGACGGCGCTGCGCGACGGCCAGTGGACCCTGCCGACCGTGTCGGACCTCGGGGCGGTCGGCCAGGCCTGAGTCGCCCACCCCTGAGCCGCCTACCCCTGATCGGCCCGTTCCTCGGAACGGCGCGGCTCGCGAGGGGTGCCTCGCTTCATACCTTCTGACATAGTCGGGGCGTGTCCCCTCTCGTCGAACGCTGGCTGGCGCTGTCGCCCAACTTGCGCGGAATCCTCTGGGTCGCCCTGTCCGGCCTGGTGTTCGCGCTGCTCAACGTCTTCACGCTGATCCCGGCCCAGCACCTCAACCCCTACGTCATGTCGTTCCTGCGCTACCTGTTCGGGGCGATGTTCCTCGTGCCGGTGGTGATGCGGCTGGGGCTCTACCGCTCGCTGCACACGCGGCGCGCGCCGCTGCACATCGCGCGCGGCGCCATCCATACCGCCGGCATGATGCTGTGGTTCGTCGCCCTGCCGCTCACCACCCTGGCCGAGATCACGGCGCTGGGCTTCACCGGCCCGATCTTCGTGACGATCGGCGCGGCGCTGTTCCTGCGCGAGGACGTGCGGCTGCGCCGCTGGCTGGCGGTGATCGTCGGCTTCATCGGCGCCATGATCATCATCCGGCCGGGCTTCGGCTCGATCCATCTCGGCGTGATCTGCATCCTGATCTCGACACCGATCTTCTCGGCCTCCAACCTGATCTCGAAGGGGCTGGCGCGCACCGACTCGGCCAGCACCATCGTGATCTGGCAGAACATCGTGATCGTGGCCTGCGCCGCGCCGTTCGCGATCTGGTTCTGGCAGACGCCGGAATGGAGCGACCTGCTGTGGTTCGTGGCGGCCGGCCTGTGCGGCACGGTCGGCCACATCTGCCAGCAGCGCGGCTACCAGCTGGCCGACATCACGCTGCTGCAGCCGATCGGCTTCCTGTCGCTGATCTGGAACACGCTGCTCGGCTACTTCCTGTTCTTCCAGAAGCCCGACGTGTGGACCTTCGTCGGCGCGGCGGTGATCTTCGGCAGCGCGCTCTACATTTCTCACCGCGAGGCGGTGCGGCGGGCGCAGGTCACGTCGGCGGCGGCGCAGAAGGCACCGCAGTAGAGGCTCAGCCTCCGGTGACGCTCATGTGGCGCGGCACCGCCGGGCCCTGGTGGCGGCGGTCGATGACGAAGTCGTGGCCCTTGGGCTTGCGGGCGATCGCCGCGGTGATGGCGCGGTCGAGCTCCTCGTCGCTCTCCGAGGCGCGCAGCGGCGCGCGCAGGTCGGCGGCGTCCTCCTGGCCCAGGCACATGTAGAGCGTGCCGGTGCAGGTCAGGCGCACGCGGTTGCAGCTCTCGCAGAAATTATGGGTCAGCGGCGTGATGAAACCGACGAGTCCGCCGGTCTCCTTGACGCGGACATAGCGCGCCGGCCCGCCGGTTCGGTAGGGGTCGTCGACGAGCGTGTACTTGTCCATCAGGCGCCCGCGCACCACCGAGAGCGGCAGATACTGGTCAACGCGGCCGACCTC
>Ga0102832_1002075_pt1 | contig 13118 bp, 8 predicted proteins | sample EBPBio282013_DNA_FD_88942 | JGI IMG/M metagenome (GOLD analysis project Ga0102832, IMG submission 88942) | Wastewater treatment Type I Accumulibacter community from EBPR Bioreactor in Madison, WI, USA - Reactor 2_5/28/2013_ DNA (Illumina Assembly) | ecosystem: Engineered > Bioreactor > EBPR >...
GAAGCCAAGGAATTCCCGGTGGTGGCGCCCGCCGCGTCGCGCGTCGGCCTAGGGCCGCCGCGCTTGGAAGGCGAGAAGCCGGTGGCGTCGCCGTCGGTGCGTCGCCGCGCGCGCGAGGCTGGCGTCGACCTGCGCCAGGTCCGCGGCACCGGTCCGGCCGGCCGGATCGGCCACGAGGACCTCGACGCCTTCCTGCGGGCCGGACCGCAGGCCGGCGCTGTCGGCGGCCCGGCGCGCGCGCCGCGCACCGAGGTCGAGACCATCAAGGTGATCGGCCTGCGCCGCCGCATCGCCCAGAGGATGGCCGACGCCAAGCGCCGCGCCGCCCATTTCACCTACGTCGAGGAAGTCGACGTCACCGATGTCGAGGCGCTCAGGGCGCGGCTCAACGCCGACCATCCCGACCGGCCGCGGCTCACCCTGATGCCGTTCCTGGTGCTGGCGCTGGTCCGCGCGGTGCCCGACTTCCCGCAGGTCAACGCGCTGTACGACGACGAGGCCGAGACGATCGAGCGCCCGGCCGCCGTGCATGTCGGGATCGCGACCCAGACGCCGACCGGCCTGATGGTGCCGGTGGTGCGCCACGCCGAGGCGCTAGGCCTGTGGGAGGTGGCGGCCGAGGTGCGCCGGCTGGCCGAGGCGGCGCGCGACGGCCGGGCCACCCGGGCCGAGCTCACCGGCTCGACGATCACCATCACCAGCCTCGGCGCGCTGGGCGGCATCGTGTCGACGCCGGTGCTCAACCTGCCGGAGGTGGCGATCGTCGGCATCAACAAGCAGGCGGTGCGGCCGGTCTGGCAGGGCAACGCCTTCGTGCCGCGCACCATGATGAACCTCAGCGCGTCGTTCGATCACCGCGTGGTCGACGGCCACGACGCCGCCCGCTTCGTGCAGCGCCTCAAGGCGCTGCTCGAGACGCCGGCGACGATTTTCATAGAGGCGTGAGATGGCCGACATCGTTGCCAAGGTGCTGGTGGTGGGCGGCGGCCCGGGCGGCTACGTCGCGGCGATCCGCGCCGGCCAGTTGGGCCTCGACGTCGTGCTGGTCGAGCAGGGCGGTCCCGAGGGGGGCCTGGGCGGCACCTGCCTGAACGTCGGCTGCATCCCGTCGAAGGCGCTGATCCACGCCGCCGAGTTGTTCCACGCCGCCGTCGCGCAGGCGGCGACGGCGCCGCTCGGCATCCGCGTTTCTTCGCCGACGCTCGAACTGGCGCGCACGATGGAGTGGAAGGACGGCGTGGTCGGCCGGCTGACCGGCGGCGTCGGCACGTTGCTTAAGCGCCACAACGTCAAGATCGTCCACGGCACGGCCGAGATGCTCGACGGCAAGTCGTGCCGCATCGAGACCGACACCGGCCCGCAGACCGTGCAGGCCGAGCACGTCGTGCTGGCGACCGGCTCGGAGCCGACGCCGCTGCCCGGCCTGCCGTTCGGGGGCAAGGTGATCTCGTCGACCGGGGCGCTGTCGCTGGCCGAGGTGCCACGGCGGCTGGTCGTGGTCGGCGGCGGCTACATCGGGCTCGAGCTGGGCACGGCGTGGGCCAAGCTCGGCGCCACCGTGACGGTGGTCGAGGCGACCGACCGGCTGCTGCCGCTCTACGACGCCGACCTCGTGCGGCCGGTGGCGCGCCGGCTCAAGGCGCTGGGCATCGAGGTCCTGACCAACGCGCGCGCCGCCGGGCTGACGGACGGCGGGTTGCTGCTGGCCGGCGAGAGCAAGCGCGTGCTGCCGGCCGACAAGGTGCTGGTCGCCACCGGCCGGCGGGCGCGGCTCGACGGCGCCGGGCTGGAGCGGCTCGACCTGACGATGGCCGGCCGCTTCGTCGCGGTCGACGAGCGCTGCGCCACCTCGATGCGCAACGTCTGGGCGGTCGGCGATCTCACCGGCGAGCCGATGCTGGCGCACCGCGCGATGGCGCAGGGCGTGGTGGTGGCCGAGTGCATCGCCGGCCAGCGCCGCACCTTCGACGCCACCGTGATCCCGGCGGTGTGCTTCACCGACCCCGAGATCGTGACGGTCGGCCTGTCGCCCGACGCCGCCCGCGCCGCCGGCCGCGAGATCGTGACGGCGCAGTTCCCGTTCCAGGCCAACGGCCGGGCGCTCACCATGGCGGCGGAGGAGGGCTTCGTGCGGGTGGTGGCGCGGGCCGACAACCACCTCGTGCTGGGCATCGCCGCGGTCGGCGTCGGCGTCTCCGAACTGTCGGCGTCGTTCGGGCTGGCGCTCGAGATGGGCGCGCGGCTCGAGGACATCGCCGGCACCATCCATGCGCATCCCACGCTGGGCGAGGCCTTCCACGAAGCCTCGCTGCGTGCGCTCGGCGAGGCGCTGCACGTGTGAGAATGAAAGGTCCCTCGCTGCGCTCGGGATGACAAACAAGCTGTCATCCCGAGCGCAGCGAGGGACCCTTCCTCAAAAAGCAGAAGGCCCGCCGGTGAGGCGGGCCTTCGCGGTCTTCGAGAGGGACACGATCAGCGCAGTGAGGCGTTGATCTTGTCCAGCGCCGACTTGCCCGGGCAGAGGTCGGGCGTGTTGAGCGTGTTGAGCGGAGCATCGACCGTGTTGAGGTGGTGATGCAGGTCCTTCGGGCTCGGATCGACGTAGAGCAGGCCGGTGACGACCTCGCCGGCGGCGAGGCCTTCCTGGACGCGCTTCATGGCGGCGATCTTGTCGGCCGGATCGTAGTCCTCGCCCAGCTTGCGCAGGCGCAGCACCGAGCCGTCGTGCTGCTGCACGGTGGTCAGCGTGCCCGGGTCGTACTGGGTGGTGATTTCCTCGCGGCCGGTGATGAAGTCGAGGCGGTTCAGCGCCTCGTTGTGCTCGCGCACGTAGTCGTAGCTCTTGGTCGAGCCGGCATGGTTGTTGAAGGCGACACACGGGCTGATGACGTCGAGGAAGGCCGCGCCCTTGTGCGCCATCGCCGCCTTGATCAGCGGCACCAGCTGGTGCTTGTCGCCCGAGAACGAGCGGCCGACGAAGGTCGCGCCCATCAGGATCGCCATCGACACCATGTCGATCGGCTCGTCGTTGTTGGCGGCGCCCTTCTTGGAGATCGAGCCCTTGTCGGCGGTGGCCGAGAACTGGCCCTTGGTCAGGCCGTACACGCCGTTGTTCATGACGATGTAGGTCATGTTCACGCCGCGCCGCATGACGTGGGCGAACTGGCCGAGACCGATCGAGGCCGAGTCGCCGTCGCCCGAGACGCCGAGGTAGATCAGGTCGCGGTTGGCGAGGTTGGCGCCGGTCATCACCGACGGCATGCGGCCGTGCACGGTGTTGAAGCCGTGGCTGGCGCTGACGAAGTAGGTCGGCGACTTCGACGAGCAGCCGATGCCCGACAGCTTGGCGACCTGGTGGGGCAGGATGTCGAGCTCGAAGCAGGCCTGCACGATGGCGGCGCTGATCGAGTCGTGGCCGCAGCCGGCGCACAGCGTCGAGACCGCGCCCTCGTAGTCGCGGCGGGTGTAGCCGGCCTTGTTCTTGACCAGCGAGGGGTGGTGCAGCTTGGGCTTGGCGATGAACGTCATGACGCTGCCTTCTCGAAGGAAACGACCTTGAACTGGGCGAGCTTCTTGGCGATCTCGCCGGAGATGAAGCGCGCGGTGATCGGGGTGCCGTCGTAATGCAGCACCGGCACCAGGTTGCGCGCGTCGAGCGTGAACTCGTTCATGATCATCGAGCGCAGCTGGCCGTCGCGGTTCTGCTCGACCACGAAGACGCGGTCGTGCTCGAGGATGAAGTCCTCGACCGACTGGGCGAACGGGAAGGACCGCACGCGCAGCGCGTTGACGTGGTTGCCCGCCGCCTCGAGCTGCTCGATCGCTTCTTCCATCGCCGGGCTGGTCGAGCCGAAGTAGATCACGCCGTAGCGCGACGGCTTGGGCGACGAGTAGCGGATCGGCTGCGGCGCGATCTTGCGCGCCGTGTCGAACTTGCGCTGCAGGCGCTCCATGTTGCGGACGTAGACCGGGCCTTCCTCGGAATAGCGCGCGTACTCGTCCTTGGTCGTGCCGCGGGTGAAGTACGAGCCCTTGGTCGGGTGGGTGCCCGGGTAGGTGCGGAACGGGATGCCGTCGCCGTCGACGTCGAGGTAGCGGCCGAAGTTCTTGCCGGCCTCGAGCTCCTCGGCGGTCATCACCTTGCCGCGGTCGTAGACCCGCTTCTCGTCCCACTCGAACGGCTTGCACAGGCGGTGGTTCATGCCGATGTCGAGGTCGGTCATGACGAACACCGGGGTCTGCAGTCGGTCGGCGAGGTCGAGCGCATCGGCGGTGAACTCGAAGCACTCGCGCGGATCCTCGGGGAACAGCAGCACGTGCTTGGTGTCGCCGTTCGAGGCGTAGGCGCAGGACAGCAGGTCGGACTGCTGCGTGCGGGTCGGCATGCCGGTCGACGGGCCGCCGCGCTGCACGTTGACGATCACGGCCGGGACCTCGGCGAAGTAGGCGAGGCCGATGAACTCGGTCATCAGCGAGATGCCCGGGCCCGAGGTCGCGGTGAAGGCGCGGGCGCCATTCCAGCCGGCGCCGATCACCATGCCGATCGAGGCCAGCTCGTCCTCGGCCTGCACGATGGCGTAGCGCGCCTTGCCGTCCTTGTCGTGGCGCAGCTTCTTGCAATGCGCCTGGAAGCCCTCGGCGAGCGACGACGACGGCGTGATCGGGTACCAGGCGCAGACCGTGGCGCCGCCGTAGACGGCGCCGAGCGCGGCCGCGCTGTTGCCCTCGACGAAGATGCGGTCGCCGACGTTGTTGGCCGGCTTGACCTTGATCTTCACCGCCGACGGATCGAGGTGCTGGGTCGCCCAGTCGCGGCCGAGGTTCAGCGCGCGGACGTTGGAGTCCAGCAGCTTCTCCTTGCCGCGGAACTGCTCGGAGAACAGCTTCTTGATCGCCTCGGGGTCGATGTCGAGCAGCACCGACAGCGCGCCGACATAGATGATGTTCTTGAACAGCTGGCGCTGGCGGGCGTCGGTGTAGGTCGCGTTGGTGATCGCGGTCAGCGGCACGCCGATGACGTTGATGTCCTCGCGGAAGGCCGACGACGGCATCGGCTTGGTGCTGTCGTAGAACAGGTAGCCGCCCGGGCTGATCTCCTTGACGTCCTCGGCCCAGGTCTGCGGGTTCATCGCGACCATCATGTCGACGCCGCCGCGACGGCCGAGCCAGCCGCGCTCGGTGACGCGGACCTCGTACCAGGTCGGCAGGCCCTGGATGTTGGACGGGAAGATGTTGCGCGGGCTGACCGGCACGCCCATCCGCAGGATGGAGCGGGCGAACAGCTCGTTGGCCGACGCCGAGCCCGACCCGTTGACGTTGGCGAACTTGACGACGAAGTCGTTAACGGCGGCTATTGCTTGCGGCATGCGTGCTCCGCGTGGGTCATCTCGATGAAATACTTGCGCATGTCCCACGCGCCCGTCGGGCAGCGTTCGGCGCACAGACCGCAATGAAGGCAGACGTCCTCGTCCTTGACCATGATGCGGCCGGTCTTGAGGTCGTTGCCGACGTAGAGGTCCTGCGTGCCGTTGAGGGCCGGCGCGTTGAGCCGGTGACGGATGTCCTTCTCCTCACCGTTCTCGGTGAAGGTGATGCAATCCATCGGGCAGATGTCGACGCAGGCGTCGCACTCGATGCACAGGTTGCCGGTGAACACCGTCTGGACGTCGCAGTTCAGGCAGCGCTGGGCTTCCTTGAAGGCGAGCATCGGGTCGAAGCCGAGCTCGACCTCGGCCATGATGTCCTTCAGCGACTCGTCCTTGGCGCGGTGCGGCACCTTGAACCGGTGGTCGACGGTCGGCGCGTTGTCGTAGCTCCACTCGTGGATGCCCATCTTGTGGCTGACGATGTTGACGCCGGGAGCGGGGCGCTCCTCGGGGTTCTCGCCCGACAGCACCTTGTGGATCGAGGTCGCCGCGTCGTGGCCGTGCGCGGCCGCCCAGATGATGTTCTTCGGACCGAACGCCGCGTCGCCGCCGAAGAAGACCTTCGGGTTGGTGCTCTGCAGCGTCGCCTCGTTGAGCTTGGGCAGGCCCCAGCGGTCGAACTCGACGCCGGCATCCTTCTCGATCCACGGGAAGGCGTTCTCCTGGCCGATCGCGACCAGGACGTCGTCGCACTCGAAATGCTGGTCGGGCTCGCCCGACGGGACCAGCGAGCGCCGGCCCTTGGCGTCGTACTCGGCGCGCACCTTCTCGAAGGTGACGCCGGTGATCTTGCCGTTCTTGTGGGTGACTTCCTTGGGCACCAGCATGTTGAGGATCGGAATGTCCTCGTTCATGGCGTCTTCCTTCTCCCAGGGAGACGCCTTCATCTCTTCGAAGCCCGAGCGGACGATCACACTGACGTCCTTGCCGCCGAGGCGGCGCGCCGTGCGGCAGCAGTCCATCGCGGTGTTGCCGCCGCCCAGCACGATCACGCGCTGGCCGACCGAGGTGACGTGGCCGAACGAGACCGACGACAGCCAGTCGATGCCGATGTGGATGTTGGCCGCCGCTTCCTGGCGGCCCGGCACGTCGAGCTCGCGGCCGCGCGGCGCGCCCGAGCCGACAAACACCGCGTCGTAGCCTTCGGCCAGCACGCCCTTCAGCGACTCGACGCGCTGGCGGCGGAACTCGATGTTGCCGATGCCGGTGATGAAGCCGACTTCCTCGTCGATCACCGACTCGGGCAGGCGGAAGTGCGGGATCTGGGTGCGGATGAAGCCGCCGAGCTTGGGATCCTGCTCGTAGATGGTGATTTCGTAGCCGAGCACCGCGAGGTCGCGCGCGACCGTCAGCGACGACGGGCCGCCGCCGATGCAGGCGACGCGCTTGCCGTTCTTCGCGGGCGCCTTGGGCATGCGCGCCTTGACGTCGTCGGACTTGTAGTCGGCGGCGACGCGCTTGAGGCGGCAGATCGCGACCGGCTCGCGCTTGCCCTTGACCAGCGTCTCGTCCTCGACGCGGCTGCGGCGGCACGCCGGCTCGCACGGGCGGTCGCAGGTGCGGCCGAGGATTCCCGGGAAGACGTTGCTCTTCCAGTTGATCATGTAGGCATCCGAGTAGCGCCCGTGCGCGATCAGTCGGATGTACTCGGGGACCGGAGTGTGGGCGGGGCAGGCCCACTGGCAGTCGACGACCTTGTGGAAGTAGTCGGGGTTCTTGATGTCGGTCGGCTTCAACAGAAACTCCGGACGCCCTTCAGCGGCGAGATGAATGACAGTTTACAAGAAAATGGAGGCGCATTGGGGGGATTTGCGCCCGCCCCGTCAAGAACCCTGTGCGCTAACTGCTTGGGATGGAACGACAAAGCCACAAGGTACGAGGGGCTTTACCGTTCGTCGGACGGCGGATGCCGCCAGGCGCTGGGAGGCGCTCCCGCCGCCCGGCGAAACATGGCGCTGAAGGCGCTGACGCTGTCGTACCCGAGATCGAGCGCGACCTGGGTCACCGGCGCGCCGCCGGCCAGCCGTCCCATCGCCTCGAGCACGCGCGCCTGCTGGCGCCACGCGCCGAAGCTGAGGCCGGTCTCGCGCTGGAAGCGGCGGGCCAGCGTGCGCGCGCTGGCGTTCAGCGGACGGGCCCAGGCGGCCAGCGGGCGCGGATCGCCCGGCGCGTCGAGCAGGGCCTGGCAGACGCCGCGCAGGCGGGCATCGGCCGGCATCGGCAACTGCAGCGGCAACGACCGCAGCCCGCGCAGCTCGGCCAGGATCAGCGCCACGACGTGGCCGGCCGGCCCGTGCTCGTCGTACTGCAGCGGCAGCTCGGTGGCGCGCACGATCAGCTCGCGCAGCAGCGGCGACACCGGCAGGACGCGGCAGCTGTCGGGCATGAACGGGGCGGCGTCGTCGCGCAGGTACAGGGTGCGCATGGTGACGTCGGACAGCATGGCGATCGCGTGCTCGATGCCGGCCGGCATCCACAGCGCGCGCTGCGGTGGCACGACCCAGACGCCGCTGGCGGTCGAGACCCGCATGGTGCCATCGGTGGCGTGGATCAGCTGGGCGCGCTCGTGGCGATGCGGCACCACCGTGAAGCCGGCGGCGAAATCCTTGGGCATCGCGGCGACCGCCCGCGGGACCTTCTGGTAGTCTTGGGGATCGGTGGAGCGGGGTTGTCCATTTCGCGACATAAGTTGGCAAGCTAGCGCAAGACAGACACGGGTGTCACGGTTACCCTTGGCACAGGAGGAAACGAGAATGAGTCACACGAGCCCGACCTCGATCCTGCTGAACATCGGCCACGCCATGGATCACTGGATCCTGGTGGTGTTCGCCTACAGCTGGGGCGTGATCGCCGGCGTCTGGGGCGTCGAGTGGACCGAGCTGACGCCGTTCAACTACGGCGCGCTGTTCATGTTCGGCGCCGGCTCGATCCTGAGCGGCCGGCTGGGCGACCTGTGGGGCCGCTGGATCATGATGGTGATCTTCTTTGCCGGCATGGGCGTCTCGGCGCTGCTGATCGCGCTGTGCACCAACAAGTGGCAGATCGGCATCGCGCTCACCCTGATGGGCGCCTTCGCCTCGATCTACCACCCGGTCGGCATCCCGATGCTGGTGCAGAAGGCCAAGAACCCGGGCTTCACGATCGGCGTCAACGGCCTGGCCGGCAACATGGGCATCGCCATCGCCGCCGGCGTGTCGGTCTACATCGCCCAGCGCTTCGGCTGGCAGATGGCCTACATCATCCCCGGCGTGATCTGCCTGGTCTGCGCCGTCGCCTTCGTGGCGCTGGTGCCGCGCGAGGACAGCGCGCCGGCGCAGCGCAAGGCCAAGATGAACGACCTGCCCAAGGCGATGATGGCGCGCGTCTTCGCGATCATGACCTTCACCGCGGTGACCGGCAGCATCGTCTTCAACTTCACCACCAACGGCAACGGCGAGCTGCTGCGCGAGCGCGTCAAGGGCGCGGTGCAGGACCCGGCCGAGCTGGCGCTCATGCTGTTCGTGATCTTCTCGCTGGCCTCGTTCGCCCAGCTGGTGGTCGGCAAGATGATCGACCGCTTCCCGCTGAAGGCGATCTACGTGCCGATCGTGCTGATGCAGGTGCCGCTGTTCCTGCTCGCCTCGCAGGTCCAGGACTGGGCGCTGTTCGTGGTGGCGATCGGCTACATGCTGCTGGTGTTCGGCGCCATCCCGTTCACCGACGCGATGGTCGTGAAGTACATCGACGACCGCATGCGCAGCCGCGTCACCGGCGCGCGCCTCGCGATCGGCTTCGGCATCAGTTCCATCGTGGTGGCGCTGATCGGCCCGACCGTGAAGGCGGCCGGCTTCCCGGCCGTGCTGATGGTGCTGGCCGGCGTGTCGCTGGCCGGCGCGATCGCGCTGGCCTTCCTGCCGGGCGACCGCGACATGAGCCGTGCGGTGCTGAAGCCGGCGGAGTAGTCTTCCCGCAAAGACAGGGAGGACTTCGATGCTCAAGCGACGCAGCGTGCTGGCGGCCACCGCCGGCTGGACCATCGTCGGCGCCGGCGCGGTGCGGGCCCAGGCGTGGCCCAGCCAGCAGGTCAGGATCGTGGTGCCCTACATCCCGGGCGGCGCCACCGACACGGCCGGACGCCTCGTGGCCGAGAAGATGTCGGCGCTGCTCGGCCAGCAGGTGATCGTCGAGAACAAGGGCGGCGGCAACACCATCATCGGCATGGACGTCGTGGCCAAGGCCAAACCCGACGGCAACACGTTGCTGCTGGGCGCCGCGACGATGGCGACCAATGTCGCGCTCGGCATGAAGCAGCCCTTCGATCCGCTCAAGGATTTCCAGATGATCTCGACGCTCGTCGACATCCCCGATCTCCTGGCGATCGACGGCAAGGCGTTGCCGGCGAAGACCTACGCCGAGTTCGCCGAATTCGTGAACAAGCAGCCCCAGCGCGTGCGCTATGCGACCTCGGGCATGGGCAACCAGCCGCACCTCTGGGGCGAACTGTTCCGCACCCGCAACAAGCTCAATCTCGAGAGCGTCAGCTACAAGGGCGCGGCGGACGCCCTGCGCGACGTCATGGGCGGACACGTGCCGATCATGATCGACGTCGTGCTGCCGACCGGCACTCACGTGGCGGCTGGCCGGCTGACCGGCATCGCCGTCGCGTCGTCCGAACGCTCCACCGTCTGCCCCGACGTGCCGACCGTGGCCGAACTCGGCATGAAGGACCTGGAAAGCGCGGCCTTCTTCGGACTCGTGGGGCCCGCCGGCCTACCGGCCCCGATCGTCGAGAAGCTGAATGCACTGTGCCTTGAGACGCTCAAGGATCCGGCCGTGAAGAAGCGCTTCGCCGAACTGGGCTTCTTCACCACCGGCAGTACGCCGCAGGCCTATGTCGACCGGGTCAGGTTCGAGACCGAACGCTGGACCAGGGTCGTCAAGGAAAACAACATCAAGGTCGAGGGCTAGCAGCCATGGCGTCCGCGTCGGCCGTTCCCGTTCCTTCCTCCCATCTCGACGCCGCACGCGACGCCGAACCTGCAACCCGCACCGCCAATGCGGCGATGGCGGCGAAGCTGCCCTTCGCCGACACGGCCGACTTCGAGGCCGCCCGGCGCGGCCTGATCGCACCCGTGCCCGAGGGGATCGTGCGCACCGGCGGCGGCACGGTCCTGTGGAACCTGGGCGAATACGCCTTCATCGACGGCGAGCTGGCGCCAAGCACGGTCAATCCCAGCCTGTGGCGCATGGCCCGGCTCAACCTCGCCAACGGCCTGTTCAAGGTGACGGACCGGCTCTATCAGCTCCGCGGCTTCGACATCGCCAACCTGACGGTGATCGAAGGCGACAGCGGGCTGATCCTGATCGATCCGCTGACGACCGCCGAGGTCGCGCGTGCGGCGCTCGAACTCTATTACGCGCACCGGCCGCACAAACCCGTGGTCGCGGTGATCTACACCCACAGTCACATCGACCATTACGGCGGCGTGCGCGGCGTGGTCGACGAGGCCGACGTGAAGGTCGGGAAGGTCAAGGTGATCGCGCCGGCCGGCTTCATGGAGGCCATCTCGGGCGAGAATGTGCTGGCGGGGGCGCCGATGTCGCGGCGCGCGCAGTTCCAGTTCGGCACGATGCTGCCGCGCGGCGCGCGGGGGCAGGTCGATGCCGGTCTCGGCAAGAGTGTGGCACGCGGGACGCCCGGCCTGATCGCGCCGACCCAGTCGATCGCCAAGGCGGTCGAGACGCACACGATCGACGGCATCGAGATCGTCTTCCAGCTCGCGCCGGAGACAGAGGCGCCGGCCGAGATGCACATGTTCTATCCGCAGCTCGGCGTACTCAACATGGCGGAGAATGCCTGCCCGCTGCTGCATAACTTCATCCCGCTGCGCGGCGCGGTCGCACGCGATCCGCGCATCTGGGCCAAGTATATCGGCGACGCGATCGCGATGTATGGGCCGAAGACGAAGGTGCTGATCGGCCAGCATCACTGGCCGACCTGGGACAACGCGAAGATCATCGACTACCTCGAAGCGCAGCGCGATCTCTACAAGCACATCCACGACCAGACGCTGCGCTACATGAACCGTGGCTGGCGTCCGGCCGAGATCGCAGAGGTGATCGACCTGCCGCCGGGGCTCGCGGAGCGCTGGTCGGCGCGCGGCTACTACGGCTCGGTGAGCCACAACGTGAAGGCGGTCTATCAGCGTTACCTTTCCTGGTACGACGGCAATCCCTGCAACCTGCACCCGCTGCCGCCGGCGCCGGCCGCCGCCAAGTTCGTCGAGTACATGGGCGGCGCGGCTGCGGTGATCGAGAAGGCGCGCGCCGACTTCGCCAGGGGCGAGTTCCGCTGGGTCGCCCAGGTGATGAAGGAAGTCGTCTACGCCGAGCCCCAGAACAAGGACGCCCGTGCCCTCTGCGCCGATGCCCTGGAGCAGATGGGTTACCAGGCCGAATCGGCGACCTGGCGCAACGCCTTCCTCTACGGCGCGCAGGAGCTCCGCCATGGCGTCTTCCAGATGCCGGTGCGCCCCGGCATGGGGGCCGACACGCTCGCGGGGCTCACCAGCGACGTCTTCTTCGACCTGATGGCGATCCGTCTCGATGCCGCCAAAGCCGCAGGCCAGTCGCTGGTCGTCAACTGGCGCTTCACCGATCGCAATGAGACGCTGGCGCTCACCTTGAAGCACAGCACGCTCACCCATCGCATGGGCGAGGTGGCGGCCAATGCCGATGTGTCGGTGACGACGACGCGGGCCACGATGGACCAGATCGTGATGCGCAAGCTCACCATTCCCGATGCGCTGGCGAGCGGTGCGCTGAAGCTCGAAGGAGAGATCCCGAAGCTGGGCGCGCTGTTCGCGATGATGGATCCGCCGACGGGAATGATGTTCGAAATTCTGACGCCGGGAGAAGGCCGCTGACGCGAAACGCTTGACAGAACCTCCCGCGCACTCTGTGATGCGCGCAATAAATATTAAAAGTCTATGGGAGGGGTATATGCTCAAGCACAAGGCCGTGCGCCTGTTGGGAGGCGTGATTGCCGCCGTTGCGGCGTTGGGCATGGCGGTTTCCGCCCAGGCCCAGGAAAAGAAGATCAAGATCGGCGTCATCTACGATCTGACCGGGCCGTTGGCCGGCGGCGGGTCGGAGCTTCAGTACGTCGGCGCCAAGATCATGATCGACAACTTCATCAAGCAGGGTGGGGTCGAGGGCTACAAGATCGAGGCCGTCTATGCGGATGCGCAGAGCAAGCCCGACGTCGCCATCAACGAGGCGGTGCGCCTGATCGAGCAGGAGAAGGTCAACCTCCTCCTGGGGTTCTTCTCCTCGGCGCAATGCGTTCCCGTCGCGGCGCGCGTCGAGCAGCTCAAGAACTTCATGTGGATCACGACCTGCATCTCGACGGCCGTCGTTGAGAACAAGAACCTGAAGTACGTATTCCGGCCCCAGGCGAGCGGCCAGCAGTTCGGCCTGATGGCCGCCGACATGATCGAGAAGAACGCCAAGGCGAAGTTCGGCAAGGAGCCGAAGGACATGCGCGTGGCCATCATCCATGAGGATGGCTCGTACGGTGTAGACGTCGCCAAGGGCAACGAAGCGGGCTCCAAGAAGGCCGGCTTCAACGTCGTCCTGAAGGAAGGCTATTCGGCGACCGCGCCCGACCTCTCGTCGCTGGTGACCAAGCTGAAGCGCGCCCGTCCCGACGTG
>Ga0102832_1002076_pt1 | contig 13103 bp, 11 predicted proteins | sample EBPBio282013_DNA_FD_88942 | JGI IMG/M metagenome (GOLD analysis project Ga0102832, IMG submission 88942) | Wastewater treatment Type I Accumulibacter community from EBPR Bioreactor in Madison, WI, USA - Reactor 2_5/28/2013_ DNA (Illumina Assembly) | ecosystem: Engineered > Bioreactor > EBPR >...
TCCGAGGCTGAGGCCGGTGTCGTCACGGGCGGATTCGGCAACGGGCGATCGGCAGCCATCGCTGGCCCGTCAGCCGCAGCGGCTGCGGGCCGGCGAATCAGGCGGCCTTGCGCTGCTTCGAAACCAGCTCCGCGACACGCTCGGCCAACCCGACCTGGTGCTGGCGGACTATTTCGACTACCTGGCCGGCACCAGCACTGGCGCCATCATCGCGACCGGGCTTGCGCTCGGGAAATCGGTGGACGAGATCCGCACCCGCTATCACCAGCTCGGCAAGCTCGCCTTCCGCCGCAGCCTCGCTTCCGTGCCCTATCTGTCGCGGTTCGGGGCCAGCGGCATCACCGAGCAGCTCGAGGAGTTCTTCGGCACCGACCTCACCCTCGGGCGGATGGTGTCCACCGACGGTGCGGTCGTCCACGTCGGTCGGGTCGGGCTGACCGGACCCGACGGTGCGCGGCTGCTCGTCGACTGGCGCGCCCCGGCGGCCGAGCCCTTCTTCGCGGCGACGCACGGCGACCCGCGTGGGCTCGCGAGCCGGCGCCGGTACCGGTGGACGGCAGGGCGGGTCACCGACTACTGGGACGAGGTGTTCACGTCGGAAGGCCTGCGCGGCAACGCGGCCCTCGACGACCGGTCCGCGTTCGTCGCCAGCCTGGGCGAGGAGCGCACCGGCCGGATGCGGGACGTGCTCGCGACGATCCAGGCCGACCAGGACGCCGTCATCCGGGCCGACTCCCGGGGCGCGCTCGTCGTCGACGGTGGGCCCGGCACCGGCAAGACCGTCGTCGCGCTGCACCGCGCCGCCTACCTGCTGTACTCCAACCGCCGCCGTTACGAGCGCGGCGGGATCCTCGTGGTCGGCCCGAGCGCCTTGTTCATGAACTACATCGAACGGGTGCTCCCCTCGCTCGGCGAGGATTCGGTCACGCTGCGGGCGGTGGGCCAGATCGCCGTCGACACCCTCGGCTTCGCCAGCGACGTCTACGACGGCCCGGCCGCGGCCGGCGTCAAGGGCAGCCTGCGCATGCTGCCGCTGCTGCGCCGGCTGGTGAACCTGCCGCTGGTGGACGGGGAGCCGACCCTGCGGGTCACCGTCAAGGGCGAGGTGCTCACCCTGCGGCAGGCCGAACTGGAGCCGATCCGCCGTGACGTGCTCAGCCGGTTCAAGGTCAACTCCGGGCGTGAGGCCGCCGAATCCATGGTGCTGGCCGCGCTCCACGAGCAGGTGCCCGAGGAGCTCGGGCTCGACCTGGAGGCGATGAGCGAGCTGGTGACCTCGTCGGCCTCCTACCGGATGTTCTGGCAGGCATGGTGGCCCGACCTGGAGCCCACCCAGGTGCTGCGCCGCCTGGCCGAGCCGCGGATCGTCGCCCAGGTCTCCGCCGGGCTGCTGGACGAGACCGAGCAGGCGGCGCTGGCCGCCGGCATCACCGGGGAGGGCTGGACGGTGGCCGACATCGCGCTGCTCGACGAGCTGGCCACGATGGTGGGGCTGCCGGCCGACGAGGACGAGCCGCTGGCCTTCCTGGCCGACGGCGCGCAGGTGTCGGAGGTCGTGACCACGGCCGACCGGCTCGCCGGCGCCCGGGAGCGCGACCCGGATGACGAGCCGCACGACACCTTCGCCCACCTGCTGGTGGACGAGGCCCAGGATCTGAGCCCGATGCAGTGGCGGATGCTGCGGCGCCGCGGCGCGCACGCCAGCTGGACGATCGTGGGCGATCCCGCGCAGAGCAGTTGGCCCGACCCGGACGAGTCGCAGCGGGCGATGACCGAACTCGCCGGAACGGGCCCGAGCCGGCAGTTCCGGCTCTCGACCAACTACCGCAGCCCCGCCGAGGTGTTCGACCTGGCCGCGGCCGTCGTCCGCCGCGCCTACCCCGAGGCGGACCTGCCGCAGGCCGTCCGCCGGACCGGCGTCCAGCCGGAACTGGCCGACGTCGCCGAGGCTGAGCTGCCCGGCTGGCTGGCCACGCAGATCACCGGCCTGGCCACCGAGGTGGAAGGCACCATCGGCGTGATCGCGCCGCCGACCCGGTTGGCTGGCATCGCCACCGCCCTCGCTGGGCACCCGGGCCTGGCCGGAGTCGGCGATCGGCTGACGGTGATCGAGCCGCTGGCCGCCAAGGGGCTGGAATACGACGCCGTGATCGTGCTCTCCCCCGATGAGATCGTCGCAGAGTCGCCGGGTGGCGAACGCGTCCTCTACGTCGCGCTGACCCGGCCCACCCAACGTCTCGTCGTCGCCGACCTGGGCACGTCGGCCTGGCGGGACGGCCTGGACATCTCCCCCCGCGGCTGAGCCCGGCTACGGCGGCTGAGCCGGTCCAGGCCGGCCGTGTCGTCCGCAGTAGGGTGTCGGACGTGTCCGTGACCACCGACTCCTCCATCGCCGATCTGCTCGCCCGCGGCGGGCAGCCCACGATGTCCTTCGAGTTCTTCCCGCCGAAGGACGACGCCGGCCAGGAACAGCTGGTGCGAGCGGTGGGCGAACTGGAGCCGCTGCGACCGGACTTCGTCTCCGTCACCTATGGCGCGAGCGGCTCCACCCGTAGCCGCACCCTGGACGCGGCCCGCACGATCACCACCCAGGCCGGCTTCCGCACCATGGGGCACCTCACCTGCGTGAGCCAGTCGCGGGCCGAGGTGGAGGGCGCCATCGCCTCCTACGCCGACGCCGGCATCCGCCACATCCTCGCGGTGCGCGGCGACCCGCCCGGCGGGCCGACCGCCCCCTGGCAGGCGCATCCGGAGGGATTGCCCAACGCGACCGAGCTGGTGCGCCTGGTGAAGGCCGCCGGCGACTTCTGCATCGGGGTGGCGGCCTTCCCCGACGCCCACGCCGATCGCAAGGACTTCGACCTGGACGCCCGCATCCTGGCCGAGAAGGAGGCAGCCGGCGCCTCCTTCGCGATCACCCAGCTGTTCTTCGACACCGATGCCTACTTCCGGCTGGTCGAGCGGGTACGCGCGCTCGGCTGCCGGCTCCCGATCCTGGCCGGAATCCAGCCGGTGACCAATCTCGCCCAGATCGAGCGGTTCGCCACCTTCTCCGGGGCTCCGCTGCCGGGGCCGCTGGTGAGTTCGCTCCACGCCGTGGCCGAGGATCCTGCCGCGGTGCGCGCGGTCGGCCTGGAGTTCGCCACCACCTTCTGCGACCGGCTGCTGGCCGGCGGGGCGCCCGGCCTGCATTTCTTCACCCTCAACCGCTCGAAGGCCACCGCGGAGATCCTCGCCAACCTCCGGGCAACGTCGTCCGCCGAAGCGCCGTAGGCTCGGGGTCATGTTCGATCCCGCCCGTCCGGTCTCCGACTCCTTTCGCGCCGCCATCGCGGAGGCGATCACCGGCTTCCTGGCCGAGCAGAGCGAGGTTCTGACAGGAATCGGGCGGGACGCCGCTCCCCTGGCCGACCTGGCGGCCAGCTTCACGGCCGGCGGCAAGCGGCTGCGTCCGGCCTTCTGCGCCTGGGGCTGGATCGCGGTCGACGGCATCCCCGCCGACCCGGCCGCGCTCGTCCGGGCGGCGGCCAGCCTGGACGTGCTGCACGTCAGCGCCCTCGTCCACGACGACGTGATGGACGCCTCCGACACCCGTCGTGGCCAGCCGGCCGCTCACCGCCAGTTCGCCGCGCTGCACCACGACCGCGGGTTGCGCGGCGACGCCGCGGCATTCGGACGCGGCGGCGCGATCCTGCTCGGCGACCTGCTGCTGGTGTGGTCGCAGCAGATGTTCCGGCGGTCCGGGCTGCCGTCGGCCGCGATCGAGCGAGCGATGCCCGTGCTCGAGGCCGTGCTGACCGAGGTGACCACCGGCCAGTTCCTCGACATCCTCGCCCAGGCGCGGCCCGCGCTCGACGCCCGCACCGAACCCGATGCGGTGCTCGCCCAGGTCCGCAAGGTGCTGGAGTACAAGACCGCCCGCTATACGGTGATCCGTCCGCTGCAGATCGGCGCGTCCCTGGCCGGGGGCTCGGAACAGGTGCTGGAAGCGCTCGGCGGCTACGGCTCGGCGGTGGGACGGGCGTTCCAGTTGCGGGACGACGTGCTGGGCGTCTTCGGAGACGCCGAGGTGACCGGGAAGTCGGCCGGCGACGATCTGCGCGAGGGCAAGCTCACCGCGCTGCTGGCCCACGCCCTGCGCCTGGCATCGCCCGCGGACGCCACCACCCTGGCGGAGCTGGCCGGACGCCGTGACCTGACCGATTCCGAGGTGGCCCGCGCCCGGCGGATCATCGCCGACTCGGGCGCGCTGGAGACCGTCGAAGCCGAGATCGCCGAGACCACCTCCGCCGCGGTCGCCGGCCTGGCCACGGCGGCCATCACGAGCGAGGCCCGGGAGGCCCTGACCAACCTGGCCGCTGCCGCCGCCCACCGCACCGCCTGAGCTCGGCGTCAGGAGCCGAAGGCGCCGAAGGTGGCGAGGCCGCCGTCCTCCCTCCCGGCCTGGATGAGGCGGGCCTTCAGCGCGGCCGCGGCATCCGCGGGGCGTTCGGCGTCGGTGATCGCGCGCGAGACGGCGACCCGCCGGGCTCCGGCCGCGATCACCTCGTCGAGGTTCTCCAGCGTGACCCCGCCGACGGCGAACCAGGGTTTGGTGGACGGATCCGAGACCGGAGCCGCGGCCGCCGCGTACGCCACCAGGTCGAGCCCGCCCGCGCCGAACAGGCCACCGGCGACCGGGCCGACGGTGAGGAAGTCCACCTCGGGATCGGCCAACGCGGCATCGACCTGCCGGCGGGAGTGGCAGGATCGCCCCACCTGGGCCCACGGATGCACGCTGGCGCGGGCCAGCGCGGCGTCCGGGCTCCGTTCGGAGAGCTGGAGCAGATCGCACTGCAGCGGCTGGGCCAGCTCGAGTGCGTCGTAGAGCCCCAGCAACGCCCTGCGGTCGCCCAGTTCGGCACGAGCCGTCGCATAACCGGCCGCCAGCGCGGAAGGCTCGGCCCTCGGATCGCGGAACTGCACGATGTCGACCCCGGCGGCCACCGTGGCCTGGACGAAGCCGGCCAGATCGGGGCGCAGGTCGGTGATCAGCAGCAGGCGGGCCAGCCGCATCCGGGCGGCGACGCCGAGGAGCACAGTCACGCCCTCACTCTAGGGTCACCGCTGCCGGCCACCAAGGAACCCCGGGACTCACTCCCAACTCCCCGGCGCGTCCCGCGCAGCGAACTTGGAGCCGGCTCCTAGAATCGTCCGCAGGTCTGGACGGCCTACTTCCTCGACTGGTCCGGAGCCGACGTGACGATCATGAGCAGCAGCGATCCCCTCGTGGGCCATGTGCTCGACGGCCGCTACGAGATCCTGCGCAAGCTCGCCCGTGGCGGTATGGCCACCGTGTACCTGGCCTCCGATCGCCGACTGACCCGCACCGTCGCCATCAAGGTCATGCACGACAGCCTCGGCGGAGATCCCGAGTTCGTCACCCGCTTCGATCGCGAAGCCCGCGCGGCCGCCCGCCTCTCCCACCCGAACGTGGTGGCGGTCTTCGACCAGGGGATCGACGCCGGCCGTCCCTACATCGTGATGGAGTACGTCGAGGGCGGTACCCTGCGCCACCTGATCACCCGCGAGGCTCCGATGACCGCCGAGCGGGCCCTCGATCTGCTGCTCCCGGTGATCACGGCCGTGGCGGCCGCGCACGAGGCCGGGATCATCCATCGCGACATCAAGCCCGAGAACGTGCTGATCTCCGACCGCGGCCAGATCAAGGTGGCCGACTTCGGCCTGGCCCGCGCGGTCACCGCGCATACCGCCACCCAGACCGGTACCCTGATCGGCACCGTCTCCTACATCGCCCCCGAGCTGGTCACCACGGGCAAGGGCGACACCCGGGCCGACGTGTACGCCCTCGGCGTGGTGCTCTTCGAGCTGCTCACCGGACGCAAGCCGCACACCGGCGACACTCCGATCCAGGTGGCCTACGCCCACGTCCACAATCTCATCCCGCCGCCCTCCTCCCAGCTGGCCAGGCGGGAGGCCCAGTTGGCCGTTCCGCCCTACGTGGACGCGCTGGTACTGGGTGCCACCAACCGCGAGCGGATCGGACGCCCGGCCGACGCGACGGTGCTGCTGGACCATGCCCGGCGGGCACGGCGGGCGCTGGCCGAAGGCGTCCGGGACGATCCGGCCCTCACCGCCGCGATGCGGGTCACCACGCTGGACGGTGCGGACGCGCTGACCGAGCAGGTGCCGTCGGTGACCCCCGTGGCCTCGCCGGCCGGCAGCGCGCCGACCACCACCATCCAGCGCACCACCACGCTGCGGTTCACGCCCTCCACCCCGGTGAGCCCCGGCCATCCCCCGGTGGCCGACGGGATGCCGTACTACGACCTGCCCGCCACCGAGCATCCGTCGGCCTCGGCCCAGCATCTGCGGCAGCGGCAGGTCAAGCGGCGCCGGCGCGGCCTGGCCTCGCTGATCGTGATCCTGCTGTTGACCGCCGCGCTGGGAGTCGGCGCGTGGTGGATGTTCTCCGGCCGGTTCACCGACACCCCGGCCTTCGGCGGCCTCACGCAGAAGGCCGCGGAGGCGCTGGCGGACGAGCACGGCCTGAGGATCAGCTTCGACAACGACTACTCCGAGACCGTGCCGGTCGGCGAGGTGATCCGTAGCAACCCGGTCGAGGAATCGCCCATCCTGCGCGGCGGCGAAGTGATCGCCTACCTGTCGAAGGGCCCGGAACGCTACGAGGTGCCACCGCTGGAGGGGCTGACACCGGAGGAGGCGCAGGCCGCGCTGGAGGAGACCCACCTGGCGCTCGGCAAGGTCGAGAGCGAGTATCACGACACGGCGGCATCGGGCACCGTCTTCGCCAGCTCGAAGGATGCCGGCGATCGGGTCAAGCCCGGCACCAAGGTGGGGATCACGGTGTCGAAGGGGCCGGCTCCGATCAAGATCGTGAGCTTCAAGGGCAAGCCCTTCGCGGAGGCCGAGGCTCACTACAAGGAGGCGGGCCTCAAGGTCGAGATCACCGAGGAGAAGTACAGCGACAAGGTCGAGAAGGGCGCCGTGATCTCCTCCGATCCCGCCAAGGGCACGCTGAAGCGGGGCGAGACGATCAACTTCGTCGTGTCCAAGGGCCCGGAACTGGTGAAGGTGCCCTACGTCGCCTGGAAGAACGTCGACGAGGCCAGGGACATCCTGGAGAAGGTCGGCTTCAAGGTGGAGGTGGTGTACGAGGCACGGCTGTTCAATCTGGTCGCCTGGTCCGATCCGAAGAACGGCGAGATGGTCCCCAAAGGCTCGACCATCACTCTCACCGTGGGCTGACCCGACCCGGCGGAATCAGGCGGGAGCCCAGGGCACGCCGTCTCGCAGGTCGACCAATTCCGCCGGCCCCATCTCCCCGATGCGGTTGAAGGCCAGCGACCAGCCCCGCGGGCCGAGCAGGCCCTCGTGGATCAGGAAGCCCTGCGGCGCACCGACCTCGCGGACGAAGTCGATGGTCTCCTTCATCGCGGCCCACGGCCCGTAGGCGGGGATCGCCAGGACGTCCACCCCGGAGGGAATGGTGGCCAGGCTGTCACCGGGATGGAACAGGGTCGGCTCCCCCGGCGCCGCGAGCACCAGGCCGACATTGCCGATCCGCGGGATGTCGGCGTGGATGACGGCGTGCAGTCCGCCCACGGCGGCCACCTCGATGCCGTTGCCGAGGTCGATCGAGGTGTCGGCCGCCAGCGGCGATGCGCCGGGCAGAGCGACCGCGTCCAGCACCTGCGGCTCGACGTACACCGCGGCGCCCGGGTTGGCCGCGACCAGGCCGGGAACATGCGCGGGATCGATGTGATCGGGATGCTGGTGGGTGACCAGGATCGCGTCCAGGTCGGTCAGCCCGTGCCAGGCCTGGGAGAAGTTGCCCGGATCGAACAGGATCCGGCGATCGGCCACCTCGACGAGAACCGCTGCGTGGCCCAGGTGCGTGATCTGCATGCCCTCAGCTTAGGCCGGCACCCGCTGCCCTCCGGAGTCGTCGACGAGCCGCAGGATCACGTAGTCCATCGCGAGGTGGTAGCCGTGGGTACCGAAGCCGAACAGGACGCCGGCCGCCAGATCGCTGAGGTAGGAGTGCTTGCGGAACTCCTCACGGGCGTGGACGTTGGAGATGTGGACCTCGATGAACGGCAGGGCGACCGCGGCGAAGGCGTCCCGCAAGGCGACCGAGGTGTGGGCGTAGGCGCCGGGGTTGATGATCACGAAGCGGGTTCCGTCGGCGCGGGCCTCGTGCAGCCGGTCGACGATGGCACCCTCGTGATTGCTCTGGAAGGTGTCGACGCTCAGCCCGGCCGCTGCTCCCTGGGCGATCAGCGCCGCCTCGATCTCGGGCAGGGTCGTCGTGCCGTACACCTCGGGCTCACGGGTGCCCAGGGTGTTGAGGTTCGGGCCGTTGATCACCAGGACGTCCATGCCCCTACTCCTCGCTTCGCTCGTCAGGACCAGCCTTGCCCTCGGCCAGACTGTTCCAGCTGCTCTCGGGCTTCGTGGTCTACTCTCCCGCGTCCGGGGTTTCCGGGTCCAGCGGCACCGCCGAGGCATCTTCCAGACCGGCTGCCACCAGTTCGACCAGCTCGTTGATCGAGCGGCCGGCCACCGGCACCCGCAGGGTCGCCACCGAGCGGTAGAGATCGGCCCTGGCAGCGAACACCTGCGCCAGGTCGGGACGGTGGAGCATCGGACGTCCGGGGTCGCCGCCCACCCGGCTCAGGGCATCCTCCAAGGCGATGTCGAGCAGCACGACGTCGTGGCCGTCGAGTGCCTCCCGCACCGAGTCGGTGGTGATCGCACCCCCGCCCAGCGCCAGCACGGCCTCGGGGCCGGCGAGCTGCTCGCGGATCACGCGCGCCTCGATCTCGCGGAAGCCGGCCTCGCCGTAGCCCTCGAAGATGTCGGCGATCGACAACCCCAGCCCCTGCTCGATGACGTGATCGCTGTCCACGAACGCCCGGCCGAGCCGCGCCGCCAGGGCGCGGCCGACGGTGGTCTTGCCTGCTCCCATGAACCCGACGAGTACGATCATGCGGCCTCCAGCGCGGCCCGGCCGGCGGCGAACATGGCCGCGACCGGTGCGGGGTGGCCGGTGAAGAGCTCGAACTGACGGGCGGCCTGGTGGACGAGCAGGTCGAGCCCGCCGACCACGGTCAAGCCGGCCGCCGCCGCGGCCTGGGCCAGCGGGGTCGGCCAGTCGGCGTAGACGGCGTCGAAGAGCAGACCGTCGCGAGCCGGCAGGCCGCGCTCGATGCCGGGGGCGGGCGGCAGGGTGGAGAGCACGGCGGGCTCGGCGCCGTGCGTCCAGCCGGCCAGGTCCGCCGCGGTCACCACGAGGGCGACCTCCGCGTGCTCGGCCCAGGCAGCGAGCTCGGCCACCCGCTCGGGGTTGCGGGCGTAGACGGTGGCGTGCGTCGCGCCGAGGAACTCCAGCGCCAGCAGTGCCGAGCGGGCGGTAGCGCCGGCACCCAGCACGGCAGCGCTCCCCCATCCCTGCCAGTGCGGCGCGAGAGCATCGACCAGACCGCCGACATCGGTGTTGTCGGCGTCCCAGCCGCCGTCCGTCCGCCGGATCAGGGTGTTGCCGGCACCGGCCCGGGCCGCCAGCGGCGACACCTGCCCGGCCACCTCCAGCACGGCGCGCTTGAGCGGCATGGTGCACGACAGCCCGCGCCAGTCGGAGCCGAGCGTCGCTAGGAAGTCCGGCAGTCCGGCGGCTTCGACGCGGTGACGCTCGTAGCTCCAGCCGGTCAGGCCCAGGGCGGCGTACCCGGCCTCGTGCAGCGCGGGCGAGAGCGAGTGCTCGATCGGCGAACCCAGGACGGCGGCCCTCACCGGCGCTCCAGGAGTGCACCGGCGATCCGGCCGGCGGCAGCGCACTCGTCCAGGGTGACGTCGAGATGGGTGACGGCACGCAGGGTGCGCCGTCCGACCACCGACAGCAGGACCCCCGCGGCAGCGGCCTCGGCCGCCACCTCGGCCGCCGGACGCGAGCCGGTGTCGACCACCACGATGTTGGTCTGCACGGTCTCCGGATCGAGACTGCCGGGCACCGCCCGGGCCACCTCGGCGGCGAAGGCTCGCGCGGCCCGATGATCGTCGGCCAGCCGTTCGAGCTGGTGGTCGAGGGCATACTCGGCGGCTGCGGCGAGGATGCCCGCCTGCCGCATGCCGCCGCCCAGCCGCTTGCGCTGTACCCGCGCGCGGGCGATGAGTTCCGCCGAGCCGACCAGCATCGAACCGACCGGCGCACCCAGGCCCTTGGAGAAGCAGACGCTCACGGTGTCGAACAGCCTGCCGTAGGCGTCCAGCGGCTCGCCGGTGGCGACATGGGCATTCCACAGCCGGGCGCCGTCCAGGTGCAGCCTCACGCCGGCATCGCGGCAGAGCTGGGAGATGCCGGTCAGGGTCTCCAGCGGCTGCACCGTCCCGCCGCCGAAGTTGTGGGTGTTCTCGATCGCCACCGCCGCGGTGGAGACCAGGTAGGGGCCGGCGTCCGGGGCGATGATGGCGCCGATCGTGGCCGCGTCCGTCACCCCGTCGGCGGAATCCCAGGTGCGCATGGTGATCCCGTGCAGGGCGGCGTGGGCGCCCAGCTCGGCCCGGGCGATGTGGGCGCGGATGTCGCAGACCACCTCCTGCCCGGGCGGCACCAGCGCCCAGACGCCCAGCAGGTTCGCCATCGAGCCGGAGGGCGTGAACAGCCCCGCCTCATGGCCCAGCAGCGCCGCCACCCGTTGCTGGAAGGCATTCAGCGCCGGATCCTCGCCGTAGACGTCGTCACCGACCTCGGCGGCGGCCAGCGCCGCCCGCATCCCGGCGGTGGGGCGGGTGAGCGTGTCGCTGCGCAGGTCGATCACTCAGAAGTCCTCCGGTTGGAATTCCTGCACCGGGTTGGGCCGCAGGATGCGTCCGCTGGTCAGCCGCTCGGCGACCACGAAGGCCAGTTCCAGCGACTGGTCGCGGTTCATCCGCGGGTCGCAGGCGGTCTCGTAGCGGTTGGCGAGGTCGGCCTCGGCCAGCTCGCCCACCCCACCGACGCATTCGGTGACGTCGTCGCCGGTCAGCTCGATGTGCACCCCGCCCGGCCAGGTGCCCAGTTGCTCGTGCACGTCGAAGAAGCCGTTGACCTCGTCCACCACCTGGCTGAACGCACGGGTCTTGTAGCCCAACGAGGTCTCGAAGGTGTTGCCGTGCATGGGATCGCAGACCCAGGCCACCTTGCGTCCGGTCGCCTCGACGGCAGCGACGATCGGCGGCAGCAGGCTGCGGATCCGTCCGGCACCCATTCGGGTGATGATGGTCAGCCGGCCGGGCTCGTGGTCGGGATCCAGCCGCTCGACCAGCTCCACCACGTCCTCGGCGGTGGCCGACGGCCCGATCTTGATCCCGATCGGGTTGCGGATGTGGCGGAAGAACTCGACGTGGGCGCCGTCCAGTTGCCGGGTGCGTTCCCCGATCCAGACCATGTGGGCGCTGGTGTCGTAGGGGGTGCCGGTGCGGGAGTCGATCCGGGTCAGCGCGTGCTCGTAGTCGAGCAGCAGCGCCTCATGGCTGGCGTAGAAGTCGACTGTCCGCAGCGACTCGTTGTCGACCCCGCAGGCGACCATGAAGGCCAGCGCGCGCTCGATCTCCGAGGTCATCTGCTCGTAGCGCTCCTCCACATCGGAGTTGCGGACGAAGTCACGGTTCCAGGTGTGAACCGCGCGCAGGTCGGCGAAACCGCCGGTGACGAAGGCGCGCAGCAGGTTCAGCGTGGCCGCGGAGTGGTTGTACACCTCGATCAGCCGGTGTGGATCCGGCCGGCGGGCCGCCTCGACGAACTCCAGCCCGTTGACGGCGTCGCCCCGGTAGCTGGGCAGGGTGATGCCGTCGCGGGTCTCGGTGTCCTTCGACCGCGGCTTGGCGTACTGGCCGGCGATCCGTCCGACCTTCAGGACGGGTACCTGCGCGGCGTAGGTCAGCACCACGGCCATCGACAGCAGCACCCGCAGCTTGCCGCGGATGTCGCCCGCGGTCACCGAGCCAAAGGTCTCGGCGCAGTCACCGCCCTGCAGCAGGAAGGAGCGGCCGGCCGCCACTTCGGCCACCCGGCGCTTGAGTTCGTCGCACTCCCCGGCGAAGACCAGCGGCGGACGCAACCGCAGTTCGGCGAGCACCGCGTCCACCGCCGCCGGATCGGCATACAGCGGTTGCTGTGCCACCGGGCGAGTACGCAATTCGGAAAGCGTCGGGATCTGGTCCACCACGCGGGTCAGGATAGCCCGCGGCGCCCATTCGTCCCCAACCGGGGCCGCGCCGTGGATGCCCGCGGCCCCTGCCTCCCCCGCACAAACCGGGCAATCCAGGGCCGCTGAGTGGATTATCCGGCCAGCGGGCCCTGTCTGCCCGGATTCTGCGGGGTAGGGGCCGGCCGGAGATGGTTGCCGAAGGGCCGAACTCAATCGGCGGGCAACTCCGGTGGGGTTGCCCCGTAGCCCGGACGCGGGAGTTCCTTCGCCTTGGCCTCCTCGGCGCTCAGCGAGCCGTACTTCACGGAGCTGGCGTAGGCCTCGACGTAGGTCTGGCCCGACAGCTCCTGGATGGCCGCCATCACCTCGTCGGTGACGTCGCCGCGATGCCGGGTGACTCGATTGTCGATGAGCCGCTGACGAGTCACCTCTTGCGAGGTGTCGACGAATACGAGGGCTATCGGCGCCCCTATTGAGGAGCAGAGCGATCGCCATCCGTCACGCAGGAATCGAGGCGAGCTGGTGTCGTCGACGATGACCGTCTCGTCTTTGTGCAGCCGCGCCAAAGCTTGTTGCTTGGCCAGCTCGTTGGTTCGCGCCCACTCCGAAAGCGGGATTCCATCGCCCCCATGGAGTCCGCGCTCTTCGTTGATCGCGTCCAAGCTCACGACCGAACCAGGGAGGTGGTCGGCGAGAGACGCGGCTACCGTGCTCTTGCCTGAGAAGGACTTCCCGCAGAGCAACACAAGCCGGCCGGTCATCAGCGTCTCCTCCAGGGACGTGCACGTGTCGAGTGATGGGCTAATCATCGTGTGAGCGTCAACTGAGATCCGCGGCAGTCGACCATGACCGGTTTCGCGGGCTTGCATGACCGGAGCCGAAGCGTACGAG
>Ga0102832_1002077_pt1 | contig 13098 bp, 10 predicted proteins | sample EBPBio282013_DNA_FD_88942 | JGI IMG/M metagenome (GOLD analysis project Ga0102832, IMG submission 88942) | Wastewater treatment Type I Accumulibacter community from EBPR Bioreactor in Madison, WI, USA - Reactor 2_5/28/2013_ DNA (Illumina Assembly) | ecosystem: Engineered > Bioreactor > EBPR >...
GGCTCGCCGATGAGCACGGGGTTGTTCTTGGTGCGGCGCGAGAGCACCTGCATGATCCGCTCGATGACCTTCTCGCGGCCGATCACCGGGTCGAGCTTGCCCTCGCGGGCAGCCTGGGTGAAGTTGCGGCCGAACTGGTCGAGCACGAGCGAGGTGGACGGCGTGCCCTCCTGCGGGCCGGCGCCGGCGGCCGCCGGCTCCTTGCCCTGGTAGCCCGACAGCAGCTGGATGACCTGCTGGCGGACGCGGTTGAGGTCGGCGCCGAGCTTGACCAGCACCTGGGCGGCGACGCCCTCGCCCTCGCGGATGAGGCCGAGCAGGATGTGCTCGGTGCCGATGTAGTTGTGGCCGAGCTGCAGCGCCTCGCGCAGCGACAGCTCGAGGACCTTCTTGGCACGCGGCGTGAAGGGGATGTGGCCGGACGGGGCCTGCTGGCCCTGACCGATGATCTCCTCCACCTGCTGGCGCACCGCCTCCAGCGAGATGCCGAGGGACTCCAGCGCCTTGGCCGCGACACGCTCAACGTTCCGACGGGCGTTACGCCGACGGTGAACCAGCGTCCCGCGGCGCGCGCGAACCGGCCACCGGACGACGCCGGCGGGAGCCCCGAGCGGACGCGGACGGCGGCCCGTGCACAGCGCAGCCGGCACCCCCCGGGGAGGGGCGCCGGCGGCGGGAGGCGAGGCGGCCGACGACCGGTCAGGAGTGGGCGGCGTCGTACTTCGCGCGGAGCTCGGCAGAGATCCGGCCGCGCTCGTTGACCTCGAGGCCCTGCGAGCGGGCCCACTCGCGGATGACCGCGGGGTCCGTGCCGCCCCCGGAGGAGGGCCGCGACGAGCCGCGGGAGGACGACGACCGCCGCGGCCCGCCCACGCGCCGGCCGTGGCCTACGTAGGGCGCGAGCAGGTCGCGCAGGGCTGCCGCGTTGTCGTGGGTCAGGTCGATCTCGTACGAGACGCCGTCGAGGCTGAACGTCACCGTCTCGTCGGCAGGTCCGCCGTCGAGGTCGTCGACCAGGACGACCTGCACTTTCTGGGCCACTGCATTTCCTTTCTGCATTTCTCACGGAATGCGAACAGAATGCCACACCGCGCCGGAATTGCCCCCAGAAAAGGGTCTCCCCGTCGCGGCTAAACGCCTTTCCGGGGGGAAATCCCCGGAAATGCCGGCGCTGTTAGGCTTGCCTCGGTGCGTCAGCGACGCCGCGCCGTCCCCTCGCCCGACATCGGACGGATACGGACGCCCCGCTGTGACCCACGACCTCGTGAGCCCCGCCCCCGCCGTGGCCGGCGCCCCCGCCGACGCCCCGGACGCCGAGCTCTCCCCCGACCTGCGCCGCGACATCCGCGTGCTCGGCGAGCTGCTCGGCTCGACCCTGGTGCGCCAGGACTCCCCCGGCCTGCTCGCGCTCGTCGAGCAGGTGCGCGCCACGGCCCGCGCCGACCTCGGCGAGACCTCCGACCTCCTCGCCGACGTCGACCTGCCCACGGCGATCCGCCTCGCGCGCGCCTTCTCCACCTACTTCCACCTCGCCAACGTCACCGAGCAGGTCCACCGCTCCCGCGAGCAGAAGGCGGTGCGCCGCGCCGCGGGCGACCCGCTGTCGGCCGCGGCGGCGCGCATCGCCGACGCGGTCGCCGCGGGCGACCTCTCCGCCGAGGAGGTGGCCGACAAGATCGGCAGGCTCTCCGCGCGGCCGGTGTTCACCGCGCACCCCACCGAGGCGGCCCGGCGGTCGGTCCTGCTCAAGCTGCGCGCGATCGCCGACCTGCTCGACACCGCCGAGGCCGACGGCGTCGACCTCGACCATCCGCGCGTCGCCGCTCGGGCCGCCGAGCTCGTCGACCTGCTGTGGCAGACCGACGAGCTGCGGCTCGAGCGCCCGCAGGTGCTCGACGAGGCGCGCAACGCGCTCTACTACCTCGACGACCTGGCCCGCGGGCCGGTGCTCCAGGTGCTCGACGACCTGGCGCACTCCCTGCGCGGCCTCGGCGTCGAGCTGCCCGCCGACGCACGCCCGCTGTCGTTCGGCTCGTGGATCGGCGGCGACCGCGACGGCAACCCGTTCGTGACGCCGGACGTCACGCTGCGCGTGATCGACCTCGTGCGCGACCACGCGATCCGCGACCTGCTGCCCGTCATCGACCGGCTGCTCGAGGACCTCTCGGTCTCGGAGCGGATCAACGACGTCACCCCCGAGCTGCGCGCGTCCCTCGACGCCGACCTCGCCACCGTGACCGAGCTCGACCCGCGCTACCGCCGGCTCAACGCCGAGGAGCCCTACCGCCTCAAGCTGACCTGCGTGCGCCAGAAGCTGGTGAACACCCGTTCGCGTCTGTCGGCCGGCACCCCGCACCGCCCTGGCCGCGACTACCTGTCCACCCGCGAGCTGCTCGACGACCTCCTGCTCGTGCAGGCGTCGCTGCGCGCCCACCACGGCGAGCTGGCGGCCGACGGCGTCGTGGCGGGCGCCATCCGCGTCGTCGCGACGTTCGGCCTCTCCCTCGTCACCCTCGACGTCCGCGAGCACGCGTCGATGCACCACTCGGCGCTGGCGAAGCTCGTCGACCGGCTGGGCGAGCAGGGCTGGCGCTACGAGGACCTGCCGCGCGAGCACCGCGAGCGGCTGCTGTCGGCCGAGCTCGCGTCGCGACGTCCGCTGGCGCCCACGCCGCCGCCGCTGGAGGGCGACGATCTGCGCACCTACCGCGCCTTCGTCGCGATCCGCGAGGCCCTCGACCGCCACGGCCCCGAGGTGTGCGAGACCTACATCATCTCGATGACCAAGGGCGTCGACGACGTCCTCGCCGCCGTCGTGCTCGCGCGCGAGGCCGGCCTGGTCGACCTCGCCGGCGACGTCGCGCGGGTGGGCTTCGCGCCGCTGCTCGAGACCGTCGACGAGCTGCGCCGGGCCGGCGAGCTGCTCGACGGCCTGCTGTCCGACCCGTCGTACCGCCGCATCGTCGAGCTCCGCGGCGACGTGCAGGAGGTCATGCTCGGCTACTCCGACTCCAACAAGGACGCCGGCATCACGACGTCGCAGTGGGAGATCCACCTCGCGCAGCGCCGGCTGCGCGACGTCGCCCGCGCCCACGGCGTCCGGCTGCGGCTGTTCCACGGCCGCGGCGGCACCGTCGGCCGCGGCGGCGGCCCCACCTACGAGGCCGTCCTGTCGCAGCCGTACGGCGTCCTCGACGGCGAGATCAAGCTGACCGAGCAGGGCGAGGTCATCTCCGACAAGTACCTGCTGCCCTCGCTCGCCCGCGAGAACCTCGAGCTGCTGCTCGCGGCCGTCGTCGAGGGCACGGTGCTGCACACGCAGCCGCGCGCGCTCGCGGGCGACCTGGCGCGCTGGGACGACGTCATGGACCTCGTCTCCGGCCGGGCGCAGCAGGCCTACCGCGCGCTGGTCGACGACCGCGACCTGCCGCGGTACTTCGCCGTCTCGACGCCGGTCGAGGAGCTCGCCGACATGCACCTCGGCTCGCGCCCCGCGCGCCGCGCGTCGGCCGACGCCGGCATCGAGTCGCTGCGCGCGATCCCGTGGGTGTTCGGCTGGACGCAGTCGCGCCAGATCGTCCCCGGCTGGTTCGGCGTCGGCTCGGGGCTGCGCGCTGCCCGCGAGGCCGGGCTCGGCGACGTCCTGGCCGAGATGCACCGCGAGTGGCACTTCTTCCGAAACTTCGTCAGCAACGTCGAGATGACGCTGGCCAAGACCGACCTCCGGGTCGCGCGGGAGTACGTCGAGCAGCTCGTGCCCGAGGAGCTGCGCCACGTCTTCGCCGACATCGAGGCCGAGCACGCGCTGACCATCCAGGAGATCCTCGCCATCACCGGCGAGGACGAGCTGCTGAGCAACCACCCGGTGCTCGCCTCGACGCTGGCCACCCGCGACCGCTACCTGCTGCCGCTGCAGGTGCTGCAGGTGCAGCTGCTGCGCCGCGTCCGCGACGCCCGCGCCGGCGACACCACCGAGGTCGACGCCTCCCTGCGCCGAGCCCTCCTCCTCACCGTCAACGGCATAGCCACCGGCCTCCGCAACACCGGCTGACCCCCTCTACCAGAGCGACAGCGGACGGCGAGGAGGGCAGGGCGAAGCCCTGTCCGACGAGACGGACGGAGTCCCCACCCCCTAGAACAGTCCGCCCCCCCCACCACCAAGACCCACAGCGCAAGGCAGGAGAAGAGGAGGAGGGGGCGTCGTCGAGCCCGGCGCCGGCAGTGTTCACCCAAGCCTGCCGCGCCGCCGACGGGACCGACGACGCCCCCTCCGAACCCAAAGACCCAAGCGATCAGGAGCAGCAACCACAGAACCAAGCCGAACCTGCAGCCCGACAGGCCGACCAGGCAGCTACAGGACGAGCAGCATCCGATGGTTGCCCAACGTGTTGGGCTTGACGCGCTCGAGGTCGAGGAACTCCGCGACGCCCTCGTCGTACGAGCGCAGCAGCTGCTCGAAGACGTCGTGCGACACGGGCGTCCCCTCGATCTCGACGAAGCCGCGCTTGCCGAAGAAGTCGGTCTCGAAGGTCAGGCAGAACACGCGCGCCACGCCGAGGTCGCGGGCACGCTGGATGAGCGCATCGAGGAGCTTCCCCCCGACGCCCTTGCCGACGTACTCCGGAGCCACTGCCACCGTGCGGACCTCGGCGAGGTCCTCCCACATGACGTGGACGGCGCCGCACGCCACGACCACGCCGTCGAGCTCGCCGACGACGAACTCGGTGATGTCCTCGTAGAGCGCCACCGTGGCCTTCGACAGCAGACGGCGCTCGGGCGAGTAGGTGTCGATGAGCGCACGGATGGCGCGCACGTCGGACGTGCGCGCCGGCCGCACGACCAGCCGCTGCGCAGGGCTCATTCGGGCTTCACCAGCGGGAAGAGGATCGTCTCGCGGATGTTGAGGCCCGTGAGGTTCATGAGCAGGCGGTCGATGCCGACGCCGACGCCGCCCGACGGCGGCATGCCGAACTCGAGCGCGCGCAGGAAGTCCTCGTCGACCTGCATGGCCTCGACGTCGCCGCCCGCCTTGAGCAGCGACTGGGCCACGAGGCGGTCGCGCTGGATCACGGGGTCGACGAGCTCGGAGTAGCCCGTGCCCTGCTCGGCGCCGTCGATGTAGAGGTCCCACTTCTCGACGACGCCGGGCTGGGTGCGGTGCGCGCGCACGAGCGGCGAGGTGTCCTCGGGGTAGTCCATGACGAAGGTGGGCCGCACGAACGTCGAGACGACATGGTGCTCGAGCAGCTCCTCCACGTACTTGCCGGGCACCCAGGTCTTCTCAGGCTTGATGCCGACGGCCTCGACGAGCTCGCGCAGGACCTCGACCGGCGTCTCCGGCGTGATCTCGCGGCCGACCGCCTCGGACACCGACGGGTAGACGTACACCTCGTCCCACTCGCCGGAGAAGTCGCGGGTCTCGCCGTCGATGCGCTCGAAGACCAGCGAGCCGTGGACGGCGAGCGTGGCCTCCTGGATGAGCTCGCGCGTGGTGCGGGCCATGTCGCGGTAGTCGGCGTAGGCCTCGTAGAACTCGAGCATCGCGAACTCGGGCGAGTGCGTGGAGTCGGCGCCCTCGTTGCGGAAGTTGCGGTTGATCTCGAAGACACGGTCGATGCCGCCGACGACGCAGCGCTTGAGGAACAGCTCCGGCGCGATGCGCAGGAACAGGTCGATGTCGAAGGCGTTGGAGTGCGTCACGAACGGCCGGGCCGACGCGCCGCCGTGCATCGTCTGCAGCATCGGCGTCTCGACCTCGACGTAGTCGCGCGCGGCGAACGACTCGCGCAGCGAGGCCACCGTGCGGATGCGCAGACGCGCGACCTCGCGGGCCTGCGGCCGAACGATGAGGTCGACGTACCGCTGGCGGACGCGGGTCTCCTCGGCGAGCGGCTTGTGCTCGACCGGCAGGGGGCGCAGCGTCTTGGCGGCGAGCACCCACGAGTCGGCGAGGATCGACAGCTCGCCGCGGCGCGACGTGATGACCTCGCCCGTCACCGAGACGTGGTCGCCGAGGTCGACGTCGGCTTTCCACGCCGCGAGGCGCTCCTCTCCCACCTTGTCGAGGCTGAGCATCGCCTGGATCTCGGTGCCCTCGCCGGCACGCAGGGTGGCGAAGCACAGCTTGCCGGTGTTGCGCACGAAGATGACTCGGCCGGCGACCGACACGGTCTCGCCGGTGGCGGTGTCTGGCTCGAGATCCGGGTGGGCCGCGCGCACCTGGGCGATGGTGTGGGTGCGCGGCACGGAGACCGGGTAGGCGTCCTGGCCGGAGTCGAGAAGGCGCTGGCGCTTCTCCCGACGGACCCGGATCTGCTCGGGGAGGTCGTCCTCGGCGTCGACGGGCACGGCGGGCTGGTCAGTCATGCGCGCAAGGCTATCGGGGCCCCGCTGGGGCGCTCGCAGGGATAACGTCGCCGCGTGACGGAGCCGACCTACGAGGAGCGCCGACTGTCGTTCGGGTCGTCGGCGGCCCACTACGACGCCCAGCGGCCGGGGTACCCGGCCTACGCATTGGTGTGGGGCCTGCACGGGGCGTCGCGGAAGGTGGTCGACGTCGCCGACGTCGGCGCCGGCACGGGTCTGCTCACACGCTCGCTCGTCGGGCTCGGCCTTGACGTCCGCGCCTACGAGCCCGACGCCGGCATGCTCGACCAGCTCGGTGCGGCCCTGCCCGACGTCGAACGGGCGCAGGCTCCCGCGGAGTCGCTGCCGCTCCCGGACGCCTCGCTGGACGCCGTCACGGCCGGCCAGGCCTGGCACTGGTTCGACCCGCAGGCCGCCGCTGCCGAGTTCGCCCGCGTCCTGCGGCCCGGAGGCGTCGTCGTCCTGCTCTGGAACACCCGCGACACCCGCGTGCCCTGGATCGACGCGCTGTCCGACATCGTCGACGGCGGGGACTCCTACCGCTCGAACCGCACCGAGGCGTTCGAGGCGATCGACGCCGTGCACCCCGGAGTCGTGCGCGCCGACATCCCGCACCGCGTCCTCATGACGCCCGACCAGGTGGTCGGCCTCATCTCCACCTACTCCTACGTCAACCTGCGCGACGACCGGGACGACGTCTACGCCGCCGTCCGAGAGCTGCTCGCCACCCACCCCGGCACCCGCGGCCGCGCACTGGTGGAGCTCGAGTACGTGACCGCGGCCTACCGCTGGGAGCGCCCGAGCTAGGGCGGGCCGGCCTCAGACGTTCTTGTCGAAGACGAGGCGCAGACCCTGCAGCGTGAGGTCGGGGCGGTGGACGGTGACCGTCGACGACTCCCGGATGACGACCGGCGCGAGGCCGCCTGTCGCGATGACCGCGGTCACGGCGCCGCCGAGCTCGTCGACGATGCGCCCGACGATGCCGTCGACCTGTCCGGCGAAGCCGTAGAGGGCGCCGGACTGCAGCGCCTCGACGGTGTTCTTCGCGATGACCGAGCGCGGCGGCACGAACTCGACCTTGCGCAGCTGCGCGGCGCGGGATGCGAGCGCGTCGAGCGAGATCTCGACGCCGGGGGCGAGCGCGCCGCCCAGGAACTCGCCCTTCGCCGACACCACGTCGAAGTTGGTCGAGGTGCCGAAGTCGACCACGATGCAGGGCCCGCCGTAGAGGTGGTGGGCCGCCAGCGTGTTGGCGATGCGGTCGGCTCCCACCTCCTTGGGGTTGTCCATGAGGACGGGCACACCGGTCTTCGCGCCGGGCTCCACGATCACGTGGGGGATGTGCGACCAGTAGCGGTCGAGCATCGTGCGCATCTCGCGCAGGACCGCCGGGACCGTGGAGCACAGCGAGATGCCGGTGATCTCGGGATCGTCGCGCAGCAGGCCGCGGAAGGTCAGGCGGTACTCGTCGGCGGTGTTCCGCGCGTCGGTCTTCACGCGGTAGGAGCGCATCAGCTCCTCGCCGTCGAAGAGACCGAGGACGGTGTTGGTGTTGCCGACGTCGATGGCGAGCAGCATCGGGGGTGGCTCCTAGCGTGCGGTCAGGCGTCGACGGGGCGGAGGTCCGCGCCGACGTCGAGGACGGGCGCGGAGTGCGTGAGCGCGCCGACGGCGATGTAGTCGACGCCGGTGGCGCCGACCGCAGCGGCGTCGGGAAGGGTGAGGCCGCCACTCGCCTCGAGCAGCGCCCGCTTCCCGCCGTGCGCCGCCGCGTGCTCCTCGGCGATGCCGACGGCGAGCCGCATCTGATCGGGCACGAAGTTGTCGAGCAGCACGAGGTCGGCCCCGGCGTCGAGCACCTCCGTCAGCTGCTGCAGCGAGTCGACCTCGACCTCCACCGGCAGGCCGGGGAACATCGCGCGCACCTTGTCGAAGGCGGCTGCGACACCTCCTGCGGCGACCACGTGGTTGTCCTTCACCAGCGCGGCGTCCGACAGCGACATGCGGTGGTTGACCCCGCCGCCGCAGCGCACGGCGTACTTCTCGAGGACGCGCAGGCCCGGTGTCGTCTTGCGGGTGTCGCGTACCCGGGCAGCGGTGCCCTCGAGGGCGTCGGCCCACTGGCGGGTGGCCGTCGCGACGCCGGACAGGTGGCACAGCAGGTTGAGCCCGGTGCGCTCGGCGGTGAGCAGGTCGCGCGTGCGCCCGCGCGCTGTCAGTAGGACGTCGCCGCGCGACACGCGCGTGCCGTCCGCCGTTACGACCTGGATCTCGGCGTCGCCCTCGGAGACCGCGTCGAACACCGCTGCCGCGACGGGCACACCCGCCGCGACACCCGTGCCGCGCGCGACGAGGTCGAGCACCGACCGCTGCTCCGCCGGCACGGTGGTGGCGCTAGTGACGTCGACGCCGCCGTCGAGATCCTCGGCGACGGTCGAGCGCACGAGCGACTCGACGGCGGCAGGATCGAGACCGGCGGCCTCGAGCGCCGCCACGACGTTGCTGCTCAGGCTCATGCCCGCTCCTCCTCAGCCTCGGCCCCGAGCGACTCGGGCACCGCCTCGCGCTCGGTGACGAGGACGCCGTCCTCGTCGAGGTGCGACACCAGCCGTACGCGCCAGTGCTCGTCGTCGGTGTCCGGGAAGTCCTCGCGCCAGTGCGACCCTCGGGTCTCCTTGCGCATCTTGGCGTTGGCGGCCAGCACCGTCGCCACCGCATGCAGGTTGGTGGTCTCCCACGCCTTGGTCTGCGGGTCGCCGGTGACGGTCGTGGCCAGCGCGTGCAGGACGCCGAGCGTCGTCGCCATCGAGTCGCGGGAGCGCAGCACGCCCACACCCTCGGTCATCGCGACCTGCAGCGAGCGGCGGGCGGCGGGCGACAGGACGACGCCGTCGCCGCTCGGGCTGACGGGGTCGCGGCGCTCGGGCAGGCCGGCGGCGAGCACGTCGCCGATGCGGGAGGCGAACACCAGGCCCTCGAGCAGCGAGTTGGACGCGAGCCGGTTGGCGCCGTGCACGCCCGTGCACGCGCACTCGCCGACGGCGTACAGCCCGCGCACGGACGACCGCCCATACGCGTCGGTGCGGACGCCGCCCGACGCGTAGTGCTGCGCCGGGGCGACCGGGATGAGGTCGGTGCTCGGGTCGACGTCGATCGCACGCAGCGACGCGAGGATCGTCGGGAAGCGCTTCTCCCACATCTCGGTGCCGAAGTCGCGCGCGTCGAGCCACACGTGCTTGGCGCCCGTCTCGCGCATCCGGCGCATGATCCCCTTCGCCACCACATCGCGCGGCGCCAGGTCCGCCAGCGGGTGCTGGCCCTCCATGAACCGCACCCCGGCGTCGTCGCGCAGCACGGCGCCCTCGCCGCGCACCGCCTCGCTGACGAGCGGCTGCTGGCCCTGCGCGTCCTCGCCGAGCCAGAGCACGGTCGGGTGGAACTGCACGAACTCGAGGTCGGCCACGGCGGCGCCGGCCCGCAGCGCGAGCGCGACGCCGTCGCCGGTGGCCACCGACGGGTTCGTCGACAGGCTGAACACCTGGCCGAGGCCACCGGTCGCGAGCACGATGGCAGGCGCGAGCACCGCGCCGACGCCGTCGTGCTGGCCCTGCCCCATCACGTGCAGCGTCAGCCCCTGGGCCGCGCCGCGGTCGTCGACGAGCAGGTCGAGCGCGAGCGCGTTCTCGAGCAGCTGGATACCGGCACGCCCCGCTACGGCCGCGACGAGCGCGCGCGAGATCTCCGCACCTGTCGCATCGCCGCCGGCGTGCGCGATGCGGTCGCGCAGGTGGCCGCCCTCGCGGGTGAGCGCGATGCCGCCGGACTCGTCGGTGTCGAACCGAGCGCCCAGCGCGATGAGCCGGCGCACGGCGTCGGGACCCTCGGTCACCAGCGCGCGCACCGCCTCGGGGTCGCACAGCCCGGCACCGGCCACGAGGGTGTCGACCTCGTGCTCGAACGGCGAGTCGTCCGGCGAGAGCGCCGCGGCGATGCCGCCCTGCGCCCACCGGGTGCTGCCCTCGTCGACCTGGGCCTTGGTCACGAGCAGCACGCGGTAGCCCGCGGCCCGCGCGTGCAGCGCCGTGGTGAGGCCGGCGACGCCGGAGCCTACGACGACGACGTCGGAGTCCACGGTCCAGCCGGGCGCGGGGGCGCCGAGGCGCCGGGGCAGACGTATCACGAGCCACCTCCGAGGTGGAGCGCTGCGTTGTCGAGCAGCCGGGTGGAGCCGACGCGCACGGCCAGCAGGAGCCGCGCCTCGCCCTGCTCCGGCGGGGCGCCGAGGGCAGGGTCGGTGACCACGGCGTAGTCGGTGACGAGGCCGGCATGGTCGTCCAGGAACGCCTGCACGGCCGACACGACGTCGCGAGCGGAGCCGCCGTTGCGCGCGACGCCCGAGCCCACGTCGAGCGCATGCGGCACGGTCAGCGCCAGCGCCCGTTCCTCGGCCGACAGGTAGCGGTTGCGGCTGGACAGCGCGAGGCCGTCGGCGTCGCGGACGGTCGGCACCCCGACCACCTCGACCGGCAGGTCGAGGTCGAAGACCATCCGCTTGATGAGCACGAGCTGCTGGTAGTCCTTCTCGCCGAGGAGGAGGACGTCGGCGCCGGTGAGGTGCAGCAGCTTCTGCACAACCGTGAGCACGCCGCGGAAGTGACCCGGGCGCACCGCCCCCTCGAGCAGCGTGCCGAGCGGGCCGGGGTCGACCGTGACGAGCGGGTCGCCGCCGCGGTAGACGACGTCGGCCGACGGCGCGAAGACGAGGTCGACGCCCTCACGGGCGCAGGTGTCGACGTCGGCCTCGAGCGTGCGGGGGTACTTGTCGAGGTCCTCGTTCGGCCCGAACTGCGTCGGGTTGACGAAGACGGACGCGGTGACGTGGCCGTCGGGCCCGGCCAGCCGCCTGCCCTCGCGAAGCAGCGCCGCGTGGCCGGCGTGCAGGGCGCCCATGGTGGGCACCAGCACGCGACGCGCGCCCGGAGCCAGCTCCGCGTACGACGAGCGCAGCGCCGACCGCGACCGGACGACGCGGGTCTCGACGTCGGCCATCAGCGGCTCCCCTCCTCGTCGGACGCCGTCCGGGCGAGCGCGTCGAGCAGCGCCTCGGCCGACGACGCCTTGAGCGTCCCGGCGGCCAGCGCGCGGTCGGCCGTGGCGCGTGCGAGCGCGATGTAGGTGTCGCGCGTCGTCTCGCTGACGTCGCCGATCGCCCGCACATGCGCGGACACGGTGCCGGCGTCGCCGCGCGCCACCGGCCCGGTGAGGGCGAGATCGCCGGAGCGCAGCGCGTTGTCGAGCGCCGCCGAGAGGAGCGGCGCGACGAGCCTCGCCGGATGCTCCACCCCGGCGGCCTGCAGCAGCTCGAGCGTCTGCGCGACGAGGGTGACGAGGTGGTTCGCGCCGTGCGCGAGCGCCGCGTGGTAGAGCGGCCGGTGGCCCTCGTCGACCCACACCGGGTCGCCGCCCATCTCGACCACGAGCGCCTCGGCGACGGGCCGCAGCTGATCGGGCGCGGTCACGCCGAACGGGCAGCCGTCGAGCCGGGCCAGGTCGATCGAGGTCCCGGTCAGAGTCATCGCCGGGTGCAGCGCGAGCGGCAGGGCGCCGGCGCGCGTCGCGGGATCGAGCACGCTGTAGCCGTAGCGGCCGCTGACGTGCGCCACGAACTGCCCGGGCCGGAACGTGCCGGTCGCCGCGAGCCCCGCCACGAGCTCGGGCAGGACGTCGTCGGGCACGGTGAGCAGCACGAGGTCGGCGGCCTCCACCACCTCGGGCACGCCGACGATCGGCACGTCGCGCAGCAGCGCCTCGGCCCGCAGGCGCGAGCTCTCGGACACGGCGTACGCCGCGACGACGGGATGCCCGGCACGGGCGAGGGCCGCGCCGAGGACGGCTCCCGCACGTCCGGTGCCGACGACGCCGACGCGCAGGCGCGGCGGCGCAGCGCCGGGCGCTTCGGTCACGAGGGCCTCCGGTCGTTCCGGTCCCGGTCGGGTCGGGTACCGGTCGTGGGGTGCCGTCGGCGCGGTGGCCGGCGCGGCTCGGTCGAGCCGGGACGTCAGCCTAACGACGGCGCTACGGTGCCGAGGTGCCGACCGCTCACCGGGATCCTGCGGCCGCTGGCGGCCCGCTCCCCTGGTCGGCCGCGTGGGCCCGATCGCAGGCGCGCTTCTACGCCGGCGCCGTGCCCCGCGACCACTTCCGCACCTCGGCCCACGTCGGCACGGCGCTGGCCCGCGCGCTGGCCGTCGTCGTCGCCGAGATCGACGAGGCGTTGGGCTCGCCGGCGTCGCTCGACGTCGTGGATGTGGGGGCCGGCGACGGTGCGCTGCTCGCCGGGCTGCTGTCGGCGTCGCCGCCCTGCGTGGCCGATCGGCTGCGCCCCCTCGCCGTCGATGTACGGCCGCGGCCGGAGGACCTGGACCCGCGGGTGGCGTGGGTGCAGGGCGCGGCGCCCGACGCCGTGCCGTCCGGCGTCCGAGGCCTGCTGCTCGCGCACGAGCTGCTCGACGACGTGCCCGTCGACGTCGTCGAGGTCGACGCCGCCGGCGTCCCGCGCCTCGTCCTCGTCGGCCTCGACGGCGCCGAGGCTCTCGGCCCGGCGCTCGCTGACGACGAGGGCTGGGCCGCGCACCGGCTCGACGCCTCGCGCGTGAGGGCGTGGATGTCGGCGTGGTGGCCGCTGGCGTCGCCTGGGTCGCGCGCCGAGATCGGGCTCGCACGCGATGACCT
>Ga0102832_1002078_pt1 | contig 13095 bp, 7 predicted proteins | sample EBPBio282013_DNA_FD_88942 | JGI IMG/M metagenome (GOLD analysis project Ga0102832, IMG submission 88942) | Wastewater treatment Type I Accumulibacter community from EBPR Bioreactor in Madison, WI, USA - Reactor 2_5/28/2013_ DNA (Illumina Assembly) | ecosystem: Engineered > Bioreactor > EBPR >...
TTCCGCGCCACTGAAAGCGAAAAGTGGCAACTTTCTGTCAAAGTGAAAGGATCGTTCCAGCGCGCCAGGACGATTCACGGCCAGGTTGAATCTTAACTGTTTCCGTGCAGGCATTTAGACCAGAGGGCAAAAGCGCGGTTGCCTGGCAAGATCACAGAAATCGGCGGAAAGCGGCCCGTCCGGCCGCCGCCCTGCGCCATCAGGGCGACTATTGTCCATGATCGGGAAACTTGGGCAGTCCCGCCCAGATCGATTAACCATGCGGGCAGATCGCGGCAGGATTGTGTCACATTTTCCGGGCCGGTGTTCCGAAGCCGGAACTAATCGCCGCGAATTTTCGGTATCGGCGCGGGGCGCTCCACTGTCACACCCGATCCGCCGCGAATCAGGCCATCAGCGCCTGCCCCATGCCCACCGCAACCGCGGGTCGCGGACCAGATGTGGTACGGGTGGTCGGACTCGAACCGACACTCCTTGCGGAAACAGAGTTTGAGTCTGTCGCGTCTACCATTCCGCCACAAAGAACATAGGTAGAAAAAGGGACTTGAACCTCAATGATATAATCACAATATATAGTTTTACCATTAAACTATTTCTACGGGTACATGATTTGAACATGTAAAGATAATTTTGAAGATTATTGTTTTACCGTTAAACTATACCTTTGGACTCAACAGATTCGAACTTGCAACATCATACGTGCAAAGTATGCGTTCTACCAAGTTAGAACTATAAGCCCTTTATCTTCCGTGGGAATTGAACTCACATCTGAATGGTTAACAGCCACCTATTTTACCTTTAAACTAGAAAGATTAATTTACTCTGAACAAGAATGAACTTGTAACCTTCTACTTGTAAGGTAGTTGCTCTACCAATTGAGCTATCAATTATTTAATGCCTTCTGTAAGAATCGAACTCACACTCTTCAAATTACAAATTTATTGCTTTACCAATTAAGCTAAGAAGCTATTGGGGAGTTTGGAATTGACCAAAGATGACAGCTTATGAGACTGACTGACTGCCTTGTCACTCCCATCTTCTGAACTGGACTTGAACCAATAATCAATTCGTTATGGCGGACTGCTTTACCAATTAAGCTATCAGAAAAATTTATCCAGCCACTCCTTCCGGAACGACTACCTTGTTACGACTTAACACTCATTATAAATTAAAATATCTTTATCAATTTATATTAAAAAAAAAAATATTATTAAACTTTTTCTAATTAATTAAAAATAAATCCCGATAAATACCACTTTAACTTACTTTAAGCGTTTGACGGGCAGTCTGTACACGAATTATTACTTATTCACCGCTTTATTGTGTTAAGCGATTACTAGCTATTCCATCTTCATATTGTCAAGTTTCAGACAGTAATTCGAACAAAGATAATGTTTAAGATTAACAAAATTATAAAATTATGTAACATATTGTAAAAATCATTGTATCATATGGATAGCCCAAATTATAAAGGACATAACGACTTGACATAATCCTAACCTTCCCCAAAAAATTTCATTTGTGGTAATTTAATAAAAATATATGAATATATAATTGAAATAAAATTTAAGGGTTACATTCCGTTCATGGACCTAACCAAACGCATCAATACACGAATTGACGACAGCCATGCATCACCTGGGGCGAGTTTTATTAATATTATTAATTTGTTCATTATTAATTTTAAATATTTTTAATAAATATAAATTAGAAATTTAAATCTAAATAAACTACTTTCCTCTAATAAAGGTAAGATTTAACGCGTTATATCGGATTAAATCATATGATCCACAGCTGGGATAATTCGCCGCCAATTTCTTTAAGTTTTAAACTTGCATTTGTAGTTCCTAGGCGGTGTATTTACGCGTTAACTTCGATTATATTTATTAATAAAATTTTTAAGAATTTAAAAATTTTTATTAATATAAATTAATCAAATACACATAGGTCACTGTATAAACTACTGGGTCAGCAACTCCCATTTGATACTTATACTTTTGCTCTGAAGTGTTAATAAATTATTATATAGCGTTTCCACTTGATTGGTCATCCTTTTAATTTCGACAAATTTCACCTTTACATTAAAAGTATCCTATATATCTAAATTATTCAAGTTTTATTGTATTAATTATAAACTAAAAATTTAATTTTTATATTTTATAAAAAACTAAAAAAACAACCTTAAAGCCCTTTACGCCTAGTTAATATGAATAACACTTGTCCCATTTGTGTTACCGCGGCTGCTGGCACAAATTTAGCCGGGACTTTCCCTTTTTATATGATCATTATATTTTAAAAAGATCCAGAATTTACAGAGAACTTTATCTCGTCCAATCCTTCATATTCTACGGAGGCTTGCTGGATCACACATTTAATGTATTGTCCAAGATTCTTTACTGCAGCCGTTTAGTTCAGGCACTTTTTCTAGCCCATTGTGGCTGATCATTCGTTAAAATCAGCTAAGCATCGTAGGCTTAATTTTATTTATTTTTATTAATTACCTAATACTATATAAAATTTTCTTTTGCATTTACAACTTTTTTTATTAGGTTTACCTAAACAAAATTTCTATTTTTATATTTTACTCACCTTTTTGCCCTTAATTTTTTTATTTAATTAAATAGGCTAGCATGTATAAAACAAACTCCAAGCATTCATTCAGAGCTAGAATCAAACTCTTAATTTTTATATATAAATAATTTTTATTATTTAACTAGTATAACTCAACTTTTTTTTAGGTTGCTATGGGATTTGAACCCATATCACTCAAAACGACAAATTGGTATCTTACCTTTAAACTAAGCAACTAAATGATTAAACGAAAGAATACGCGGTACAAGAATGAACTTGTAACCTTCGACTTAAAAGGTCGCTGCTCTACCAATTGAGCTAACCGATTGACGATGAAAAGAATTGACTTTCAACCCCTTGATTTTCAGTCAAGTGCTCTACCATTGAGCTACATCTTAATAATTAAGGTTTCAGGACACCAGACTTGAACTGATATTAACTAGTCCCAAACTAGACGCTTTACCAATTAAGCTATGCCCTATACCCTCACAGGGAATTGACCCTGGTTCCAACATTGAAAATGTTATGTCCTAACCACTAGACGATAAGTGTAATTAATTTAAGGTTAAAAAGATAAAAATTTAGTAATATTCAACTCTATATATTACTATATATAAATATGATATCCTAACGAAGTTATAATAAATAACAATTAAGAAAAATTGAGATAAGAGTATTTTTCCTACTTATATGTATTCAGTTGTTAAAAATTTATGAGTGTAGCTTACAGACAATACTTTAAACGAAATAATCTGATAACAATTGACTCATGATAAAATTAATATATAATAATAAAAATATAAAAATAAATTTAATAAATGCAGTCTTCTCATACTAGCACATCCTCTCTTAAATTTTTCAACCCCTATAATAGATAGGGACCAAACTGTCTCACGACGTTCTAAACCCAATCACGTTCCTTTTTAAACGACGAACAGTCGTACCCTTGGGTCCTTCTACTTACCCAGGATAAGAAGAATCGACATCGAGGTGCCAAACAATCCCGGCAATGAGAACTCTTAAGAATTATTAGCCTGTTATCCCTAACGTAACTTTTATTCGTTAAGCAATAGTCTTTCCATTTAGTACTATTGGATCACTATGACCAACTTTCGTTCCTGTTAAATATATCTATTTTACAGTCAAGCAATTTTAAGCCATTACACATAAAATATTTTATATTTATAATTACCTTTGTACTTCTCCGTTACTCTTTAGGAGAACGCCGCCCCAGCGAAACTACCAATTATACACTGTTTTAAGAAAAATAAGCTTAGAAAATTTAAAAAAATATTATCTCAATTTTTGCCTTCATTTTTTAACCTAAATTAAAAATTCATAAGCTAATATTTAGTCTGCATATTTAAATTATGCTAAGCAATATATAACTATAGTAAAGCTGTATAGGGTCTTCCCGTCCCATTATAGGTCTTCCGTATCTTCACGGAAATTACATTTTCGCTAAATTAAAGCCTGAGACAGTAAAGTAGTCGTTATACCATTCATGCAAGTCAACAATTAATTGACGAGGGATTTTGCTACCTTTGGACCGTCAAGGTTACAGCCGCCGTTTACACTGAGTTTATATTATAAGCTCTCACTTTTAATTTTTGCTTTCAGGCACCGGGCAGGTCTCGGATAATATACATCGTATTACTATTTAGCATTATCCTGTGTTTTTATTAAACAGTCGCTACTTTCTTTTTTGTGACATTTATAAATTATTTTTTTTTATTAAATAATAAATTAATTCTTTATTATTTATATAATATATAAATACCCTTTCTTCCGAAGTTACAGGGTTATTTTGCCGAGTTCCTTAGACTTTATTTATTTAAACATTTTTGTATATTCTACTTAACTACGTGAATTCGTTTTAAGTACGGTTTGATTTTATTATGTTTTTTCTAGTTTAAAATAAAATTAATTTAAATTAAGATATTATTAAATTTTTAAAAATTAATTTATTATTAAAGTCACATAAAAAAAATTTAAACAAAAAGAATAATTTGTTAACTCATTAATCTACGAAAAAATTAATTTTTTTCTAAATCTTAGAGACCGAATAACTCATTAAGGCTTAACCTTATAATGAAACCCTTAGTTTTAAAATGTTAATGTTTTTTTTATTTAATACTTAAATAAACATCAATACATACTACTCATTCCAACATTAATTGTTTTAATTTAAATTTTTTAAATTCTTTCAAAAATAAAAAAAATATAATATAAAATATTCTGCTACCATTAAAAAATTCATAGCTTTAGTAAAAAAAAAATTTATAGTCCCTTTTAATTATTGATTTATATAATTTTTCATTTTTTTATTGATGAGCTGTTACGCTTTCTTTAAAAGATAGCTGCCTCTAAGCTAACTTTTCAATAATTTTAAAATTTAATTAAATACAAACAATTAGTTTAAATTTAATATATATAATCTTTTTCACTTAATTTTTGTTTAAGGACTTTAGCTAATGATTAGGGCTGTTTCCCTTTTGACTTAGAACCTTCTCGCTCCAAGTCTGTCTTTTTAAAAAAAAAAAATTATTATTAATAGTTTCACTAACTTCAAAGATACGTATTAAGTAATCCCCTAGGTTAATAAGAGCTTTACCAATAATTTTAAATTTTAAATATACTACCTAAATAGTTTTCACAGAAAACCAGCTATTACCAGAAACGAATAGTCTTTCACTCCCATTCATAAATTTTTCCAATTTTATGCAACAAATATGGATTCAGTCTTCTAATTTAAATAAATAAATTTTCAACTTATTCATGAATAAATCCTCTGGTTTCGGGTCTAATTTATAAAACTAAAATTTTTTTATATTTTAATATTCAATTTCATTACGCATTCAAAAAATTTTCATTTTTAAGCTTGCTTTATAAATTAACTTGTTGGACCCTTATTCAAAAGGTACATTATAATTTTTTTTTAATTATAATTGACTATAAGCTTATAATTTTATTACTTTTTCAATTTCATTAAATTTGAATTCTTTTTCATCTTTCTTTTACAATACTAGTTCATTATTGATTATTAATATATATTAAAACTTAGCAAATGGTTTTGCTATTTTCAAATAAATTTTCTTTTATTTTACTTTATTTTATAAATATTATATAATTTAATACAGGACTAAAAAACCTTCTGTGGTAGCTTTTTATATTATATAAAATTATTTTTTTAGTTTTGTTTAACCATTTTAAACTTTTTCATTTTCCCTCACCAGTACTAACAAAATTTTTATTAATTTTTTTTCCTCTAATTACTGAGATGTTTCACTTCATTAGGTAGCTTTTTTTTATTATTATAATAAAAAAAAATTTTTTTTAGTTTCCTATATTGAAAATTTAATTATTATCATTAACTTTTTTATTACAATTAACTTTTCATTAATTATTTAATGTTCTGTATATTAATATCTAGAAATTCATTATAAGTTTTTTAATAATGACCTTAAGTTTATTACTATTAAATTCTATCTACCACATCATATATATATATTTTCTTTTTTAACTTTTTTTAATAAATCTAAAAAACAAGTAAAAAATTTTTTATCAATTTATATTAGATAAATTAATCTGTTTATAAATTTAAATACTTACAAATTAATTTATAAAAAATTACTTTTAATTTACAGAATCTAAAGTGTCTTGTAAATCTTCTAAATTTATATTGTTTTTTTGTAATTTTAATTTTCTTGTTTAAAATATTGTATCATTTGTAGATATTCTAATTGTTTATGTTTTGCATCTATTAATTCTTGTTTACTACTAGATTGACTATATAATTTATATACAACTAATCCTAAAGATAACAACTTAGTTAACTCCTAAATATAAATTGCTTTACATTAATTCCCATATAAATTGTTCTAATGTAGACCTTCTAATACATAGATTTGTTAAGTGTATTTAGGATTTGTTTTGTTTATAACTCTTCCAACTAATATTCCCTTATTCATCCTATCATTTTTCTTTTTTTAGTCTTTATTTTTACATTTTCTTTTTTTAATTCTTATTATATAACAACATATAACCTGCTGTCTTAAGTAAATTTAATAGGTAATATTCTTTTTATATCAATTTCAAATATTTTATTATTTGTATAAAAAATATAAGTTTTATTTATTAAATATACTTAATAATTTTCATATGTACATTAGAGAGATTTATTATAATATTTTTTGAATCACCCTTTTGAATTGTTTATTACCCTCTAATACTGCTAGGTTTTTTTATTAGTAATAATGTTATAAACGATTTAAGATTAATCTAAAAATTTATAGCATCTTAATTTAGTAAATTTATTGTATAATTAATTGATACTTGTCTTCTTTTAGTATTAATCTTGTTTTTTTAAGATTCTTACCATAACAATATTTAAAATTAATTATTCGCAATTGATGAAAAAACCTGTATTGAGTATATGTAAAATAGAGATATTTTACATATCCAAAAATTAAATGTTTAAAAAAATAAAAATTGATTACTGCGTCGTATTTATAATGGGTATATATAGATAAGTATAGTGTAAAAAACTGGTATACTAAATCAGTAAATAATCGACTTCCTTTATATTGTAATAGATACAAATAATTAATCCAACTAAAGAAGTATACCTTTAATTCATAAATTGCTCAAGAATATATATATTCAAATAAATATTTATTTATATAAAAAATTATATAGTAAATTATAATAAAAATATAATAAATAAAATTTAAAATAAATCATTTTAACATAAGTAAATAAAATCGATGAAAAAATTTCTTCACATGACTTCATTCTAAGTTATTAAAATATTTCATCGTCAATTTAACCCATCTTTTATATTCTAAAAAAATTATATTATTCATAAATGTTATAACTGCAATGAAATATAGGTTACAATATAATTTAGGTAAAAATAAAAATTTCATAAATATTTTAAAAAAGTATAATCAAAAAATACTTCTACTTATATTCTTTATATATAAATAATACAAATAGGATTTTTTTCTATAAGTTTTTGTTTTTTCTAAGATAATGACAGAATAAATTTTATAATACGTTTTATAATAATTTGTGATAATTTTGATTTTTTTCTCTATAAATTTTCACCAAATTATTATATAAGAGAATTTCAGTAGATATTCTAATTTTAGATAAGAATTATATAATTTAATATCTATTGATTTTTTAATAATTTTATAATATTTATATATATAAAATTTCATAAATAAACCATTTTTACTTAATAAATAAATCTTTAAGGTTCATTTTTCTTTTAAACCATTTATTTTATTATACACTAATTTACTTCAAACGTATATATTTATATAAATATAAAGATACTTATTAAATCTATACAATTTATAATTTAAATTATTAAATATAACATCTAAAAATAAAAATATATATTTCATAAAAAAAAACAATAATCAATATGATATTGTAATTAAAACAAAGTATACTAATATTGTTGATAATATCAATACTAATATAACTAATTTTTTATATACACTTAAATTTTTAATCCACAATGTAAAAAAATAAAAATTATTTATAAGCTCTTCCAGATCATTTTTAAATTCAATTCAGATTAAAGACATAATTATCAAAATGTTTTCGTTAAAATTTTATGTATATATATAATTAGTATATTTAAATAAGTAATATCTTTTAAATTCTTTTTTACATTAACATTAATAATATATTTATAATAAAATTTATTATATTTTCAGTTGTAAAAATCTATACAATTGTTAAGATTAAAATTTATATATATATTTTTTTTTATGTTAAAATTCATTTTTGTTAAATTTTTAAGATTATTAACTTTGTAAAAATTTAAATTGTCTTTAATTTTTGTATTTTTAAATAATTTATAATAATAATTAATTTTAATATTTTTGTTAAAAGCGTATTTATAAAAATTTAAATATATATAATTTATTTGTGTATCCATTTTATTCAACTCTATAAAATTATTACAATTGTTAAATTTATTAAAATTTTTATACAATTTATTTAATATTAAAACTTTCTTAAAAATCATACTTTTAATATGCTTATTAATTATATAAGGTTTATATAAAAATCATAATATTTTATCTTTTATATTAAAAAATCAAAAATTATTTTTAATATATAAAAATTTCTTCTGTTTGTCTCAAATATTTATTTTATTATTATAATGTAATGTTTTATTATTTATAAATCGTGTTTTTTTTTGATTTTGTATGATATAATTTACATTCTCAATAAAAAATTTTATATTATAAAATCAAATATTAATTTTTTTAAACACTTTTAAAATTTTAAAAAAATTAATATTTGATTTTATAATATAAAATTTTTTAGTAATTTTAATAAATTTAGCTGATTGTAAAAATTGATTGTTGATATAATTTTTACAATTTAGTTGATTTTTTCTAATTTTTAATAAATTATTACATTTTTCTGCTTTTTTAATAGTATTATTTCATAGGTAAAAATTAAAAAAAAATAAATAGCTTATATAAAAATTATTAATTTTTTTTTCATAAAAACTTTTATAATAATAATTTTTATAAAATATATAAATTTTTTTAATTTTATTAATATATTGTGATCGTAATACTTTTTTTAATAAAACATTAAATTTTTCATTTAATAATTTATTCTTATATACATATTTTATAAATTTTTTTTTTAAATTTATATCATAATAATTATTATATACTTTCAAATTTCCAAAATTGTCATCTTTAAAAAAATTTGAATTTAATATCGTTGAAACATAAAATATACTTGAATTTTTTATTAAATTTAATGAATAATTTGAAAATCACCCTCTAAAAAGATTAAATTGTTTTAAATAGTAAAATTTGATGAAATGTAAAACAAATTTGTTAAATCTTCATTTATTTTTTCTTAAAAATGTTTTATAGATTCTACCTGTTAAGAATCTTTGGTAAAAATAATTATTTGTTCCTCGTCAATTCTTAGATAAAAAATTATAAAAACCTGTAAGAAATTTTAATTTCAATACTTTGTGCTTAAATAAGTTTTTCTTTAAAAAATTTTTATTTTTTCATATAGCTCTTATAAAAAATATATTTAATAGTTTAATAAAAAAAATAGAATTCTTTTTTAATTTTATTAAGATTAACTCAATATTACTTTTAATATTTTTTGATTCAAAAATATCTACTTGTTCCTTAGTATTATTTAATCCAAAATTTTGTGAAAAGTAAAATTTTAAACCATAATTTCAAAATTTTGAAATTTTTATTTTTTCATTTTTCATAAAATTTTGATAGTTTTTTGTTTTATTATTATCATTGCCTAGTTTGTTTAGTTTAATTCAATTAAATTTACTATTTTCTTTAATATAATTTATATACACTCATTCTATAAATTTTATTAATCTTTTCTGTCTTTTAATATTTAAAAATCATTTTATCGTACCACTAAATTTTTTTTCTAGTATATATTGTGCTATATGTATGTTATAAAAGATTAAACTATCTAAAGAATCATCGTTACCAGGTATAGCCAAATTAGCCAGATGTCCAGAAATGTTTGTATCAATAATACCTATACATGGTATACCTGTTGTTAGGCATTCTTTCGTTGCTCAGGGACTAGAAGAGACACTAGAAATGAAGGTTGTACGTGGTCAAGAAATTCTAGAATCTAACCATGGGTGTCATGCCCAGTTTAATTTTGAAAATTGTTTTTTACTTGATGTACTGATTAATCTAGCTAATTTATGGAAAGTCGTACCAAATGTAATTCAGTTTGAAATCATCCCATGTATCCAAAAACATGTATATGAAAACTCTCCAGCTTGTTTAGCTGCATATTTTGTAAATAATTCTATGTTTTTATTTAAATTTATAAATCAAATAGGTCCTAACAAGTTTATTGCCGCTGTCAAAGCTGTATAACCATTTTTTAATAATCATATTGTTTTAAATAAATTAATAATTAATATATTTTGACGGTAAGTATATATAAGTCATGAAGAAAATATAATACTATTTTTTATACTATGTCCTATATGTACTCCTCAAAGTAGTAGTTGTCAATAAATTATTTTTGTTGTATAACTATACATTATTTCTTATATGTAATTTTATTAATTACTTTAACTTTAAATTAAATTTTTAGATAATTTTAATTATATTTTACTAAACCCTTTTTAATAATATCCTGTTATCCTTTGAATATCTAAGTTAATAGGATAAACTAAACTGTTTTTAGTAGGTTTTTTTATCATAAAGGCAAAAACAAATTTATAACTAATAAACAAAAATTTTGGTTTATTAAATAAAATCGCTTTAATGATTAATTTTTTATATAAAAAATTAATCAAATACTTTTTAAGTTTTTTTTTTAAAGATATAAAAGAACCTACATTTACAATAGCATTCAAGAAATTAATTTTCTGAAAGTTTATTAAAACGTTTTTATTTTTAATTAGTGTAATAATTGTGAAAGGGTTTGATAAAAAATTTGTTCTATAAAAAATGGGTAATAATCTAGCTTCTAAGTAATAAGATATATTATCATTTAAATTACCTTGTTTTTTTCTAGCTTTTTTAAAATATAATCTAAATTGATGGTCCGCTAATGTTAAAAAGTATAATCGTGTAAATCTAATACTAAGTCATCTTTTATTAAATTTTTTTTTCCTATAGACAATATCAATGATATCAATTCTATATATATAACGTCTTTGTTTTTTTCATTTTCTTTCCAGATTTTTTTTATAAATTTTAAGAAAGAATTTAATAATTCACAGGAATTATTAAATTTCTTATTAATTTCAGATGCTCTATAATCTGTAAAACAAATTCCTCAGATATCCTTTTGATATTTCCTATATATTTTGTTTTTTTTTTTTATAATTAAAATCATGCAATTTTTTTGTTATTTATTTTCTAATATAATTATTTCATAACATTTTTTTTATTTTATAATAAAGAGATAAAGATTGTAATTTTATTACTATATTTACCTTAATTTTATCATTTTTAATAGTTTTATTGTTCCACACATTTTTTAAAAATGTTCTATAAATTAGCTTATAACCTACTATATAAAAGTTTATTATTATAATGAATCAAATTAATAATGTAACTAAGTATTTATAATAAATCAATAATTTTGTTTTAAAGTTTCATTCTGTAAAGTTAATATTTATTAAATCATTTAAATTTTGTTTATAATTATTTAAATAATTTATAAGATTATATTTATTAGTATTTATGATTATATTTGTTAATTGTTGTGTGTATAAACCATTTGCAGAGTTTGTATTAATTAAATAAATATTAATATTATCAAGATAATTAAAAAAGTTTAAGAATTTTATATTTATAAAATTATACATTAAAATATTACTCCATTCACGTTTTTCCATAATTGTTGGACCTATCCAGTACTTCTGATTTCATAATATAGCATACACTAAAATTTTGTAATAAATAAATCAATATAATATAATTAAAATAAAATAATAAAATTCATAAGGGAACTTTATTGTAAACTCTAAAAATTCTTTTTGATCTGTCATTGAATAATTATAAAAAATAGTAGAAATATTTCTACTATTTACTCAATCTGGGGAATTTCAAAAAAATATTTTTTTATCTAAAATATTAAAATAACAAATATGTCTTATTTGACAAAGTTTTTATTTCATCGAAACCTTATTTCCTATGAAACTCCAATTAAACTGATTTATATGTGACAAGAAATTTGTCCATTCATTTAATTATATTTTTGTCAATGAAACGCAATCAGGAAAAATATCAAGAAGAAGACACATCAGTATCTACCAGTACTGATTAATCGATCAATAAAAATGTCCCTCAAAACAACAGAAAAAACTACGAACACATTTGGAAAGCCATATGCATTGCAGTTGCCATCATGTCAACCTCAATACTCTACAAAGTCAGTCTTTATCAAACATCAAAATAACTCTCATCACTCAGAAAGGGACATTTTCATGACTTAATTTTATACTCAGTGCCATTTTGTCTTCTTTTCATGTTAGGATAATTTTTAGCACATAAATATTTCACTCAAAAATGTTAAGATTACTTTATCGATCATAAAAAGTTTACTGAGTCTTAAAAGAGAAAAAAAAGATGTTTTTTAATCATTAAATGGTCATGGAATGTATTGTATTACATTTTTACAATATTTTTTGGATTTATCGTACTCAAGGATACATCAATCGTACCTTCATGGTTGGGTGGAAACGGTCAATGTACATCAGTCAGTATGTATGTGAACCAATTTTAAGAAGCCAATCAATTGATGAAAAGTCTTTACTTGATTCATTTCGGTCGACACTTGGCAAAACTCATTCAGCACTGTTTCATCACTCCTTAAGGCAACTACTTTGAGTTTACTCTTCATCATTCTTTATCGACATTTTTGATATTCTTTTCATACTTGATGAATATGTGGTTGATGGGATTATTTGTGTTGTTGATTCATGATTTCAGTGATGTTTTCTTAATTGTGGCCAGAATT
>Ga0102832_1002080_pt1 | contig 13088 bp, 8 predicted proteins | sample EBPBio282013_DNA_FD_88942 | JGI IMG/M metagenome (GOLD analysis project Ga0102832, IMG submission 88942) | Wastewater treatment Type I Accumulibacter community from EBPR Bioreactor in Madison, WI, USA - Reactor 2_5/28/2013_ DNA (Illumina Assembly) | ecosystem: Engineered > Bioreactor > EBPR >...
AAGTTTATAATTTACTCAAAAGAATAAATTAAAAATGATGTAATAAGAATCAAATGCAAAAAAAAGCAAAGTGAGTGTTATGTCCCTAGAGTCTATGGGTTCAAACTTCTCCAACTTCTCTTTTCTTAAATAGGCTCAGGGTCGATAAGGTAACCCCAATCGGTAGTCTCTAAGGGAAAGTCTTAAATAGTAACGATTTTTGTGATAACCTAGTTGTATGAGCGTCTAAAGCGATAAAAAATCAGATTTATATTAAAAACTGATTAGTGAAGAAGATGTAAAGAAAAATCCTGTATATGGCTCTGGTCTTGGCAGACAATTTAGACCTGAACAGTAACTCGCTCAATCTGGCGGAATAAGAAGGTCTTATGATGGCAGATATTTTGATAGCGATATGAGTAACAGATCCAATATGCCTGGATCCAATATAACTGATGAAAACGCAAAGTCTTTACTTGAAAGGTACAAAATAATGCATACATGTCTCTGTATCGATAATAAATGTTAAAAAGATTGTCCATGTTTTGAAGCAACGAATGATGAGTGTTTGATTGGCATATGTTGTGATAAATGCCTTGAATACAAAGAAAGATTGTTAGAAACAAAAAGAAAATTGCAAAAAGAAGGAATCTATAATTTGGATGATCTAAAACCTTGTACATGTAAAAAAACAAAGTGTAACAAAAAATATTGTGCTTGCTATGCAGCCGGTAGAAAATGTACAAATTTATGTCAGTGTGACGAGTGCACGAACTGTGACTTTTATGACTATGAACCACCAGAAAAGCCTCGTCAAACAACATATATTGATATGGAGTATGATAGAAAAGTAGAAATGCCTTAAAAAATGGATTTTGAACCTGTACAGTTTCCAGATCTTTGATTTTTAATAAGTACTAACTTACTTTTTAATTGTAGTCTTCAAACTATTAAAAATGAAAAATATAAATAAAGATTGTAGATGAAAGAAATATAAAAAAGATTGTAAATCAAAGATATAAAAATAAATTGTAGCCGAAACTCTTTGCTAACATGAAAGCATAAACGAAGATAGTCAATGTAATTCCATAGTTTTTTATATTGACACCGGAGATCGTGGTCATAAGATATCCGAGAATGTAAAGTACTCTCGCAGTTAAATACCAAAAAGGAATGAGAATTAGTTGTCTTTCAGTAATTTCATCTAAAAGTAAACAAAGTAATACCGTCGTGGTTTCTAATAAAATAGAAATAAAGACACAAAAAGGTGATGAATTCATAGAATGTTGTTTTGAATGAATCATACACAGTTTTAACGATGGGACTGGATTCGGCTTCTTACGCGGTGCTTTTTCCGAATCTTAGATACTTGTAAATTTTTAATAACAGATATCCTGTTATAAATACCAAAACCAAATAATATCCTGTAGTCACCATAATCTCAAACTGTTAATTTAATGATGCGGTTGTATTTTGACTGTACAAGAAGTTAATAATACTATTCCAACTTTATTATGTGGTCCAGCTCATAAAGAGATACATTCCTGAATAGTTTCAAAGAATACCAAGAATTGATGAAATGAGCAACAAGAAGTTTACTGAGAATTATTCCATTTGACTTGTGATTATGTAAAGTTTTCTTTTATTATTGGTTGGGATTTCGTTATTATGCTTTCCTAATGTTTATAACTAAAGTTTACTTATTTCAATAAAAAAATTAAAATTTAATCCTTTTTTAAGATAAATCGCTTAAAATTTCGCTACATTAGGATTAGAAATGAAAGATAAAATGATTTTAAGTTAATGATTAATCATCTTAATTGAAAAAGTATTGAAGATTTATCATTTAAAGTTTGAATGAATCATTTAAAAGTGATAATGAATCAATTAACTTGCAATCATTATTCTTGTTGTTAGGTGTTTGATGAAGTGTCAAGTTCTTATCTGCCGATTTCACGATAATTTTCTTTGAGCCATTTGAAGGCGTATCTTGAATCATTATTGTCAATCATGCGTTGAATTTCGACTGGGTAATTGTGGAAGTTGCCGAATCTTCTGCTGACGTGATAAGCTTGGACGTAATGGAGGTGAATATAGTAACCAATACCTGTTGTAAATAAAGTGAAGAATTTTCCAATGTACTTTGAGTTGGGGTGTACGAATGTATATGAAGCCAACAAACCGAACTATCATAATACTATCAATTTACTGCTAAGCCTGCCAATGGGAATACGATTCTGCTCTTCTACATTTGTTATTTACTCACTGAGTACTTGAATCCTTTCAAAATACCTCGTTAACTTGCCCATTACTCAAATCTGTTCAAAACCAATTCGATTCTTTGCTCGTTCACGCTGTCTGTTTTTATTCTACCAGCTCCTTGGTTTACTAATGGGTTTCCGTACCAGAACATTTCCTTTATAAAAATCAATTATTTATAAACATTCAATCAATCTATCAAGGAATTAAATATTCATTTTCTTACTCAATCTAACTTACTAATCTCTGCTTTTAAAGATCTAGTCAAATAAAACTAAAAAAGAAATTGAAATGTTTAAATAAGGGCAAATCACAATTTTTCGGCCTTTTCAGTTCTTCTTTTTCTTCTTTCTAAGTTCTTTTGTCTTCTGGCATCTTGTTGGGCTTCAAGTTTTTCAGCATCAATCTTTTTAGCTTTTTCTTTGAAGATGGTTTCAATCAAGACAGTTTTGTTTTTGAATTGATTACCCTTGGCAGCAAGATAGAATCTGTGATAAAGAGTTCTATCGATCTTCTTTGAAGCTCTATACTTTCTAAGAAGTCTTCTAAGGACTCTTTGTCTTCTAACCCAAAGGATTTTAGTTGGCATTCTGCTTTATCTGGTACCTCTCTTTTTACCTGGACCAGAATGTCTACCGAGTCTTTTTGCTTATAAATGAAGTCTAGCTCTGGATCTAGAGTGGACTTTTTGTTTTCTCTTCATGATGAGACCGTCTTTAACAAGCTTTCTAATGAATATTCTTGAGTTAGCTTGACCGATTTGTTCTACTTCGTTGGGATCAATCCAAACTCTCTTCAATCCACATTTAAGGACTTCGGAAGCAAGTCGCTTTTGGCTTTTCAAATTGACCATAAATTTGATAATTATTTAATGTTGATTATTAATTATTAGAATTTTTTTTAACTTTTTATAAAATTTACTTGTTTGTTGATCATGCAATACGAATCATTCCCTCAGCCTGAGGAAATCAAATCATCCGATAAGCAACATGTTGTTGGAACCAATAAAAGTGGTAGATCCTGGAAACTTGGAGCCAATCGTACTCCTCAGAAAAACTTCAGAAATAAAGGAAACAGAATGACTTGGGATGAAAAGAAATAACGTGCTCAATAAATGAAACAACTTCGATAACACCTTAAAGATTACAAAGAAAAGAAGATTCAAAAGAAAAAATAACAAAAAGAATATCGTAAACTTAGAAGAAGACAAAAATAATACAACGAAATCAAGGCTGGAAAATTTTAAGTAATTAAAAATACCAAAAACATCCAAAAATGGAGTAAAAAACTTAAACAAAAACTTGTCAAACTTCCAGCAGAAGTTTTCGAATCATTACTTAATAAATGATTGTCAAATTGTAATTTTTTACTTTTTTATTTATAATTTCAAGCTTTATTATGTAAAAAGTACTTCGCGATATATTTTTTGTTACTTGATTATTTTTGTTTATGCGATTTTTTGATTTTATCGATTTTAAAAGCATTTTTACTGTTGAAAAATGTTCACATTCGTTGAATTTATAACGTCAAAGACATTTTAGGCTTCGAATTTTAAAAGTAAGAAAGTTTTAAAGATTAAAAGAATGGTTATCAACAAATTGAAATTCATGTTGATATTGAGATATGAAACGATGACTGACCGCCTGCTCATAAAGGAACAGATGGTTAATAAATCATTTTTTGCTTTAGCTTCTTTTAGACTGAGCCTAATTACAATTAAAAAGACTCTCGGGAAGGAAGCCACTGAATGATAAATTGAATATTTTTATAAAAAATAAAGAATATTTTGATTAATACAAAAAAGTAATTACTTAAAATCAATTCACGTTCTTATAAAAATCTTTTAAAGTAAAATAAAGGCAGTAAAATCAAATTTTGCCTCGAATATAAAATGTAGATAATAAAGAGCAACGTAGATGAGCTTAAAAAACTCAAACCCATGAAAGTAAAGAATAAAAATCATAAAAATAGTTTTTTTAACAAGTATTTTCATTAGTAATCATCGTTGGTTCAGCCTTAGCCTTATGGAAAACTTTAGTACTTGGATTCAATACATAATGCCCTGTAGTCGTTGTATTAACTGGTTCCATGGAGCCTGGTTATTATAGAGGCGACATTTTGTTTGTGTAATTTATTTTTAATTGAAGAACACATTGGGACTAACCTTTAATTCCTGGAGATACAGTTGTTTATAATCTTAGAACACAATAGATTCCTATCGTTCATAGAGTTTTGGCAGTTCAAGAAAGGTAAAATTTTAAATTAAGGAAGACAAGACGGAAATTTGTATATTTTGACAAAAGGAGACAACAACAGAGTTGATGATCGAGGACTTTATCCACCTGGAGTTAAGTGGCTTCATCGAGAAGAAATAATGGGTAAAATGAGAGCTTATCTACCTTACATGGGAATGTTTACGATTTGGCTCAACGATTATCCCCTGTTTAAGTTCGCCGTTTTAGGGCTTATGGGTTTCTTTGTTTTAATTGCAAAAGACCCTCAATGAAATGTTAGTTTTTTTGGATTTAAATTTCTTCAAACAAAATATCTGATGATAAAGTAAAAACTAAGAATAAAGAAGAATCAGTTTGGTTAAATATAAATAATTAAATATTATTATAAAAATCAATTAATCTGATCACCATGAGCACTGAACAAGAAAGAAACGACGTCTTAAGTCTTTTAGCTGCTAACGTATATCGATAATAAAATTTAGGTCCATCTCGGAGCCAACCAAATTAATCACAACATGAAAAAGTTCGTCGAGGAAAAGAACCAAGCTGGAAATTATATCTTCAAAGTTGATGAAACCTACAGAAAAATCAAACTCGCCGCCAGACTTATCGCTTCAATTCCTAACCTCGCTGAAGTCATCGTCGTCTGTGCTAAATAACACGGTCAAAGAGCTGTCTATAAATTCGGTCAATACACCGGATGTACCGCTAACTCATCATCAAGATGGATTCCAGGTACTCTTACCAATCAATTGACCAAAAAATTCCAAGAACCAAGACTCTTGATCGTTGCTGATCCAAAGAGCGACAGACAAGCCGTCATTGAAGCTTCATACGTTAACATCCCAACCATTGCTCTTTGCAACACTGATGCCCCATTGGATTTCGTTGATATTGTCATCCCATGCAACAACAGAGTTCCAAAGGCCATCGCTATGGTTTTCTGGATGTTGGCCAGAGAAGTCATGAGACTCAGAGGTCAAATTCCATTCGATAAGGAATGGGACCAAATGGTTGACTTGTTCATTGCCAGAGATATCGAAACCATCAGAAGCCAACAAGATCAATTGAGAAGATAATAATAAGAAGCTAACAGAGTTGAGCCAGAACACAAGTAAGAACAAAAAGTTGCCCAAACTGGAGAAGAAGATTGGTGATGTATTTGAACTGTCTATATTCCCACCTATTTTTAAATAAAAGTACATAGATTGAAATGAATCTTTTTATTAGATAAGAAAATAATTTTTATTGTGTTATTTTAACAACTAGAAGAAATTTAATCTGGATTAATTTGATAATTTTAGTAATAAAAACGTTAGCAATTTTCTAAAAATTAATATCATACATACTTCACAATCATATTATGGGCCAATAATAGTCAGTTCCCCGAAACTCTGCACAAACTGCACGCACCTATTTAACATCAAGAAAATAATAATCTTTTAACAAACGTATAGAACATGAAGGACTTATCAAACTTCGCCCTGTTCCTTTCAAAAATTGTATCGAAATACAAACTGATCAAAGAACTTTGTTCCTTTAAAATATTTAAATCACCCTCAAAGATTTACTCGAGAGTAGACTGTATACAAACAAGCTTTTTCCCAAAGAAGATATTGAAAGACTTATTGAAAATGTATCATATACTCTTGCATTTTTGCAGTAAAATGGTATTCCTTACAAAGATGTAAGCCCTGAAAACATTTTTTATGATGATGGGACTTTTAAATTGTTACCAAATGAACTTATTTCCGAATCAAGATACCAAAAGTTTCTGAGTTATCGAGCAAGAAAGTCCAATTCTATGAGTATATCAAATCAAACAACGGAATAATAGACATAGTTTGTGACTTTATCACCATAGATGATCATAGCATATCGCTGCAAAGAGTCTCAAATTAATGATTTGTAAATTATTGATAAAAGCAATGTTTTTTACTTAGGAACTTTGTTGCTGGAAGTCACAACATTACTACCTGCTCACTAATGCTATGATATTTAATCTTGCGATATTTTGGATTAAGTTATTACAGAAAGAATCTAACTGGTAAAAGAATACTATTCTTAAGAGATTGCAGCTATCATTGCGAATTTCCTTGACTATGATTACGTTGAAAGAATGGGCCTCAAATAGGCATCTATTTTCGTCAATAGAGAACTCAACAGGGATCTTATGATGAACAGTAAAATTAGCAGAGAACTCTCAAATAAAAAACCTAAACAACAACGTTTCATTACTTAAAGCAATAATTAAGAACCAGTTTGTTCTGATCCCATGATTTAAGATCATTAAAGTATTGTTCATTCTCAAACCAATACCCAAATTAAATCTGTCTCAATGACAAAAAGTAGACTTTAAAATTATGATGTTGGTGAATCCAGGATATCCAGAAATATTAATGCTGGAACGATTGAAAAAAGGAAAAATAAAACAAATAAAGTTTACATGAATGGGTCAGTTCCAGAGCCAGAATAATAATCCACTTCTTTCATGAAAGAATAACGTAATAAAGTCTACATGAGACCAGGTATTAAGTAACAAGAATCAAAAAGACAACTTATTTCTTAATCTTAGCATACCCCTCAACGTTCATCAACTCCCCTTAAACAGATACTTAATACAAATAATAGCACTTTAAATTTAAGCAACGTTCGTCCACCTGTTGGAAAGGTCGTAAATATGACAGCGAAAGAAAGACTTGCCCCTTCAATGTCTTCTTACACGCCAAAATCACCTGCCTATCAAATCACTAATGAGTAAGATGAGGAAAATCGTTACCCTCAATCCAATTAGTATTCTCAGCAGCGCAATATGAAACGTAAAAATAGCACCGATTATTTGGGCTACAGAGCTACTCACAACGCTAATCCAATTCCTAAGACACCCAAACAATAAAAATATGTTCAAAATAGGTACCAATAAGAAAATTATGAACAAAAGAGTCAGCAAAATAGTTATGTTTATCATCAAAACAATCAGGATGATTCAGGTTACAATAATTATCCTTCAAAGAGAAATCAAGAACAAAGATTCAATGAAAGAGACACTTTAAACGAAGACTCAGGAAGTCGAGGATACTTTGACCACACAAGACAAGTAAATTCCAAGCCAAACAATAACACAGATTTTAAAGATCACGATAATTCCCTCAGTAGAATAAAATCTGAAATATAAAGATCGAGAAAACTGATTTAAGAGTTTAAAAGAGGATAGAATTCCCACTATTGATATTTAAAAGGTCAGCTAATTTAACCTTAGATTCTAACTCATTGATAATTTTATTTTCCTTCAAATTATTAAATTTTCAAACCTAATAGAAAATAGAAAAATTTTGTATCTCAAATTTAGTAGATAGAGAGGTTTCGAGACAGATTGGAGTAGTTTGATTTATGTGAACCTGAATGTCTGCTTATAGAAGGAAATCTAACTGAGTTTTTTGCTTTTACTTCAACAAAAACCTTCCCATATTAATCTTTCAGTTTCTGATTGAGAGCAATACTTTATGAAGCTTTCTTCAACATTTACTGTTCAAATTCCATAAGTCGTTGGAGCTATTTGTCCTTGGCCTATGCCAAAAGACTCAATCTTGAAGCTTACATCGTTCTGTTTCCTATGATCCCTTTGATTTGACTTTTCTTATACTGATTTACAAGCTCTCTTTGTCTCTTTTATTCAGAAAGTACTTCCTATTTTTTTCTTGTGTTCATTTAAAGAGACTATTTTTTGTTCCTTTAAATTGTTTAATTGTTAGCTTTTGATTGTTACTTGAGTTTTTTAGTGTCGCTAAGCCTTGAAGTGAGTAAATCTTCGTAAGCACTTTTTGATTTTTACCTCATTTCTTGCATCATTCTATCATGTCTTTATCTGAGTTGTTTGTCTTATTAATCTTTTTGGTTTTGTAACTGCTTTTAAAAAAATAATCTGTCAGTTTTTAAACTTTCATGAATTGTACGATGCTGCTTAATGCGTCTTTATTGATCAAGTGTACGATATCTGTTGTAATCTTACTGTCCTTTGAGTACTTGGAATCGTTTCTTTATTATTTCAATTTGGGTTTATTTTTATTTCAGTCTTGCTGCTGCTTTTCTGATACTGATAGTTCGTTAAGAATTGCCGGGTTACTGACTTTATGTCGTCGTATTTGTCATTTGGCTCTTTTTTTACTTTTGCATCCTTATAAATTTATTTTTCTTTATTTTTTTATCATTTTAATTTTAATATTTTCATCGTTATTAATTATAAACACAAATTTTTACAATTTAGATCGATAAAATCTAAAATAATCTTACTTAGAATTTAAGTTTCATTAAAAATAATAAGAATCAATGACAGAGGCTGACCCACAATTGTTGTCACTTTTATAAAAAATTGCAAATCCAATAACTGAACTTAATCTTAAAATTCATGTCAAGGGAGTCTTTGCTCCGCCATAACATTGGTAAGTTAGTTATTTTAATCAAGGAAAACAACAGATTAAGCCAACCCCAATATTTTTGGTTATACCATTGAATTTCTCAATAGAAAGTTTACGGGTGGAAAAATTCATCCCAAAACAGTATTTTTATTAATTTAATAAGGGAATCTAACCGATAGTTCATACAGACGATAAAAATAAAAAGGGAGGCAAAAACCTTGTAAAAGAAGAATAAAAACCTGTTGAAATTGATCCTTAGGCTTTAAGAAAACAACGATAATTTGAAGCTTTACCAGAGGAATAAAGATTTCATTTGACTTCTGAAGATCCATAAAAAATGTATTCTTTAAAATTCAATCAAAATTTAATTGAGTAGCAGCTAGAAAAATAAAGTATTGGAATTTTCGAACAGACTATAGCTGAAGGACATGCATAGATTATTTTATCAAGAAAACCATAACTTTCATAAGAATAGATAGCAAAATTGAAGAAATCGAAACCAAAAGCATTAAATTTAGGTGAACTTTATTAGGCAAAATATTGTGGAATAATTGATTTTTCATAACTTCAAGTCCCTGGACGTCAATCTTTAGTTCAAAGAATAAAATTATCGTCTTTTGGGGACATTCCAGCAGATGGTGTTAAAATTTAAACGTAAAAAGCTTATGTCTTCATTTAAATTTCATTGGACAAACCTTTATCACCTTAAGTTACCGAAATTAAACCTTAGCTTCAATAAGTGTTGCCAAATATTTAGAACTTGAGTAAAAAATCGATTTCAGTCATTCAAAAATTGAAAATTTAGATTACTCGAGCGATCAAAGCTATTAATCAATAATACATAACATTTTTTGCTAAGTAGAAAGATTTTACTGAAGATAAGAAAAATACAGGATTTAACTCAGTCTCTACTTTAAGGTTAAATTAAATCAACAAACGGAAATAATTATTCCTTAACGAATTTTACACATCAGGGAAGTTTGCATTATTAAAGGAAAGAATTAGTCTCACTCTGAAGGCTGTAGTAGTCGATAAGTTTAGAAAATAAAAGAACGCTGGTCCAATATCCAAATAACAAGTTCATAGAACTCTGAGTTAAATGAACGTTTTTTTCCAAAAATTTGTCTCTGAAACTATCGATTTTATCTTAATAAATTAAAATTCTCTCATTCATAACGACATTCTTATCAACCATGAATTGAATAAAGCGAATAGAAAGCAATCAGTAGCTCCTGTTGTTAATGAGACTAAATAATAAAAATAAGCTCGAATTTCATAGGAATATGAAATCATAAACAATGTATAAAAAGCCGACCAGAAATATTTAAACATTGTTTTTTTACATAAACAGAGCGCATAATCGCTTTAGAAATATGCTCAATTCTTACTGAGAAATAAAAAATTTGATATGGCTTATGAAATCTACAAAAAGATTAACAAAATTTCAGACGATTTTAATCACAGGTTTATTTTATGTTTATTCATGGTTCAAAGAAAAAGAGTCAAAGAGGTCTTACAAACTTTGACTTCAATAATTGATTCATAAAATGTGCCAGTCAGTCTCAAATATCTCTGCACAAACTGTATTTCATTTATGTATGAACAGGAGTGCGATATTTTGAGGTCTTAGAAATATCTGGCATTGTCTTAAAAATATTTCCAGATACATAAAAATCCACAACTAAAAATTAACCCTCCTCTCAATCCTTATATTGAGCCTAAACCTTTAGTTCCTAAACCTTAACGTTACACTTCCCAATTATCTCAAGCTTAAACACAATAAATGTGGGTTTCATTCGTAAATTTGCTTGAAAACAATCATTTCTACGATCTGCTTTAGAAAATCCTTCCAAAATTAATTTCTACTGATAAAAAAAACATTTTGGCAATCAAAGTGAATTTATTTAATGGCAAATACTAATCATGCCTCGAAAAGCTTGAATAAATGTTAGAAAAAGATCCAAAGAATCTTGATTTACTTGAAATGAAAGCTGATATTTGTTTCAAGTATGAAAAGATTTTTGAATGTGAAGAGGTTTTTCTTTTGATTTTGAAACAAAAGCCATCAACTTCTCAATCATATAGAGCTTTGTTGAGACTTGGGTATACTTATTTAAGTCGGAAATCGTGGTAAGATTCAAAAGCCATTTTTGAAAAAGTTTGTGAAGTCAGAAATAATTGTTCTGTAGGGTGGCTTGGTCTGGGTATATCATTACTTGAACTTGGAAAGTTAAAATAAGCGGAGGAAGCTTTTTCAATGAGTTCAATTTATGATTCTCTGTCAACATAACCAAAAATATATCTCAAAAGAATCAGTCTAATAAGAGAAAAATAAAATTTACAAAGCTATAAATATTTACAGTCCTCAGCTTGATTTTTCAAAGCTTCTTCTATATCTTTATTCAGAAAATAATTATTTATTTGGATTATTTACTTAAAATGATAATGTTAGAATGAATGAAGATAATAAAAGGTTTTAAAAAGAATTGATAATTATTTTAATTTTTTTTACAAAATATGGTTAGATCAACACCATTACTCAGAAAGAGAATCGAACATAAAAGAACCGCCAGATTCACCAGATTCCAATCAGACCTTTACGGAGGAAGATTGGCTCCAAGCTGGAGAAGACCAAGAGGTAACATTAAATAACAATCCAGGTATCGACAACAGAATGAGAAGAAGATTCAGAGGCAACAAGCCCATGCCAAAAATCGGTTACGGAAACGATAAGAAAACTAGATTCCACTTGCCAAACGGTTTGAAAAAGTTCGTTGTCAACAACGTCAAAGATTTGGACGTTCTTTTGATGAACAATAGAACTTTCTGTGCCGAAATTGCCCACAGCGTTAGTGCCAGAGTAAATCTAATTTTATTTTTAGACAAGAGCTGAAATCGTCAAGAGAGCTCAACAAATCAGAGTCACCGTTACTAACGTCAGAAGCAAAGTCAGAACTGAAGAAAAAAAGGCTGAAGCTTGATTTTTGTAAACTTATAAGACTTTATCTAATTTAATTTATTCCTCAAAGTCTAATATAAAAATCATTCATTAAATTTATAATAAACCTTTTCTGTTTATTATATATCCCCAAACAGGTGATCTCATTCAAATTTCGACCGTAAAGTCGATTCCTTGCTTTTTGATGCTTTTTTGCTAAAGTTATCACTGGTGTACACTGGTCACTTTAGCGAAATTTCATGAAAAAATCTCAAGAGCTTCCCACATGTCGTCCATTGCCTTAAAAACATAACTCTTTTATATTTAAGAAGTTGAAGTAAATAAATAAAAGCTTTTCCTTCAAAAAATACCTTTTGGCCGAAAGATCTTCTTGAAGAGCCGATATGAATTGAAGAAAAAAGTTGAAAAATGGAAAAAGAAAGAGTGGGGAAGTAATATAGAAAAAAATAAAAGATCAAGCCTCGTCATCAGATTCTGTTGAGAAATCGAGTGCTTATGCTGTGGCAAGCAGCTTTTCCATTTCGACATATCGAATTCTTCTTCTTTCGATGACCATCGCCCCACAATTTTCGGGGAAAAAGGAAGTCTACTCTTCAGAATTTGAAGTGACCTCGTCATCGAAGGGAGTTTTTTAGATGGTTTAGTCGATGCCTGCAGAAGGTAACGGAAAAAGGATGGAGCCTTAAATGGCGTTGAATTGTGGTTCCTTGCTGGTGTGATAAATAACTTTAGGATGCATTTTTGGACAATCAATAACTCTCAAAGAATTTTATGTTACAGTTTATATTTAATAATTATAATCGAGAGTAAATCTCTGAGCTTTAAACTATCAATTTGAAGTTTAAGGTATTTGATCAAACAAATGTTTTTTATAGCTTAATTAAAAAAAGGTCATGAAAACTAAGATTTATTGCGATAAATGGCATTTTGGTGAGGTTTAATCATTTTCCTAAATAAGTCATAAAATTTAATTTAAAATTTGAGTCAAACAAAATAAGAGAGTTTCCTCCAGAAAATTAGTTTGAGATATAAAAGGATTAGTTATAAAGTCTTATGCTCTTAGTTTGGTAGAGAAAATAATCAACTTATTGTTAAAGATAATCTCTTTTTTTATTTTAATTTATTCCAATGAAATTTGATATTATCAACAGAAGACCCAATCCAAGAACAACAAAATAAGTAGAGTTATTTAGCTTCAATTCTGGGACATCTAGTGAAAACAGCAAAACTAAATTGATAGCT
>Ga0102832_1002081_pt1 | contig 13085 bp, 16 predicted proteins | sample EBPBio282013_DNA_FD_88942 | JGI IMG/M metagenome (GOLD analysis project Ga0102832, IMG submission 88942) | Wastewater treatment Type I Accumulibacter community from EBPR Bioreactor in Madison, WI, USA - Reactor 2_5/28/2013_ DNA (Illumina Assembly) | ecosystem: Engineered > Bioreactor > EBPR >...
TCAGCGTGCCGTGGACGCTGCCGAAGAAGGCGCCGAGGTCGCGGCGGTATTCCGCGCCGGAGAGCCCGGCGCAGGCCGCGTAGAGCGTCTCGTTGGCCAGCCGGTTGTAGCGGGCGTACTGGCCCCAGAGGCCGCCGGGAGCCCCAGGCATGGCCGCCTTAGCGGGCGGCTGCCGAGACCCAGCGGGCGATGTTGCGCATCAGGCCGGCAACGGCGGCGCCCCGCATGCGCAGCGCGCGGGCCTCGAAAGCCTGGCGCTCGGCGATGGTGGGATAGGGCGTCGTGAACATGGCAAGAACCTCCAAAGGAATGAAAGGAACTTAATTCCGTTCTTTCCGGCGGTTAATACGGAGTGTATGACGAACACTCGTGAACTGAATTCATTAATGGCGCAATGATCGATCATGCGAGCGAGATGGCGGCCTTCGTCCGGGTCGTTGATTCCAAAGGCTTTTCCGCCGCGGCGCCCAGCCTGGGGCTGAGCCCGTCGGCGGTCAGCAAGCTCGTGACCCGACTGGAAAGCCGGTTGGGCGTCCGGCTCTTGCAGCGCACGACGCGGGCGCTCCACCTCACCGAGGAGGGGGAGGCCTTCTATGCCGCGGCGCGGCGCATCGTGGGCGAGATCGAGACGCTGGAGAACCAGATCAGCGGCCAGAGCGGCACACCGCACGGCCTGCTGAAGGTCACGACGTCGCTCGCCTTTTCCACCCACCAGCTCGCGCCGGTCATCTCGGAATTCCTGGAGCGCTACCCGCTGCTGCAGCTCGAACTGATGCCGACCGACCGCGTCGTCGACATGATCGAGGAGGGCGTCGACATCGCCATCCGCATCGGGCGCCTGGCCGACACCAGTTTCATGGCGCGCAAGATCGGCGAGGACGTGCGGCTGGTCTGCGCCTCGCCCGCCTATCTGGCGAAGCGTCGCGTGCCCCAGCGCCCCGAGGAACTGACCCGCCACAATTGCATCGTCTCGCGCGACCGCACCTATCTCAACCGCTGGCCATTCCGCATCGACGGCGAGGTGCGCGAAATCGAGGTGGGCGGCCGCGTTGCCGTCACCGAGGGCGAGGCGCAGATGCGGCTGGCGCTGCAGGGGCTGGGCATCGTGCGCCTGACTCGCCTCACGGTGGCGACAGCCATCAAGAACGGCGAGCTGGTCTCGCTGCTGGAAGAGTTCCGCGCCGAGCAGCCGATCCCGATCCATGCGGTCTATCCGCACCGCCGCCATCTCGCGCCCAAGGTGACGGCCTTCATCGACTTCATCGTCGAGAAATTCTCGCCGCCGCCGTGGGAGGTGCTAGGGTCGGCTCCAAGCAAGGACGCCAAACCATAGGGAGAGACAATGGACGCCGAGACGGATCTTTTCGTGCAGGCCTTCTGGGTCAAATGCCGCGACGTCGTTCGGCCGGAGCTGGACGAAGCCGTCAAGGCGCTGCGCGGCGCCGGCCACGAGGCCAACATTTCCACGCAGGAATTCTCGCCCGACAAGAAGGATCTGCCCGAAGGCTCGCCCGAGCTCGTACTCACGATTCATCCTGCCGGTTCGGCCGCGCGCGAGCTTCGCTATCGCGGTGACGTGCCGGCGCGCGAGATCGAAGTCACGGCCACCAACTGCAAGATGGCGCGGTCCGATCTCTCGCTCGTCACCGATGCCAGCGTGAAGAACGACATCGCGCTCTGCTTCGGCTCGTTGCTCAAGTAATCAGGGAGTACCCAATGCCCGACGCCATCGACGACCTGTTCCGCCGCTTCGGCAAGGCCTTCAACAAGGCCGATGTCGACGCGATTGCCGACTGCGTGACCGAAGACTTCGAATGGCGCCTCAATGCCGGCGGTGGAGCGACCGGCCGTGTGTTGAAGGGCAAGGAAGCGCTGCGCGCGCACTTCGCCGACAAGAGCACCGCGCCCCGTGAGGTGCGTTTCTCCGAGGCGAGCATCCATCGGGCCGGCGACAAGCTGTTCGGCACCTTCCGTGCCACCGGTATCGATCATGCGGGCAAGCCGTTCGATCGCTACGGCATCGACCTGTACGAAGTGAAGGACGGCAAGATCGCCCTCAAGGACAGCTATTCTAAGGCTGAGTGACCTCATGTCGAACGATACCGTCCTTTGGGAGATCGACCGGCGCGGCGTGGCCACCGTCACGCTGAACCGCCCCAGGGTGAACAACGCCTACAACGGCGATCTCATCCAGGGATTGCACGACGCGATGGATTCGCTGGGCGCCGAGAGCGGGCTGCGCATCGTTGTCCTGCGCGGCAACGGCAAGCATTTCCAGGCCGGCGCCGATCTGTCGTGGATCACCGGCGTCGCCAAGCAGTCGCCCGCCGAGAACGAGAGGGTGAGCCGTCTCACCGCCGAGGCCGTGAAGCGGCTCGATACGTGCCCGGTCCCGACGCTGGCGTTGATCCAGGGCGGCTGCTTCGGTGGCGGCACCGGCATCGCAGCCGCCTGCGACGTCGTCGTGGCGCAGGAGGACGCGCTCTTCTCCATCAGCGAGACGCGCTGGGGCCTGATGGCCGGCATCATCCTGCCGCAGCTCTGCCAGGCGATCGGCCTTCGTCAGACGCGGCGCTACGCCCTGACCGGCGAGCGCTTCGGCGCCCACGAAGCGCGCCGCCTCGGCCTGGTACACGAAGTCTGTCCGACGGGTGGTCTCGCGGAAGCCGGCGAGAAGATCGTCGAGGCCGTGCTGATGAACGCGCCGCGCGCGACGACGGCGACCAAGCTTCGCTCGCTCGCGTCCGCGCGTGCCTTCATCGACGAGGGCGAACTGCGCGACCTGATCGACGAACACGCCCGCACCCGCCAGCAGGACGAAGCCACCGAAGGCCTCGCCAGCTTCCGCGAGAAGCGCAAGCCGTCCTGGTACCCGGGTTAAGGCCGTCGTCTCTCCACTGCGCGCCTTCGGCGCTTCGGTCGAGACGACGGGTTTATCTCTTTGTCATCCTGAGCGGCGCGAAGGATCTCCCGCTCGCAATGCGCGGAGCCCTTTGATCGCCAGGCACGGTCCTTCGCTTGCGCTCAGGACGACGGATATCTATTCCGCCGCCTGCTTCTGCGCGGTGCGATCCGGCGTCAGCGAGTAGGTCGTGAACTGGCGGTTGAGCGCCGGCATCGGGCAGGCTTCGAGATGGCCTTCGGCCGGGCGCATCAGGATCATCGCCGTGGTCGCGGTCGAGACACCGCGCGAATTGAGGCGCGGCGGACGGCACACCGAATGGGGCGTGCCCCAATCGTCGAAGAAGGCCTGGCGGAAATCCGCCAGCGTGAGCTTGCCGCGCTTGGGCGAAAGCTGGTCGCGCACGCGCTTGTCGCGATAGATCGAGTCCGGCGTCTCGGCGAGACCCGTGTCCTTCACCTTGGCGCGGGCGGAATCGGCGATCCAGTGATTGGCGTGGACGTAGAGGCCGCGGTCCGGCGCGATCCAGAAGGTCTCGTCGGGCGCGCACTCGAAGCCGAAGGCCTCGCCGCCGCAGTGGCTGACGGCCATGTGGTTGGAGCCGGGCTTGGGCGTTGACACGATGGTCTGTGCCGCCAGCGCGAGGTGGCTGGCCTCCAGCACCTTGCGGCGGATGAAGGGCAGCGGCACGCCCGGTCCACGCTGATAGTCGCGCTCGCATTCCAGCGCGTTGGCGGTGAGGCCGATGCCGGCCGAGTTGAGGCCCGAGCGCGCGAGGCCGCCCGCTTCGGTGAAGGTCAGGATGTCGGGCCCGTCGTCGCGGCGGATGCGCAGCACCACGCCGTTCTCGGCACACTCCGAGCGCCAGTCCCAGTTCTGGCCGTGCAGCAGCACGCCGTCGGCGCTGGCCTCGGGCAAGGCGAGGGCCGCGGTGCAGCCGTCGGGGAAGTGCTTGGCGGCCTGCTGCTTGCGCGCCGCGACCACCATCTCGGTGCGGGCGTTCATCAGCACGACCGCGGCGAACGGCTCGTTCGCGCCCTCGGCGATGCCGCGCATTTCCTCGGTGTAGGTCGGATCGAACTTGTCGATCAGCGGCACCATCGCCTCGGCGCGCCGCTCCAGTTCCTTCCAGTCGACGCCCGACTTGAGCAGCGACTCGGCGTACATTTTCGCGCCTCGCCGCAGGCGGTCGGCGGCGGCCTTGCCATGGATCCGACCCCGCTCCCGGGGACCGCCGGAGAGATCGATCAGCGGGAAGGGAGCGTAGTCGGTCATGGGAGCCTCTTAGGGATGACCCAACTTAGGGATGTCCAAGTAGGGCCTGGCGGAAACGGTCCTTGAGATGCGCGCCGTCCTGCGGCGGCATCACGAACTCGAGCTTCTCTACCATGACCTTCACGAGGCGGAACACCGGACCCTTCTTCGTCCGCACGTCCTTCACGAGGTCTGCGACCTCGCTCGATTCGCGCACCGTCGTGGCGTCGGGAATGCCGCAGCCGCGCGCGATCATGGCGAGGTCGGTGCCGGCGCCGGAATCGGTCGGGCCGTTGTTGCGCGGGCTGGTGTGCGTGGCCTGGTTGCCGGTCTCGCCGAACTTCTCGTTGTCGAGCACGACGATCGCGAGGTTCTCCGGCATCTGCGTCGCCACGGTGGCGAGCGAGCCCAGGCTCATCAGCATGTCGCCGTCGCCGGTGATCACCAGCACGCGCTTCTTGGGCTGCGCCATGGCGAGGCCGAGGCCCATGCCCACCGGGGCGCCCATCGAGCCCCAGAGCGGCATGTTGAGCGGACGGTCGCCGGCGGCGGTGATGTCCCAGTTCGACGAGCCGAGGCCCGCGATGACGAGCAGGTCGTCGCCGGCGTTCTCGAGGAGTTGCTTGACCAGCGGGCGGCGCTGCAGAGTTGCTTTGCTCATCCTACTTCTTCCCGAAATTCTTGATGCCGATCAGCTTCTGGCGCAGCAGCACGGCGACGGCCTGGCCGCCGTTGAAGGCCGAGCGCGCGGCGGCGTCGACCGTTGCCTTCACCTCGTCGGCGGTCTCGACGGAGTAGAGCAGCACGCCCATCGCCTCGAGCACCTTCGGCGTGCCCTGGCCCATCGGGTACTGCCAGGAATTGAACTCGCCATAGTCGCCGCGCATCGTGATCAGGGTCAGGAACGGAAAGCGCAGGGTCTTGGGCATGCCCATCAGGTTGATGGTGTTGCCCACGCCCGAACTCTGCATCAGCAGCACCGAGCGCTGGCCGCCCAGCCACGCGCCGGCGGCGAGCGGAATGCCCTCCTCCTCGGTCGTGAGCGCCAGGGTGTGCATGGAGTTGGAGCGTTGGCAGGCCTCGATCAGCTTGCCATGCCCGGCGTCGGGCACGTGATAGACCTGCTTCACGTCGTGATCCTGCAGGACCTCGAAAATCTGGTCGCGCCAATCAGGCGTCGCGCTGGCGTTCATGTCTCTCCCGTCTCGGGCTGCTTCAAGGAAGGCGATAACGAAGGGCAGATACTAGCTATCACCAAGATCGCCATCGAAGACCATTCTCTGTGATCAGCTATAGCGATATTGTATAGCTCCATGGAGCTTTCCCAACTCCGCACGCTGATCCACGTCGCCGAACTCGGCAGCCTGAGCAAGGCGGCCGAGCGCCTGGGCATCGCCCAGCCGGCCCTCAGCCGCCAGATCCGGATGCTGGAGGAGGAGCTGGCTGTGCGCCTGTTCGCGCGCCACGGCCGCGGCATGATCCTGACGGACAAGGGCCGCGAGATCCTCGAACACGCCACGCGGGTCATGGTCGAGCTGGAAGAAATCCGCGCCGCCGCCGCCGACCTCGACACGCCCTTGCGCGGCCGGATCGGCATCGGCTTTCCGCCGACGGTCGCCGACATCGTCTCGGTTCCCCTGGTCGCGGCGTTCGGGAAGGCGCATCCGCAAGTCGAGTTGCGCTTGGTCGGCGCCTACACCGGCTACCTGCTCGACTGGCTGCATCGCGGCGAGATCGACCTCGCCGTCCTCTACGATCCGCACTCGGCGCGGTCGCTGCGCTCGCAACCGCTGCTGCTCGAAAACCTGTTCCTGATCGGACCACCCAACTCGGGCCTGTCTGGCACCCGCGCCGTTCCATTCAAGGACCTCGACGGCCGGCGCATCCTGCTGCCCAGCACGCGCCATGGCCTGCGGACGATCGTCGAACAATGCGCCACCGAAGCCGGCATTTCTCTCAACGTCGCGGTCGAAGCCGATTCCTATGCGACCTTGAAAGACCTGGTGCGCCACGGCCATGGCTGGACGATCCTGCCGCTACCGCCCATCCACGACGATATCGCCGCCAACCGTCTGGCCGCCGCGCCGTTGATCCGTCCCGTGCCGGTCCGACGTCTGGTCCTGTCCTACCCCGCAGACCGTCCCGTCCTACGTCTCGCGCGATTCGCCGGCGATACGATTGCCGACATCGTGACCGATCATGTCGAAAGAGGAATCTGGCCCGGCCAACTGCTCGGCCACAAGTCATCCGTCTAAAACGGCTTCAGCACCACCAGGAACACGATCCCGATCATCAGCAACGTCGGCACTTCGTTCCACCAGCGGTAATAGGTGGCGGGCCGCGTGTTGCGGTCGGCTTCGAACGCCTTGCGCCAGCGGCCGTAAAGGTGGTGCACGTAGGTGAGTACGCAGACGAGGGCAAACTTCAGGTGCCACCAGCCGGCATGCCACCACTCGCCCTGCCACGCGAGCAGCAGCCCGAAGATCCAGACGAGGATCATCGCCGGGTTCATGATGGCGCGCAGCAGGCGGCGCTCCATCACCTTGAAGGTCTCGCTTTGCGGCGAACCCGGCGGCGCATCGGCGTGATAGACGAACAGGCGCGGCAGATAGAGCAGCCCGGCCATCCAGGCGATCACGGCCACGATGTGCAGCGCCTTCAGAACCTCGTAGAGCATCACACGCTTCCAGCGATCAGAGGACAACCCGTGTGGACATGGCGGCAGGGCATCGACGTCGCACCGTGGCAGACGGCTACCTGCGGCTCGGCGAGCACCGCATGCACGCGACCCGCCAGGCCCGCGATGAAGGCGGGGTGCGTCCCGACAGTCGGCACGCGGATGTAAGTCGGTACGCCATTCTTCTCGGCGAGATGACGATATTCCATGTCGAGTTCGACCAGCGTTTCCGAATGTTCCGACACGAAGCTCAGCGGGTAGAGCACGACCGCCTTCCTGTCCGCACCGGCGCGCGCGATCTCGGCATCGGTCGACGGGCCGATCCATTTCAGCGGGCCGACGCGGCTCTGGTAGCAGACGAACCAGTCGAGACCACCGATCCGGTCGGCAATCGCCTGTGCTGTGCGTTCGACCTGCGCCTGATAGGGATCGCCGGCCTTGATCACCCGCTCGGGCAGACCATGCGCCGAAAAGAGCACGCGGGTCGGCTGGCTTCCGGCTTCGTGCAGTCCTTGTTTCAAGAGTTCGACCGACGCCGAAATGAATCCTTCCTCGTCGGGATAGCAGCAGACGGTTTGCGTCGGCACCGAAAGCTTCGCTTTGGCAGCAGCTTCCTTCCACGCCTTGACGGAGGAGTCCGTCGTCGTGGTCGAGAACTGCGGATAGAGCGGCAGCAACACGATCCGGTCCGGCGCGAAGCGCTTCACCGAACGCACGACGGCCTCCGTCATCGGATGCCAGTAACGCATGCAGACATAGCCGCGCCATTCATGTTCCGTGCCCAGCGCCTCTTCGAGTGCACGGGCCTGCGCCTCGGTCTGGCCGAGGATGGGCGAGCTGCCGCCGATCTTGGCGTAGATGTCCCGTGCTTTCGGTGCACGGCGACTGGCGATGAAATTCGCCAGCGGACCGCGCAGCAGCGACGGCAGGCGCAGGATGGCGGGATCGCTGAACAGGTTGCGCAGGAACGGCTGCACGGCCTCGGGTGAATCCGGGCCGCCGAGATTGAACAGGACGATGGCGATCTTCATGGAACAATCTTCATGTCGCGAACTTCACTCGGTCGATCCTCATGAGTCGTCCGGCTTCCAGTTGCGCACGATCTCGACCAGTTGCGCGACATGCTCGGGCGGCGTCTGCGGCACTACGCCGTGGCCGAGATTGAACACGAAGGACCCATGGCCGAGCTTGTCGAGGATACGCTTGGCCTCCCGCTCCAGCGCCGCGCCGCCCGCCACCAGCATGATGGGGTCGAGATTGCCCTGCACGCAGATATGCGGCTGCAGTTCCTTGGCGGCCCAGTGCGCGCCGATGCCGGTATCGATCGACAGCGCGGTGAAACTGTCGGGGCGCCGGTACATCAGCGCCGCCGGACCGACCGCGCGCGGAAAGGCGATGACCGGGATCGAGGGATGACGCTCGCGCAGCCCCTTGGCAATACGGACCAATGGATCGAGCGACCAGCGGAAGAGCTGTTCCTCCGGCAGCACGCCGGCCCAGGAATCGAAGAGCTGCACGGCATCGGCGCCGGCCTCGACCTGGTTGGAAAGATGATCGACCACGGAATCGACCAGCAGGTCGATCAGCAGGCCGAAGGATTCGGGATGGGCATAGGCCCACTTCTTGACCTTGGCGAAGTCGCGACTGCCGCTGCCCTCGATCATGTAGCAGGCGAGCGTGAACGGCGCGCCGGCGAAGCCCAGCAGGGCGGTTTCCCGGGGGAGTGCGGCCCGCGTCCGACGGATGGCTTCGTAAACCGGCACGAGAAAGTCGCCGAGCCGCGCCCGCGAAAGCTGCCCGAACTGTGCCGGATCGGTCAGAGCCTCCAGCTTGGGCCCCTCGCCCTCCTCGAACCAGACCTTCTGGCCGAGCGCATCTGGAACCACGAGGATATCGGAGAAGATGATGGCAGCATCGAACCCGAAGCGCCGGATCGGCTGCAGGGTGACCTCGACGGCCTTGTCCGGCGTGTAGCAGAATTCGAGGAACGACTTGGTCGTCGCGCGCACGGCACGATACTCCGGCAGGTACCGGCCGGCCTGCCGCATCAACCAGATCGGCGGATGCTTCGTCTGAGCACCCGAAAACACATTGAGGAAGGGCTTCACGCTTCAGGCTCCGAAAAAAGAAAAGAAAGAAAGACTCTTTTTTTGACTCTTGTTTCTCTTGGACCCCCTTAATGCGAAATTCCGCTCTGCTCCACAAGGATCGAGCGCAAAGCCCTATCGTTTCGCTTACGAATCGAACTTTAACTTGCACTCAAGTCGTTGAAAATAATACATTATTTATAGAATTTCGAGACCCTAAAAACTTATCCCCGCAGTTCCCGTTCTGCTGAATCGTCTCCTCCCCTTCGTTCCGGTGGGGACAAGATCCGGTGCCGTCCACAGCCCAGGCCCTTGAGCTCGCCCGCTGGTGGATAACCCCGCCCTTTGCCCACAGCGCTCACCAGCCCTGTGGGAAACCCCGTTGACAAGCCCCCGCCAGCGCGGGACATCCCCATGATGGGCCGCAATTATTTCCACCTCCACCTTGTGTCGGATTCAACCGGCGAGACCCTGATGACGGTCGCAAGGGCGGCAGCGGCGCTCTACACCTCGATTTCGCCTATTGAGCATGTCTTTCCGCTGGTTCGAAACCAGCGCCAGCTGGATCGCGTCGTCTCGGAAATCGAAACCGAGCCGGGCATTGTGCTCTACACCATGGTTGATCCGGGCCTGTCTGCGGCGCTGAAGACCGCCTGCGAGCATTTGGGTTGCCCCGCGCTCTCTGTGCTGGAGCCGGTCCATAACCTGTTCCAGTCCTATCTCGGGGTTGTCACAACGCCCAAAATCGGCGCGCAGCATACGCTGAACGCGGATTATTTCCGCCGGATCGATGCGCTCAACTACACCATGCTCCATGATGACGGCCAGCTGACCGAAGATCTCGAGGATGCCGATGTTGTCCTTGTCGGCATTTCCCGCACCTCGAAAACACCGACCAGTATCTATCTCGCCAACCGCGGCATCAAGACGGCCAATGTGCCGCTGGTGCCGGGCGTGCCGCTGCCTGCCAATCTGGGAATGCTCAAAAAGCCGCTCGTCGTCGGCCTCATTGCCACGACCGAACGCATCGTCCAGATCCGCCAGAACCGCCTGCTCGCGCTCAATGCCGAGGGCAAGGACGCCAATTATGCGGATCGCGAAACGGTGACTGATGAAATTCTCACCGCGCGGCGCGTCTATGATCGCCACGAATGGCCGGTGATTGATGTCACGCGCCGCTCCATCGAGGAAACCGCCGCGGCTGTGCTGGATCTTTACCGCCAGCACCGCGCAGAACGAGACGCGCTATGACGGGTCTTTGGCTCGAAGCCCAACCCATTGTGCTGGCCTCAGGATCCAGCGCCCGCCGTATGCTGCTGAGCGCAGCGGCGATTCCGCTCGAGATCATCAAGCCGGATGTGGATGAGGCAAGCCTTGCTGCACAATTAACGGCCGAAAACGCCGGGCCCAAGGCGATTGCTCAAGCGCTGGCGCTGGCCAAAGCGCGCGCCGTGAGTGCCGCACACCCCGAACGGCTCATCGTCGCTGCCGATCAGACGCTTGATTTCGAGGGTCAGCTCGGCATGAAGGCGCCGGATCTGACCACCGCGAGAGCCCAACTTGAGGCCCTACGCGGGAAAACCCATGCCCTCCATTCCGCCGCCGTGCTGATGCGAGGCGGAGAGGTACTCTGGTCCGGTGTCGAATCCGCCCATTTGACCATGCGCCCGTTTTCCGACGCCTTCCTGGAGCAATATCTCGACCTGATGGGGGAAAAAGTGCTCGGAACCGTCGGTGCTTACGAACTCGAAGCGCTCGGCGTGCATCTCTTCTCGACCATCGAGGGCGCCCATCCCGTCATTCTCGGCCTGCCGTTCTCGGGTTTGCTGGAAGCCCTGCGCGATGCCCGGGCGCTGCTCGGCTAAGGAGAAACAAATATGAAGGATGAGGCTGCCAAAAAGGCGCTGGTGATCGGCTTTCCTGTGGCCCATGCCCGCTCGCCCCTGATCCATGGCTTCTGGCTCGAAACGCTCGGTCTTCCCGGCGCCTACGAGCGCGCCGAGGTGAAACCCGGCGAGGTCTCGACCTTTCTGCGCGCCTTGCCCGCGAACGGTTACGCCGGTGCCAACATCACCGTGCCGCACAAGGAAGAGGCTTTCCGCACCTGTGATTACCTGACGGATCGCGCCCGCGCCGCTGGAGCTGTGAATACCGTCTGGTTCGAGAACGGCGCGCTCTGGGGGGATAACACAGACGGTTTGGGATTCGTTTCGCATCTGAATCAAACCTATCCGGACCGCAAAAAGGCGGCCAAAGTCTTGATTCTGGGGGCTGGAGGTGCCGCGCGCGGCCTCATTCTGCCGCTTGTCGAAAGCGGCGCATCAAGCGTTACGGTAACGAATCGATCCCATCCGCGTGCCGAAGCGCTTGTGCAGGACATGAAGACTGCCCGCCCCGATGCGATAATTTCAACAGCGGCTTGGGAGGATCGTGCGGCCGCCCTCGCGCAGGCGGATCTGATCATCAACACCACCTCGCTCGGCATGAAGGGTCAGCCGCCGCTGGAGATCGATCTGGGCGGCGCGAAACCCGATACCATCGTGGCGGACATCGTCTACGTCCCCCTCGAAACCGCCTTTCTGGCGCAGGCCAGGGCGCGCGGCTTGCGCACGCTGGACGGGCTGGGCATGTTGCTGCATCAGGCGGTGCCGGGGTTTGAACATTGGTTCGGCACCAAGCCGGAAGTGACACCGGCGCTGCGCGCGCATCTGGTGGCAGATATCGAGAAGAAGGCGTGAGCATGTTTCGCTTGGGGCTGACAGGGTCGATCGGGACCGGGAAATCGACAACGGCAGAGTTTTTCCGCACCCTCGGCGTGCCGGTGCATGATGCGGACGGCGCGGTTCATCGTCTTTATCGCGAAGCCGCAGCGCCTCTGATTGCAGCGGAGTTCCCCGGTGCGATCATCGATGGTGTGGTGGATCGAAAGTCGCTCGGTGCCCTTGTTGCGGGCAAGCCCGAGCGCTTTCGTGCACTGGAAGCCATTGTCCATCCGCTGGTTGAGGCGGAGGAACGCGCCGCGATGGAGCGCGCCAAGAAGATCGGCAGCCGCATTATCGTGCTCGATGTGCCGCTCCTGTTTGAAACCGGCGCTTACAAGCGCTGTGATGCGGTGCTTGTGACGCATGTCCACCCCGAGGAGCAGCGTCGCCGCGTGCTCGCGCGTGGCACCATGGGCGAAGCGCTGTTTGAATCCATTCTCGCCCGCCAGATGCCGCTGGCCGAGAAGGTGGCTCGCGCGCATTTCACCATCGATACCGGCCACGGCATGGAGGCCGCCCAGCGCGAGGTGCGCGCCCTGCTGCGCGCTCTGGCCCCGGCCCTGACAGGGGCGTAACCCGATGCGTGAGATCGTTCTCGATACCGAAACGACCGGGCTTGATCCGCATCGCGGTGATCGGCTCGTCGAAATAGGCTGTGTCGAGATCGTCAACCGGTTCCTCACGGGGCGCACGTTTCATCGTTACATCAACCCGCAGCGCAACATGCCCATCGAGGCCTTTCAGGTCCACGGGCTCTCCGAAGCCTTTCTGGCGGACAAGCCCGTCTTTTCTGCTGTTGCCGATGAGTTTCTCGAGTTTATCGGCGAGGATACGCTGGTCATCCACAACGCGTCCTTCGACATCGGCTTTCTCAACGCCGAGCTGAAGCGGCTCGGCAAGGGGCCGATTCCCATGACGCGCGTGGTGGATACTCTCACCCTCGCACGCCGCAAGCACCCGGGTGCGCCCGCCTCGCTCGATGCGCTTTGCGCGCGCTACGGCATCGATAATTCCAAGCGCACCAAGCACGGCGCCTTGCTCGACTCGGAAATCCTCGCCGAGGTTTACGCCGAACTCACCGGCGGCAAGCAATCGAGCCTCGGCCTGAGCGATGCGCCGGTCGAATCCAGCCGGCGGTCCGGGCCAGGTCTCAGCAGCGGCAAGGCCGGTGTCCGCTCGATTGCCCATATCCCGCTGATCACGGAGGAGGAGCGCGCTGCCCACAAAGCCTTCATCGCCGAGATGAAGGACAAGGCGCTCTGGAATGCCTATCTTGAGGATGATCCTCAAAAAGAAACGGGGGCCTGAGGCCCCCGAATTTTTTCAGATGGTACAGCGCTTAGCTGTTCATCGGCTGGCCCTGCTCAGCGAGGCGCGCCTGGTAGAGCTGCGCGAAATCGATC
>Ga0102832_1002082_pt1 | contig 13073 bp, 12 predicted proteins | sample EBPBio282013_DNA_FD_88942 | JGI IMG/M metagenome (GOLD analysis project Ga0102832, IMG submission 88942) | Wastewater treatment Type I Accumulibacter community from EBPR Bioreactor in Madison, WI, USA - Reactor 2_5/28/2013_ DNA (Illumina Assembly) | ecosystem: Engineered > Bioreactor > EBPR >...
TGGGACCGCGCGCGTCCCGCGCGCTCATGAGGCGCGCGGGACGCGCGCGGTCCCAGGGTTCACACCTCGATCCGGCTGCCCAGCTCGACGGTGCGGTTGGCGGGCAGGCCGAAGAAGTCGGCGGCGCTGACGGCGAAGCGGGCCAGCACGAGGAACAGCTTCTGCTGCCAGGCCGGCAACAGCGGCTGCGCGGCGGCGACGTAGCTGTTGCGGCCGACGAAGTAGGAGGTCCGCATCGGGTCGATCGGGATGCCCTTGTCGGCCAGCGGCTCGAGGTCGCGCGGCACGTCGGGCTGCTCCATGAAGCCGTAGTGCAGGGCGACGCGGTGGAAGCCCTTGCCGAGGTGGGCGATGTCGCTGCGCTGGTCGGCCGACACGTAGGGTTCGTCGGCGATCTCGATGGTCAGCAGCACGACGTGCTGGTGCAGCACCTCGTTGTGCTTGAGGTTGTGCAGCAGGCAGCCCGGCGCGTTGCCCGCGAAGGAGGTCAGGTAGACCGCCGTGCCCTGCGGGCGATGCACGCCGCCCGGCACGATGCTGTCGAGCAGCTGCTCGATCGGCAAGGTACCCTCGCGCTCGCGCGCGACCACGATGCTGCGGCCGCGCCGCCAGGTCGCCATGGTGGTGAAGATCGCCAGCGCGATCACCACCGGCACCCAGCCGCCCTCGTGAAACTTCAGCATGTTGGCCGAGAAGAAGGTCAGGTCGACCAGCATGAACGCGCCGAAGATCGGCGTGGCGAGGGCCCACGACCATTTCCAGCGGCGGATCGCCAGCGCGAACACCAGCATGGTGGTGACGAACATGGTGCCGGTGACGGCGATGCCGTAGGCGGCCGCCAGCGCGCTCGACGACTTGAAGAACAGCACCAGCGCGATCACGCCGGCCAGCAGCAGCCAGTTGATCGCCGGCACGTAGATCTGGCCGAACTCGCTCTCCGAGGTGTGGTCGACGCGGATGCGCGCGCTCAGCCCCAGCAGGGCCGACTGCTGGGCCATCGAGAAGGCGCCCGAGATCGTGGCCTGCGAGGCGATCACCGTGGCCATCGTCGCCAGCCCGACCAGCGGCACCGTGGCCCAGTCGGGCGCCAGCCGGAAGAACGGGTTGTCGATCGCCGCGGGGTTGGCCAGCAGCAACGCGCCCTGGCCGTAGTAGTTGATCAGCAGCGCCGGCAGCACCAGCCATAGCCAGGCCAGCCGGATCGGCGCGCGGCCGAAGTGGCCCATGTCGGCGTACAGCGCCTCGGCGCCGGTCACCGCCAGCGTCACCGCGGCGAGCGCCAGGAACGTCGCGAGGCCATGGTCGAGCGCGAAGCCCAGCGCATGGGTCGGCGACAGCGCCCACAGGATCTGCGGCGCGTCGAGGATGTGGCGCAGGCCGAGCACCGCGAGCACGAAGAACCAGACCAGCGTGATCGGGCCGAACCACTTGCCGATGCCGGCCGTGCCGAAGCGCTGCACGGCGAACAGGGCGAACAGGACGGCGATGGCGATCGGCAGGACGACCGGTTCGAGCGCCGGCGTGACGACGTTCAGGCCCTCGACGGCGCTCAGCACCGAGACGGCGGGCGTCAGCAGGCAGTCGCCGTAGAACAGCGCGGCGCCCAGCATGCCGGCCCACAGGAAGAAGCGCCGGCGGCGCTCGATGATGCCCTTCTGGCGCGCCACCAGCGCCATCAGCGCCAGCACGCCACCCTCGCCACGGTTGTCGGCGCGCATCACGACGACGACGTATTTCAGGGTGACGATGACGATCAGCGCCCAGGTGATGAGCGACAGGATGCCCATCAGGTTCTCGGGCGTCGGCTTCAGCCCGGTGAACTCGCTGAAGCACTCCTTGACCGTGTAGAGCGGGCTGGTGCCGATATCACCAAAGACGACGCCCAGCGCCGCCAGCGTGAGCGAAGCCGTGCGGCTTCGGGTTGCGGGCTGCGCACCGCCAGTAGCACCCGTCATGGAATGGACAACTCCCCCCGGTCTCCGGCGCGCTATCGCGCCGGGCCGCGGGAGTGTCAACGGGATTCTGGCTTGCCGGGTGATTGGGCCGGGTGACTAGAAGGTCTTGCTGATCATGAATATCGCGCGGGAATCGCAGTTCATGGTGGCGCCGCAGGTCGCCTGGTCGAGGTTGGTGTCGACCCAGGCGATCGACAGGTCAAAGCCGTAGACGGTGGCGCCCAGGCCGATCTGCCAGTCCCAGTAGTTGTTGTAGCCGATGCCGTAGTTGGCGAAGCGCTCGACGTACTGGTTGCCGACCGTGCCGAACAGCTTGAACGACACGTTTTCGTTGATCTTGATGAAGCTCAGCGGGACGGTCAGTGAGCCCCACTTGTACCAGGCGGCGCCCGAGTTGGCGAAGAAGTTGGGGCTGTAGCGCAAGGCGCCCTGCAGCTGGGCGACGCCGAAATCGTAGCCCAGCACCAGGCCGAACTCGTTGAAGTCGTAGAACAGGTCCGACGGCGCCCCGAGGTAGTTGTAGCGGATGTAGCCCAGGTCGGCGGTCAGCTTGCCGTCCAGCGCCTTGCCGCGGAAGCCGGCGATCAGGTCGACCTCGGCGATGGTCGGGGTGTTGGGGAAGTAGACGTTCGACCCCCAGGCGCCGACATAGGCGTTGACCGACACCTGCTCGCCGATCGACGGAGTCTCGTAGGTCAGCGAGGGCTGGAACGCGACCTGGCGCTGGGTCTGCGAGATGCCGCGGTAGGAGTAATCGGTGGCGAAGGCGAAGGAGGCCGAGAAGCTGCCGCCGAACGGCGCCTTCCACGTTTCCTTCTCCGGCGCCGCCGGTGTGTTCTCGGCGGGGCCCTGGCCCGGCGTCGGCTGCTGCGGTGCCGTCTGCGCCAGCGTCGTGGTGGCCCCCGCGAGGATCGCACCGGCCGACAGGAATGCCCAGAAATTGCGCTTCATGCTCGATGTTCCCCGTTTTGTTGCCGACACATCGCAGCTCGTGTCCTGCGAAGTCCATGTCGGCGCGGGGCCAAATCCATAGGAACTTCATAGGGAAAGCCGGACTGTGCCGTCTTTTGCTGCACTTCCAGTGAATTTCCTTATGCAATTCCTATGCACAGCGTGGGCCAACGCCGTCGAATTCTTATGGCCGGCGGGTCCACGGTCCCGGCCATGATGCTCCACCGCTCGACCCTTTCGCCGCTGCCCGCCGAGGCGACGCCCGCGGCGCCGCCCCATCCCGCGCCGGGACCGGTCGTCGCCGAGATCGGCCGCCTGCTGGCCGTTCACCTCGCCGTGGCGCTGGCGGTCTGCCTCGCCCTCGACCTCGTGCTCGACCGCGTCGTCGGCGGGTAGGGCGGCATGCTGGACATCATCCTGCTGGTCGTCGGCTGCGGCTACTTCGGCGTCGCGGTCGTCTATGTCCGCGCCTGCGACAAGCTCTGAGGGGGCCGCGATGCTGTTCGAATACACGCTGGGCGGGGCCGTGACGCTCGGCCTGCTGGCCTACCTCGTCTACGCGCTGCTGCGCCCCGAGCGGTTCTAGGGGCGGGAGAGGACCATGTCGGTCGAAGGCTGGATCCAGATCGTCCTGTTCGGGTTGGTCGTCACGCTGCTGGTCAGGCCGCTGGGCGGCTACATGACCCGCGTCTTCGCGGGCGAGCGCACCGTGCTGTCGCCCGTCCTCGGGCCGCTCGAGCGCGGCTTCTACCGGCTGGCCGGCATCGACCCGCGCGTCGACCAGCCCTGGGGGGCCTACGCCGTCAGCATGCTGGTCTTCAGCCTGGCCGGCTTCGCCAGCCTGTACGCGCTGATGCGCCTGCAGGCGTTGCTGCCGCTCAACCCGGCCGGGCAGGCGCCGGTCGAGGAGAGCCTCGCCTTCAACACCGCGCTGAGCTTCGTCACCAACACCAACTGGCAGTCCTACGTGCCGGAGGCGACGATGAGCCTGCTGGTGCAGATGGCGGGCCTGGCCGTGCACAACTTCGTCTCGGCGGCTACCGGCATCGCGCTGGCGATCGCCCTGGTGCGCGGCTTCGCCCGCCGCTCGTCCCGGGGGATCGGCAACTTCTGGGCCGACCTCGTGCGCTGCACGCTCTACATCCTGCTGCCGCTGTCGATCGCGGTCGGGCTGTTCTTCGCCTGGCAGGGCGTGCCGCAGACGCTGGCCGCCGCCACCGAGGCGACGACCCTGGAAGGTGCGAAGCAGACGATCGCCCTCGGGCCGGTGGCGTCGCAGGAAGCCATCAAGATGCTGGGCACCAACGGCGGCGGCTTCTTCAACGCCAACTCGGCGCACCCGTTCGAGAACCCGACCGCGCTCACCAACTTCGTGCAGGTCGTGCTGATCTTCTCGCTGGGCGCGGCGCTGACCAACGTGTTCGGCCGCATGGTCGGCGACCCGCGCCAGGGCTGGGCGGTGTTCGCCGTCATGGCGGCGCTGTTCCTGGCCGGTGTCCTGGTCGTCTACGCGGCCGAGGCGGCGGGCAACCCGCTGGTCGCCGCGTCGGGCGGCAACATGGAGGGCAAGGAGGTCCGCTTCGGCATCGTCGCCTCGGCGCTGTTCGCGGTCGTCACCACGGCGGCCTCGTGCGGCGCGGTCAACGCCATGCTCGACAGCTTCACGCCGCTCGGCGGGCTGGTGCCGATGTTCAACATCCAGCTGGGCGAGATCATCGTCGGCGGTGTCGGCGCCGGCCTCTACGGCATGCTGCTGTTTGCCATCCTGGCGGTGTTCATCGCCGGCCTGATGGTCGGCCGCACGCCCGAGTACCTCGGCAAGAAGATCGAGGCGCGCGAGGTCAAGATGGCGCTGCTCGCCATCCTGATCCTGCCGTTCTCGATCCTGGGCTTCGCCGCCGTCGCGACCGTGGTCGAGGCCGGCCTCGCCGGGCCGGCCAACGCCGGGCCGCACGGCTTCAGCGAGATCCTGTACGCCTACACCTCGGCGACCGGGAACAACGGCTCGGCCTTCGCCGGCCTGTCGGCCAACACGCTGTTCTACAACACGACCCTCGGGCTCGCGATGTTCGTCGGCCGCTTCCTGATGATCGTGCCGATGCTGGCGATCGCCGGCTCGCTGGCGGCCAAGAAGAGCGTGCCCGCCTCGGCCGGCACCTTCCCGACCCACGGGCCGCTGTTCGTCGGGCTGGTGATCGGGGTGATCCTGATCGTCGGCGGCCTGACCTTCTTCCCGGCGCTGGCGCTCGGCCCGATCGTCGAGCACGTCGCGATGCACGCCGGCACCCTCTTCTAGGATCGAGGTTCGTCATGTCCGACCTGGCTCTCACCGGCCGCCGCTCGTCGGCGTCGACGCTCGCCGACCCGAAGATCCTGGGACCGGCGCTGGTCGCGGCGTTCGCCAAGCTCGACCCGCGCGTCATGATCCGCAACCCGGTGATGTTCACGGTCGAGGTGGTGGCGACGCTGACCACCGTGCTGTTCGTGCGCGACATCGTCGAGGGACGGGGCGGCCTGGGCTTCGCCTTCCAGGTCAACCTTTGGCTCTGGTTCACCGTGCTGTTCGCCAACTTCGCCGAGGCGGTGGCCGAGGGCCGCGGCAAGGCGCAGGCCGCGACACTGCGCAAGGCGCGCACCGACACGATGGCCAAGCGGCTGGCCGATCCCGCCGGGACGGCGTTCGAGACGGTGCCGGCGACGGCGCTGCGCAAGGGCGACGTCGTGCTGGTCGAGGCCGGCGACCTCGTGCCGTCGGACGGCGAGGTGATCGAGGGCGTGGCCTCGGTCAACGAGGCGGCGATCACCGGCGAATCCGCGCCGGCCATCCGCGAGGCCGGCGGCGACCGCTCGGCGGTCACCGGCGGCACGCTGGTGATCTCCGACGTCATCAAGGTACGGATCACGGCGCAGCCGGGCTCGACCTTCCTCGACCGCATGATCGCCCTGGTCGAGGGCGCGGCGCGCCAGAAGACGCCGAACGAGATCGCGCTCAACATCCTGCTGGCCGGCATGACGGTGATCTTCGTCTTCTCGGTCGCCTCGATCCCGAGCTTCGTCGCCTATGCCGGCGGCACGATGGGCGTGCTGGTGCTGGTGGCGCTGTTCGTGACGCTCATCCCCACGACCATCGGCGCGCTCCTGTCGGCGATCGGCATCGCCGGCATGGACCGGCTGGTGCGCTTCAACGTGCTGGCGATGTCGGGCCGCGCGGTCGAGGCGGCGGGCGACGTCGATACGCTGCTGCTCGACAAGACCGGCACGATCACCCTGGGCAACCGCCAGGCGACGGCGTTCCTGCCGGTGACCGGGGTCGACGCGCGCGACCTCGCCGACGCCGCGCAGCTCGCCTCGCTGTCCGACGAGACGCCGGAGGGCCGCTCGATCGTCGTGCTGGCCAAGGAGAAGTACGGCATCCGCGGCCGCGAGATGGCGCCGCTGCACGCGAAGTTCATCCCGTTCTCGGCCTACACGAGGATCAGCGGCATCGACCTCGACGGCTCGTCGATCCGCAAGGGCGCGGTCGACGCCGTCCTCGCCGAGGTCAAGGCGGCCGCGACCGCGCCGGCGCTGGCGCGCGAGGTCGAGGCGCTGGCCGACGGCGTGGCGAAATCGGGCGGCACGCCGCTCGCGGTGGCGCGCGACGGGCGACTGCTCGGCATCGTGCATCTCAAGGACATCGTGAAGGGCGGCATCCGCGAGCGCTTCGCCACGCTGCGCCGCATGGGCATCCGCACCGTGATGATCACCGGCGACAACCCGGTGACCGCCGCCGCGATCGCCGCCGAGTCCGGGGTCGACGACTTCCTCGCCCAGGCGACACCCGAGACCAAGCTGCGGCTGATCCGCGACGAGCAGGCGCAGGGCAAGCTGGTGGCGATGTGCGGCGACGGCACCAACGACGCGCCGGCGCTGGCCCAGGCCGATGTCGGCGTGGCGATGAACACCGGCACCATGGCGGCGCGCGAGGCCGGCAACATGGTCGACCTCGACAGCGACCCGGCCAAGCTCATCGAGATCGTCGAGATCGGCAAGCAGCTGCTGATGACCCGCGGCGCGCTCACCACCTTCTCGATCGCCAACGACGTCGCCAAGTACTTCGCCATCATTCCGGCGATGTTCCTCGCGGTCTACCCGCCACTCGGCGCGCTCAACGTCATGCGGCTGGCCACGCCGGAGAGCGCCATCCTGTCGGCGATCATCTTCAACGCGCTGGTGATCGTCGCGCTGATCCCGCTGGCCCTGCGCGGCGTGCGCTACCGCGCGGTCGGCGCCTCGGCGGTGCTGCGCCGCAACCTGCTGGTCTACGGGCTGGGCGGCATCGTCGTGCCGTTCGTCGGCATCAAGCTGATCGACCTGCTCGTCACCGCCATCGGCCTCGCCTGAGGATCCCGCCATGCTCAAGGAAATCCGCCCCGCCCTCGCGACGGTCGTGCTGTTCACGGTACTCGTCGGGCTGGCCTACCCGCTGGCGATGACCGGCCTCGCCCAGGCGCTGTTCCCGCACCAGGCCAACGGCAGCCTCGTGGTGCGCGACGGCAAGGTCGCGGGGTCGGTCCTGGTCGGGCAGGCCTTCGCGCAGGATCGCTACTTCCATGGCCGGCCGTCGGCCACCACCGACAGCGATCCCGCCGACCCGACGAAGTCGGTGCCGGCGCCCTACAACGCCAACAACTCGGCGGGCAGCAATGCCGGCCCGACCTCGAAGGCGCTGGTCGAGCGGGTGCGGGCCGATCGCGCGGCGCTCGCCGCGGAGAACCCCGGTGTCGCGGTGCCGGTCGACCTCGTCACGACCTCGGGGTCGGGGCTCGACCCGCACATCAGCCCGGCCGCCGCCTACTTCCAGGTGCCGCGCGTGGCGAAGGCGCGCGGCCTGCTGGAGGCGCGGGTGCGCGATCTCGTGCGCCGGCACGTCGAGGGTCGATTGCTCGGCGTGCTGGGCGAGCCGCGGGTCAACGTCCTGCAGCTCAACATCGCGCTCGACGCCCTGCGGACCGGGTGACAAGGTGGACGGGTCATGGCTGACGCTCCCGATCCCGGCCGCCCGTCGCCGGACGCGCTGCTGAAGGCAGCCGAGCGCGAGGGCCGGGGCAAGCACAAGATCTTCCTCGGGGCGGCGCCGGGCGTCGGCAAGACCTACGCCATGCTGCAGGCGGCGCGCCGGCGACGCGACGAGGGCGTCGACGTGGTGGCCGGCGTGGTCGAAACGCATGGCCGGGCCGAGACCGAGGCGCAGCTGGCCGGGCTCGAGGTCGTGCCGCGCCGGCCGGTCGCCTACCGCGGCCGCACGCTCCAGGAAATGGACATCGACGCGGTGCTGCGGCGCCGGCCGCAGCTCGTGCTGGTCGACGAGCTGGCCCACAGCAATGCCGAGGGCAGCCGCCATCCCAAGCGCTACCTCGACGTCGAGGAGCTGCTGGCGGCCGGCATCGACGTCTACTCGACCCTGAACGTGCAGCACGTCGAGAGCCTGAACGACGTCGTGGCGCGCATCACCCGCATCCGGGTGCGCGAAACCGTGCCGGACCGGGTGATCGACGCCGCCGACGAGGTCGAGCTGGTCGACCTCACGCCGGGCGACCTGATCGCCCGCCTGCACGAGGGCAAGGTCTATGTCCGCGAGCAGGCGCAGCGCGCGCTGCGCCACTACTTCTCGCCGGGCAACCTGACGGCGCTGCGCGAGCTGGCGCTGCGGCGCACCGCGTTGCGCGTCGACGAGCAGATGCTGAGCTACATGCGCGAGCACGCCATCGCGGGACCGTGGGCGGCAGGCGAGCGCGTGGTCGTCTGCCTCGACCCCGGTCCGGGGTCGGCCAACGCGGTGCGGGCCGCCAAGCGCACCGCCGACGGCCTCGACGCCGAGCTGATCGCGCTCTACGTCGAGACCGACCGGCATGGGTTGCTGTCCGAGGCCGAGCGCGGCCAGCTCGCCGCGACGATGCGGCTGGCCGAGCAGCTGGGCGCCGACGTGGTGAGCGTGCCCGGCACCTCGGTGGTCGAGGAGATCCTCGCCTTCGCGCGGGCGCGCAATGCCACCCGCGTGGTGGTCGGCAAGTCGCGCCGCTCGCGCTGGTTCGAGCTGCGCCATCCCTCGGTGGTCGACGCGCTGGTGCGCAGCGGCTCGGGACTGGCCATCGAGGTCGCGCCGTCGGGCGACGAGACCGACACGGCCGCCGCGCCGGACTGGCTGACCGGCGTGCCGACCTCGCCGGGTCCCTACCTCGAGGGCATCGCCACCACGGCGCTGGCCACCGCGGTCGGCGTCGCGATCGACCGCGCGATCGTGCTGCCCAACATCTCGCTGGTCTTCGTCGTGCCGGTGATGGCGGCGGCGGCGCGCCACGGCCTGGTACCGTCGCTGTGGGTCGCGGCGCTGGGCACCGCCTGCTTCAACTTCTTCTTCCTGCCGCCGCTCTACGAGTTCACCATCCGCGACCCGGCCAACGTGGTCGCGCTGTTCTTCTTCATGCTGGTGGCGGTGCTGGCGAGCGCGCTGGCGGCGCGGACGCGGGCCCAGACCGAGGCGGCGCGGCGCGAGGCGCGGACCACGGCCGAGCTCTACGCCTTCAGCCGCAAGATCGCCGGCGTGCTCGAACCCTACGACCTGCTGTGGATCGTCGTCACCCACCTCGCGCGCCTCCTGCAGGCCGAGGTGGTGATCCTGATGCCGCAGGACGGCCGGCTCGAGAGCCGTGCCGCGTTCCCGCCGGACAGCGACTTCTCCGACGCCGACCTCGCGGCGGCGCGCTGGTCGTGGGACGCCGACAGCCCGACCGGCCGGGGCACCGACACGCTGCCGGGCGGGCGCTGGCTGTTCGTGCCGATCCGCACCAGCCGCGGCCCGGTCGGCGTGGTCGGCGTGCTGGCCCTGCCGGAGGGCCGCGTCCTCGCGGCCGGCCAGCGGCGCCTGCTCGACGCGGTGGGCAGCCAGGCGGCGGTCGCCATCGAGCGGGTCACGCTGGCCCAGGACATCGACCAGGCGCGGCTGGGCGAGGAGCGCGAGCGGTTGCGCTCGGCGATGCTGACCTCGGTCAGCCACGACCTGCGCACGCCGCTCGCCTCGATCATCGGCGCGCTATCGAGCCTGCGCAGCTTCCGCGACCTCTACGACCGCCAGACAAGCGACGAGCTCACCGTGACGGCGCTGTCGGAGGCCGAGCGGCTCGACCGCTTCGTCGGCAACCTGCTCGACATGACGCGGCTCGACGCCGGGGCGATCGTGCCGCGGCAGGAGCCGGTCGAGGTCGGTGACCTCGTGTCGACGGTGCTGCGCCGCGCCGCGCCGGTGCTGGCCGGCCACGTCGTGACGAGCCGCGTCGAGCCGGGCCTGCCGGCGCTGTCGCTCGACTTCGTGCTGGCCGAGCAGGCGCTGTTCAACCTGCTCGACAACGCCGCCAAGTACGCCCCCGGGGGCAGCCGCGTCGAGGTCGTCGCCCGGCGCGACGGCGACCGCATCGAGATCGTGGTGCAGGACGAGGGGCCGGGCCTCCCGCCCGAGTCGCTGCCCCGGCTGTTCGACAAGTTCTACCGCGTCGAGGACGGCGACCGACGCCGTGCCGGCACCGGGCTGGGGCTGGCGATCGCGCGCGGCTTCGTCGAGGTGCTGGGCGGCACGTTGACGGCGCGCAATCGCACCGACCGATCCGGTGCGGCCTTCGTGCTAAGCTTCCCCGCGCCATGACCACCGACGACGCGACCATCCTGATCGTCGAGGACGAGCCACCGATCCGGCGGCTGCTGCGCGCCACGCTGGCCGCCCACGACTACCGCACGCTCGAGGCGGAGACCGGCGCGCAGGCGCTGGCGGCGCTGCGCCATCACAAGCCCGACCTCGTGCTGCTCGACCTCGGCCTGCCCGACATCGACGGCCAGGCGCTGATCGGCCGCATCCGCGAGCTGTCGCCGGTGCCGATCGTCGTGCTGTCGAGCCGCGGCGAGGAGACCGCCAAGGTCGCCGCCCTCGATGCCGGGGCCGACGACTACGTCACCAAGCCGTTCGGCGCGGCCGAGCTGATGGCCCGCCTGCGCACCGCGCTGCGCCACCGCCTCGCCCAGCAGGGCGCCGAGCGCGGCTTCACCAGCGACGACCTGTCGATCGACCTGGTGCGCCGCGTCGTGCGGCGCGGCTCGGAGGACGTGAAGCTGTCGCCCAAGGAGTACGACCTGCTCGAGCAGCTCGCGATCCACGCCGGCAAGGTGCTGACGCACAAGCACCTGCTGCGCGAGGTCTGGCGCAACGAGTCGGTCGACCCGCAGTACCTCCGGGTCTACGTCCGCCAGCTGCGCCAGAAGGTCGAGGCCGACCCCTCGGCGCCGCGCCACGTGCTGACCGAGCCCGGGGTCGGCTACCGGCTGGTCTGAGCGCCGAGCGGCGCGCGGGTCAGGCCGCTCACGCGCTCGCGGATGTCGAAGATGCGGATCGACAGGTCCGAGAGCGCCGTGTTCGCCTTCATGCGCGCCACGATGGGACCGTCGACGTAGGCCTGGGCGTCCTGCCGGGTGGCGAACAGGTAGATGCCGCCGGACAGTTGCTGGTCCGGTTCGTCGATCCAGATCTTCCAGTTCAGTCCCGGCATGTCGACGAACGGCCTGGCGATGTCGTCGGTGTACCGGCTGGCCCATTGCTCGGCGGGCATGTCGGGCCGGCGGTAGTTGATTTGAACGATCACCATCTGCGTGTCCTCCGCGCTATCATTCCAGCGACGCAAGCCGGAGGAGGCAAGCCCCGTGTTCAGCCACATCATGGTCGGCAGCAGCGACATCCCGCGCTCCAAGACGTTCTACGACGCGCTGTTCGCGGTTCTCGGCGGCCGGCCGGCGGTGCCGGACGAGAAGGGACGGCTGATCTACGCCCTCAATGGCGGGCGCTTCCTCGTGAAGCGGCCGATCGACGGCAAGCCCGCGACCCACGCCAACGGCGGCACCATCGGGTTCCTCATGGCGAGCCCGGAGCAGGCCCGCGCCTGGCACGACGCCGGCGTCGCCAACGGCGGCGTCTCGATCGAGGACCCGCCGGGCGACCGCGGCACCGGCCCGGGCCGCGTGTACCTCGCCTACCTGCGCGATCCCGAGGGCAACAAGCTGTGCGGCCTGTACCGTTACCCGGCGGGGTGAGCTAGGCTCCCCCGGCACAGGAGGACGCCAATGGCCGAGAGCGAGAACTACAAGAAGGGCAGCGAGATCCGGACCAAGCTGATGGGCGAGAAGTACGCCGCCGACATGAACCGGACGGTCTACAACCACCCGATCATGCAGAAGTTCGGCGACTACGCCCGCGAGGCGGTGTTCGGCATGCTGTGGGGGCGGCCGGGGCTGGACCTCAAGACCCGGGCGCTGATCTGCGTGATCTCGGACACCGCGCAGGCACGCTGGCCGGAACTCAAGATCCACCTGCGCATGGCGCGCAACCAGGGCTGGACCGAGGACGAATTGTCCGAGGCGCTGCTGCACCTGGGCGGCTATATCGGCGTGCCCGCGGTGCGCGAGGCGCTGCTGATCGCCATCGAGGTGTTCGAGGAGATGAGTCACGAGAAGTGACGCGGCAGAAGGCCCGGGAAAAGGGAGAACGATGGTGCTGATGACGACCAGCGATCTGCCGCTGAAGCGGATCGCGCGCGGCAAGGTCCGCGATGTCTACGAGGTCGACGCCGACCGCCTGCTGCTGGTCGCGACCGACCGCGTCAGCGCCTACGACGTGGTGATGGCCGAGCCGATCCCGATGAAGGGCGCGGTGCTGACCCAGACCAGCGCGTGGTGGTTCCGCCAGCTCGAGGGCAAGGTGCAGCACCACATGCTGGCGGCCGATGCCGACGCCATCATCGCTTCGGTGCCGGCGCTGGCGAAGCACCGGGCGGCGATCGCCGGCCGCGCCATGCTGTGCCGCCGCGCCACCGTCTTCCCGATCGAGTGCGTGGTGCGCGGCTACCTGTCGGGCTCGGCGTGGCGCGAGTACGCCAAGGCCGGCACGCTGGCCGGCGAGGCGCTGCCCAAGGGCCTGCAGGAGAGCGGCCGGCTCGACCCGCCGGTGTTCAGCCCGGCGACCAAGGCCGAGAGCGGCCACGACGAGAACATCACGATCGGCCGGATGCGCGAGATCCTCGGCGCCGAGGTCACGGCCGAACTCGAGCGGCTGACCCGGCTGGTCTACACGCAGGGCCGCGACGTCGCGCT
>Ga0102832_1002085_pt1 | contig 13052 bp, 12 predicted proteins | sample EBPBio282013_DNA_FD_88942 | JGI IMG/M metagenome (GOLD analysis project Ga0102832, IMG submission 88942) | Wastewater treatment Type I Accumulibacter community from EBPR Bioreactor in Madison, WI, USA - Reactor 2_5/28/2013_ DNA (Illumina Assembly) | ecosystem: Engineered > Bioreactor > EBPR >...
AAATTGAAGGTGTAGTTCCCATCGGGTAACGTGCCATTTGAGGCCGGTATCGCTCCAACAGCGCCGCGTTGTGCTCACTTCCCCCCTCAACGTTCGCACTCACCCATATCGGCGGTTCAATCCCGCGCTCACTCAATAAAGCCGCCGCTTGCACCGTAATCGCCTGCAAAATCGCGGAACCCGCAATCGTTGAGGTTGCCCCTGTCTTAAAAGGACTCCCCGGCAGTTGGATTGAAGCATCCCCCGGTGCGCCATGCGTATCAATCACAATATCTGCCACCTCAAACAGCTTCTTCCCACTAGAATGCCGCGACTTCACACTATTGCTATGCATCAACGACGTAATCGCAATCACGTTCAAGCCACCCGCTTTAGCCAGCATCGCCATCTCAATCGGAACAGGGTTAATACCGGAGTTGGAAATGATCGCGAGGACACTTTCAGGCGTGGGGTTGTATCGCGCCAAGATATACTGGGCTAACCCCTCCAAACGTTCGGCATCCCCATCCGCGATGTCATCAATCATCATAGCCGCCGCTAGCCCACCTGCGCGATAAGCTGAATCCTTAGCGATGAGCGCCGAATGCCCGCTGCCAAATAGCAGAAACATACCCCCATTTTGGATGGCACTCGCAACAGACTCAGCCGCTTGGTGAATAGCCTTTTGTGAAGAATGCCCAATTGTTTGAAGGACTTGAATGACATTTGCGAGGTAAATTTCAACAAGGTTTTCCACGATATTTCCCCTATTTTTCAGCAAATTAGAGACAATATCCAACATATTACCCTGAATTCTAGTAAAGTGATTAACTTTACATAATCAGGAAAATTTGTTAAACATTAAGGAGTTGTTATTTGTTCAATCATTGTACAAATGGCTACTGTCGATGCGTGGGCAATTTGGAAAATACTTAAGGAGATTCGGCAATGAAAAAAGTTGTTTTGATGTGTACGGTTCTCGTGATGATGCTGTCGATGGTGGCAGCAAACGCGCAAGACAAAGTTGAACTGGTCATGGGTAGCTGGCGTACCGAAGATGTTGAAGCATGGGACAACATCCTCGCAGTTTTCGAAGCAGCGAATCCCAATATTGATGTGAAGTTCGAGCCGACCCTCAACACCGAATACGACAGCGTGATGACCAGCGCCGTCGATGCCGGAACCGGCCCTGACCTCATCACCTGCCGCCCGTTTGACCGCGCACTACTGCTGTACCAGGCCGGTGGTTTGGCCGACATCAAGGACATCGAAGGCTTGAGCCACTTTAGCGATGTCGCGAAGAGTGCTTGGTCAACCGATGACAAGAGCGCGACTTACTGCGTGCCGATGGCCTCCGTCATCCACGGCTTCATTTACAACAAGGAAATCTTCGACCAAGTTGGTATTGAAGTCCCGACCACCGAAAGCGAATTCTTCGCTGCGCTGGATGCCATCAAGGCTGCTGGCATCACCCCGCTGGACATCACCACCAAGGATGCTTGGACGACCCAGACGATGGGCTTCAACAACCTATGGCCGAACTTCGCGGGTGGCGAACCTGCCCGCTTGGGTGTGATCGATGGCAGCATGAAAATCACCGACCCCGGTTTCGTCGCCGCGCTGGAAACGGTTGCCCGCTGGAAGGACTATCTGCCGGAAGGTCATGAATCGATTGGTTATGCCGATGCTCAACAGTTGTTCCCGTTGGGTCAGGCTGCCATTTATCCGTCCGGCTCATGGGAAATCCCGCTGTTTGAATCGCAAGCCGACTTCGAAATGGGTGCGTTCAAGCCCTATACCCCCGATGGCGCGACCGAATGCTCAATCAGCGACCATGTAGACATCGGTGTCGGTATGAACACCAAGAGCGCCCACCCTGAAGAAGCGAAGGTCTTCTTGGAATGGCTGACCACCGCCGAATTTGCTCAGGCTTACTCGGACAACCAACCCGGCTTCTTCTCGCTCTCCGATCACCCGATTGAAGTGAAGGACCCGCTGGCGGCTGAATTCGTGTCATGGCGCAGCGAATGTTCATCGACCATCCGCCTGTTCGACCAATTCCTGTCCCGTGGTGAACCCGCTGGAAACACCACCTCTGCCGAAAACATTTACCTGATGGTTCAGGGCAGCAAGACTCCTGAAGAAGTCGCCCAAATCATTCAGGATGGTCTGGACGAGTGGTACACCCCGATGACCCAATAAGGGCCATTGGATAGCAGATAAATTAAAGCGGTTTTGGCTGCAAACATGATGGCAAGTTCCAAATGGGGCTTGCCATCATTCTATATTTTGAAAACTTTTACCAATACTGGAAAATTATGGCGACACGACGCGCACGCTGGCACCACTTAGTTGTATTCTTGGCACCGGCTGTCATTATTTACTCCCTCTTCCTGACATGGCCGCTGATTGATTCACTGCGAGCGAGCTTTTACGATCAACAAGTATCGACCGCCAACGGCGTGACCACAACCACGCAAACTTTTGTCGGCTTAGACAACTTTGCCAGACTGCTTAACGACCCTAACTCAACAAATTATGATGAACGCTTTTTGAATGCATTCGGCAACACCATAAAATTCTTTATCATTTTTATGTTGGTTCAAAACCCGGTGGCTTTATTGTTAGCAACACTGCTGACCTCGCGCAATCTCAGAGGTGCATCTATTTATCGCACCATTCTGTTTACCCCGACTACCCTTTCAATTGTCATCATCGGATGGATTTGGACGCTCATGCTCAATCCACTCTGGGGTGTCATCAACAATATCTTTAAGACGGTAGGTTTGGGCAGCTTAATCCCCAAAGAAGGCTGGCTGGGTTCGCCCGACCTCGCCCTAACGGTGGTCGCGCTGGTCGGTGTCTGGCAGTATGTTGGCCTCCCGATGATCTTATTCTTATCCGCTCTGCTGGGCATCGACGGTGAACTGATTGATGCCGCGCGTGTCGATGGTGCAAGCCCGTGGAATGTGTTCTGGAATATCAAGTTCCCGCTTATTCTACCAACAGCCGGTATTGTAGCCGTTCTGACATTCGTGGGTAACTTTAGCGCCTTTGACAACGTTTATGTCATGCAGGGCAGTCAAGCCGGGCCGGACTTCCGTACCGATTTATTGGGCACCTTCTTCTATCGGGTAACCTTTGGCGCTGCCGGCCAGCTACCCAACCAATCGATGGGAACGACCATCGCCACCATGATGTTCCTAATCATCTTGACCGGGGTCATCATCTACTTATTTGGCGTGCAACGGCGCTTGGTTCGCGATTAACGGAGGCTATCGTGTCACAACTCACATCTACCGCTACAACGATCCCCTCAGAAACGCCGCATAATCGTGCCGTTGATTGGGGTTACAAAATCGCAAAGTTATTCCCGCATGTCATCTTGATCGCCTATTCGGTCTTAGCTCTCTTTCCGACCGTGTTGATCGTGATGAACTCGTTTAAAGACCGCCGCGATCTCTTCCGCGTGCCTTATACACCGCCAATTTGGTTTTCACTGGAAAACGGCTTCGAAATCCTCAATCTGTTCTCAACAAAAGGTTATGAGCAAGTCTTTTCGAGAGCGTCGATCTTCAACTATTTCGGTAACAGTATTTTTGTGACGGTTGTTGCATTATTCTTGATCTTGATGCTCGGTTCGATGGCAAGTTTCGCCCTATCCGAATACGAATTTAAGGGTAATCGGCTTATCGGGTTATACATGGCGATTGGCATCATGATCCCCATCCGCCTCGGCACAGTCAGCCTCATCAAGCTCATGAACGCATTAGGCATCTACAATACCCAGTGGGCGCTGATTTTCGTTCACACCGCCGCAGGCTTACCGATTGCCGTGTTCATCCTCACCGAGTTTATGCGTCAGGTTCCCACTGAACTAAAAGATGCGGCACGGGTGGACGGTGCAAGTGAATACCGTATCCTATTCTCGTTTATTATGCCGTTGGTACGCCCTGCCCTTGCCACGGTTCTCGTGTTTAATATGCTGCCGATCTGGAACGACCTTTGGTTCCCGCTGACACTTGCGCCCGCAGGCAACGTTCGAACGGTCACACTTGGGTTATCCGAATTTGCAGGGCAGTACAAAACCGATTGGACAGCCTTGCTAGCAGCGCTGGTGCTTGCCATGATTCCAGTTTTGGTGTTTTATACGGTTTTCTCGCGCCAGTTTATTCAGGGTTTGACGCGCGGCGCTTTGAAATAAAGCGAGATTACACAGCGGCGGAAGTTTCTTCACGGATAATTTGCATACGGGAAACTTCTGCCGCAAGCTGCTTACGAATGAGCAGCACGAGGCACGCCGCTAAAATGCCAACAAACGCTGCCAGTTGAAACAAGAAATGTGGGCCAGCGTTATCGAATAACCAACCCCCGCCCCATGTGGTGAGCAAAATCGCGATCCCCGGCACGGTTACTTGAGCCAGCGCCTGATTAGTAGCCACGTTCGAGGGGTGACTAATTCGCGCAACCAACAGCGTCGCCGACACATTGTAAAACGTATAAAACGTTCCCCGTATAATCATCAACGGAATCAGCAGGATTGGCCCTGCCAGCAGCGTATATCCGATCCACAAAATCGCCTGCCCCATCGCCCCAATCGCCAGTGCTGTTCGAATATTCGTCCGGCGCAGGATACGATCCATAAAAATCATCGACGGAATTTCAGCAAGCGCGGACACGGATGAGATGATGCCAATGATTTCGTTACTCGCGCCTAAATTCTCTTGGAAATAAATAAAACTGAACGCGGAAATCGCATTCGCGCCCACATAAAACAAGAACACACTGAGCAGGTAAATATAGAACACTCTTGAGCGCGATGGAGCAGAATGTGTCTGTTCGGTATGGGCGGTTGTATGCTCTGGAAACACGCGGACGAAAGGTAGCAAAATCAGGTTAAAGACGGCAGCCAAGATAAAGAGAAGCGGGTAGCCACCCAACGCAAAGATACGCCCGCTAACAAGCGTTGCGACTGCCCAACCAAACGACCCAAATGCCCGCAGTCGCCCATAGATCGCCATTTTCCTCGTATCCAGCCACGTAATCGTAAGCTGCGATAGCAGCGAGGCGCTTGGCGCATCCGATGAGTCACGGACGACAATCGCACCGCCGAGGAACAATTGACTGGTATGCGAGACAACACCGACCAGCGCTAACGCATTAGAAACCAACAAACCGTAGTACAAGCGTCGGTGCTTATGAGAACGATCCGCTAAGGTATGCAGTAACGGCGTAACCAGCAGTTGAATGAACGCACTCACGCTCACCAGCAGTCCGATTTGGGTCGCCGTAAATCCAGTCGACTTGAGGTAAATATTGATGAAGGGTAAAACAAACCCACGCGCCGCAAACGTAAAAAAGGTAATAACAGCGATCAGGTAAAGCGCTCGACGCGATGATGAAGTCATAGTTTATCACTTTCAACGTTGGAAGTGTCTCCATTATGCGCCTACAACTTAAACCACTTAAGTCCAAAAGTTAGAAAACTCAAACCGTTTTCGCTTGACAAAATGAACTTTTGTTCTAAAATAGAATAATAGTGATCGTGTGGTAACTAATAAATTTTGTACCAACAAACAAGCAACCAATGTTGTAGGGACAGCAGATAGGCTGTCCGCGCCACCAACCACACACCGCTTACCTCGCACCCACCATCGTTGAGAGATATGTAATGAAATTCAATACCAACGACCAATCAATCACCTTAGATGAATCTCTCTGTGACCTTTGTGCCTTTGTGGTAAAAATGTTTTCCGATTTTTTGCGCCTTTGCTTCCTTGCGCCTTTGCGTTTTGTTATGGTCTTTGTCTTTGCATGTTCGGCGACATTCTCCCTCGCATCCGCCGAACTATCCGTGGCGGCAGTTACACGGGAGCAATCCGCTGCGTTTGTGTCATTTCAGAGCCGCGCTCCCTTACATCTGCCGCCACAAAATGACACTTCGGCGGATACACGCGAGACTCCCGCTTGCCATTTCGGCGAGTTGTTGTGCAATTTGTGAACATTTTGCATGTTTTGAATAAAGTCTCCTAATCATTACCCGCATAACTGATCCTACCCGTAGCCCAAGCGTCTAGTGATCACACGGTTAGTATTCCTTATTTGAGACTACAATTAATATAAACACCACTCTAAGGAGTCTTAAAATGAGGCACAGGTTCTTTTGGTTCAGCCTATTGATATTGCTGTTTCTCATGTCAGCCGTTACCTTATTTGCTCAGGAAACCAGCGGAGCGATGTATGGCCTCGTGACGGTCGACACCGCCGATGTCCGCGCTGGACCAGATTTCGCCTACCCCACCATCGGGCAGCTCCCCCGTGATGCCTCAGTCGTTATCCTCGGTCGTGCTGGTGACTTCTTCCAACGTTGGGATGGCCGGCAGTGGTTACAAATCGAGTACGGCAGCGCCCCCGCGTGGATTTACGCCCGTCTTTTGCGGACGAGCGAACCGTTTAACTCGATCTTCCCAACGGGCCGCATCCTCCCGCGTGATGCCAATGGACGTGTACCGGAAGAATTCGACCTTTCCACGGAAGTCTGCTCGCAGTGGCAGGGTGACTTTACCCTGAGCGGCAACTTTATGGCGGGCGAAAACAAACTGACGGTAACCTATCCCACCTTGAAGGGGTCAAATGTTTACAGCGTGATCGTTATTTCGCCCACCGGGGTACGCCGCGCCTTCGACAGCACCAGCGGCACGTCCATCATCGACATCGGTTTCTTACCGCAAGAAGCAGGCACCTACACATGGCGTGTTGCGCCTTACTGGACGAACTCCGACTATCGCTATAACTGGCAGCAAGTCTGCCTCCTCCGAACCGGCGGCACATTCGAAAAGCCAAATACCGCCCCACCAACAGCCACCCCTCGCCCATAATAATAAAGAGGCGGTCGTGTGTTAAATCACGACCGCCTCTTTTATTGACCTTTGACTTTAGATTAACGACGCTCTTGGACGATCCGTTCAATATCCGCTAGACGTTCCAGTTCAGCGTTCAACACGACCTTCGCGTTAATCGCGTCATCTCGCGCGTCACTCACTACATCCGGTGATAACACACCACAGGCTTTGAGGGGGTCAATCGCTTGATTGAGGTAATCAATACCATCCATCACACGCGGAACCAATCGCCCTAGTTCGGGTAGTTCACGCACATCCTGATCATTGATGTTATAGGCCAGCACTTCAGCCGGTGGTTCACAGGGTTTAATGGCTCCACGGAAAACGTCCCACCAAAACGACTCAAGCACCATCGCGTAGTCCCGATGCTTAAGGATAAACTCCCGTAGACGGTCAATCTGTGCTTGTTGGATTTCCGGCGGAATGATAATCACCGAAATCGTCGTCAAGGGCGGCAGATTAGGCGCTTCCGGTATAGCCATCAGATTGTCGATACGGGTAGCGTATGAGATGACCCAACCATCATAACCGCGATAGTGAACATGCACCCAACTGCCGTCTTGGTTACGTTCCAGCACCGGAATAGTCACCAGAGGGGGTATGTTGACGATCAAACTACTGCTGCGGTCTGGTGCTTGGCGCAATGCCAGCCCTTCTTTGAGGTAAGCCGCGAATTCCGGTGCTGCGGCCAATGGAGTCGGGCCGAGCAGATCAGTTGTAAGATCGCCCAATGGCAGATCCTCGACGTTAAATTCCCAGTCAAGCAGCTTATTAAATACCCACCCCAAGTTGGTTAAGCGCCCCGGTCGCCGCACCTCAAACCATGAACCATCGAGGTTGCGGCTGACAACTTCTAGCGGGTCGTCTCGGAACAAGGAAGCGACCCGATTTGCCGACTCGCTCGGTAGCTGGCGCACAACAACACTGTCGACATTGGTCGTCGCCTTGAACTTGTCTTCTGCTTGGGTAACACCAACCACACTCAAAAGCAGAATGATAAGAAGCAAACCTTTTTTCATCATGAGGTAACAATCCAATCTTGGATATTCCAAAACGGACGGTTTAAAGTCGGTGAAGGCCCGATAACGTCGCGTGTCACCAGCATATCCTGTGGCGCATACAACCAAACGTAAGATTGGTCTTCCTGTAACAGTGCTTGAGATTGTTTATACAGGTCAACACGAGCGTCAACATCGCATTGTGCTTGATGAAGCGCTTCATCCATGATTGTTTCAACTTCAGGATTGGTGTGGGAGCCATAGTTTCGACCACCGTACAGAATATCGCTTGCTTGGGTGAACAATGCACTCTGATCGAGAGTAGCCGGATACGACTGCGTTTCGGCGTAGAGATACGCATCAAACTCTTGGAAACGCAGTTGGTCGAGCAGTGACGCAGCATCAATTTGATAAGCATCGACATAAAACCCAACGTCATCAAGTTGCCGCGCGATTAAATTACCCGCGACCTCACGTCCACCACCGTCAACAACCAGCAGCACAAAATATAAATCACGCCCTTCATCCCCGTATAAACACCCGTGACATTCACGTACGCCATCCGCATTCCGATCTGTCCATCCCGCCTCATCAAGCAGCTTTTTAGCCGCATTCGTATCGTAAGTAGGCGGCTGTAACTCAGCATTTGCGCTCCATGTTCCCGGCACTTGGCTAGACGCAATCGGGACACCATATCCGAGCAGTGCTATATCAATGATCCGGTCGACATCAATCGCCTTTTGCAGCGCTTGGCGCACCCGAATATCACCAAATAAAGGGTGATGCCCTTGTTCCAACGGTTGACCATTCCCGTCAAATGCGCTGCGCGGCAAAGCTGGATTAGCCACATTTAAGCCAATATAGTTCCATGTATTACCCGCAAAAGGCGTGACTTGCAAATCTAAATCGGCTATCAAACTATCACGATTTTCGACAGGCGGATTAATCAAGACGTTGCTGTTGCCCGACAAGAAGTTCTGCGTTTCCGTCATCGAAGATTGAATATCGCGGTAGACAAATGCAACCTGCCCGTCAGCAGTCGCAAGCCGGATTTCCTCATTTGGCAGCCGCTGGACAAACTGAAATACACCGGCACTCACCATCGGGTAACTATTAAAGGCGTGGTTAGTCAACATACCAAAACGCGAGGGCGGATAGAACTTTAACCATTCGGCAAACCACGTATCAAGTTCACCGCTGTCCCCCATTTCATCCACCATTTCACGGAACAGCGGGTCAAAAACGTGTGCCGGAATAATCGGGAAGTTCATGCGTGCCGGAACTGAGCAGTTAACTTGATTAAAGCCAAACTCAACTGTGTGTTCGTCAATCACCCGCGCAGCCGTAATCATGGTCTGCAAGTTCGGATACGATGTGCTCACATACCGGCTGGTTGCGGCCAGATAACTGTAAAACACATCATACGCGGTAACAGGCTGTCCATCACTCCACACCAAGTCTTCGCGCAGCTTGATTTCGCCGGTATCTTGGGTGGGCGCTGAGGTATCGAGCGCCACCCCATAATTCCCATCACCGGCTGACACGATCAGCCCCGACGTTGGATCAACCGCGTAAAACGTTGGGAATAAGAAGTCCGTGATCCGACGGCAGTATGGGTTGTCACAGAGGAGCGGGTTAAGCGCCCCAATGTTATCCGTGCCGACAGGATTTCCCTCCACGATGATACCGTTTCCGGCAGACGCGGGCAGGAAAACCAAAAGCGTTAGAAGGACGACTGCCACGAGGCAGCGTATGAACGGATGTCGCATAATGCACTCTTTCATTGGGCGGCAGTTAAGAGCGGCAGCCAAACAGCAAAGCTGCCATCTCGTAAACTGTCGTCCATCGCGGTTAGCACTTCGTTTGGTGTACCGGCGGGTAAACGAGCCTGCGACCCTTCGACCTGTAAGAACGCCTGATAGTTTTGCGCCGCCATCGCGGAGTACACTGCTGCCAATGACGCATGGGGTGTTCCGTAGGTCGGGTCAAGCTCAATCGCCATCTCAAAATCGGCGATTGCCTCGTCAAAGTTCCCTTCCGCAGCGTGGACAACACCCCGATTGTTATAGGCAACCGCGTTGTTCGGATCAAGCGCAAGCACCAGTTCAAAATCGTTAATCGCTAACCCAAAGTTACCAAGCTGCGTGTAGAGCGTCCCACGGTTGTTGTAGGCAGCGATCAAGGCTTCATCCAGTTGCAGTGCCCGATCATAATCCGCAAGCGCGGCCTCGCTATCCTGCAAGCCAGCATAAGCGAACCCGCGTTTGACATAGATGGGTGCGTAATCCGGCTGTAGATCAGCAGCGCAGGTATAGGCTTTGACAGCTCCGGCGTAATCTTTGCGTTCGAACCGCGAATCGCCTAAACCTAGATAGTAGCTTGGTTCAGCATTGGCTACGGCAGGTTGGTCGCAAGGCTCTGGCGTTGGCGTTTGTGCTAGCAAACTACTGCTCGTCATCATCAACAGGCAGATCGCTAAAAGTCCCCTAATGCGGCGCATCATTCACCCCGTTTCTATGAGCCTTGCAGCGAATAATCAGCGACCAGCAGCCAAGTACCACTATCCAAGCGCATCTCAAACGTAAACTGCGACTCGAGTGCTCCGGCGGCGCTCTGGATACGTGCATCACCGTTACCGCGCGTCAAGAACAGATACTTCTGGTAATTGTCCAGCGCACGGGCGGAATACATGACACCGAGCAAAGCGTAAGCGCGGGCATTCAACAGATCATATTCAATGGCAGGCGCATCACTTGGGCGCTGCGGATCGGTCAGTTGGTTGTAAACACCTTCGATACCGGAAATATCAATCGCCTGTTGCAACAGTTCAATCGCCGTATCGTAATCCCCACGAATAGCGTACAACACGCTGCGATTGTTCAGACCGAGGATGGAATCAGCATCCAATTCCAGCACCTTATCAAAATCGCGTTGGGCGCGGTCATAATCCCCCAGCGCCGTGTAAACGATGCCACGGTTGTTATATGCGCCGAGTAAGTTCGCGTCGAGTTGCGTAGCGCGGCTGTAATCTTGAATAGCGCGTTCAAATTCCTGCCGCCGGACGTAAGCCGCTGCCCGCATCATATAGGCCGGAACGTAATCCTCATTGACCACGCGGATGACACAGGTGAAGCTAAAAATGGCATCACTCAATAATCCTGAGGACATGAAGCCCACACCCTCACCCATGTAATAGCTGGTGCGGCTTTCCTGTGACTCACCTTGCAAAACCGGGCAATTCGGAGGCGGCTCTAGGGTCGCTGTCGGCACAGGTACGGGTGTTGGCGTTGCATCCTGCGCCGCAACCGGAACGGATAAGAGCACACTAAACAACGAAACGAGTAAGAATAACATCAAAAAGAAAAGGCGCTTTGACATAATTAATCTCCTATGGATTATGAGTTTTCCCCGGCGAAAGTGGCGAGGAGTGGGTTCCGGTTACGTAAGGGTTCAAGCAGCGATGAAGCTAAAATCAAGTTGCGTTCAGCATCTGCCAGTTCAAGCAGCGCGGCATCAATATCTGCTTGCGTCAGGCTTCGGGTGGTACTGTTACACAGGTCAATAAAGGACGAAATCGCCGTATTGATGGATGTAATCCCCGCGTCCAGCGCAGCCACGGCAGGGACGAACTTCGGCTCGATTTGAACGTCGGCATCTGTCAACAAGCGGCGGGCATAAGTCGGGGCTGGCGTACACGTAACGGTCGCGCCCTGCCCTAAGCGCCGCCAAACATCGCGTATCTGGTTATAACTCGTGACCGTAATCGCGAGGTTTTCTTCAAGCTGTAAGATCAACCGCCCGTATGGAAACAGATAAGCCGAGTCAAGTAAGCGCAAGTAATTCCCGCCTGTCACGCGGATATTCCATGAGCCTACCCAATACAACTGACCTTGATACTTGATCTGAAAGCGGAAGAATCCATTTTGGCCGAGCCGCCCCGTTAATTCGACTTCGACACCAGCCGGAATGGTGCCGACTTGATCTTCCGGCGTGACCTGCGTGCGGTAAATCGGTGTTTCGCGGATGGTGACACCGACTGCACCAGCACGGCGCACGAATGGCGCAGGGTTGATGCCATCTACAGGCAGTGTTGTTACATCACCTGTCCATACCAACAAAATGGAAGCAACCCAACCTAAGGTGCCGTTGTAGTTCACCTGTATCCAACGAGTGTCCGCTGTGCGACCAACAGCTTCCAAAGTGACGACAGGCGGTAAAATGTCGATACGTGCGAAACTTTTATCCGGCCCTGCCCGCAGCGAGCTAAAATCTTGCGTCGTCACATAGATACCGGTTCCCGGCTTGGGTTCCTCTGTGGCTGTCGCATCCTGCGCGAAGGCGATAGTTGGAACGATCATCAATGCAAGCAGGATAAAAATGAGCTTTTTCATTGTGCTTCCCCCGTCCACACAATTGCGTCACGTCCTTGATCGGTGATGATCGTCACCGAACCCGTCAGCGTATCCAAAACCAAAGTACGCACCGTTTGATATTCATACTGCGTCTCCAACGGAATATTCGTCGGGCGCGGCTGCGGTGTGGGTGTCGGGTCTTGAGGGGTGGGCGTATAGAGAACAGGCCACGTATCGCCTTCAGCGGGCAGTGTCATCGTGAAGCTGAGATAACGGTTATCCGGCGACCACAGGAATCCGCTGCCCGAATTCGAGATACCGCTTTCAGGGATGCAGTAACGGCGGGTCAAACCCGTTTGGCTATCCCAGATGCTAATTTTCGGCACAATCTTGCGCTGCTCGACAAACTGGCGGTACTCATCCGTATTCAACGACATCCACTGCACACGGTAGCGACCATCACGTGACCATAGGCCGTCCGGGAAGCGTCCTAAGACTTCATGCTGACCGGTAGCCGGATCAAAGCGGTACCAATTCGGGTCGCTCGGATATTGATAGTAAAGCGCCTGCCCCAGCGGGCTTTGCGCCGTGGCGTAGTGAAACCGCGCCGCCCGGTCGCGCGCCAGCATGAAGCGGAAAAATGAGGAGCAGAACACGCATTCCCCGTCAAACACGATCAGGTTGCGCCCCATCAGGGCACTGGCCAACGGTTCGGGAAGGTCGGCGGTCCGCATGATGGGTCAAGCCTGCCCGAAACCCGCCCGCGCCGCCAGTGGGCAGAGTGTCGCCCCTTCACCGGGTTGTGAGGCGACAGCGGGGAA
>Ga0102832_1002042_pt1 | contig 13009 bp, 10 predicted proteins | sample EBPBio282013_DNA_FD_88942 | JGI IMG/M metagenome (GOLD analysis project Ga0102832, IMG submission 88942) | Wastewater treatment Type I Accumulibacter community from EBPR Bioreactor in Madison, WI, USA - Reactor 2_5/28/2013_ DNA (Illumina Assembly) | ecosystem: Engineered > Bioreactor > EBPR >...
TGATTGGTGTTACTGGTAATTCGACCCTTTGAAGCTGGTTGTGAGGATGTGTTTGGTTTTTCATTGTTCTTTGAACTTTTGCTTGATGAACTGCCTGAATTTGAAGCTTTGTCTTTACTGGAGTCTCCAGCATTTTGAATGATTTTATCATGGGTTGAGTTAAGTTCGCTTGAAGCTGGTTGAGCAATGAATTCATTGTAAACCTTGAATGAGACCATGAACAACATAAATACGACGGCAAGAGCGAGAAGTATTTTATAAGGTGAGAACATAGACTTTTTGACTTCTTGTTTGATGACAGTCTCGGATTCTCTAAGTTAAAGAGTTGGTGCACTATCAAGAGAGATTTAATCTCTTGGGAAATCGAATTGTTGTGGTTGTACAGCTAACATAAGCAATAAATAATACAAAAACTAATTATAATTTACAAATTATTCTCAGCTTTTAAATATATTTTCCATATCTATCTTAGAACCACAAATTTTGGATACCAAAAGATTATAGATTAAAGGGCAAAAGATTATCGGGTTATTGAAGAGAATTCTTTTTTTTGAATCGATTGTTTGTAAAAACGTAAAAACGTAATTCTTTTTAAAGATAATAATCCGAAAGTCAATATAATTCCATAACTAAAAAGAAATTCTTTTCACAAAATGTAGCATAAGTCTTTTTCTATTAATATTTTAATCTTTAATTCCAGCAATAATAGATTTGTTTTTTGAAAAATGGTAAAATATTTATGATATGGCTCAACTACTATTGGAATTTATATAATTTGATTTTAAACTTCAAAGAATGCTTTTTAAATAAGATTACAAAATAAGATTAGTTATATTTATTCATATCATATGGGAAAGAATCTTTTACTTGCTATCTTAACGGCTGCTGTTTTAGCTTCTCTGTTCTTGGCGACTCAAAAATCTTAAACTAAAGATTAGTTTACTCTTTGGAAATAAAAATTTAATGTTAACTGGACTCCACTTGAAGACGCATACAGGAAAGTCATCTTCTTGAACAATCTCAAAAAATTTGCTTAACACAACGCTGATCCTACTCAAACTTACAAAATGGGTATCACACAATTTACAGCAATGACTCAAGAATAATTTTAATTGACTCATCTTCATCCAAAACCATACAACCCTGAATGGGAAAAGTCAGACCTTACTGTCCCTGAAATCAATGGAGACATTGATTGGACTTAAAAAGGCATTATCTCTCCTGTAAAAGTAATGGGTAATTGTGGAGCAGGATGGGCTTTCAGTGCCGTTGCATCTTTATAAACTTTAGCATTGACAAAAAATCAAACAACCATTTTATCTGAACAGCAATTGGTTGATTGCAGTCTTGCTTACGGTAATCTTGGATGCGGTGATGGTGACAATTATGAAGCCTTGAATTACGTTAAAGATCGAGGAATTCAAACTGATGATGCTTATCCATATATTCAAAAGATGGAAAAATGTAAAATGCAAGGAGGACCATTCAAAATTTCAGGCTGGCATTACGCTAAAGGATGCTCTGCTTTGGCAGCTGCCATTCAAGAAAGACCTCTTGGAGTTTCAGTCGATGCCACTCAATGGCCACATTACAAGAGTGGTATTTTCAATAATTGTGATGATAATCTTAACATTAATCTTGATGTTTACTTAGTTGGCGCCACATCAACTTACTGGAAGATAAAAAATGCCTGGGGAACAACATGGGGAGAAGATGGATTCATCAGATTGAAACACTCGAATACTTGCGGAATGTGTGTTGATAAATCACCATGGGCCTATTGATTTGCATAGTCTTTTTAATAACTTCAATTTTTTTAATCATATCTAGGAAAATATTAAAAAAAGTAAAAATCAAATAGATAGGTTTTGGTTTTGAGAAACCTTTAATAAAGGATCTTTTAAAATTTGTTATATTGACTGTCTCTGTTAGGGATTTTTCTTTAAAATGTTTGAAATAAAATTTATTGCTATCTAAGGAACCGTAGAAGGATATTCAAGATTGCACTTTATTATTAAAAAAATTACATCAATGATCTTTTTCATAGTTTATTTTCTGGAGATGTTATAAAATGGAGTCTTGCCAACTAAAAGTTCATAAGCAAGAACACCAAGACTCCAAATATCCACACTGTCGTCATAGTCTTCTCCCTCGATGATTTATGGACAAACATAATCCAAAGTTCCACAATAAGTTGTTCTTCTTCCTTTACAAATTGCAGACCACCCAAAGTCACAAAGTTTGGCCACATTCTAATTTTAACTAAAAAAAATACATGTGAAAGAACAATATTTTATGGTTTGATGTCTCTATGAATGACTGAGTTGTCATGCATATGCTGAAGTCCTACGCATACTTGTTGCAATTTTTATGACGTTTATTAAAGAGTCAATGTTTTTTTCTTTTTCAAGTAAAAATAAAGAGATCCTCCTTCCATGTACTCCATCAAAATGTAAAAATGGAGATCATCGTCAAAAAAGGAGTAAAGTTTAACAATATTTGGATGATCAAGAAACAATTGAATTTTGATTTCTTGAACAAATTGATCCAACATATGTTTTACACTTGATTTTTTAATCTTTTTCAAAGCAAATATCCATCCTGTTTTTTTATGAAGAGCAGGAAAAACTTAACCAAAAGCGCCTGACCCTAAGATTTTTCCTAGTTAAAAATCTTATAAAGACAATCCAGTAGGTGAAAGTTTTTTTGTTGATGAACTTTTATAAAGACCAAAAGAGCCATCATACGAACACGAATTAAAATCATTTTTCGGGGCAAAAGAGCTTTTAGTTGAAAATGGTGAGTTCTTTTACTCAAATTGATGATTCGAAATCTTTTAGTTTTTGAATTCGTTTTCTTTGCTCTAGAAACTTACGTCTGATCTTTAGCTTTTATCGTTTTTGAAAGTACTAAAAGTTTTTCTTTTGGAAGAATAATCAGTAAATTTCGATCCGTTTAAGCTACTTTCGAAATTTTTCTCAGCTTATCTTTATTCCAATAAGACAATTTTTTTGGAACTTTTTGATTTGAATTCAATTTGATTCTTAAGATCAGTTTTAAGTCTTGTCTTTTATTCATCAAGATTTTTATATTTTTACATAAGATTTTATGATTATTTTAGTAGACCATCAAAAGCAGTAAAATTCTGAAATTTTCTTTAACTTTTTTTACTTTAAAATCTCCGTTAGGAAAATTATAATGTTTTTTCAAAGTGTGACAAACTCTTCATACTCCTGCTTTTTTAAATTGTGCGATACGTTTTACATTCATCTTTCTAAGGAGATTACTAGAAAACAATCTTTTTTGATGAAAAATTAGTAAATTTTGACCTTGGATTATTAAATTTCTAATTATTAAAATTTAGTCGGTCAGTAAAATCTGGGAAAAGATCATTCTGTTAATTTACTTATTTTTTAGAAGTTATTGAATGCTGAAGCCATGATTTTGTTGGTTTTTAAATGCTTTTATGTTTTTTAGTCTCGAATGAGGTAAATTAAAAATTATTGTCTGAATGATGGGGTAAAATTACTTTCTTTATCGTCTTCGATTTTGAACTGAACTCCCAATTTTTTATTCTTTTTGTGAGTAAAGGATGGTTTCATTTAATTTGATAGGTTTTAGAATCCTAAGAACGTCTTATGTCCTGCAAAGGTATTTTAAAATTGTGAGGTTGAGGCTGATTTATACATTTCTTCTATAAAATTTATGAAATTATTAATTTAGCTGAATAAAAAATAATTCCTAAAACCTTTATTATCTTCCTTCTAAAGATTTTAAAGAGCTTCTTTAAATTTATTAAATTTAATATGTATAAAACTATATTAAAATGGAAGACTTTGAATTAAATTGATTTAAAGTAATATTGAGAATAAGGATAAAAAACGTATGAAAGAATGTCCTTACCATCTTTCTTGGTCATTTTATAAATTTTTGAATGAAATTAGAATTTAACAGAATTATAAATTTTACAGATTTTTTCTATAAGCCTATTTATTTCAAACGAATAAAAAATTATTTTAATCTCTCTTTAATTTGGAAGTAATAATACATCAATATTTTTTACCCTAATTTTCAAACGAACAATATAGAGTTTAAGAGGTTTTCTTTGTTTCTTTAAAACAAAGAATCAGTAATAAATATTCGATAAACATTTCAAAGAAGAATGAATAAAAAAATTTAGAATGATAAAAAAAGATAATTTATAATTTTATCATTTTAGATTCAAAAATATTGTAACTAATAAATCATGGATAAACCCTGCATAGTCATTGATAACGGATCAGGAAGTTGTAAAGTTGGGCTTGCTGGATAAGATGCTCCAAGGTCAAAGTTTCATTCCGTTGTTGGTAAACCTAAAATGCCTTCAATCATGGTGGGAATGGATCAAAAATAAGCGTATATTGGTCAATAAGCATAAGCCAAAAGAGGAGTCCTTAAATTAACCAATCCAATTAATCATGGTGTTGTATAAAATTGGGAAGACATGACAAAAATATGGCATCACTCTTTTTACAATGAATTAAAGGTAACTCCTGAAGAACATCCATGTTTATTAACATAAGGTAACAAAATATAATAAAAAAGCACCTAAAAACCCATTAAAAAACAGATAAAAAACAGCATAAATTATGTTCGAAACATTCAACGTTCCCTCATTGTATTTGGCAATCCAATCAGTCTTAGCTTTGTACTCAACAGGAAGAACAACAGGCTTGGTATTGGATTCTGGTGAGGGATTGAATTCAACAGTACCAGTTTATGAGGGATACGCAATTCCTTTAGCAATTTAAAGAAACGATTTTGCAGGTAAATAAATAACAAAATATTTGCACAAGTTACTGTAAGATGTTGGAATGAAGTTCAGCTTTGCTGCTTAGTATCATACTTTAAGCGATATTAAAGAAAAGCATTGCTATGTTGCCCAGGATTACGAAAAGTAAATCTCAGGTACTTTTTAAGTATAATCAAGACTATTTATAAACCAACAGAAACGATTGTAAATACAAATTACCTGATGGCTAAACCATTACATTGGGAAACCAACGATTCAGATGTCCTTAAATTATGTTCAAACCTGAAAATTATAATATTTAAATGCCTGCCTTACATGAAATGGTTTATCAATCCATTATGAAATGTGACCTTGATGTAAGAAAAGATTTGTATACCAATGTTATTTTAAGTGGTGGTTCGACTATGTTCCCTGGCGTGCCTTAAAGATTGATGAAGGAACTTTCAGGATTGGTTCCATCCAGTGTTAAAGTTAATGTCATTGGACCTGCTGAAAGGTAATTTTTAACATGGATTGGTGGGTCAATTTTAGGATCAATGGCCACGTTTCAAGCCATGTGGATATCAAAGAATGAGTACGTATAAAATGGATCAGCCTTGGTCCACAGAAAATGTTTTTGAGTAATTTTATTTGATTATTTTGTCATCATTAGTTTTATCAGATTTAATTTATCATTGAAATGTTAAGATTATTTGATTAATTAGACGAATTCAAATTTTTAATAATTTTTTTTTATAAGTTTAAAAATGATCTGTAACAAATTTATTGGGTTTGAATAAATTAAATTATTACAGAAAAGTATGAGAAAGATACTTATCAAGTTTTTGGCTTTGACATTATTGATAGTGATTGGGTCAAGCATAAATCTCTTCAACTTAGTTACCTTACCCAAATCAAGTGGAGCGATGTGTATGGATGGATCCCAGTTTGGAATCTATCTCTTCACACCTGATGAACTGACTGCCAATAACAAGCTCTTTATTTATTTTGAAGACATTTGGGAGGGATGGTGTGCTCGTGATACTCTCAATGAATCAATTGCTCATTGTGAAAAATATGTCTCCGATAGTAATTTCATGGAGTATGGTTCCAGTGATAATTGGAGTGGATCTTTCACAACCCTGAATGGAATCCTTTCATCCAACAGTATCTTTGGTGCCTGGCCCAAAGTTCTTATCAAATCATGTGATGGAGGATCTTATTTTAGTGACTCAAATGCAACTTTTAAAAACAAGGTCATGAACTTTAAAGGCTCCAAAAATGTCCTTGAAACTATCAATTATCTCAATAAAAACAATATGTTACTCAATAAATAAGAAATCGTCATTGTTGGAGTTGGAAATGGAGCCATAGGTGCTTTAGCATGGGCCAATACTATCAAAGCAAACACAAAAGGAAAAGTCAGGGTTCTTGTCGATAGCGGAGTTTGGGAAAACTAAGTCAATCAAAAAACTAAAACTCCAGTTTTCCAAAACAGAATGAAACTGATGGACAAACTCTTTTTGAATGGAAAGTCTTTCCCAAACACTAATTGTGAAGCTTCAAACAAAGATAATGTTTAAAAATGTTTTTATTCATCCGAGTTGGCCAAATATGTTGACCCAAACATTCAAATCATGTTCCTTGAATCTTATTATGACACTTGGGAAGCTGCTGAAATTTTGGGATTGAATTGTTCTTAAGATTTCGGATCTTTGTCAGAATGCACAGCTGAACACAGACAAGCAATTCAAGATTATCACAAAAAAATTGAGAATTCTTTGAATGAGTTGACTAAACTTCCAAATGTTGGCGCTTTCGGAATCGCTTGTGTCGCACATTTCTTTACGAACGGCAAATGGGACAACACTGACTTTTCAGTGCCAATGGGTTCAAATAATACAGCTCAAGTTGTGGTATAAAAATGGTTGAATTCAAAATCATCGACAGATTCATTCAAATACTTGGACAGTGTTGCTTGGCCTGATAACAAACCATGTTCAAGACAATTAAAAACTATAAACCTTTTATCAGAATGATAGGTTTTTAATGATAATAAATAGCTTGAATTAACTATTCAGTCTTTTCATTTTTTCATTTAATTTTTACCTAAAAACACTCAAAATTTAAAAGATCTAAAGAAAAGATTATTATTTTGTCTCGATTGATACCTTCCTTATTGTCAGCTAGAGTTAAATCATTGATGCTGAAATCGCATTGACATTTCAACAACATTTCTTTTTATTTTTACCTTTTTTTTTATTGGATAAAATGACTGAATCCGTATGTAAATTTTCTTGCAGTTTCATTTCTAACCATATTCTTCTTAAAATAGAATCTATTCTTTGCTTTATATCCGTTCCTTTTAACAAACTTATTTCGATATATTCTAAATTTTATGATTGCCAATAATTAGCGACATAATCGTAATCGACAGTTCTTTTTAAATCTAATTTATTCCCAATAACACAAACTAATTTGGTATCAACAGGAAATTATTTTTTTATCCAGTTCCACTTTCTTTTAGCATTTTAAAAAGAAGCACTATTAGATAAATCAAACATTATTAAAAAGGATTGACAGGCACGCATTTGTAAAGCTGAAAGTCTGGCATATTATTATTGTCCAGCTGTATCCCATATTGTAAACTAAAATGTTGAATCATAAAGAGTTGTTTTGTATTAAAAGTTGTCAAAAACTGTTGGTTAATGTCCGTAAGTATAATGTCCCTCCATTAGCCATTTTATTAGCGTTGTTTTACCTACAGCACCATTACCTACAACTGCAATTGAATTTTTCATTTTGTCGACTTACAATTTTATTTTTCTACAAATAACATAAAATTGAAATGAAATTAATTCAAATTGAGAGATTAAAAAAGATATAAAGTTTTTTAATAAGTTTACTTTGAATGTGATTGAATTATAAACAGAAAATGATGAAAAAATTGTTAATTTTAATAATACTAACACAGATTGTCTTCTCATGTGATCCCCAGTGCCAGACGTGTTCCTCTTCCTCACCATACGGATGTACAAGTTGCTACCCCAATCCAGTCAAGAATCTTTATGTCAAAAGTTGTCAAGCTATCGAAAAGTCCACTTTATTCACAGCACTTGCTATTGTTATGATTGTTGTTCATTTAATCATGATATTTTTGGGGTATGGCGTGTATAGAAACGTTTATGAAAACATTCAACTTGTGTCTCTTATTTCATGGGGATATGGAGCCCAGAATGGGGCCTAAAGACTTATTATGACTAATTTCGGATTTAATCAGAATAATTAATTTCTACCTTCTTATGGACCGCAATTTTTCCTCGCTATCACAATCATTGGGATCTTTATTATTCTCGTATCAGCAGTAGATCGCCTTCCACACAATTCTATGGCCACATTGATCAAAAGAAAGAAGATAATTTTTCCATTAAGAATATAAAGCACAATGTTCAATATGATCACATTCACAGCATTGGCTCAAGTATGCACAATAAATGAAGACATAACCATCAATGTTTTTTAAATTATCATTTCAGTATTGGCATTAACAAAACAAGCAACATTTTTAGTCATCGTATTTTACCTTTCTAACTGCAAAAATTTTCAAATTGATGATCAAAATTATTACATTCTCATTGAAAAGTTATCAACTTGCAGATGGTATGCTCGAAATAATTTTCTATTTTCTTTGCTTTTTAGAGCTTTAAGTTTTGTTTTCTTTGTTACTTTTTTCTAAAAACCAGAAGTCGGTGGGCTTTTAGTCTTCATAATGATGATTTTATACACATTAATCAGTGCAGTTGGAATGAGATACATTAAAGCAAGATATTGGGTTTTTAACTTTTTTGGAAATTTGTTAACTTGTGGATGCTTATTTTGTATGTATGGTTGTGGAGTATCAGCCATAGGAAGTTAAAAATGGTAATTTTATCGAAAAGCTTATTACATTCTGATTTTAATGTTATGTTCATCTTTTTTAATGATGAACTTTTTGGAAATAATCGCAAATAGCAGCCAAATTTGTAAACAGCTCAGATCAATTTATCACAGATTCATAATTTGTCAAAAAATGCATGATGCTGTCGAACTTAACAAATACGACAGTGACAAATATCGCTAAAAAGTAACCAGTTTTAGAAAAAATCTCATTTATGGAAAAAATCTTACAGATCGATAAGAAATTAACTAAACTCAACTTTCTTGATATTTTTATTAATTTTCTTTTTCCTTAAAATCAAAAATAAGAGATTGGTAAAATAAATTATTAAAGGCAAAATTAGCTTTCAGTAGTACTTGAATATTCTCGAGGCTGATGTTTTCTAAAACTCTTACTCAGTTTGTGGTTTTATTTTAAAGTTTTCATTAAACTTTTGAAGTTTTTGCTCATAAAGTCCTTTGATATCATTGTTGTATTGCAGTATTTTAGAAGCGTTATTTAGGGGACTGCCATTGATTAAGTTGTATCCGGAAGTTCCCATTTATTATATTCTGTTACCTCTGATAAGCTTTCTTACTCTTTACTAATTATCAATTTGTTTTTGCCACTGGCCTAAGGCATTATTCTCATACTTTAGAGTGATAGGATTGACAGGTAAACTTGTATTGTAGGTGGGACTGCGAATAAGTCCCTGCTGATGACCTGATAAAATTTTGGCATTTTTCTCAACAATTGATCGTAAATTTTCCTCTTCACGCTTTTTGTTTTCCTCTTACCTTTTAATAATAAAATTTCTTCTTTGCATTAATCGATTCATTGTAGTTTGTCTCTAAAGTTACCTTTCTTATTTATTTTTAGCATCGTGATTTCGCTTAAACCTATCCAGTTCTGAATAAAAAAAAAATAGAGTACAGTCAATGTAATGATTGCTTTTTCGATCTCCATCTCCGTGAAGGACTTGAGACATAGACACACTTCTTTTCAGAGGATTGAGCTGAATTTGTAACTGTTTATTAGGTGCTTTTTGTGGAGATGAATCATAGGATAATTTTGGAAGACTTGTTGGTTCAATGGGTTTTTAGCTCTTGTATCTCCTATTGAGGTTATCATTCATTATTTATTACGCGTTTAACATCTCCGTTCCTTAATGTACTATAAACTTTTTGTTTAATAAATATATTTACTTTTTATAAAAATAATTCAATCTCTGTTTAAATATTATTCCTAACCTTTTAATAAGAGGAAAAATTAGAAATCTTAAAATGATTTTATTTTGTTTATTTTACGCAGAATCAATCCTGTTGTTGACTAAAAACACATTAAAGGCTTTAATATTTTGCAAATATTTTGAGACCGAATTTAAAGATATTTTAGATATCAAAAAGTTACAATATAAGTTAAGTTACAGAGGATCATTTAAAGTTTCAAAGGTCGACATAAACTTTCTTTTGTTTATTTTTAGCTTCTCTTTATTATTTGGCTCTAAGAGCAGCGCTAGCAATACTTGGTTTACCTGATTTTTTTGGTTCGGGTTTTTTAGCTTTTTGCTTGATGATTTCTTCTAATTTTTATCTTAATTTTAGTAAAAAAGTACTTATCAACAGCAAAGTCTTCGGCTGGTGGTTGTTAAACCTGTTGGGGTGGCTTTGATGCTGTTTCAGCAGCTGGAGTTTATTCAGTTGTTTTTTTAGCCTTTTTAGCTTTCTTTTTCTTCTTTTCACCTTCAGCACCTTCAAGACCGAATTCTTTCAAGGCTTCTTCAAGTTCAGCCAAATCGTTTTTCTTTTTATTTTTTTGCTTTTCTTGTTTTGATTATTATTGGGCAACTGGTTAGGTTGCTTCAGGTTGAGTTTCTTCAACTGGTTCTGGTTGCTCTTATTATTCGCTATCTTCTTCACCAAGATCGAATGGGTTTCTGACGGTGTCAATTTGGAATTTTTTCTTTTCAAGTTTTTCAGGCTTGAATCCTCCCTTGACGGTTTTCATGTTACCAAAACCTCCTCTGAGATGTTTCTTTGGATCAAATGACTTGATTCTTGGTTCTTGCTTTTACTTTTTGTTTTAAGTTTGGTTTTCAGTTTAGGTTTTTTTTTAAGCTGGTTCTTGAGCTTATTGTTCGTTTTAGTGATCAGATTATTATTTTTCAGGTTCTGAATCTTCTTCATCGCTGGAAATATCAGCCCAAAGTCCCTCTAAAATGAGATAAAATGATACTTTTGACTTCTTGTTCTTGGAGTTTTTTAGCTTATTCGGTTGACATGAGTATTCTCAATTTTGGTAAGTAAATTTTATGATATAAAATGTGTAAATTTTAATTAATTAATTAATTTTTTTACCATCATACCAATATATACCAATATCAAATTAATCCAAATAAAGTTTTGTAGATTTTAATCCAATGAAATAATGAAAATAAGAAAAAAAAAATCAATAAAAAGAAACTATTGACCCCAATTAAAGTTTTTTAACATAATCCAAACCTATTTGTCTTCGAAGAGATTGCTGTCTTTATTAAGCGGCTGAAATAATATGAAAAATTACAGCTTGATACCATGTAAAAGAAAAAGGCATTGGCCATACCACTTGAAACGATCATGAAGTTGAGGGCGACCTTTTTATTAAAAAATTCATTACTTAACGAGTCTCTATTCCCACATTGTTAGGAATAATGAGAATATCTTACGCGAAAAAAAGCCCACCAATAATTAAGTAAATGAATTGCACAATCCAAAAAAGTCTGGGTTGAGTAGGATCAACAAGTTAAAAATTGGCCCTGCATTAATACATTAATCTTTAATGTCCATACATATCTTAACCAAAGAACCACTTAACCCCGAGCATTCTTTTTCCAACATAATTTTTAGTAAGCCAGAATTCGGTGGCAATAAATACTACGATTAACTATGCAGAATATTGTTAGTCGAAAAATTGTGTTGTAAGTTCATCAAACACAACGAGCATTAAGGGGATCAACTTAATTGTGAACTGAACAATAAGGGTTGTCTTATCCTGATATGCTTGTAAATTTAATGGCTGTCCTTCAACTTTCTATAATTTAAGAAAATACTTGTAAGAATAGTGTCATATAACTTCTTTTATAATTAAATCCTTTCTTTCCTTTAAGCTGGAGTCTATTGATATGCATTCATTTTCCAATTTGATGAATATTATTTTCTGTTCAATATTGTATAATTCTCTTTTTTTAAATTTGATTCTCAACTTATTATTATTTTAAAGCTTTTATTTATGTAAATAATTTTATTTTTTAATTGAGAAAGCTTTTGTTTAATTTTTTTATACTATTTTGTGTTTATCTTTCATTTATTTTTGGGAAATTAGCTTTATTTTTCGAAAATGTGAGGATTTTTTATCAATATAACTTAAGTTCGTTTATCTTTAGAGTTAATAAAATTTTATCTCTTTATTGAGGAAGTAATTTTTGAATTAAATGTTTTTCTAATATTCTTATCAAATCTTTGAGAGTTTTAAAGAAGTAAAAAGGGTCAAATCTTTGAAGCTGCATTTTAATTTAATTCCATATGTATCATCAAGGACACGCTACTACCAATTTATTACAGTTTTTAGCATTTAATTCAATATTAAATTTATTGTATTTAGACAGCGAGAATAGTTATCGAAATATGTCATGGCATGTGAAATTTTGAACTTAACTACTCAAAGTATTTTATTAACAGTTAAAAACTGTCTAGAATCAATAAAGTCATGTTATTTAATCTTTTATTTTATAAATCAACTTAAATTCATGTAAATTTTTATCGAATTTAAATTAAGTTAAATGCTTTATATTTGTGGCGATTATTTATTTAAACCTCGTGGTATACAGAACAAATCGAAGATAAATTAGATGAGGAAGCATTAAACAATGAACCTAAACTTTATATTTCTTTCTTTTATTTAATTTAATTTTGTTTACTTACTAAAAAATATTTTAATCTCTGAAATCCGAACAAAATCCAACAAGAAAACAAATAGAAAAAGGAAGAAAATGCATAGAAATTATCAAGGATAGTATCCTATAATAGAGCCCAGCTATAACTTTTTTACATAATCGATACCGACTTGTCTCCTTAAAGATTCTTGTCTTTATGTACAAGCTTGATAAAATAAAAAGTTACGATCTGAAACGACATAGAAGAAAAAAATATTAATCATCCCACTGACGATAATAAGAAGATTCATTTGTAACTAGATTAAAAATGATAAGTACTTTTCTTGATTATATTCTGACAGCGTTGGGAATGATGAGTAATGCTTAGGCGAAAAGTAACCCTGCGATTATA
>Ga0102832_1002089_pt1 | contig 12994 bp, 11 predicted proteins | sample EBPBio282013_DNA_FD_88942 | JGI IMG/M metagenome (GOLD analysis project Ga0102832, IMG submission 88942) | Wastewater treatment Type I Accumulibacter community from EBPR Bioreactor in Madison, WI, USA - Reactor 2_5/28/2013_ DNA (Illumina Assembly) | ecosystem: Engineered > Bioreactor > EBPR >...
TTAGCCCCGATAATTTGTTGTACGTAACGGATTATTGGAACAAGCGCGTCTCAGTGTTTACATTGGATGGCTTGGCCGTTACTTCGTTCACCGGTACAGACGGCTTATCGCTTAACAGCTTCAAGGTTCGTGGGTGGTTGGAAGATCAAGGCAATCGTCCATATATGGCACTGGACAGCCAACGTGGATTTATCTACATCACTGATCCAGATGCGGGGCGCATCCTTGTCTATGGAACCGATGGTAACTGTGTTGGTTCGTTCGGCGAGTTGAACCGCGAGACAACTAACCTAAATGCCGGACAACTGAACAGCGTTGGCGGTGTGGCATTGGATAGCGCCGGTAATGTGTACGTGGCGGATGCCGGAGGAGGGCGTATCTTGCGATTTGCACCGTTCCCTACGCCTATTGTGGTTCAACCGGTCGATGGGCAGCAGTCCGGGGTAAACGCCTCTGTCGGTGATGGTGCCGAGGCAACAGCCGAGATTATCGTGCCGGATTCGAATATCATCGAGATCACGCCAGAGGTGACAGCAGCGGGGTAGTAAGTCTTGTCATTTGTGATACTCTGTGCTACCATATTTGTGTGTGAGAAAAGTGGGCAACCCCCACTTTTCGTCATTATTGTGCATGTTGCATCGTTGTTTCCAACCCTCTTTTGAATGTTTCGTGTATGATTAGTGCCAATTTATGAGCAGTTTATCCCTTGTACGGGGGATATGGTCAGGGGTCTATGAAAAGCGAGTTTGAGATCGCGTTTGGTGAAATTACAGAACTTCGTTCCTTACCACGAGACGTGGTTATGGAAGCGTTGCAGAACGCGCTGGTTTCGGCGTACCGGCGGGATGTAGGCGCGAGTGCAGCGCAAGCTGTTGAGGTCAAAATTGACCCCAATACAGGTCGTGCTCGTATATTTGTTGAAAAAGAAGTCGTCGAAGATGTGCTGGATGACCACACCGAAGTAACGCTTGAGAAAGCACGTTACTTTGATCCAGACTGCAATCTTGGCGATACTGTCATGATTCAGCTTGAAGGAACAACCAAGAAGTTTGGACGTATTGCTGCCCAAACTGCAAAACAGGTTATTCTGCAAAAAATCCGTGAAGCCGAGCGTCAATCCCTTTATGACGAATATATTGACCGAGAAGGCGACTTGATTACCGGTACAGTTCAGAGCGTCAATGCATCAATGATTACACTGAGCCTCGGTCGTGCTGAGGCGATGATGCCCCGTAACCAACAAATTCCGGGCGAGCGTTATAAACCGCATGATAAAGTTCGCGCTTACCTCTTTGAAGTTAAGAACAGCAACCGTGGCCCACAAATTATTGTGAGCCGCAGCCACCGCAATATGCTGCGGCGGTTGTTGGAATACGAAGTACCGGAAATCTATAACGGTCAGGTCGAGATCAAGAATATTGCGCGTGAGGCTGGTTACCGGTCGAAGGTGGCCGTCGCGGCGCTGCAAGAGGGTATTGATCCTGTCGGTGCATGTGTGGGTATGCGCGGTATTCGTATCCAAAATATCGTGAAGGAACTCCACGACGAAAAGATTGATGTCATCGAGTGGAATCCGAATCAGGAACAATTTATTGCTAAGGCACTCAGCCCATCGCGGGTGAGTGGTGTCTACTTGGAAGATGACCCAGATGCAGGGCGCACGGCGGTTGTGATTGTGCCTGATGACCAGTTGTCATTGGCGATTGGTCGCGAAGGACAGAATGCCCGTTTGGCGGCGAAGCTGACTGGTTGGCGAATCGACATCAAGAGCGTTACTGAGGCCGTCGCGGATGCCTTGAATAATCTGGATAATCCGGCGTTGGGCGACCTCAAAGTGCAAAGTGCTTCGATGGTCGAAGATGTCCAACGCATTATCGAAAAGAAGAACGCCAACAAGACGGTTATGCCAGAAGAATACAACACGCTGGCGCGGTTCGCCGATGTTGTTGAACGTCGTTTGCTGGCCCGTCGTGATGCGGCTCGCCAAGCGCGTGTGGCGGAAATCAACGCTGTTAAGGCGACACTGCCGCAGCGTGCATTCACACTGCCCATCACTTCGTTGGAACTGCCGGACAGCATCATTGAAATGCTGCAACCGCTGGAAAATGTCGGCGAAATTATGTGGCGGTTCCTGATTGATGAAGATCGCTTACGATACCTGCTTAAGGACTTGCCCGACGACTCGCTGATGCGCGTGCAAGCTGCTTTGGATAAGATTGTTATCCCCGAAGATGATGCGGTCGCTGCACCGGAGGCTGAAACTGATTCTGTGGTGGAAGCCGAAGTTATTCCGGTGGACGAGCAAGTGGCAGAATCTGAGGATGATGTGGTTCCGTCAGGCGCATTCGGCGACGAAGACCTGCCTATCGAAGCACCACAGCCTGCGAAACCAGCCGCCGCTTGGAAAGAGAAGCCAGCCGTTACATACACCGAAGATGAAGGTGACGAAGAAGACGTTGAACTGGCTGACGGAAAGCCTGTTTCGAAGGAAAAGAGCAAGAAGAAGAAAGAACGTCTGCAACGTCGTCAGCTTATTTTCGACGAGGAAATCGGCCAAGTTATTGCCAAGCGCCGTCGTAAAGGCGGACGTGGTACTGACGAGTGGGATGACGAATAAGTCTGATGACTGCTTTACAGCAACATCCTCCGAAACGTATTCCGGTGCGGACGTGTGTGGTTTGCCGGGAAAAAGCCGGCAAACGAACACTCGTCCGTATTGTCCGTACTGAGGATGGTATTCAGGTCGATGAAACAGGTAAAATGAACGGACGTGGTGCATATGTCTGTGATCGCACCAGTTGTTGGGAGAGGGTGGTGCAAACTGATGTATTGGCTCAGGCCCTACGGACACAAATAACCCATGAAGATCGTGAACGTCTTCAACAAGCAAAGCCCAGAGCATGATGGGCACTAAACATGATGCGACGATGTCAAACATCGCCACCTATCAATTAACTGCGACAGGTCAATGTTAAGCCTCTAGTTGCTGCTTTCTGGCCTTGTCGCTCCTTAAATGAGGAGATCCACCGATATGGCACAAGAAAAGCAAGTTGTTCTGCTCCCTGATTATCTTACAGTACGTGAATTAGCCGACATGATTGGCGCAAGCCCAATCGAAGTGATGAAGCGTCTCATCGCGAACGGCATTATGGCTTCCATCAATCAGCAGGTCGATTTTGACACGGCTGCTATTGTGGTTGAAGAATTGGGCTTCGAGGCTCATTCAGCCTCGGCTGTTGCGGTTGAGGAAGAAAAGCAAAAAGCTGTTGAGGCACAAACATGGCGTAGGAAATATGCTGAGGAAAGACCGGAAAGCCTGCAACGTCGCCCTCCCATTGTGACCATTCTGGGTCACGTCGACCACGGTAAGACGACGCTACTGGATACGATTCGTAAATCGTCGGTTGCGGCGGGTGAAGCGGGTGGTATTACGCAGCACATCGGTGCGTACCGCGTTTTGCATAATGGCAACTGGCTGACCTTCCTTGATACCCCCGGTCACGAAGCATTTACCGCAATGCGTGCGCGTGGTGCTCAAGGTGCGGACATCGCCATTCTCGTGGTGGCGGCAGACGATGGTGTCATGCCAACGACCCGTGAGGCGCTTAACCATGCCCAAGCAGCGAATGTTCCGGTGGTCGTGGCGATAACGAAGATTGACAAGCGTAACGCGAACGTTGAGAACGTCAAGAAGGAACTGTCGGACATTGGTTTGACCCCTGACGAATGGGGCGGCGATACGCTTGTTGTTCCGGTTTCTGCTCAACAGGGTACCGGCTTGGACGATTTATTGGAAGCCATTCTGCTGACGGCTGAAGATAAAGAAATCGTGGCGAATCCAAAGGGTGAGCCATCGGGCATTACGATTGAGGCCGAGATGAGTCCACATCAAGGTACGATGGCAACGCTCCTCGTCCTGAATGGGACTTTGAAACGCGGCGACATCGTAATCGCAGGGCATACCTATGGCCGTGTTAAGGCGATGTTCGATGAAAAGGGCAAAAAGCTCGAAGAAGCTGGCCCCTCGGTTCCGGTGCGGGTGTTAGGCTTGAGCGAACCGCCGCAGCCCGGTGAAACTTTTGAAACGGTTAAGAACGATAAAACTGCACGTCTGATCGCTGAAGAACGCAAGGCTGTGACCGCACAGCGGCTGGCACGGCCTGAACGCTCGTTTACGCTGGAAGATGTGTTCGCACAATTCGAGTCGGGTAAGGCTAAGGAACTGGCGATCATCTTGAAAGTGGACGTACAGGGTTCGTTGCAGCCGATTGTCGACGGCTTGAATAACATCAGTGGTGATAACAAGGATGGCATCACCATTCGCATCCTTTCGGCAGATGTCGGTAACATTAGCGAAAACGATGTTAACCTCGCTAGCGCGTCCGGCGCGATCATCATCGGCTTCTCGGTGAGCGAGGATAATGCTGCACATCGTACGGCTGACTCGATGGGTGTTGAAATTCGCCATTACAACATCATCTATAAGTTGTTCGAAGATGTCGAGCTGGCGCTGCAAGGTATGCTCGAACCGGTGTTTGAGGATAAGAATATCGGTACGGCGGAAGTGCGCCAGATCTTCAAGATCCCGCGCATTGGTACGATTGCTGGCAGCTACGTTCGTGAAGGCGAACTGCGCCGTAACGCGAAAGTTCGTGTGAAGCGCGGCGGCAGAATGATTGCTGAGAACCTGTCCGTTTCGTCACTGAAGCGTGAGAAGGATGACGTGCGTGAAGTCCGTTCGGGTTTCGAATGCGGCATCAGCTTGAATAACTTCGATGCTTTCATCGTGGGCGACATGATGGAGTTTTATGTCAGCGAACGTGTGAACTGACGTTACAGCCAACAGTCGTAAATAGATTGGGGTGAGAGCGAAAATAGCAACCCCGTTGACAGGGGGCATATGCCCCTTGTTTGCTGTATACGCCAGAAGAAAGGACTAAGAGCATGTCTATTAAACAAGATCGTATGTCGGAACGCATTCAGGGTATCTTGAGTGAACTGCTGCTGCGGGAAGTGTCTGACCCGCGGTTACAACACATCACGGTTACTGAGGTCAAACTTGACCCTGAATTGATGTTTGCGACGATATACATCAACGCGCTGGGTGATGAAAGCCGTGAGCCAGAAGTGATGGCTGGTTTACAACGGGCTAAAGGATTTTTGCGCCGTGAAGTCGGTAAGCGCATCCGGCTGCGAAACTCACCGGATTTGGTGTTCCACTGGGATAAGACATTGGCACGCGGCGAACGGATGCACCAGATCATTTCGTCACTCGATATTCCGGCTGATCCCGTTAAACCCGCAAAAGCCGAGGATCAAGATGACAGCGAACTGGAGTGAGGCCAGCGAGGCCGTTCGCCAAGCGAAGTCGATATTGATTGTGACGCACATCAGCCCGGATGGTGATGCGATTGGTTCACTGCTGGGCTTGGCGAACGGTTTGCGTGAGATGGGTAAGCAGGTAGACGCGGCGGTCGATGGTGGTGTCCCGTTATTTCTAAACTATATACCGGGGCAAGAAACGGTATTGGGCGAACTGAAGGCTGGACAATGGGATCTGATGGTTTCGGTTGATGCCAGCGACGAAGAGCGTACGGGCGAAGCCGGGAAGTTTGGGCGCACGCACAGTACGCAGGTGGTCAACCTCGACCACCATGCGACGAACACCCAATTTGGTAACTTTCATCTGGTTGTGCCGGAGGCGGCTTCGGCGAGCGAAGTTGTTTATGATTGGTTGGTTTACATGGGGCATCCTGTTTCACAAGCCAGTGCGACGGCGCTTTTAACGGGTATGGTTACGGACACATTGGCATTCCGCACAAGCCATGTGATTCCGCGCACGCTGATGGTCGCACATGATTTGATGGCGGCTGGTGCGCCGCTATTTGACATTATCAACTGGACGATGGTGAGCCGACCGATCAGCGATTTCTTGTTATGGCAGCGCGTTTTCCCGTCTGTCAAATATGACGATGGCATTGTGTCGGCTGTTATCCTACCGGATGACGTTAAAGCGGTTGGCCTGTCTGACATATCCGATGCGGGACTAGTCAGCACGCTAGTGACGGCTGATGAGGTGATGATCGCTATCATCTTTAAAGTGCAAGAGGATAATACGGTTAAGCTCAGTATGCGGAGCAAAGTCGGTTACGATGTCGCGCAGGTGGCGTTTGCGCTTGGGGGGGGCGGGCATAAGCCAGCGGCGGGTGCAACGGTAGCCGGTACCCTTGATGAGGTTTGGGCGAAGGTGATGCCGATGCTCCGTGAGGTTGTTAACCGAGGGAAGTTGATGAGTGGCTGAGGCATCCGGTTTTCTGAATATCAACAAACCCCTGCATATGACCAGCCACGATGTCGTCGGTAAAATTCGGCGCGGTCTTAAGCTCAAAAAGGTTGGTCATGCGGGTACGCTCGACCCACTCGCAAGCGGTGTGCTGGTGATTTGTATCGGCGGGGCAACGCGCTTGAGTGACTACGTGATGCACACCACGAAGCGTTACCGTGCGCGGGTCTATTTAGGTGCGACGACGGATACCTATGATGCGGAAGGTAGCGTGTTACAAGAACGCGATGCTTCCCATGTTCAGCGCGAAGATGTTGAGCAAGTACTGCGAGGGTTTGTAGGCGATATTCAGCAAATGCCCCCCATGTACAGCGCCATCAAGGTGGGTGGGCGTAAGTTGTATGACATGGCACGGGCAGGGGAGACTATCGAACGTGAGAAGCGCCCAGTACGGATTGACGCGCTGAGTATTGTTGACTGGTCATTTCCAGAGCTTACGCTGGATGTGACGTGCAGCTCGGGGACGTATATCCGCAGCCTCGCCTTCGATGTGGGCGAGGCGCTGGGGGTGGGGGCGTATTTAAGCGGGCTTGTGCGGCAGGCGAGCGGTAGTTTTACGCTTGAGAACGCACTTGAGCTGAACGAATTATTGGTTAACGAAAACTGGCGGCAGTACCTGATTACTCCCCCTGAAGCGCTCTCCCATTGGCAGCGTTTAGAACTCTCTGTAGATGAAACCCATCATATCCTACATGGGCGACCTATTCCGTGGACAGATGCCGGCAGTGAGACAGTGTTCGGGTACGCTCCTGATGGTCGTTTGGTCGCGATTTTACAGGCGGATGATGGTTTGTGGCGGCCTCATAAGGTATTTTCGGAACAATAGGCTAGAGTCTGATAAAATAACTTCTCTATTTAGCAATCCACCATTAATGGAACCGCTATGTCGCATGTTTATAGTCTTGCAGATGCTAACTTACCCAAGCAATCCATCGTTACCATCGGGGTTTTTGATGGGGTACATCGAGGCCACCAACATCTTATTAAGAGGCTAGTGGATGAAGCTCATTCAAGCGGTCGTTTAGCAGTTGTACTCACCTTTTTTCCACATCCTGATGTTGTGATACGCGGCTTAACAGGACGCTATTACCTGAATACCCCCGAACAAAAAGCTGACCTCTTAATCGGGTTCGGTGTGGATTGTGTGGTCACCCATCCATTTAACGATACGGTACGGCAGGTAAGGGCGGCGGACTTCGTAGACGAGCTTCTAGGGCAGCTCAAGATGAGCGCCCTGTGGGTTGGCTCGGATTTCGCGATGGGCTACAAACGCGAAGGTAATGTTCCTTTCTTGCGGGAGCAGGGGGCGCAAAAAGGCTTTAGTGTTCATGACGTGGATTTGATTGAAGCCCAAGGTGGAATCATCAGCAGCAGCGCGATCCGTCAAGCGGTACAGTTTGGCGAGATGGAACAGGCAAAGGAATGGCTGGGTCGGGCTTATTCGGTGACTGGTGAAGTCGTCCACGGGGAGAAGCGCGGGCGACAGATTGGCTACCCGACGGCGAACACGGCTGTTTGGGATGAACTGGTGTTACCGGCGAACGGTATTTACGCAGGGTGGGCAACGCTCGGAAATGAACGTTTTATGGCGATGACGAACGTGGGTGTTCGACCGACTTTTGACGGTAAGAACATCACGGTTGAACCGTATCTGCTGGATTTTAACCGCGATATTTACGGGGAGCAGCTTGAAGTCTCGTTTGAGAAGCGGCTGCGACCGGAAGCCAAGTTCGACAACTTACAAGATTTGATCGACCAGATTGGGCGCGATGTGGAAGTTGGTCGGGCGTTTTTGGAAACGCTATCCTAAATTCGACCCGTTATTCCTGATTCACAATTTGAACATTTTTCGCAACTTTCCCGCTGAAATGGCTGGCGGGAGGCTCCCTCAGTGCCGCTGAATTGACATTTTGTGGCGGCAGAAGTAAGGGAGCGTGGCGCTGAAATGACACAAGTGCAGCGGCATTACGGGAGCAACTCGCCGCTGTGCAAATTTTGCAGTTGCATAGCGGTTGTGAGGGAGAAAGCCGCCGAGTGTGCATCACTCGCTTTTTGATTCGGAAAATTCGTCAAATTCTGCAATTTCGGAATCCTTTTCTCTGAAGTCTCCGAAGATTTTCGGTGCGCCCATGCAATTAGAACTGCCGTTGTTTGTGAAATGTGATATTAGATCCATTTTAGAACAAAAGTTCAATTTTGTCAACCGGAAATAACAATCGTAGGACTACCTTAAGTGGTGGATGATTATTTTAAGCCCTCACCCTACGATGGTACGTTCACAGGCTCACTCCACCATCAGCCCTCTCCCTCAGGGCGAGGGACTTTAAAGACTTTTATGGTTCATTTTGCGATGAAATCGACACAAAATAAATTTCCACCGTTTAGTGTGGTGTTACCATAACAATCGTGATGGAAAACGGGAGAGTTTTAGGGCAGTTGAAACCCTTACCCCTACGATGGTACGCTCGCAGGCTCACTCCACCATCAGCCTCTCCCTCAGGGCGAGGGGAGTCAAACGGGAGGTTTATAGTCCCCTACAAAAAGAGAATTAGTGAGGTTGGTGGTGCGGGACGAGATGTATCTCGTCCCTACGAAAAGTCGTTTTTGAGGTCTATGACGGGGACGCAGCGCACTGCGTCTCTAGGTGGGTGTGCGACGTAGGGTTAGTCACCTTTTTTCGGCAAGCGGTAGCCCAAGCGCCGCATGAGGTCTTCGTCCATGCGCCAGTTCTTGAGGACTTTGACGCGCAGTTCGATATAGGCTTGTGTACCGAGCATATCGGCGAGTTCGGCACGGGCTTCCGAGCCGATGCGCTTAATCATGTCGCCATTTTTGCCGATGAGGATACCTTTTTGAGAGTCGCGCTCGACGTAAATGGTGGCGCTGATATAGGTCATGGTTTCGGAGCGTTCTTTGTATTCCTCAACTTCTACCGCGACGGAGTAGGGGACTTCTTTTTCGGTGTTGAGGATGATTTTTTCGCGGATGACTTCGGCGGCGATGAAGCGCATGTTGACTTCACTGACTTGATCGACCGGATAGTAACGCGGCCCTTCGGGCATACCTTCGCGCAGATAATCGACCAGATCAGGGACACCATCACCTTGCACGGCACTGACCATGATGGCCGCTTCGTTGTCAACTAATTCGCCGTAAGCGTCGAGGTGGGCTTCACGGGTTTTGGGATCAACAAGGTCAACCTTATTCAGCGCGAGAATGACAGGTGTATCGCCCCGCGAACGCTCCACGAGTTCAGCGATTTGGCGATCTTCTTTGGTCGGTTCGACCGAAATATCCAGCACCCAGAGGATGATGTCAGCGTCTTTGAGGGCTTCTTCCGCTACGCCCACCATGTACTCGCCGAGTTTATGATGCGGCGTATGCAAACCGGGGGTATCCATGAACAGGATCTGTGATTTTGAGTCCGTGTAAATGCCCATTTGCTGGCGGCGCGTGGTCTGCGGTTTGGGGCTGACGATAGCAATTTTTTGCCCCAATATACGGTTAATGAGGGTTGATTTGCCAACGTTGGGGCGACCCACAACTGATACCACACCGGAGCGGTGGTCAGGCGGTAAGACATCATCAAATACAGTATCAAGATCGTTCATGGTGTTATTTCTGCTTGCCAATCCGCAAGCGTAGGATAATGGGGTAAATAGGTGAGTAAGCGCGGTGAAATGCTATCGACTGTCGCACTTATTAGGGCGGTTGGTGTGGCAATCGGACGCAGCGCTGTAGGACTGTCGTATATTAAGACTGCGGGTGGAACCGCCAAGTCTAACGTGCGAATGAGCGCCATATCGTCAGTGCCGTCGTTGCGGTAGCCGACGACTTCCGAACGGGGATAGCGGTTACTTTGCTTGTGGAGAAATTCCCATGCTTCTTCGCCGGTGAGGATTTCGCCGTAATCAAGAACGAGCAACCCCGGCACAATCGAAAGGTGGAGTTTTCCGAGAAAGCGAATGCCGTAGCGAATGATGAACTCACCGGCGGCGACGGTATTTGAAGCCGTTTCGATGCTTGACGACAGGAGGTGCGCGTCACCTACTTGGATGACACTGCCTGTAAATGCATCGCCAATGGGTTGGCGTTCAGGAATTGCCCCGGTCACAGATTAGTGATGAACTGTCGGATGGGTTTCGCCAGCCGGAACAATCGCATGTTCATCGGGTGCGGCGTGTCCATGCCCATGACCGTCATCCAATGGCTGGTTGATGTCATCAAAGTGGCGCTGCGGTTGGGTGAGGCCAAACCAGCCGACCGCGCCGATGATAAACAGGCCGATGCCGCTGACAAAGGCGAGGCTGATACCACCATTATCGGCGGCTTCACCCTGAATGACACCGATGCCGAGCGCCAGCACAATCAGGATAACCCCGAGGCCAGCAATCATTGACATTCCCAGCACAGCAGGACTATGATTCCAACTAATCTTTTCGGAGACTTTCACAGTAACTTTCTCCCTAGCACCCGTCAAAGGGTGGTGACATGATATAGCGTCGTGTTCGGAAGTGTATTATACCGCACTTGCCGCATAATTTCTCATTGTGCCGTTAGAAATTAGCAGCGTCAAGCCAGATTCAGATTAATATCCATCCTATCATCACTATCAGTTGAAGCAAGGCCATAGACTATGATCCCTGTTGAACAAGTACTGCTCATTCGCCACGGACAAACGGATTGGAATGTCGATGGACGCTGGCAAGGTGCGCTGCCAGTTGGATTAAATGATGTGGGTCGGGCGCAGGCGAAAGCACTCGCTAATTATCTCAAGAACCGGAAAATTGGGTCGATCTATTGTAGTGATTTACCACGCGCACATGATACCGCTCTGGCGATTGGCAACTTGTTTAACCTGACACCGACAACGGATGCTCGTCTGCAAGAGTTTAACCTCGGGATTTTTCAGGGGTTGAAGCGCGATGAAATCCGCGAACGGTATCCCGTCGAACACAGCAGTTTTGAGGCGGATTATTGGAATTACGCGCCGACACAGGGCGAATCGCGGCGGGCGTTGCAAACCCGCGCCTACAATGTGTTTCAAGAGATTACCGGTAAGGCGATTGGGCCGGAAGTCGCGATTGTTTCGCACGGTGGCACGATCCGTATGCTGCTGCTGCGGCTGTTTGAGGGCGCACCGGAACTCAACCATTTCCATGTGGAAAATACGTCACTCACAATCCTTGTTCGAGAGAGCGATAAGTGGCGTTTAGAGGGACTCGCAACCGTTCCGCACCTCTAAAAATTTCGATTGTGACAAATATCACATATAACTGTGGTCATATGTCGTGCAGGGAAAAAGCCCCGCTCCTTTAGAATCAGACTAGATAAACAAATAAAGGAGCTACCCACGATGACAGCCCAAACCCTCGAATATGAAAAAGTCTATGACGACCCCCCAGAATACGTTCGCCACGAAAAGCTGGTTAAATGGGTCGGAGAAATGGCAGCCCATTTACAACCCGATAGCATTTACTGGTGTGACGGTTCCGAAGCCGAATATGACAAGATGTGTGACCTGCTGGTTGATGTTGGCACGTTCATTCGCCTGAATCCTGAAAAGCGCCCGAACAGCTACCTCGCGCGTTCCGACCAAGGCGATGTGGCACGTGTGGAAGACCGCACCTTCGTGTGCAGCGTCAACAAAGCCGATGCTGGCCCAACCAATAACTGGATGGAACCCGGCGCGATGCACAATATCCTTGATGGATTGTTCGAGGGTAGTATGCGTGGTCGTACGATGTACGTCATTCCGTTTAGTATGGGGCCGTTGGGTTCACCAATCGCTTACGTCGGCGTGCAATTGTCCGACTCGCCGTATGTCGTCACCAATATGCGGATTATGACCCGCATGGGCAAGAAGGTTCTAGATGTACTGGGTGAAGACGGTGCGTTCATCCCGTGCGTCCATTCTGTCGGTGCGCCGTTGGAACCGGGGCAGGCGGATGTGACATGGCCTTGCAACCGTGAGCAGAAGTATATCGTTCACTTCCCCGAAGAACGTGCAATTTGGTCGTATGGCAGCGGCTATGGTGGAAACGCACTGCTGGGCAAGAAGTGCCTAGCGCTGCGTATCGCCTCGACGATTGCGCGTGATGAAGGCTGGTTGGCGGAACACATGCTGATTATGGGTGTCGAGTCGCCTGAAGGTGAAAAGACCTATGTGGCGGCGGCGTTCCCGAGTGCGTGCGGTAAGACCAACTTCGCGATGCTTATCCCGCCGGAATCCTTTGACGGCTGGAAGGTAACGACCATCGGTGACGACATCGCGTGGATTAAGCCGGGTGCAGATGGACAAGTGTACGCGATTAATCCTGAAAGTGGTTACTTCGGTGTTGCGCCGGGTACCTCGTACAAGTCGAACCCGAACGCGATGGAATCGTGCAAAGCGAACACCATCTTCACGAACGTCGCGCTCCGCCCGGACGGCGACGTCTGGTGGGAGGGCCTCACGGACGAGGTTCCCGCCGAGCTCACCGACTGGGAGGGGAACCCCTGGACCCCGGCGTCCGGTCGCCCCGCGGCGCACCCGAACTCGCGCTTCACGGTGAGCGCCGCGCAGTGCCCGCAGATCGCCCCCGACTGGGATGCCGCGGAGGGCGTGCCGATCGACGGCATCCTCTTCGGCGGTCGCCGCGCGACCAACGT
>Ga0102832_1002090_pt1 | contig 12986 bp, 12 predicted proteins | sample EBPBio282013_DNA_FD_88942 | JGI IMG/M metagenome (GOLD analysis project Ga0102832, IMG submission 88942) | Wastewater treatment Type I Accumulibacter community from EBPR Bioreactor in Madison, WI, USA - Reactor 2_5/28/2013_ DNA (Illumina Assembly) | ecosystem: Engineered > Bioreactor > EBPR >...
TCGCGACCGCTCAGTCTAGCGGCCCGGCAGGGCATCCCGCGAAACGCCCCGGCTCAGCCCTGTCGCCGCTCCCGGATCCCGGCCAGGAGGTCGGCCTTGGCCTGCGCCCGCGGCAGCGAGTACTCCTCCATCCAGGCGGCGGTGTCCTCGCCCCCCGCCCCGCGCAGGCCGTCGATCACCGAGCGGACCACTTGCGGGGACTTGTTCTGGCTCATCTTGGCCTTGCCGGCCACCCGGGTGATCTGGAGTTCCACCCCGACCACCGCGCGGAGCAGCGCGTCCACCTCCGCCGTCGGCAGGGTGTCGACGGTGGCGTCCCCGTGCGCGGCGCTGAGCCGGCGCACGGCCTCGAGCATCCACGCCGGGTCGTCGTGGACGACCAGTCGTCCCCACACCTGCACGGTGACGTAGTTCCAGGTCGGGACACTCGGCGCGTCCGGCGTGCTGAGCCAGTCGGCCTCGACGTAGTCGCCGGCGCCGTGGGCGATGAACAGGGCGTCGACCCCACCCGGCGCGGCAGCGGGCCGCCACTGGTCGTTGACCCGCGAGAGGTGCCCGATGAGCCTGCCGTGCCCACCGGCGTCCGCGTCGAAGAGCATGGGGACGTAGGTCGCCACGAGGCCGTCCGGGCCGACGGTCACCAGGTCACCGGCGGGTGCGGTGGCCAGCACCTCGGCCACCTGCTCGGCCGACATCGCGAAGTGGGCGGGGACGTACATCAGGCCTCGTTCAGGCCGAGGAAGGCGTCGGCGAGCACACCCTCGCACGGGTCGGCGGCTATGGTCGGGACGCCGAGCGCGCGCAGGAGCACGAACCGCAGCCGGGATCCCCGGGACTTCTTGTCCAGGCTCATCGAGGCGCGCAGCTCGAGCCAGGCGCCGTCGGTGTAGCGCGTGGGCAACCCCGCCGTGCCCAGCACGCTGCGGTGCCGCTCCACCAGGTCGGGCCCGATCAGGTCGAGCCGCCGGGCCAGCTCCGCGGCGAACACCATGCCCACGGAGACCGCCTCGCCGTGCCGCCACTGGAAGTGCTGCTGGCGCTCGATCGCGTGGCCCAGCGTGTGCCCGTAGTTCAGGGCCTCCCGGCCGATCTGGCTTCCGTCCGAGGTGCGCTCGCGCAGGTCGGCCGACACCACGGCAGCCTTCACCGAAACGGCCCGGCGGATCAGCCGTGCCTGGAGGTCGCTCCCGGGACGCATGGCCTCCGCCGGCGCCGCCTCGAATTCGTCGAGGATGGCCGGATCGGCGATGAACCCGCACTTGAGCACCTCGGCCAGCCCGGAGCGGAGCTCGTCCGGCGGCAGTGTCTCGAGGAAGTCGAGGTCGCCGAGGACGGTGAACGGCTCGTGGAAGGCGCCGACGAGGTTCTTGCCCGCACTGAGGTTGATGCCGGTCTTCCCGCCGACGGCGGCGTCCACCATCGCCAGCAGGGAGGTCGGCAGGGCGATGTAGCGCACGCCGCGCAGCCAGGTGGCCGCCACGAACCCCGCCAGGTCGGTGGTGGCTCCCCCACCGAGGCCGAGCACGGCGTCGGAGCGGGTGAAGCCGGCGCCGGCGAGGGCCTCCCAGCACCCCTGGAGCACCTCGGCGGTCTTGCCCGCCTCCGCCTCGGGGACGCGGATCGCCGTCACCTGCTGCTCGAGCCCCGCGGTGATCGCCGGCAGCAGGGACGCCAGGCCGGGCGGGTGGATGATCGCGACGCTGTCGACGCCGTCCAGGAACTCGGGCAGCAGCCGGGAGACCCCGGACCCGATCAGCACCTGGTAGGGCTGCTCGGTCGCCACGTCGATCGGCTCCCAGCTCATCGCTCTCCTTGCTCCCCGATGGCCGCCGCCACCTGCTCGGCGGTGAGGCGGTCGGTGTCGACCACCGTCTGCGCCACTTCCGCGTAGAAGGGTGCCCGAGACGCAAGCATCTCACCCATGCGGTTCCGGATGGCGACCAGTGCACCCATCCCGAGGCTGTTCATGCCCAGCCGCCGGGTCGCGGTGGGCACCGACGTCCGCAGCCACACCACGGGGAGCCCGGCGAGCGCCGCCCGGACGGCTGCGGAATCGACGGCCCCGCTTCCCAGGGCCACCACCCCCGTACCCCGGAGGGCGGTCAGGCTCACGCGTTCCTCGACCTCCCGGTAGGCGGCCTCCCCGGCCGTCGCGAAGTACTCCGCGACCGGCGCGCCGAGGGCCCGCTCGACCAGTTCGTCCACGTCGACAGCGGGCAGACCCCGGTCGGCCGCGACCAGCCGGGCGAGGGTGGACGTGCCCGAACCCGGGATCCCGACCAGCACGAGGGCGGGTCGGCTCAACCGAGGTTCCTCTCCCCCAGGCGGGCGAGGTAGGCGGCGTGGTTGCGCCGCGTCTCGGCCACGGAGTCGCCCCCGAACTTCTCCAGTACCAGTTCGGCCAGCACGAGGGTGACCATCGCCTCCGCGACCACGCCGGCCGCCGGCACGGCGCAGACGTCGGAGCGCTGGTGATGGGCCTGCGCGGCCTCGCCGGTGGCCACGTCCACGGTGCGCAGGGCGCGCGGGACGGTCGCGATCGGCTTCATCGCTGCGCGTACCCGCAGGACCTCGCCGTTGCTCATCCCGCCCTCGGTCCCACCGGAACGGTTCGACAGGCGGTGGACGCCACCCCCGCCGGGCAGCATCTCGTCGTGGGCGAGGCTGCCGCGCGTGGCGGCGAGGGCGAACCCGTCACCGACCTCGACGCCCTTGATCGCCTGGATGCCCATGAGCGCTCCGGCCAGCCGCGCGTCGAGCCGGCGGTCGCCCTGGGTGTGGGAGCCCAGGCCGGGCGGCAGCCCGTAGGCCAGCACCTCGACCACGCCACCGAGGGTGTCCCCCTCGGTCTTCGCCGCGGCGATCTCCGCCAGCATCGCTCCCGCGGCGGACGCGTCGAAGCAGCGCACCTCCGAGTCGTCGATCGCCGCGAGGTCGTCGGGGCCGGGCAGCAGCGACGACCCGCTCTCCGCGCCGCCGATGCGGACCACGTGGCTCAGCACCCGGATGCCGACCGCCTGCTCGAGGAAGTTCGCGGCGACGCGTCCCAGCGCCACCCGGGCCGCAGTCTCGCGCGCCGAGGCCCGCTCCAGGATCGGGCGTGCCTCGTCCCAGTCGTACTTCTGCATGCCCGGAAGGTCGGCGTGCCCCGGACGGGGCCGCGTCAGGGCCGCGTTGCGGGCAAGGGAGTCCAGCTCGTCGGCGTCGACCGGGTCGGGCGCCATGACCGTCTCCCACTTCGGCCACTCGGAGTTGCCGACCATGATCGCGACCGGCGAGCCGAGGGTCTCCCCGTGGCGGACGCCGGCCAGCAGCGTCACCTCGTCGGCCTCGAACTTCATGCGCGCGCCGCGGCCGGTGCCGAGCCGCCGCCGGGCGAGGGCGGCAGAGACGTCGTCGGAGGTCAGCCGGACATGTGCCGGAATGCCCTCGATCGTGGCCACCAGCGCGCGTCCGTGGGACTCGCCCGCGGTCAGGTAACGGAGCATGGGCGTCAGTCTGTCACGCTCAGCCGAAGCACTTCTTCGTGTTCGCGTCGCTGGCGGCGCACCAGGCCCGCCACTTCGCGACGCTCGCGTCGTGCCCGGCCTTGTCTGCGTTGAACTCGGTCTCGCCGGTGTCGAGGTTCACCACCGCGAAGTAGAGCCAGTCCCCGTCCGCAGGGTGCAGGGCGGCGTCCATGGACGCCTTCGACGGCGAGGCGATCGGACCGATCGGGAGACCCTTGACGTAGTAGGTGTTGTAGGGCGACTTGAGCTTGCGCTCGGCGGCCGTGGTCGACACCCGGCCGGTGACGTTGTTGGCGTAGGCGACCGTCGCGTCGGACTGCAGCTGCATCCCCTGTTCGAGGCGGTTGTAGAACACCCGCGCGATCTTGGCGCGGTCCTCCTCCCTCGGGCCGGCCTCCTTCTCGATGATGCTGGCCATCACCAGCACCTCGTAGGGGCTGTAGCCGAGCGTCTCGGCGCCGGTCTCGAAGTCCAGGCCGTTGGCGATCTGGTTGAACCGGTCGGTGATCGACTTCAGGATGGTCTTGGTGGTCGGCTTGTCCGCGAGTTCGTAGGTGTCGGGGAACAGGAAGCCCTCGGCGCCCCGCTCCGCCCAGTTCGGCAGCCCCAGCTTCTTCCAGTCCTTCAGTGCCTTGGTGAAGTCCTTGGCCGGCAGCCCACTGGCCTTGCTCATGGTCGTCACCGCCTGCTCCAGGCGCAGCCCCTCCCGCAGGGTCATGCGGTTGTGCACCTGGTTCTTCGGGTCGAGCAGCATCGCCAGCGCGACCTTCGCGGGCAGCTGCGTGCGCAGGTTGTAGCGCCCGGCCTGGATCTTGGCGGAATCGGGGTTGGCCGCGGCCTCGCGGGTGAACGCCTTCGCGGTCTTGACCACGTCCGCCTGTACGAGGATCGACGCGATCTGGGTGGTGGTGGAGCCTGCGGGGATCGTCACCTCGACGGGGGCCACACCCTCGCCGATGTAGTCCTCCGCGGTCCGGAAGTCCATCCACGCGGCCTGCGCCTTGCTGTAGATGAACCAGCCGCCGCCGACGAACACGGCCAGCGACAGCAGGACGGCGAACGCGGAACGGACCTTGTACCAGACCTCCTTGAGGTCGACCTTCCCGGTCTCGGGATCCTTGATCTCGCCCGGGTAGCGGTTACTCATCCGCCGGCGTCCTTTCCTGGACGGGGGGCAGGAGCAACTCCCCTGGTGCCCGTCCCGTCGTCCGTTCGTGCTGCAGTGCCTGTTCCAAGAGTGCCACGGCGGCCGCCTGGTCGATCACGGAGCGCTGCCGCCGGGTGTTGCGGCCCGCACCGGAGAGCTGCCGGGACGCGGTGACGGTGGTCAGTCTCTCATCGACGAGGCGGATCGGCACGCCGGGAAGGCTCGCGGCGAGTCCGGCCGCCACCTCGCGGACGGCGATCGCCGCAGGACCCTCGGCCCCGGCGAGGTTCCGGGGCAGCCCGAGCACCACCTCGAGGGGTTCGTACTCGGCCACCAGGGCCTGGATCCGGGCGATGGCACGGGCGTCCGACGGCACGGTCTCCACCGGGTGGGCGAGGATCCCGGACGGGTCGCTCGCAGCCACCCCGATCCTCGCCCTGCCCCAGTCGAGGGCCAGCCGGACGCCGGTGCGCACCTTGTCAGCCGGCCAGGGCAGAGCGGATCGCCGCCAGGGCCTGCGGCGTCCCCTCTGCCGAGGTGCCGCCGCCCTGGGCGAGGTCGTCACGGCCGCCACCGCGTCCGCCGAGCGCCACCGCGCCCGCGCCGACCAGCGCGCCGGCCTTCGCCCCGAGACCGCGCGCGGCCTCCGTGGTCGCCACCAGCAGCACCGGCTTGGCGTCGCCGCCCACCAGGGCGACCACGCCGGGGCGCCCGCCGAAGGCGTTGCGCACCTCGAGCGCGAGGGTGCGCAGGTCGTCCGCCGGGGTGCCGGGCAGGTGGCGGGCGACCAATTCGTAGCCACCCACGGTCTCGGCGCCAGCCACGAGGGACGGCACGGTGCCCAGGAGCTCCCTGGTGCGCAGGCTCGCGATCTCCTTCTCTGCCGCCTTCACCTGCGCGACCAGCTTGGCGACGCGGTCGGTGAGCTGGTCCGGCTGCACCTTCAGCAGGTCGGCCAGCCCGGAGACGAGGGCCCGCTCCCGGGCCAGGTGGGCGAACGCGTCGGCCGAGACGAACGCCTCCACCCGGCGAAGGCCGGAGCCCACGGACGACTCCCCCAGCAGGCTGAGCAGGCCGATCTGCGAGGTCCGCTCGACGTGCGTGCCGCCGCACAGCTCGCGCGACCACGGGCCGGCGAGCTCGACCATCCGGACGACGTCGCCGTACTTCTCGCCGAACATCGCCTGCGCCCCGAGGGCCTTCGCCTTCGCCAGCGGCATCTCGGTGGCGGTGACCTCGTAGTCGGCGCGGATGGCCTCGTTGGCGACGCCCTCGAGCTCCTCCTTCAGCGCGTGGCTGAGCGCTCCGGAGGCGTTGAAGTCGAAGCGCAGGTAACCGGGTTTGTTGTACGAGCCGGCCTGGTGGGTCGACGCGCCGAGCAGCTGGCGCAGCGCGGCGTTCACGATGTGGGTCGCGGTGTGGGCCTGGCAGGCGCCCGCGCGGGCCTGGGCGTCGACGGCCGCGACGACCGCAGATCCGGTAGCGAGCTCGCCGTCCTCCACCCGCACCTTGTGCACGATCAGCCCCTGCACGGGCCGCTGGACGTCCAGGACCTCGAGGCTGAGCCCGTCGCCGGTGATCAGGCCGGAGTCGGCATCCTGGCCACCGGACTCGGCGTAGAACGGCGTCCGGTCGAGCACGACCTCGACGACGTCACCGGGCACGGCGCGATCGACCAGCGCGCCGTCGGAGACGATGCCGCGCACCTTCGCGTCCGCCACCAGGTCGGTGAAGCCGAGGAACGGGATCTCGCCGTCGGCGCGCAGCGTCCGGTACGCCTCGGTCGCGGCGGTCGCACCCTTCTTTGCCTTCGCGTCGGCGCGGGCACGCTCCTTCTGCTCCTGCATGAGGCGGCGGAAGCCGGCCTGGTCGACGCTGAGGCCCTGCTCGGCCGCCATCTCCAGGGTGAGGTCGATCGGGAAGCCGTAGGTGTCGTGCAGGGCGAACGCACGGTCCCCGGAGATCTCGGTCGACTCCGCCTCCCGGGCCTGCCCGGCGGCGAGGTCGAAGATCTGGGTGCCCGCGGCCAGCGTGCGGCGGAACGCGTCCTCCTCACCGAAGGCGACCTGGCTCACCCGGGCCCACTGGTCGGTGACATCGGAGTAGGACGCCGCCATCAGGTCGCGGCTCACCGGCAGCAGCTCGGGCAGCACCGGGTCGTGGACGCCGAGCAGGCGCATCGAACGGATGCTGCGGCGCAGCAGGCGGCGCAGCACGTAGCCGCGCGCCTCGTTGCCGGGAGTGACGCCGTCGGTCATCAGCATCAGGGCGGACCGGACGTGGTCGCCCACGACGCGCAGCCGGATGTCGTCCTGCGCGTCCTTGCCGTAGGTGGTGCCGGCGAGCTCTGCCGCCCTGGTGATGACCGGGAAGATCTCGTCGATCTCGTACATGTTCGCGACGCCCTGCAGCAGGTACGCCGTGCGCTCCAGGCCCATGCCGGTGTCGATGTTCTTGCTGGGCAGGGGGCCGAGCACGTCGAAGTCGTCCTTCGCACGGACGGCCGACAGCTCCTCGGTCTGGAACACCAGGTTCCAGATCTCGAGGAAGCGGTCCTCGTCGACGATCGGGCCGCCGTCGGGACCGAACTGCGGGCCGCGGTCGATGTAGATCTCGCTGCACGGGCCACCGGGGCCGGGGATGCCCATGTGCCAGTAGTTGTCCTTCAGGCCGCGACGCTGGATGCGCTCCTCCGGGATGCCGACCTTGCGCCACAGCGCGGCCGCCTCGTCGTCGTCGAGGTAGACCGTGACCCACACCTTGTCGGGGTCGAAGCCGTAGTTGCCGTCGGCCTGGCTGCCGGTGACCAGCTCCCAGGCGTAGTTGATGGCGCCTTCCTTGAAGTAGTCGCCGAAGGAGAAGTTGCCGTTCATCTGGAAGAAGGTGCCGTGCCTGGTGGTCTTGCCGACCTCCTCGATGTCGAGGGTGCGCACGCACTTCTGCACGCTCACCGCCCGGTCGAACGGCGCGTCCTCCGCGCCGGTGAAGTACGGCTTGAACGGCACCATGCCCGCGTTGACGAACAGGAGGGTCGGGTCGTTGTAGACCAGCGGCGTGGACGGCACGACCGCGTGGCCGCGGGCGGCGAAGTAGTCGAGGTAGCGCTGGCGGATGTCAGCAGTCTTCATGGTTGTCTGTCCTTGTCGAGACGGCGCTCAGCGCCGGTACTGCAGGTGAGGGTCCGGTTCGGGTCTCCTGGACGAACGGGTTTCACTCGTCCAGGCCGAGAGCCTCGCGCAGCTCCGACTCGCGGGTGTCCATGGCGTCGCCCATGGTGGAGAGGAACTCCCCGACCCGGTCGATGAGGCCCTCACGGGTCTTCTCCAGCTGGTCGGCGACACCCTTGGGGGTGAAGCGTTCGTAGTACTCGCGTCCCTTGATCACGACCAGGGCGGTGAGCCCGACCCCGACGGCGAACCAGAACAGGCGCTTGCCCATCAGCGGGCCTTCTTCCGCTGGCCGGTGACGGCCTGGCGCACCCCGTAGGTGAAGGCGGCCGTCTTGATCAGCGGCCCGCCGAGGGTGGAGGCGAAGAGCGTGGACAGCTGGGCGGCGTTCTCACTGACGACCGTGGCGTGGGCGCTCACCTTGGCGACGTCCTCCGTCACCACGCTGAGCTTGCCCAGCTCGGTGTTCGTCGCGGTCACCGTGCCCTTCAGCTCCTGGAGGATCGGCACCGAGTTGTGGCCCAGGTCGCGCACGGCGAGCCGCACCTCCTCGAGCACCCGACCGAGCTTCAGCAGCGGGACGGCGCAGAACACGACGAACGCCACCGCAGCCACCGCTGCGATCAGGCCGGCGATCTCTCCGGCGGACATGGGCTACCTCGCTGTCTGGTCGACTGGTACCTCGGCAAGAGTACCGGCTGCGCGTCCCGGCATGCGCGGGTGCAGCGCGGCGGGTCAGCGGGCGGCGTCGGCCCCGGCCGGTGCCGCGCTCGGGCGGGGAACCGTGCCCCAGGCGTGGGTGGTGGTACGCCGCACGAAGAAGGCGCTCACCAGCGCCCCCGCGAGGGCAGCGAGGGCCGGAAGGAGCATGCTGGTGGCCATCGCGGAGGTGAAGCCCGCCCGCAGGGCCTCGGGCAGCTGCCCGCTGGTCTCTGCGCTCGCCCCCGCCGCCGCGCCGCCGGGCAGGCTGGCCGCCAGCCGGGCCTGGATCAGTGCGGCGATCGCCGCGCTGCCCAGCACCGAGCCCACCTGCCGCACCGAGTTGTACACGCCAGAGCCGGCGCCCGCGTCCGCCGGTGCGAGGTTGTAGGTGGTGGTCGTCCCGATCGGCGACCAGGTGAACGCGCTGCCGATGCCCATCAGCGCGCTCGGGAACAGCAGCCGCCACCACAGGGACTCGTCGGGGACGAGCCAGACCGCGTACCACAGCATGGACGCGGCCATCATCAGCAGCCCCGCCGTGGCGAGGTAGCGCGGGTGCACCCGGTCGACCAGGCGCCCCACCACGGGCGCGAGCACTCCGGAGAACAGGGCCATGGGCACCAGCTGGAGCGCGGCCCTCGTCGGGGTGAACCCGAGGACGAGCTGGTAGTAGAAGACCAGCGGAAGGGCGTTGGACGTCACCGCGATGCCGACCATGGCGATCGCCGCGTTGCCGAGGGAGAAGTTGCGGTCGGAGAACAGCCTCAGGGGCAGCAGCGGCTCCCCGCGTCCGCGCCGTTGCCACCACAGGAACACCCCGAGCACGGCGACACCGAGGCCGATCAGGCTCCACACGTTCACCGGCCCCCAGACCGTGCCCCAGTCGAAGGTCTCCCCCTCCTGGATGCCGAAGACGAGGCAGGACATGCCGATCGCCCACAACACGACCCCGGGGATGTCGAACTGGTGGCTGTGGGTCTCGAGGGAGGGCACCAGGCGCCAGGCCAGGAGGAAGCCGACGATGCCGACGGGGACGTTGACGAAGAAGATCCACTCCCAGCCCAGGCTGTCCACCAGGAGGCCGCCCAGCACCGGCCCCACGAGGGTGGCCACCGCGGCGGTCGCGCCCCACAGGCTCATCGCGCGGCCGCGGTCGTGCGGGGGGAACGTCCGGGTGATCACGGCCATCGTCTGCGGAGTCAGCAGCGCAGCCCCCAGCCCCTGGACGGCGCGCGCGGCGATCAGCATCTCGATCGAGCCGGCCAGGCCGCACCAGGCCGAGGACACGGTGAAGACGACGAGCCCGATCAGGTAGATCCGCTTGGGCCCGAACCGGTCACCGAGGCGTCCGGTGACCAGGAGGGGGACGGCGTAGGCGAGCAGGTAGGCGCTGGTCACCCAGATGACGGAGTTGATGTCGGCGTCCAGCCCCTGCATGATCCGGGGGTTGGCCACGGAGACGATCGTCGTGTCCACCAGGATCATGAAGAAGCCCACCACCAGCGCCCACAGGGCCGGCCAGGGTCGGGAAGCAGGAGTCACGTCCCCGGGCAACCTCCGCGTCGCCGGTTTCATTCCGGCCCGAGCCCCCACGGCACGGCGCGCGGTTCCTCGCCGGGTCTCAGCCGGTGGTGGCGGCGTCATCCCCGTCACGGCCGAGCAGGCCCTCCAGCACCCGCAACCGCTCGGCAAGGGCGGCCTCGTTGCCGTGCTCGGTGGGCGTGTAGTAGCGGGCGCCGGCCAGCTCGTCCGGCAGGTACTGCTGGGCTGCGACACCGTGGGGCGCGTCGTGGGCGTACTGGTAGCCGGTGCCGTGCCCGAGGCTCCGCGCGCCCGGGTAGTGCGCGTCACGCAGGTGCGGTGGCACCGTGCCGATCCTGCCCTGACGGACGTCGGCGATCGCCGCGTCGACGGCGGTGATGACAGCGTTCGACTTCGGCGCCAGCGCGCAGGCGATCACCGCCTGGGCGAGGTTGATCCTCGCCTCGGGCATCCCGATGAGCTGGACGGCCTGTGCTGCCGCGACGCAGGTCTGGAGCACCGACGGCGCGGCCAGGCCGATGTCCTCGCTGGCGAGGATCACCAGCCGGCGGGCGATGAAGCGGGGGTCCTCCCCCGCCTCGATCATCCGGGCGAGGTAGTGCAGCGCCGCCTGCACGTCCGACCCGCGCAGGCTCTTGATGAACGCGCTGATGACGTCGTAGTGCTGGTCGCCGGCGCGGTCGTAGCGGACGGCCGCCTTGTCGACCGCTGCGGAGACGATCTCGGAGCCGATCTCCTGCGTCCCCTGGGCAGCGGCGCCCGCGGCCGCCTCCTCCAGGTAGGTGAGGGCGCGCCGGGCGTCCCCGCCGGCGAACCTCAGCAGCGCCGACCGGGCGTCCGTGCTCAACCGGTACTGCCCGGCCAGCCCGCGCTCGTCGGAGAGCGCCCGGTCCAGCAGCAGGCCGATGTCGGCGTCGGTGAGCGGCTTCAGCGTCAGCAGCAGCGAGCGGCTCAGCAGCGGCGAGATCACCGAGAACGACGGGTTCTCCGTGGTCGCGGCGATCAGGGTCACCAGGCGGTTCTCGACCGCCGGCAGCAGGACGTCCTGCTGGGCCTTGGAGAACCGGTGCACCTCATCGACGAACAGCACCGTGCCCACCCCGCGGGCCAGCTCGCGCTGGGCGTCGGCCAGCGCGGCGCGCACCTCCCGGACGCCGGCGGTGACCGCGGACAGCTCCACGAACCGGCGCTCGCCGGAGGCGGACACCACCGCGGCGATGGTCGTCTTGCCGACCCCCGGCGGACCCCACAGGAAGACCGACATCGCGGTCCGGCCCTCTGCCAGCCGGCGCAGCGGAGAACCGGGAGCCAGCAGGTGGTCCTGCCCGACGATCTCGTCGACGGTGCGCGGACGCATCCTCACCGCGAGCGGGGTGTCGACGTGCCCCGCCGTGCTCAGCGACCCGCCCGGGACGATCGCGTCCGCCGTCGCGCCGCCGGGTGCGGGGACGGGGTTGCCGAAGAGGTCGGTGTCCACGGCTGCGACGCTACACCGCCGGGCCGACCGTGCCGGCGGCGACGACGTCCTCCGGATCGGGCAGGCGGCGGTAGAACGGGAAGGCGGCCAGCGCGAGCACGGCCGTCAGGCCCCCGCCGACCACGAACGGGAGCGCCAGGTCGACGCGGCCGATGAGTCCCCCGAGCAGGCTGCCCACGGGCATCGCGCCCCACAGCAGCGTCCGCCAGGTGCCCTGCACGCGTCCGAAGAGGCGGATCGGGATGATCGCCTGGCGCAGGGAGATGACCAGGACGTTCCAGCACACGATCGCGCCGGCCACGACGGCGTTGGCCGCGACCACCACCCACACGTTCGGCCACGGGCCCATCACCAGCAGCGCGAGCCCGGTGAACAGCGTCGACCATGCCATGACCGGGCCGCTGTGGAAGCGTCGCTTGAGGCGGTCGGTGACCAGCGAGCCCGCGATGCCGCCCACGGCCCCGCTCAGCATGAACAGGCCGAACCATGCCTCTGGCACTCCCAGCGGCCCGAGCACGAACAGCACGAAGCTCGCGAAGGCCAGCTGGACGAAGATGCCCGCAGCGGTGGACGTGAGCCAGAGCACCACCAGCATCCGGTTGGCGCGCAGGAAGCGCCAGCCGTCCGCGAACTGCCGGTACCACGCGACGCCGGCATCGTCGGGATGCACGTGCTGCCGTCCGGACGCGGCGCGCGGCAGCAGAAGGGCGAGGACCCCGGCGAGGGCGAACGCAGCGACGTTGGTGCCGAGCGGGATGAGGACCGAGACGGCGAAGAGCGCCGACGTGAACGGTCCGGACACGAAGCTCTGCATCACCTGCTCGCCGGCCTCGATCCGTCCGTTCGCGCGGGGCAGGTCCGCGGTGTCGACGATGCTCGGCGGGATCGCGCGGGCCGCCCCGTCGTACAGGGTCTCGAACGCCCCGTAGACGAAGATCACCAGGTAGAGCCACCAGATCGTCAGCGCGCCGCTCGCCGTGAGCACGATCAGGAGGATCCCGAGCGTGACACGGACGGCCTGGGCCAGAGCGAGGGCCAGCCGACGGTCCATCCGGTCGATGGCGATGCCCGACGGCAGCGCGAAGAGCAGCCACGGCAGCATCGCCAGGGCGGCGATCCCCGAGACCAGCAGCGCGTCGTCGGTGAGGCGTGCGGCCAGCAGGGGCATCGCCGTGCGGGCGATGCCGTCGCCGAGGTTGCTGGCCAGGCTGGCCACCCACAGGTTGGTGAACGCCGGGCCCAGTCTTCCGCCGGCGGTTCTGGACACCCGCTCACCCTAACCCGGCGCTCGGGGGTGTTGCGTAGCGACACCGGCGTGCCTATCATCGATATATCGAATACGTTACGACGATACAAGGAGAATCATGATGAACGACGATCGCTATGACAGTGAGGCCTGGGGCGACGGTCCCCGGGGACGGCGTCGCGGCGGGCACCGCGGC
>Ga0102832_1002091_pt1 | contig 12980 bp, 11 predicted proteins | sample EBPBio282013_DNA_FD_88942 | JGI IMG/M metagenome (GOLD analysis project Ga0102832, IMG submission 88942) | Wastewater treatment Type I Accumulibacter community from EBPR Bioreactor in Madison, WI, USA - Reactor 2_5/28/2013_ DNA (Illumina Assembly) | ecosystem: Engineered > Bioreactor > EBPR >...
CCGGTGACGTCGCCCGCGCGCGACGCGATCGATGCCGCGAAGGGCGCCTCATGAACCGCCCCCACGGCTCCATGCGGGGCCTGCGCGTGGTGGAGATCAGCACGTCGGTGGCCGGCCCGCTCGTCGGCCAGATCCTCGGCGACCTCGGCGCCGACGTCGTCAAGGTCGAGAGGGTGGGCGCCGGCGACGACACCCGGGCCTGGGCGCCGCCGGTATGGGACGAGCAGTCGGTGATCTTCCTCGGGCTCAACCGCAACAAGCGCAGCCTCGAGCTCGACTACAAGGACCCGCGGGGCGCCGAGGTGCTCGAGCGCCTCATCGCCTCCGCCGACGTCCTGGTGCAGAACCTGCGGCCCGGCGCACTGGCCAAGGCCGGGTTCGCCCACGACCGTCTGCGGGCGCTGAACCCTCGGCTCGTCCACTGCGACATGAGCGGTTTCGGCCCCCAGGGGCCGCGCAAGGACGACCCCGCCTACGACCCGCTCCTGCAGGCGTACTCCGGCATCGTCGACATGGTGAGCAGCGGCGACGGGCCGCCCGTGCGGGTGCCGCTGTCCGTGCTCGACAAGGGCACGGGCATGTGGGCGGTGATCGGCATCCTCGACGCCCTCCGGCGCCGCGACCAGACGGGCGAGGGCAGCCACGTCGAGGTGTCGCTGCTGCAGACTGCGCTGTCCTGGGTCAATGCGGGGCTCATGAGCGCGCGAGCAGGCAACCAGCCCCGCGAGCGCCTCGGGTCCGGGCACGACGGCGTCGTGCCCTACGGCGCGTTCCCCGTCAGCGACGGGTACGTGTTCCTCTCCGCCGGCAACCAGGTGCTGTGGACCCGCTTCTGCCGCGCCACGGGTGCCGAGGACCTGCTGGGGCGCGAGGGCTTCGCCTCCAACCCGGAGCGATCGGCCAACCGCAGGACGGTGGAGGCCGCGGTCGGCGACGTGACCTCCCGCTTCGACGCGGCGACGCTGCTGGCGCTGCTCGCCGATGCCGGGGTGCCGGCCTCCCGCGTCAACAAGGTCGAGGACATGGCGCACGACGAGCAGGCCCTGGCCACCGGCATGCTCGAGCGCCTCCCGCACCCGATCGTCGCCGACCTCGAGGTCGTCAACCTCCCGATGACCTTCGACGGGCAGTACCCGGCGCACACGTGCGCCCCTCCGCTGCTCGGCGCGGACACGCGCGCCGTGCTCGCCGACCTCGGCTACGACGAGGCCGGTATCGACGCACTGCTGAGCAGCGACGTCGTCGCCGCCACATCCGCAGCAGCCCGGACCGAGGAGGCCCCATGAGCGACGACGTGCTGCTGGTGGAGGAGCGCGGACGTACCCGCCTGCTCACCTTGAACCGGCCCCAGGTGCGCAACGCGCTCAACCTCGCCCTCAACGACGCCCTCGTGGAGGCGCTGGTCGACGCCGACCACGACCCCTCGGTCTACGCCGTCGCCATCACGGGCGCGGGGGCGGCCTTCTGCTCCGGCGCCGATCTCGCCGATGCACGTGCGCTCGCCGACGCGGGCCGGCCCTGGTACGGGCCGCTGCACAGCACGCGGCGGTCGCTGTTCGAGGCGATGATCGACACGCGCAAGCCCACCGTGGCAGTCGTCAACGGCCCGGCGGTCGCAGGCGGGTTCGAGCTCGCGCTGTCCTGCGATCTGAGGGTGGTCGCGGAGTCCGCCTTCTTCGCCGTCCCCGAGGCCAAGCGCGGCCGTGGTGCGCACTTCGCCTCGGTGGCGCTCCCGGGGCTGGTGCCCCAGGGCATCGCCATGGAGTGGCTCTACACCGGTCGACGCATCCCGGTGGCCGAGGCGGAGCGCTTCGGCCTGGTCAACCGCGTCGCCCCGGACGACGCGGTGCTCGACGTCGCGCTCGAGCTGCTCGAGGACGTCGTAAGCTCGGCTCCGCTGTCGCTGCAGCGCCTCAAGCTCACGTACCGCCGCACGCAGGGCATGCCCCCGCACGAGGCGATCCGGTTGGACATCGGCCCGGATGTGTACGCCTCCGAGGACCAGAAGGAGGGCGCACGCGCGTTCCTGGAGAAGCGTGAGCCCCGCTGGCAGGGACGCTGAACCCGGGGCCGTCGCGACCGGTGGCGCCTCAGGCCCGGCTCAGCCGCTCGGCGAGCCCGGGCGTGAGCTTGTAGCTGCGGTACTCGAGGTAGGAGTCGTAGCCCTCGACGCCGTTCTCCCGTCCGACCCCCGACTGCTTGGTGCCGCCGAACGGCGCAGAGAGCGGGACGTCGAAGGAGTTGATCGCGCAGGTGCCCGTATCGATCCGGCGCGCGACCGCGAGCGCGCGATCGTCGTCGGCTGAGAACACGGCACCGTGCAGGCCGTAGCGCGAGTCGTTGGCGATGCGCACCGCCTGCTCCTCGTCGTCGTAGGGCACGACCGCCAGGACCGGTCCGAAGACCTCCTCCTGGGCGATGGTCGAGCCCGGCTCGACGTCGTAGAGGACCGTGGGCTCGACGAACCATCCCCTGGTCAGATGGGCCGGGGCTCCACCGCCGCAGGCCGCCCGGGCGCCCTCGTCGAGAGCTGTCGAGACCAGGCCCAGGGCCTTGTCGCGCGCGCGCCGGGACACCAGCGGCCCCATCGTCGTCGCCTCGTCCATGGGGTCGCCGAGGACGTGGCGGCCCGCAGCCGCCACCAGCGCCTCGACCACCTCGGCCTGGCGGGCACGCGGGACGACGACGCGCGTGAGCGCCGCGCAGATCTGCCCGCTGTTGCCGAGCCCGAAGGCGTAGAGGCTGCGCGCCACGAGATCGAGGTCGGCGTCCGGGAGCACCACAGCCGCGGACTTGCCGCCGAGCTCGAGCTGCAGCCGGGCCAGACGGGGGCCGGCGATGGAGGCGATGCGCGCCCCGGTGGCCGTACTGCCGGTGAAGGCGATCTTGCGGACACCGGGATGGCGGACGAGCGCCTCGCCGACGTCGGCACCCCCGGAGACCAGCCCCACGACCCCCGACGGCACGCCCGCCTGCTGGCACAGGTCCATCAGCAGCGCGCCGGCCACGGGCGACTCCGGCGACGGCTTGAGCACCACGCTGCAGCCGGCGAGGATGGCCGGGACGATCTTCTTCAGCTCGTTGCGGACCGGGACGTTCCAGGGCACGATCCCGGCCACCGTCCCGACGGGCCCACGCACGACGAGCGAGTCTCCGTACTCGTCGCGGCGCACCGTCTCGAACGCCACCTGCTGCACCGTGTCGATGTACATGCCGATGACGCCGGCGGAGTTGGACAGGCCCAGCGATGCCTTGTACGGCGCCCCCATGGAGCGGCTGCGCACCCGGGCGAGCTCCGGGGCGCTCGCCTGGACGAGCGCGGCCAGGCGGCGGACGACCTCGATGCGCTCCGAGAGCGGCGCGGAGGCCCACGGCCCGCGGTCCAGCGCATCACCGGCAGCCGCCACCGCCAGATCGACGTCGTCGTCGGAGGCCGTGCCGACGCGGGCCCATGCCTCCTCCGTCGCCGGGTCGACCACGTCGAGGACGGCTCCGCGAGCCCGGCGCCAGGCCCCGTCGACGAAGACGCCGCCGTACTCCTCGAGCCCCGTCACGTCAGCCGTCCGCACGCAGCAGCGACGGCAGGTAGTCGGCGACCTCGTCGACGGTCCACGGGCGCGTCCGGCGCACGAAGGTCGTGTGGCCCTCCACGCGCAGGGGCGGCTCGTAGACCGCGAGGTCCGCCCCCGACGCGTACACGAACCGGCCGGTCACCCCGGAGGCCTCGTCGAGGCAGAGGTAGGCGACGACGGGGGCGATGTCGTCGGCCTCCATGAACAGCGACAGCGGCATGCCGCCGAACCTCCGGCGCGAGGCATCCATCGGGAACAGCTGGGTCAGCGCGCTCGGGAGCAGGCAGTTCACGGTGATGCCGTCGGGCTCGAGCTCTCGCGCCGCGGCGGTGGTGAGGCCCATGATCGCCGCCTTCGCACCGGAGTACGCCGTCTGCGGGCCGAACAGCCCGCCGCGCGAGGAGACGGTGACGATGCGCCCCCCGTCGCCCTGGGCACGCATCACCTCCGCCGCTGCTGCCAGGCAGCCGGTGTGCCCGACGAGGTGGACGGCGGTCAGCCCCTCCCACTCCGGCTGCTCCACGTCGAGGATGGTCGACGGCGCATAGGTGCCGGCGCAGGTGACCAGGATGTCGAGGCGCCCGAAGGCGTCGACCGCGCCCTGGACCACGGCCCGGGCGCCCTCGAACGAGGCGATGTCGCCCGAATCCGCAGCTGCGCGCCCGCCCTCGGCCTCGATCTCGGCGACGACGGTGGCGGCTGCGGCCGTCCCGGCCTCGTCGACGAACCGGTCGCTCACGACCACGCTGGCGCCGAGGCCGGCCAGGACGCGCGCCACCCCGCGGCCCAGACCGCGGCCGCCGCCCGTCACCAGTGCCACCCGTCCGGCGAGCCGGCCGGTCCCGGTGGCGCTCATGCCTGCCCCACCTCCGCCAGCGGCGCGAGGACGGCGCCGAGCTCGTCGGGCCCGACCGGCTCGGGCAGCCGCACCAGCAGGTGCGCCTGCTCGATCGTCAGCGGCATCGCGTAGAGCCCGATATCGCGCCCTCCGCAGTAGAGGTAGCGGCCCGTGAACGAGGGCTCGACGGAGGCGAGGTGCGCGACGAGTGCCAGCAGCGCGGCATCGTCGTCGGTGTCCGGGCGCGGCATCCCGCCCTGTCGCTCCGGCCCCCCGAGCACGATGCAGTTCACCGCGATCCCATGCGGCGCCAGGGTGGCCGAGGCGCCGCTGGTCAGGCTGAGTACCGCCGCGTTCATGGAGGCCTGCCCGACGCCGTCGGAGTCGAACACGGCGCTCGAGGCGAACGACACCACGTGGCCGCCACCGCCTGCCGACACCCGGTGGCGCGCGAAGGCCCGGAGCAGCCCGGTGCTGCGGCGGGTGACGGCGTCGATCCCGGCGCGCCACTCGCCCGCGTCGAGCTGGGCGATCCGCGCGGAGCTGCGCGGAGGCACTGGAAGCAGCAGGACGTCGACGGAGCCGTGCGCCGCGACGGCGTCGGCGACAGCGGCGTCGCAGTCGGCGAACGAGCTGGTCTCGGGCCCGACGATCACGATGCTCGAGCCGAGCGCCTGCAGCGCCGCACCGGCGCCTGACACGTCCGGCCCGGCCACCAGCACGGTCCTGCCCGCGGGCTCCTGCACTGCGCTCCTCCTCAGGGACCTGGACGTCCAGGTGTGCCGGGACGCTAGAGCGCGAGGCGCCGCGCGGGCTCCGTCGCCTCACCGAGCGGAATAGCCCCACGGCCTCGTCGGCCTGCCGTGCCGGGCGGCGGCACGGGGCGCTCGCGCCGCCACGCGCGCCCTCCGATGCTCGTCAGGTGAGCGCCGTCGAGGACCTGATCGCCTCCGTCGTCGCGACCGCCCCGCCGGGCGGCGCCCCGGCGGAGCGCTCGGCCGTCGCGGCGCTGTCGGACACCCTCGCGGTCGGTCTCGCGGGTCTCGCCGAGCCGGCCCCGGCCGCCGTGCGGTCGGTGCTCGAGCGGACGGTCGGTGGCGTGCCCGCCTGGCAGGGCGCCGATCGCTACGCGGTGGCCGACGTAGCACTGCTGCACGGCACCGCGAGCCATGCACTGGACTGGGACGACTACATGCATCCCATGCACGGCCACTGCAGCGCGGTGCTCCTGCCTGCGGTGTGGGGCCTGGCCGAGCATCTGCACCGCAGCGGACCGGACGCCGTCGAGGCCTACCTCGTGGGCTACCAGGTCGACTACCTGGTCTCGCTGGTGCTCTCGCACGGCCACTACGCACGGGGCTGGCACGCCACCAGCACCATCGGCGTCCTCGGCGCTGCGGCCGCAGCTGCGCGCCTGCTGCGGCTCGATGCCGGCGCCTCCGCTGCCGCACTGGGCATCGCCGCGTCCTCGGCCAGCGGCCTGCAGGCGTCCTTCGGCACTCCCACCAAGGCGCTGCATGCCGGGCTGGCAGCGCGCGCCGGGGTGCTCGCCGCGCAGCTCGCGGCGGCGGGCATGACAGCGTCGCGGTCGTGGCTGGTCGGCCGCCACGGGATGCTCCAGGCCTACGGCGGCGACACAGCGCCGGACGACGCCGTCGACATCGTGCGCGACGCCCTGGAGGTCCACGGCATCACGACGCCGATGGGGCTGGTGCAGAAGCCGTACACCAGCTGCGGCTGCTCGCACGCCGCAGTGGACGCCATCGTCGCCGTCACCGGGGACCTGCGGCCCGACGACGTCGAGCGCATCGAGGTGCATGTCGATCCGGCCGTCACCCGCACGATGCGCGAGACGGTGGTCAGCGACTCCTTCGACAGCCGCTACAGCCCGTCCTGGGTCGTCGCGGTCGGGGCCGCGGACGGCGCCGCGGGCCCGGCGCAGTTCTCCCCCGCGTCGCTGGCACGGCCCGAGGTGCTCGCCCTGCGCGAGCGGGTCGACGTCGTCGCCGACCTCGACACCGAGGAGCACGACCGCTTCGCGGCACGCGTCGTCGTGCACCTGCGCGACGGCGGCCAGCGCAGCAGCGAGGTGCGGCACGCCTCCGGCCACCCGGCCAACCCCCTGGGCGACGCTGAGCGCGAGCACAAGCAGCGGCAGGCGCTCGCCCTTGCGCTCACGGACGTGGATGCGGCGCTCGGCGTCGTCCGCGCGGCCTGGACCGCGCCGGACCTGGCCGATGCCGGCGCCCTCCTGCGCGAGGCGGCCGGGCCGGGCTCCTAGTCGCGCACGGCCCAGGGGTGCTCGGGGCGCCGGGTCGAGATGCCGGCCAGCTCGGCGGTCGCACGGGTCACCGAGCCCTGGTCGAAGAACTCGGCGAAGAGCCGGTTGATGATGTCCGGCTGGTCGGTCTGCGCCTGGTGACCGCAGTCGTCGGGGTAGAAGAACTGCATGTTGGTGAGCACGTCCTCCTGCAGGTAGGCGTTCTCCACCGGGCTCAGCACGTCCTGGCGCCCGTAGGCGTAGACGATCGGGATCTCCAGCGCGTCGAGGTGGCCCCGGAGCCGCTGCGCCTGGCCGATGGTCGGGTCCTGCAGCGACCGCCGGTTCCAGGCGTCCGCCGCAGCGAGCGACTCGCGCTGGGCCAGCGCATCGCGGGTGCGCAGCTCGACGAGTCCGTCGTCGATGGTGTCCTTGCGGTGCACGATCGTGGTGAGCATGTCGCGCATCGACTCCGCGGTGCCGTCCCACGACGGGAACGGCACACCGGGCCGCAGCTGGTCCTTCGGGAGGTCGAGGTAGGGGTTCCAGCCGCCGCACGCGATGAACGCGAGGCGCTCGACCCGCTCGGGGTTCTGGACCGCGAAGTACGCCGCCGTCTGCGCGCCCTGGGAGTTGCCGCCGAGCTGGAACCGGTCGAGGCCGAGGGCGTCGGCCAGCTCGCGCACGTACTGCGCCCAGCTGAGGAACCCACGGACTGGCCAGTGCTCCTTGCGGGTGTCGGCCTGCCCGAAGCCGGGACGGTCGGGCGCGATCACGCGGAACCCCTGCTCCCCCAGCACCGGCAGCATGAAGCGCCAGCCCGCCGTGCCCGACGAGCCGGGAAGCCCTCCGTGCAGGAGCATGACGGGCCGCCCGTCGGCCGGCCCCGTCGTGACGTAGTGGGCGATGGCGCCGCTCGCGAGCTCGACGTGCTCGCCGGTCCACGGCTGGTCGGTCATCGGATCTCCTGGAGGACGGGGTGGTCGGCCGGTCGGCCGGTCGAGCTCATGGACGCGAGGACGGACCGCACCATCTGCGGGGTCTGCTGGGCGAGGCAGGCACCGGCCACGAACCGGTCGGGCCTCAGCAGCACAGCACCGACGGGGCGGGTGTCGAACCACTGCTTGAGCCGGCCGGTCGCGTCGCCGACCACGACGACGCCGTCGCCGGCGTGCGCCTCGGCCCACGGCCGCTGCGCCTCCGGGACGACGGTGATCAGGCGCGCACCGAGCAGGTCGAGGTCCTTGCGGGTCCCGTCGTCGAGCAGCGCGACGGGGTCGTTGATCCACAGCACCAGCGACCACCAGCGGCCGAGCACGTCGTCGAGCCGGATCCCGCCGCCCGACGACGTCGCGACGCGGGGCTGCGGGAACTGCACGCCGACCGACGAGGTCTTGTCGGCCGTCTGCAGGAACGGGATCGAGCGGTCGACGAGCCGGACGCCGGAGCGCCCCGGCGCCAGCGTCGACTGGTCGGCGAGGACGCCGTCGGTGTAGCGCGGCTGGGGCCGGAACCGCAGCTCGCCGAAGTAGTCGCGCCACGCCGGGATCCGGTTCACCACGCGGGCGGCGGCGTCGCGCGCCGCCACCGCCACCGGGTTGGTCATCTTGATGACGTCGCCCATCTGCATCGACAGCTTCACCATCTGCGTCACGTGCGGCCGGCGCTCCGCTGTGTAGGTGTCGAGCAGTGCGTCGTCGGCCTGGCCGGACAGCACGGTGGCCAGCTTCCAGCCGAGGTTCATCGCGTCGCGGACACCGGAGTTCCAGCCCTGGCCGAGCCACACCGGCATCAGGTGCGCGGCGTCTCCTGCGATGAGCTGACGCCCCCGGCGGAACGACGACGCCACACGGCCGTGATGGGTGTAGACGCGCCAGCGGATGAAGTCCAGCGCCGCCGGGTCGGGCACGTGGTCCGCGAGCGCCCGGGCGACCCACTCCGGCTGCGTCACGACGTCGTCGGCCTCGTCGTCGCGGAGCCGGAACTCGAAGCGCCGGACGCGCTGCGGCAGGCCGATCGACACGTAGGCGCGCCTCGGGTCCGCGCCGAGCCACACGTTGGGCGTGCCGAGCGGGTCGTTGGCGACGTCGACGACGAGCCAGCGCGTGGAGGGCGAGAGCCCGTCGAACTCCACGCCGATCCGCTTGCGCGTGGGCGACTTCCCGCCCTCGCAGCCGACGAGGTAGCGCGCCCGGATCCGCCGGGTCTCCTCGCCCTCCGCGGTCCGCACCTGGGCGAGGACCGTGACGCCGTCGGCGTCCTCCTCGACCTCCTCGACCGTGTGCCCGAACCGGAGGTCGACGCCGTCGAACCAGTCGAGGCCCTTCGCGAGCTCGGCGTCGACCAGCGGCTGGTTGAACGCGTTCTTGCGCGGCCACCCGAAGTCCGCGCGCTGCGGGTCGTTGTGCAGGATCACGCGGCCGCGGGCGTCCACCAGCCGCATGATGTGCATCGGCCCCGTGAGCGGCTCGATCTGCTCGGCGAGGCCGACGGTCTGGACGAGCCGGAACGCCTCGTCGTCGAGGCCGACGGCGCGGGGGTAGTCGATGAGCCGGTCGAGCGTCTCGAGCACGATCGCGCGCCGTCCGTAGACGCCGAGCAGGTTGGCGAGCATGAGGCCCACCGGCCCGGCCCCGACGATCACGACCTCGGTCTCCTCGACCGCGTCGTCCAGGGCCGTAGCCACCGTGCCCGCCTCCTCGCCCGGATGTGCTCGCTCTGGATGGGTGAGGCGTCGGTAGAGCGACGCCTCACCCATCCAGAGCGGGTAGTCCCCGCACCGTAGGGAGGGCTGGACGGGGTGCGGCAGCGCTGCGTTCCGGCCCTCGGCACGCGCGCCTACCCCGTGCCGTCGGGTGCGTGCGAACGTCGTGGCGTCAGAAGGGGCGCAGCTGCGCCGTCGCACCGTGGAGGTCGTCCATGTCTTCAGTCATCCGAGGTCTCGGCTACGTCGTCGTCGACTCCGCCGACCTCGACGCCTGGGAGTCGTTCGCCACCGACATCTTCGGGATGGCGGTCTCGGAGCGCACCGACGACCTGCTGCGCCTGCGCATCGACGACAAGTGCTACCGCATCGAGATCCGCAAGGCCGACACCGACGGTGTGAACACCATCGGCTGGGAGGTGGCCGGCGCCGCCCAGCTCGAGGAGGTGGCCGCGCGCCTCGAGGCCCTCGGGTACGCCGTCAAGCGGGAGGACCCGAAGATCGCCTACGCCGAGCGCCTCGTCAGCGGCCTCATCGCCTTCGACGACCCCGACGGCACGCGGGTCGAGGTGTTCTGGGGGTTCAAGGAGGACAAGTCGGTCTTCGTCTCGCCCACCGGTGCCCGCTTCGTGACCGGCAGCGGGGGCATGGGCCACATCTTCCAGCTCGTGACCGACGACAAGGCCTTCGAGAAGCTGTACTTCGACGGCCTCGGGTTCAAGTTCTCCGACTACATCGACTTCGGGCCGGTCGCGGCGACGTTCACCCACTGCAACCCGCGTCACCACTCGATGGCGTTCGCCGCTGTGCCCGGCGTGCCCGCCGGCCTCGGCCACATCATGCTCGAGGTCGACGACATCGACGTCGTGGGGCGCGCGTACCACAAGGTGTTCGAGGAGAAGAAGGCCCCGCTGGCGATGACGCTGGGCCGTCACTCCAACGACGACATGATCTCGTTCTACACGCGGACGCCGTCGGGCTTCCAGATCGAGTTCGGCACCGGCGGCCTGCTCATCGACGACTCCGAGTGGCTGCCGCCGCGCTTCGACGTCCCGAGCTTCTGGGGCCACGTGCGGGTGAACCCGGCCGAGGCCGACGTCCTCGACACCTGATCCCGACCGATGACCGACCTCGTCGCGGGCGTCCTCCAGCTCACCACGGAGGGCGCCCGCGCCGTGCTCTCCGCCGCGGTCCGCGATGCCGAGGCGGACGCCGCCGCTGTGTCGATCGCCGTCGTCGACGCCGGGGGCCACCTGCTCGTGCTCGAGCGGCTGCCCGGCGCGGCCGCCCACACCGTGCACTCGGCGACGACGAAGGCCGCGTGCGCAGCATCGATGCGCAAGGCCACGGGCCTGGCCGGATCGCCGATCGACGTCCCGACGGGTCTGGGCATCGCGCTGGCCGCGGGGCCGGAGCGCTGGACGCCGCTGCCGGGCGGGTTCCCGCTCGTCGTCGACGGCCAGTGCGTGGGCGCGATAGGCGTCGCCGGCGCCCCGCACGACGTCGACGAGCGCGTCGCGCGGGCAGGCACCGCGGCCCTCGGGTAGGGGTCAGCCGCCGGAGACGTCGAGCTCGGCGGCGCGGATGTCGTCGAGGAACCCGTCGAGGTCGTCGGGGTCGTCGAGCCAGCCGTCCGGCAGGGCGACGCGCTTGCCGGGCTGGGTGCGCCCGCGCGGTCCCTCGGACACGGCCCCCGGCCACGGCTGGTCGAGGTCCATCTTCGCGATCCAGGCGTCGACCTCGTCGAGGGTGTCGACGAGCGCGAGTCCCTGCCGGATCTCGCGCTGCACCGCGAAGCCCTTGAGGTACCAGGCGATGTGCTTGCGGAAGTCGCGCGGGCCCTTCTGCGGCCCGAGCACCTCGACGAGCAGCTCGGCGTGGTGGCGCATGACGGCGGCGACGTCGCGCAGCCCGGGGTCGGCGGGCACGGCACGGCCGGTGAACGACGCCGCGAGCTGGCCGAACAGCCACGGCCGCCCGAGGCAGCCGCGCCCGACGACGATGCCGGCAGCGCCCGTCTCGGACACCATCCGCGCGGCGTCGGCCGCGGTCCAGATGTCGCCGTTGCCGAGCACCGGGATGCCGAAGGGCTCGAGCTCCTCGACCAGTCGGGCGATGGAGGTCCAGTCGGCGGTGCCGCCGTAGAGCTGCGACGCCGTGCGCCCGTGCAGGGCGACCCAGGCGGCGCCCTCCTCGGCGGCGGCACGGCCGGCCTCGAGGTAGGTGAGGTGGTCGTCGTCGACGCCCTTGCGCATCTTCACGGTGACCGGGACCGGTTCGCGGCCGTGCGCGCGGGCGGTCTCCCGCGACGTCGTCACCGCGTCGCGGACGATCGCGCGGAACAGGCCGCGCTTCCAGGGCAGGGCGCTGCCGCCGCCCTTGCGGGTCACCTTGGGGACGGGGCAGCCGAAGTTGAGGTCGATGTGGTCGGCGCGGTCCTCGTCGACGAGCACGCGCACCGCGGCAGCCACCGTGACGGGGTCGACGCCGTAGAGCTGCACGCTGCGGGGCGACTCGTCGGGGTCGGTCGCGATCATCCGCATCGTCTCGTCGTTGCGCTCGACGAGCGCCCGCGACGTGATCATCTCAGTGACGTAGATGCCGGTGGCGGCCCCGTGGGTGGCCGCTCGGGCCTGCTCGCGGGCCAGCCGACGGAAGGCGCGGTTGGTGATGCCGGCCATCGGCGCGAGCACGACGGGGACGCCGCCGCGCGCGAGCAGGTCGTAGCCGGGATGGGTCACCGCACCATTGTCGCCCAGAAGGCCGCATGGTCCGAGCGTGCCGGAGCGGCGCCGGGTCACCCGACCGAACCAGTGCGGATCGCTGCGCGCGATGATCAGTACCCCTAGCGTGTGCCGTGTGAGCCCCCCGAACCTCACGTGGTCGCCGGATGTGCTGCCCGGCTTCGAGCGCAGCGTCCTGCCCATGCCCCGGGCGTGGGACGGCGAGGTCGACGCCGTACTGGTGCGTCGCGCGGGCTCCCCGGCAGCCACGACGAGCGCGGTCCTCTACGTCCACGGGTTCGGCGACTACTTCTTCCAGAGCCACCTGGCCGAGTTCTACGAGGAGCAGGGCCTCGCGTTCTACGCGATCGACCTGCGCCGCCACGGCCGCGCGCTGCACGCGGGCCAGCATCCCAACACCACGCGCAGCATCGACGAGTACGTCGCCGACATCGACCGCGCAGTCGACGTCCTGCGCACCCAGGAGGGCGTGCGCTGGCTGCTCGTCAACGGCCATTCCACGGGCGGCCTCGCCGCGGTGATCCACGCCTCCCGCGGCGCCCGCAGGGCCGACGTCGACGCGCTGTTCCTCAACAGCCCGTTCCTCGACATGAACCTGCCGCGCTGGCAGGAGGTGCTCGTCGAGCCGCTGCTGTCGCTGCTCGGCCGGTTCTTCCCCGACTTCGGCCTGCCCAGCCTCGACGCCAAGTACGGCGAGAGCATCCACAGCTCGGCGCGCGGCCGCTGGGACTTCGACCTGGCCTGGAAGCCGCTGGCCGGGTTCCCCGCCAAGGCCGGGTGGTTCCGGGCCATCCACCTCGCGCAGAAGGAGGTGGAGCGCGGCCTCGGCATCCGTGCCCCGATCCTGCTGCTGCACGCCGCG
>Ga0102832_1002092_pt1 | contig 12979 bp, 14 predicted proteins | sample EBPBio282013_DNA_FD_88942 | JGI IMG/M metagenome (GOLD analysis project Ga0102832, IMG submission 88942) | Wastewater treatment Type I Accumulibacter community from EBPR Bioreactor in Madison, WI, USA - Reactor 2_5/28/2013_ DNA (Illumina Assembly) | ecosystem: Engineered > Bioreactor > EBPR >...
GCTGCGCGCCAACCGCGAGCGCTTTGCCGCCGCCGGCATTGATCTTGCAGCACCGCTCACAACCACATGCGGTTCAGGTGTATCCGCCTGCGCCCTCGCGTTTGGCGCCCATCTTGTCGGCAAAGATGATGTCGCCATCTATGACGGCAGTTGGCTTGATTGGGGAAGCGATCAGGACGTTCCGATCGTCACGGGGCCGGCTTAATCGATTTTTGTCTCGTTAAGGCCCCGCGTACTTCTGCGCTCTTAGGCGCAGAAGACCTGCCAGACTCCGCTGCAACCCCACGGCAAACATCAATTCGGCGATCAGAAACGCCGGCGCCATGAAAAGCTGCAGTACGTTGCTCAGGAAAGCCGGCTTACGGCCTTCAAATATGTGACCGACGAACTGGATCACCCACCCGACAACAAAGCAGGCAACCGTTACGATCCACCGCGCTCCCGACTCCATTTCCACCACCTCCGCCGCCAGGACATAGATCGGGATGAAGGCCACAAGCGAAAGAGCGCCAACAAGAGGAACGGCTACGATATAAGATAAAATAAGGATTCCGAGAAGAACGCCCGCCATCGAGACTGGCCCGCCCAGCGGAATTTGAATCAGAACGATCAAAATCGAGAAAATGATGATGGGGACGCCGACATAGTGCGTAAGCTGATTACGCCTGTTCTTGTGATAGGCGGCGTACATCGCCAGCTGATCAAGGAACCACTCGCGAAAGACTCGGGTCATGGGGCTCCTGCACGATTATACCTCTCATGTTAACGCAGCGGCGGCCCAACGACCATGAACAATAACATTCTGCGCTTGGGCCGGATGACCTGCGAGCTGCCCCCATTTTACGCGCGGTTCCCATGGGTCGGAGGCGATCTGCAAACGTTGCGGAATACCCTCCACTTCACGCCGCCGGATCTGTCGTCCTACAACATGCGCTCTCTTCGGCTCGCACTCCGCGACGGAAGCGGCGATGAATTGATCGCAACCCTCAACCAGCCGTCCGAAGACCACAAAAAACCTCTGGTCGTTCTCATCCATGGCCTGACTGGGTCTGAAACCAGCAGGAACATTCTCGCCAGCACCGCCTATCATCTATCCCGCGGCCACCCGGTCCTGCGCCTAAACTTACGCAACGCGGGCCCATCGGTCGGCAAATGCCGGCACTTCTATCATGCGGGACGCAGTCAGGATCTTCGTGACGCACTCGCCGCCCTTTCCGGCGAACTCCTAATCCGCGGCGCGTTCCTCGTTGGCGTTTCTCTCGGCGGAAATATGCTTTTGAAAGGGCTTTCCGAGCGTGACGGTCTCGACCATGTTATTGGCGCGGCAACAGTATGTGCGCCGATCGAGCTGAAAGCCGCGCAAAGGCGCATCATGGCGCGCAGGAATTTCGTTTATCAGCGCCACCTCTTGGGGTTCCTGGTGCGCGACAGCCGCTGCATCGTGCAAGGAACACCGCTAGAAAGCCGCCTGCCGGCCCTGCGCTCGATTTACGATTTCGACGATCAGATCGTCGCTCCGTTGGGTGGATTCACCAGCGCCGACGACTACTACGCACACTGCTCGGCAGCCCCTCGTCTCGGCGCGATCGCAAAACCGGCCTTATTGATCGCGGCCGCAAACGACCCCTGGATCCCGGTGACGTCATATACAAGCCGCGAATGGCCGCAAAATGGCCCACTCTCGGTGGCCGTCACGCCGGGTGGAGGCCATGTGGGCTTTCATGCTAAGGACAGTGCAGTTCCATGGCACGACCGTGCCATCGGTGCGTACATCGATTCACTGCGCTGATAGCCAATCATGTCCTACGTGGACGTCGTCATCGTAAATTATCGTTCGGCGCCTTATACCGCCGCTTGCGTCGGCGCGGTTCATCAGGTCGCACGCGGCGACGGCGTCGTTGTAAACGTGATCGTCGTGAATAATAACGACCCCGCATCCGAACTCGAAACGCAAGTCAGCGCGCGCGGTTCAGCCGAATATATTCACAACACCTCAAATCTCGGCTTTGGTGCGGCGTGCAATATTGGAGCAGCGCACGGCAGTGCCCCGTTCATCCTATTCCTGAACCCCGACGCCGTCCTAAAGCCAGGGTATTTTCAGGCCGTCATCAGCTTCATGAATGACCCCGCGAACGGAAAAGTGGGCATTCTTGGCCCGGCCATCGCGCGGGAGGATGGCATGGTGAGCGAGACAAGCTCGTCTCTCCCGAGTTTCGCAAACCTCATGACGCGCACGGTCGGCCTGTCGCGCGGCTTCCTTCCGGCCGCGCAGCACACGCGCAGCGGCGCCGTCGACCAAGTCATGGGCGCCGTTCTCCTGATCCGCCGTACCCTGTTCGAAGATCTGGCCGGTTTCGACCCGCGTTTCTTTCTCTATTACGAGGACGTCGACCTATGTGCGCGCGCCGCATCACGAGGGGCGATCACATACTTTCTGACGACTGCCCGCGCGACACATATCGGCCGGGTGTCGAGTTCGCATGATACGGGGCTGGCTCTCGCTCTTTTTTTACGCAGCCGCTTTACCTATGCGCGGCTGCATTTCGGCCCGATCGCGCAGGCACTGCTCGTCCTGACGAGCTATGCCGCAGAATTGCCGCTCCGCCTCTTGCGCACGCTCTTTGGTGGAAAAAGCATTACCGGCGCCGCCGTGCTGCGTGCTTACCGTCTGCTATCGCTCAATCTCATCTCCGGCACGAGCATCGTCGCGCTCGGCGCGCGGGAACAGTGATCGGGACGATGACGCGCCCAGTCCTCGCTTTAACCCGGTATGACCGCCTCGGCGCCAGCAGCCGCGTCCGCGTCCTGCAATATATCCCCTACCTGGAACGTCAGGGATTGAGCGTGCGTGTTCAAGCCCTGTTCAGCGACGCTGATCTGCGCCGTCTTTATAAAAACGGGCGCCGGTCTTTTTCGCGGCTCGTATCCGCGCTCACCGCCAGGATCGCCGCGGTCATGAGCGGTCATCGGGGTGACGTCGTGTGGCTGCAGCAGGAGCTGTTTCCTTTTCTGCCCTATGCGATCGAGGCGGCACTTCTCGCGGGTAAAAAATTGGTCGTCGACTTCGACGACGCGCAGCATCTTTATTACAAAAATCGATTTATTGGCGCGCATAAAATCGAAAATCTGATGCGCCGCGCAGACGCGGTCACGGTCGGTAGCCCGATGATGGCACAGTACGCACGAGACGTCGGCGCGCGGAATGTTCATCTCATCTACAGCGCAGTCGATACCTCCGCGTTTTCAGCGCCGCCTTCCATGCATCGGCCATTTACCGTTGGCTGGATCGGCACGCCGATGACGGCGAACCAGTCGTTCCATATTGTGCGCGAACCGCTCGCGCGCTTCCTGCAGGAAACAGACTCAAAGGCGATTTTTATCGGTATGGACGGATCGCAATTCCCCGATATCCCGGGAGAACGCGTCAGTTGGAGTGAAGCTGCCGAGCATGCCGTATTGCCCCGCCTGTCGGTGGGGCTTTGCCCGTTAGAAGATAGTCCGTGGACGCGCGGCAAAAGCGGCTACAAGATCATACAATATATGGCCGTCGGCAAACCCACCCTCACGTCGCCGGTCGGCATCGCCGCGGATCTTGTGGAAGACGGTATGACGGGATTCCATTGCCGTAACGCCGACGAATGGTACAGCCGGCTTCACCAATTGTACGGCGACCACGCCCTGCTAGCCGCACAAGGCGCGGAAAGCCGGCGGCGCGCGGAAGCCAAATACGACGTGTCTCTCGCAGCGGCCGCGATTCACAATATTTTACAGGATTGTTTGCGTGGATAAGCCGCGGGCAATACCGCTCGTCCCCCGCCTTTTGGGCGGTCTCTGCCTCGTCACGATTCCATTGATCGCGTGGAGCCGGGACGTCGCCGTCGCGACCGCCATTTTGGGCGCACTGAGTCTCCTATTAAGCGGCGAACGCCGGTTCGCACTACGAACAGCAATGTTCACGCCTGCAGGCGTATGTGGGGGACTCTTTTTGGCATGGAGCCTCGCATCTGTACTCTGGGCTCCCCATCTGCCCTGGGATACCTGGGTGAAAACAGCGGCCGCCATCGCGCTCGGCGCATATCTTTCCGTGCTGATCGCCGGGCAACCTCAAGACTCGATTGAACGGATCGCGGCGCGCCTTCTCTGTGCGGCCGGCGCTCTTCTTATGCTGCTCACGATCGAGCGTGCGACCGGCGGCTTCTTCATCGGCCTGGATCGGACAACTGACACCGTCTTCCAGCGTCTTACGGCGTTGTCCGGCGGACTGGTGCTGTTGTGTACGAGCTCGTTTGCCTGCGCGGCCCTTCTGTCGCGTTACCTCGGCGCCTTGATCGCCTTCCCGCTGTGGATTGGCGTAACGCTGACTGTCAGTGTTTTTTATCCCATGGACGCCGAAGTCGTCGCCATTCTCTGCGGCGGGGCTGTGTTCTTATTGATTCTCATCGGCGGACGGCGCGTGGCGATCACGCTGATGGCCTTGATGGCCATTGGGATGGTGGGGTGGGGATTTTTCGCGGAAAGCGCGGCGGGCGCCGGCCTGCATCAATGGCTGATCGATCATGTCGACCCCAATTGGGGATACCGCGTCGAGATTTGGAGATATGCGCACGAGCTGATTCAAGGCCGCATTATCGAGGGCTATGGCTTCGATTCCGCGCGCGTTCTTGGGGGGGCGGCGACAATGCTACCTTCCTTCGAGGGAAAGACGACATTCCTGCACCCTCACAATGGGATGCTGCAAATCTGGCTCGAACTCGGCGGGATCGGCGTGGCACTTCTTCTTGCGACCGCTATCCTTGGATTTCGGCGGTTGCTGACGAGTTCGCCTGCGGACATGGTCCTCGCCATCATATGCGCGACCATCGCCACCAGCGCCGTTCTCTGGTCACTCAGTTTCGGTGTGTGGCAGGGATGGTGGCTAGCCGTGCTCGGCCTGACGTCTGCCGTCACCGTATGCGCGGCCCGCGTCCTGGATCCGCCAACTCTCCCGCGCAGACGCCTGCTGTTTCTGGTGACCGAATTTTATTTCTTCGATGCCCTGAGGAAGGAACTCATCCGCGGAGCCCGGGAACAGGGCTACGAGATCTTTGTCGCAGGACGGTGCCGGCCGGGCGATCTCGAGCGCGCCAATGGCGAGATCACGATCATCCCATTCGACTGGAAGCGCTCCCCCTCGATCGTGGTGTCGCTGGCTTACTTCCTTCCCGATCTTGTGCGTGTCGGCCGGCTATTGAGCACGGTGAATCCTGATGTTCTGCACAATATCGCGTTAAAACCATCGATCCTTGGGTCCCTGGCGGCTATGGGGCGGAGGATGGGCGTCATCAATGCTATCCACGGCTTCGGATTCATTTTCATGAGCCGCGCCCTCATGGCGCGTATGGTTCAGGCGGCGTGCGGCTTGGTCTTAAAGCTATCCGCCCGCTTTAATGACGCACTCATTCTTCTGATCAACCGGCGTGACTTGGGGTTGGTCCGCGATTGCATGGGTGTGCCATCCAGAAATCTGCGCTTGATCCATGGCACGGGCATCGATCTCACGAAATTCGTTCCGCTGGCGGCGCCGACCGAAGCGCCTTTCCGCTTCCTCGTGATCGGCCGCCTTCTTTATATGAAGGGCATCCATGTCGTCGTCGAAGCGCTCCAGCTTCTGCGGGCGCGTGGATACCCGGCGGAACTTATTCTGTGCGGCTCGCCCGACCCCGATAATCCATCTTCCATTCCCAATAATGTCCTGGATAAATGGAAACAGCGGCCGGGCCTTATCTTCGCCGGGCAGGTCACGGACGTAAGATCCTATATCGCGGCTTGCCATGTGCTGGTGTTGCCGTCACTCGGCGGTGAAGGCCTGCCGCGCGCCTTATCTGAGGCGGCGGCATCGCACCGTGCGCTCATCGCAACAGACATCCCGGGCAGCACGGAAATCGTCATCGACCGGCGGACAGGGCTCCTCGTTCCACCAAACGATGTACCAGCCTTAGCAAGCGCCATGCAGTGGATGATGGAGCATCCGGCCGATCGGCAAGCCTTCGCGGATGCCGGGCGCGCCATGATGGAGCAAGAGTTTTCATCGGAGCGTGTCGCCGACGCCCACGCCGCGCTTTACAGCAACACACCCGCGCATAACGCGCCGGCCAAGAAGCTATAAATCACGCTGCGCCAATGCGTGCCCCACCATTCAATCAAGCCGTCCAGCCGAGCCATTTTGATACTCCTTAAAAATGGAAGCGATCGCTTCCTTGTCCGCGTTGCAGGACGCAAGCGCTTCGCTGAAATCCTCGATTACGAGCGCCGCGTCACGTTGCGTCGCTCCGGCCGGTGGGCGGCGCGGCCCGTCATTGGCCTGCAGGAGTGAGGACGGGATCACGGGCGGCGGCAGCGTTACCAGACGTGTCTGTACTTGGGGGCTTTGGCAGCCGGTCAAGCTGATCGCGAAGAACGGGAGCAAGCGGGCCATCGGTGTCCACGGATGCATCGAATATCGCCTTTCGTCTTATGTCTGAGTCCACGCGCAAAGTGCGCTTCTTTAAGGCATTCACGGCAGCGGCCGCGTCGATCGTCCTTGCCTGGTCCACCTGGGCGCGCGCCAGTTCAGCATTGACATTTCCGATCGCGATCGCCGATTTCAGCAAGGCCTCGCTGGTGCGGGTACGCGCAGCGTAATGCTCCCCGCGCGCCCACAATCCGATGCAAAGGCCCAATACCGCGAGTCCGAGCACGATTTTAACCGTCGTCATGGGTTCAACTCCATTTCACGCCACCACCTTTGGATACGTTCGACGTAAGTGACGGTCTCGTGTGCATTCTGCGCGCCCGTGACAAGCGGCAGGCACGCGCGCACAGCCGGCCAAAGGCGCGCGCCACCGCAATACGCCTGCGCCCTCAAAATGTTTCCAGTTCCGGCGTTATACGAGGCTTGTGCGAGTTCATTCCGCTCGAGGATTGCACGATCACGGCGCCATGTTCGGCGCAACTTCGCCATGTAGTAGGCTCCAGCCTCGATGGCGATTTCGTCGTGAGGTGAGGCCTTAAGATCAAGCTCGCGCGTGATATCACGCCACGTCGCGGGCATGAATTGCGCGAGCCCGCGTGCTCCGGCGGGCGAGACCGCCGCGGGATCGAGGCGCGATTCTTGATAGAGTTGCGCTTTCCAAAGGCGCCAAGCGGGAAGATCCGGCCACCACCGTTTAACCGCCTGCTGGATCGGCCGGTCGTATTTATCCGTAAATCCACGCGGCCAGGATGGCGAAGGCCAGGATACGAAGACCAAAGTAGCGAGACATCGCATGAGGATCGCCCTCCATGCCGTCATAGACTCGCTCCCAATCGATTTTGTTCTTGCGATCATAAAAGACGCCCACTTGATAGAGCGATATGGCCGCCACTCCGAAGGTGAACGTCTTCGCGGCGAGGCTGAGAAAAAGGATATCGAGATCAGCCATGACAGTTCTCATCTTCGATGATCCCGTCCATGAGCAAGCGCTTGGCGCAATCCAGCAACCAATTGACGCTCGGCACCTCGGCCGTGCTCATCGCGAAATAGACGGTGCCATCCGGCTTCTGTCCGATGACGATGGCTTCCGTCAATTCCGCCTTCAGCGCAGCCTGAAGGATTTTCTCTGGTGGAATCGCCGTGGTCGTTGTGGTGCAGAGTTCGATGACATTACTCATGGGGACCTCCTATGTGTGATGAAGATGTCAGCGCACGCGCCAACAGGTGATGGAATCGAGTGGCCAATAGGTGGTGACGCCGTCACGGCACTTGATCTCGAGGACCGCGCTGTCGAATAACAGCGCCCAGTCCTTGAAGTCGGCCAGCTCGTAGGTGAAGGTTTTTGTGCGTCGTACGACTTCGATAACGGCTGGACGCGCTCTCGCGTGAGGCATTTAGCTTAGCCTGCTGGCCAGGGAACACCGTTGACGACAACCCATGCCAGCATCGAAGCCATGACACTGACGAGAGCCCGTATGATCCAGTCAAGACGGCTGTGCACGCGGTCGAAGGACTTCGCGATCTGGCCATATCGTTCGGCGCATAATCTTTCATGACCTTCCAAGCGTTCCTCCAGGATGGCAACCCTGATCAAGGGATCGAGAGAGACCGTCATTTAGGTCCTATATTTTTGCGAAAGACTGCAAAGCTGGTATGATGTGACCTGCAGATCGGGGCGGTTCTCATGCGAATATGTGCACGCTTATTTGCGGCTTCTTGTTCACTCATCGCTGCGACCAGCTTGGCGTCCGAATGCGCGATGAGCGCCGAGACGCTAGGCAGTGCTGCAAGTGTCGAGCAAAGGTTGCGAGAAGAGGCGAACGGTGGGTCGTCCGCCGCGCAACGAGACTTGGCATGCCTGCTTTATAAGAAGGCAGGTCGCGATACCGCACACGCTTCTGAAGCCTACAAAAACATGCGCGCCGCCGCAGATGCGGGCGACGATATCGCGAGGCTATATGTCTCCGCCTATCTGCGAAAAGGATTTGGAGTGGCGCGCAGCGGTGCCGCGGCGAATGCTTTTATTGCCGATCTCATGGACCACATTGGCCGATCGTCACCATCGCCGCTGACCAGCTTGGCCGATGCGGCGGCGGCGTTACAGGCGGGAGTATGTGCGCCGCCAGATGAGGAAGGGGCGTCAGAGCTTTACTCCACGCGACCGCGTTTTACTCCGCTGTCATACAAGCCATAAAACTAGGTTTTGCACCCATCCATAGCAGCCAGGTCGCGTTGATATTGCGCCCAACCTTCGACGATCACACGTTCGTTGATGGCACGGCTTTCTTCTGCCGCGGCACGCTTCCGGGGATCCTGCTCGGTACGAAGTTGATTCAAATTGTCCTTATGCTCCGCGATCGCCATCTCCATCCCACGCACGCGCCCACCCAACTTTGGATCTAGTTCACATGGATTTTGAAAGTTGTCAGGATGAACGGCCATCCTTGCGTCCGGATGCGGCGCGGGCGCACGCATGAACTGTGGATCATATCTTTCAGCCCAATCCAGCGGTATCCGCGTGGTGCTAGAAAGTCTCTGCACGGGTCGCTCAGGGCCAATGCTGGCGTTGGCGACGGCCGTCAGACCGTCGTCCGGCACCAACATACGAAAAACATCCTCGGTATAAAATTGATCTGCCGTAATTGGCTTACCCGGCACTCCGACGCCCGGTGGAAATTCGGGTAGTGGCGGCAAACTAAAACCGTTGGGGTACCAAGCTTTTCTTTGTTCCATGTTCCGCTCCTTTGAGGCCTATTACCGCCGAGCCGTGTTGACGAGAATATCCATGGCGAGCGCGCCCTGGCGCCAGTAACTCGGCGCGGCGTTGCCGGAGATGGTGAAGCTCACCTGCTCACCCTTCACGCGCACGGAGCGTTCGCCGGTGGACGCCGTCACGCCGAGCGCGGGATAGGATCGCTCTGCGGTCCCCTTCACGTTGCGGATCCTGCTGGTGAAAGCGATGGCGTAGCCGCCTTGCAGGTCGTCGGCGTCCGGCCGCACGCCGTTCACGACGAGCTGGCCATCGCCTTGCGTATTGAAGGCACTGGTCACGAACCAAGTACGCGCGCCGCCGTCCTGCGTGAATTCCTTTTCATGGAACCACACACCGCCGCTTGTATCCGCGGCGAGTGGATGCTCGAACACCGCGCTGTCATCATAAGCGCTGCGGCTAAACAGACCGCAGCTCCAGGTGCCCCGGGCCGTGTCGTAAACCACATACCGCGAACATTCGTTGCCATCACGAAGATCGGGATAGAACCACCAAATCTCGGCGTAATTCTTTCCCGTTACACGGCTCGCGTAGATCTTGTCCTGCTGCACCCAGGCCAAATGATCGCGCACGTCGCGCGCCAGCGTGCAGGAGAGCAGCTGGGGTTGCGCGCCGCCATAGGCGTAAAAAGCGCCCGTCGGCGTCATCCAGTACCAAACACCGGCGATCTGCGCCGCGGCGTTCGGGCCGATGAGCCCGCACCCGCGCCCCATTTCGACGAAATCGTACACCGTGTTTGGATTGCCGTTGAAGCGCATCGACCACAATGCGTCTGTGGTCCAGATGACGTTTTCGCGCGCCCCGCGTAGCCCTCTGACAATACGCCCCCCCGCCGGCAGGGTGTAGCCGCCTGCGAGGTTGGCGCTCGTGGGTGTCCAGGCCTGATGATCCTCGGCGTCGCTCCAATCGACCTGGAGCGCGTCGAAAGCGCCGTCGAGATTGGAGCCGCAGGCAACCGCAATTCGTTCAGCCGTCACGAACATCGAACCAATCTGCGTCGGCGCATTGGGCACCTGCACGGCCGTGGTCAAAACCTGGACCGATGCGTCGTGGAGCGTGCCGGTGAAGCTCGCATCTTTCATCAGCCGGAAGGGGGCCGCGCCGCCGCCCGCGTAAAAAGCGCGGCGATAGTTACCCGTGGCCGTGACGCCCGCGCCGATGGTCGCGCCGCCGCAGATCGCCGCCAGTGTGCCGGCGCTCACGGTGAGGTTCAGGGTCAGGAGGTGCCAGGCGCCCGGCTGGAGCGCCACATTCTGATCGAGGTTTGACGAAGCGCCCGCGCTTCCGGCGGCAAATCCTCCGCCGACGGACCAGCCCGCGCCCACCGACCATCCCGCGGCGGACGAGAACGACCCGTTGGTCAAAAGTTCGGATGCGTTGAAGTTCGGCGCCCATTCGTAAAGCCCGCCGCCGCGCGGACTGCCGAGAAGGTTCTGCCCCCACGAATCAAAGGCCCAGGTGCGCGGATACAGCGCATAGGCGGAGGCACCGCCGCCGTAGCCGCCCGAACCGTAGCCGCCGGTGCCGAACCCCAGGCCGCCGAGGCCGTCCACCTGCCCCGGCGAGAGATAAGTGGTGATATCGACACGCACCACCGTCGGTCCCGCGCTGGACGAGGCGACTTGCGCGGCTGTGAATGTGATCGAGGTCGCGCTTTCGATCGTCAGAACCGTGTAGACGCCGTTGAGTGTCACACCGCCAACCGCGCCGACGGTCGCATTCTCGACCTTGAATTTCTGATCGGCCGCCAGACCATGCGTCCACCCCGTCACGGTGACCACCGCAGAACCGTTAGTGGTTGCGAAACTGATCGACGATTGTTCGTAGCTCGTCGCCGGCGTGATATCCGTGATCGTGCCGTCCTGGTCCATCACATACAGGCGCAGGTGCGTACCGAATGCCGCATAGGCGGCACGAGCGTTGTCCTGCCAGGTGAACAGACCCCGGCACAGGCCCAACAAGGCCGAAGCACTCGCCCTCTCCCAGCCATAAATCGTCTCTGGAAGGCCGTTCACAAACCTGATTTTATCGGCATTGATATAGTAGCCTTGGGCCTTGAGCGGCGAGTCATCCTTCCACACGCCGGGCTCGAAGGTGATGGGTGTCCAGGTCACTTGAACTCCATGCGCTTAGAGAAAATTTTCGAAGTCACTCAGGCGGCTCATGACGCCTGACGAATTCCTGCATTCAATCTCCGAGGCGGAGCGGGGCGAGCGCGCGAAACGCGGCCTACCGGTTCACCACGTTCTCGACATGGCCGAGTTCCCGTTCGTGTTCGCAACGAGCACGTTCAAACGCTTCGCCGCGGCAGCCATGCAGTGGGCAAATCAGGAGCCAGACGATCCCGGTCCACATTCCATCAACACCTGGGCGCGCGTACTTATGGGCGACTATGTAGGCGCCGACAAAGCGATCAAGCGGTTCCAGGCGTTACGGCCCACCGAGCCGCTCACGCGCATGCGCTTCGCCGAAACGGTGCCCGGCGAGCCTGTCGCGCTGCCGCCGGTCGCGGGCGCCTGGCCTGTGGGCCCCGCTTTCTTCATCGGCTGCGATCCACTCTACCTGCGGCAATACGGCCTGCCGTTGCTGCGCTCCATCGCCGCGCACGCTCCCGGAGCTCCGGTTCATGTCCATGTGATGGGTCAGGATTGTCCAAGTCTGAACGGACTGCATCTCCAGCTCACCGTCACCACGGAAGACCCGAGCCCAATTCTGCGCCGGGGCGTCGATGCAAAAATGTATTATCACGCGGCCCGGCTTGTCCGATTTACGGAGGCGCTGCGGCACGGCAGCGGCCCGCTCGTGATGGCCGATGCCGATGCTTTGGTGACGGCGGACCCGCGGCCGGTGTTTTCCATACCGGGGGATGTCACGCTGCGCGTGCGCGCCGGCCGCATCGAACCGTGGCACCATTTCAGCGCCTGCCTTATCCGCGGCACCTCCGCCGCGCTGCCCTATTTTGAGAGCGTGGCAGACATCATCCGCCGCTTCTTCAACAATCCGTTCTGGGGACTGGACCAATACGCGCTGTTCGCCGCCTATATCAGAGCGAAACCGAACCTCACGTTGTTTGGCCCCGATCTCGCAGGCGTCCTGGACGACGCACCCGGTGTCTTTTGGTTCACAGCCGGCGCGGCCAAAAAAGACCTCGCATCGAGCGAAACGCCGTTTGCGAAATTGTACCGGCGTTATTCCACCCCGTAGAGAACCATAGGTCTCGAGCGGCGATCGAAGGATATCTGGCAGCGCTTATTGCAACGAACATGAGAGAATGCACGCCGCGCGGCTTACCTACTGACGCTGGAGGCCCGCAGGCTAATCGAAGCGTGGAGGATCGACGACAACACAAACCGATCACATACGAGCCTCGGAGGGCTCACACCAATCGAGTTTGCAACCCGCCCCAAACAGGGCTCATAACCAGAACAGAACTTCCTTATAAATGAGGCCATACAGGGGAACAGGTCAGTCCTTAAAGCTGCCCAAGCCCTTCTTAAATTGTCCTGCTAGATAAAAAGTCCCCGGCAGAGTCCTAATAAAGTGGAAGTCGAAGCCCGCTTCCACCCATAGATGGTCTCAGATAGTCCGTTGACGAAACGAATTTTGTCCGCATCAATATGGAATCCTTGGGCCTTCAGAGGTGATCGGCATGTGCTGTTCGCCGCCTGGACCGTGCTTAAATCGCCCATTGAACTGATCGGCCCCGGGATCACGCGCCG